>LNFM01019617.1_pt1 | contig 12487 bp, 9 predicted proteins | sample 596031 | NCBI WGS metagenome assembly LNFM01 (sample SAMN04254537, study PRJNA301005) | activated carbon metagenome | isolation source: dual media filters at the Ann Arbor, Michigan drinking water treatment plant | place: USA: Ann Arbor
CTCCATCAGCACGCCGGCCGCGTCTTCCAGGTCGAACATCGGCATGCCGTACATCTCCCAGTAGGTGTTGCGCGGGTGCGGATCGTCGGTGTATTCGATGCTCCACGCATAACTCTTGGAAAGGCCGTAGTCGACCTGGGCACTGATTTCTTCGTCGGTGAGATCGGGCAGAAAACTGAACTGGCCTTGTGTGACGCGGCCGGTGGGGTTGGTCATCATGGGGGTGTCTCCTTGCGGGCTCAGGCCACGTTGGGCGTGGCGGCGTAGTCGCTGGTGTCGGTGGACGTGTAGTTGAAGCTGATGTCGCCCCAGGTGTCGAGCGCCTGCTTCAGCGGCGTGCAGAACTGCGCTGCCTTCTTCAGGATCTCCGGGCCTTCGTTGAGCAGGTCCTTGCCTTCGTTGCGCGCCTTGACCATGCATTCCAGGGCCACGCGGTTGGCCACGCCACCCGCCTGTATGCCCGCCGGGTGGCCGATGGTGCCGCCGCCGAACTGCAGCACCACGTCGTCGCCGAAGAGGTGCAGCAGCTGGTGCATCTGCCCGGCATGGATGCCGCCGCTGGCCACCGGCATCACCTTCTTCAGGTCGCACCAGTCCTGGTCGAAGAAGATGCCGCGCGGCAGGTCGGTCTTGGTGTAGCTGTCGCGGCAGACGTTGTAGTAGCCCTGCACCGTCATCGGGTCGCCTTCCAGCTTGCCCACGGCGGTGCCGGTGTGCATGTGGTCCACACCCGCCAGGCGCAGCCACTTGGCGATGACGCGGAAGCTCACGCCGTGGTTCTTCTGCCGCGTGTAGGTGCCATGGCCGGCGCGGTGCAGGTGCAGGATCATGTCGTTGCGGCGGCACCATTCACTCAAGGACTGGATGCAGGGCCAGCCGACGATGAGGTCGATCATGATGATCACGCTGCCCAGGCTCTTGGCGAACTCGGCGCGTTCGTAGATGGCCTCCATCGTGCCGGCGGTGACGTTGAGGTAGCTGCCCTTGACTTCGCCCGTCATCGCACTGGCCTTGTTCACACCGTCCATCACGTAGAGGAAGCGGTCGCGCCAGTGCATGAAGGGCTGCGAGTTGATGTTCTCGTCGTCCTTCATGAAGTCGAGGCCGCCCTTCAGGCCTTCGTAGATCACGCGGCCGTAGTTGCGCGCGGAAAGGCCCAGCTTGGGCTTGGTCGTGGCGCCCAGCAGCGGGCGGCCGAACTTGTCGAGGCGTTCGCGTTCGACGATCAGGCCCGTCGGCGGGCCCTTGAAGGTCTTGACGTAGGCCACCGGGATCTGGATGTCTTCCAGCCGCGCGGCCTTCAGCGGCTTGAAGCTGAAGACGTTGCCGATCAGGCTGGCCGTCATGTTGGCGATGGAGCCTTCTTCGAACAGGATGATGTCGTAGGCCACCCACGCGAAACTTGAAACACTTGGCGCGGTAGTTCTCGCAGGCCGTCAGGCGGTCGGTCCACACCACGGTCCAGGTGGCGGTGCTGCTTTCGCCGGCCACGGCGGCACCGGCTTCCACCGGGTCCACGCCTTCCTGCGGCGTGATGCGGAACAGGCACACGGTGTCGGTGGCGCTGGGCACGTAGTCCGGCACCCAGTAGCCCATCTGCCGGTACTTCAGGACGCCGGCCTTGTAGCGGCGCTTGGCGTCACCGGTGATCTCGGTGGCAGCGGTCGACAGCGCGGTGGCGTCGGTCGTGGGGGCTTCAGCGGGGTGGTTCATGCGGCTCCTCGAAGACGTTGCGGGGCTGCGTTCGATCTGCGTTTGACCCCGGGGCGCAGCCAATGTAGGCTGGGCATTAGTTAAGAAAAAGTCAGAACTTGTTTAGCTACACGTAAGCCTTACCTGACCCATGAACCTCACCTTCCGCCAGCTTCGGGTATTCGCCGAGGTCGCCCGCCACGGCAGCATGGCGCGCGCCGCCGAGGTGCTGCACCTCACGCCACCGGCGGTCAGCATGCAGATCAAGGAACTGGAAGGCCACGTCGGCCTGCCTCTGTTCGACCGCCAGGGCCGCACCGTCGCGCTGTCCACCGCCGGCGAGTACTTCCTGGTGCATGCCAAGCGCCTGCTCTCGGCCTTGAAGGAAGCCGACGACGCGATGGCGCGCATGAAACGCGTGGAAGGCGGCCTGCTCACCATCGGCATGGTCAGCACGGCGAAGTACTTCGTGCCGCATCTGCTGGCGCGTTTCCATGAAGGCCACCTCGGCGTGGACCTGCGCCTTCGCGTGGTGGGCAACCGTGAACAGCTGGTGGCGCTGATGGCCAGCGGCGAGGTCGACCTCAGCATCATGGGCCGCCCGCCGCGCGAGATTGCCACACGGGCCGAGGCCTTCGCGCCGCACCCGCTGGTGTTCATCGCACCGCCCGGCCACCCGCTGCTGCTGCGGCCGCAGGCGCCGGTCTCGGCACTCGGGCCCTATGCGTTCATTGCGCGTGAACAGGGCTCGGGCACGCGCGCGGCCATGGCCAACTTCTTCACCGAGCATCGTTTCGCGCCGCACATCGCGATGGAGATGAGCAGCAACGAGACCATCAAGCAGGCCGTGATTGCCGGGCTCGGGTTGAGTTTCCTGAGCCTGCACACGATAGGGCTTGAGCTGCGCAGCGGCCTCTTGAAGGTGCTGGACATCGCCGGCACGCCGCTGATGCGCACCTGGCACGTGGTGCACCTGGGCTCCAAGGTGCTGAGCCCGGCGGCCGAGGCCTTCCGCTACTTCGTCATCGAAGAAGGGGCCGTCTTCCTGCGCGCGCACGACGCGCCGCTGTTGAACAACGGCCTGCGCTGAAGGCGCCTCAGCGCGCCGGCTTCTTGGCCGCCGCCTTCTTGGCGGCCGGCTTGCCCCCGGCCAGCAGCGCATCGAGGTTCTTCGTGATCTCGCCTTCGATGGTCTTGCTGAAGGCGCCGAGCAGGAAGCCGAGCTTGGCGTCGAGCTCGAAGTGTTCGCCGGCCACGATCAGGCGGCCGCTGACACCGGTGCGCTTGAACTCCACGGTGTCGCTGGTCTCGCCCTCGATCACGGTGCATTCCATGTCGAACTTGCTCTCCACGTCCTCGGCCCACTTCCAGGCGATCTTGCGCGCCTTGGCCAGGCCCAGGGTGTGGTCACGGTGGATGTGGATGTCTGCCATGGCGTGCCTCTCTCTACTGCGGGTTCGGTGAAGGAATGGTTTTCAAACGGGCGCGGCGCTCGGCCGCAGGCAGAGCCGCCAGCACTCGCACGGATTCATAGAAGCGGTTGTAGTCGCCTTCCTCGGCCTGCAGCAGCAATTCAAAGCCGGGCACCAGTTCGTTGTAGGCGGCCTGCACGCCCAGGGCCGCATTGTTGGCACGGGCGAACCAGCCGTCATATCCCGCGAACCCGGCCCAGCGCGTCGTCTTGAGGGTCAGGTAGTCGGCCCGAAGTTCCGCCATCAGTGCGGCCTTGCGCGTGCGTTTTCTGGCTTCGTCGTCGCTTGCCGCATAGACCTGGCGCAGGCTTTCGCGGTAGCGCTGCGTGAGCGCGCGGAAGTCCTCCCGTCGCTGTTCCAGTGCCTGCACCTCGGCCAGGGCCGCCGGTGTGCCGTGCGCCGCCAGCCAGCGCCGGGTGCCGTCGCGTTCCACCGCCGTGGCAAAACTCTCGTTGAAGGTGGTGTCGTCGTCGACGTAGACCACCTGGTGCGCCAGTTCGTGGAAGAGCAGGCGCGCCAGCTCGGCTTCGGGCCAGCCCATGAAGGTGTTCAGCAGCCAGGGTGCTGTAGGCAGGCACGCCGTAGACCATCACCTCCCAGCCTTCGGCCTTCAACTGCTCGGCCAGCGCTTCGGCCTGTTCGCGCTTGAAATAGCCGCGGTAGCCCACGCAGCCCATCACCGGGAAACACCAGGTCTTCAGCGTCAGGCCGAGTTCGGGCGCGGCCACGACGTTCCACACCACGGCCTCGCGCTGCAGGTCGGCATAACGCCGGTAGCTGCTGTTGTCGGGCAGCTTGAGCTCGGCCACGGCGAAGTCGCGCAGGCGCTGGCTGAGTTGCAGACGCTGACGCAAGGGCTCGGGCGTGGCGGGGTCGGCCATCGCCTCGGCCACGGGGCGGGCACGCTGCATCAGGTCGAGGTGGCCGCCCGCGGCCTGCGCGTAATACGCCAGGCTGCTGCAGCCCGTGGTGAAGCACAGCGCCGCCGCGGCCAGCAGCGTGGCCCCCAGCACGCCCCCGGCTGCCATCAGCTTGCGCCCGAAGCCATGACCCCAGCGCTGCCGGCTCAAGCTGCCCGCACCTCGACCAGACAGTCGTAGAAGGTGGGCGCACGGCCCAGGTCGGTCAGGCGCTGGTGCGTCAGTTCGTTGACGTTGGTGCCGCCCAGACCCATCTTGCGCCACCAGATGCCCATGCCGTTGACGACACCTGGCCGCGCGCGTGCCGACACCGCGGCCTTGCAGCGGTACTGCCCGCGGTCGTTGAAGACCAGCACCTCGGCGCCGTGGGCGATGCCGCGCGCGCCGGCTCTTTCTCGGCCGCGCGCAGGCTGGCGACATTGACGAAGGTGCTGTTGAGAAAGTGCCGCGCCGGCGGCGAGATCATCGCCAGGGGGTAGCGCGCCGCCAGTTCGGGAGACGCCGCGCTGCACTCGTAATTCGGCACATGGTCGGGCAGCCCGCAGCCCGGTGCCTCGGCCCAGGCCTTGCCGCTGGGCGTGGGGAAGCCGCCCTCGGCGAACGGCGCCTCGGCGATGCGCAGCTGGGACCAGCCGCGCGCGGAGAGCTCGTCGAGATTCACATGCTGCGCGTCGAAGGCGCCAAGTGCCATGGCTTCGTCGCTGTCCCTGAAACACGGCTCGTCGAAGCCCATGCGCAAGGCCAGCGCGCGGAAGATGTCGGCATTGCTGCGCGCCTGCCCCAGCGGCGCGATGGCCGGCCGGTTCAGCAGGGCGTAGGTGTGGCCGTAGGCCGAGTGCGCGTCCCAGTGTTCCAGCTGCGTGGTGGCGGGCAGCACGTAGTCGGCATGGTCGGCGGTGTCGGTGAGAAAGTGCTCGAGCACCACCGTGAAGAGATCCTCCCGGGCAAAACCCTGGGCCACCTTGCCACTCTCGGGCGCCACCGCCACGGGGTTGCTGTTGTAGACCACCACGGCGGCGATCTTCGGCCCGAAATCCGGCGTGGCCTCGCGCAGCAGCTCGTCGCCGATGGTGCTCATGTTGACGGTGCGCGGCGTGCGCGCCCTGCCTTCGCCATCCGCCAGCAGGTCGGGCCGCTGCAGCCAGGCATCGCGGCGCGCGTCCTTGAACCAGCCCGAGCTGCTGAGCAGCAGCCCGCCGGCACGGTGGCGCCAGGCGCCCGTCAGACAGGGCAGCAGGGCCACCAGGCGCACGGCATTGCCACCGCCGCGCACGCGCTGCATGCCGTAGTTCAGGCGTATGGCCGCCGGCCGGGTGTGCCCGTAGTCCTGCGCCAGGCCGCGCACTTCATCGGCGGTGAGGCCACAGACCTCGGCGGCACGTTCGGGCGGCCATTGCATGGCGCGTTCACGCAGCGCCGGCCAGCCTTCGACGTAGCGGTTCACGTAGTCGTGGTCGAGCAGGTCGTGCGTCACCAGTTCGTGCATCAGGCCCAGCGCCAGCGCACCGTCGGTGCCCGGGCGCAGCGCGATGTGCTGGTGGCACTTCTCGGCGCTTTCGGTGCGGCGCGGGTCGATGCAGATCAGCTTCGCACCGGCCCGTTTGGCCTGTTGCGCGAAGTTCCAGAAGTGCACGCTGCTGGTGATGGGGTTGCTGCCCCAGATCAGGATGAGCCGGCTCTCGGCAAAGAACTCCGCATGCATGCCCACCTTGCCGCCGTAGGTGGCCATCAGGCCGGCGGCGCCGGCGCTGGCGCAGATGGTGCGGTCCAGCAGGCTGGCGCCCAGCTTGTGGAAGAAGCGCGCCGCCATGCCGTCGCCCTGCACCAGGCCCATGGTGCCGGCGTAGCTGTAGGGCAGGATGGCTTCGGGGTCGATGGCCGCGATGGCCTTCAGACGCGTGGCGATGTCGTGCAGGGCGTGATCCCAGCCCACGGGCTCGAAACGGCCTTCGCCCTTCCTGCCGACGCGCTTCAGCGGCGTCAGCACGCGTTCCGGGTGGTAGGTGCGTTCGGCATAACGGCTCACCTTGGTGCACAGCGCGCCGTGGGTGGGCGGGTGGTCGGGGTCGCCGGCCACGCGCGTGACACGGCCGTCTTCCACCGTGATGCGCAGCGCGCAGGTGTCGGGGCAGTCGTGCGGGCAGGCGCCTTGAACCACCTGGATGGACGGTGCGGGAGATGTCATCAAATGACTATGGCACAAGGCGGAGCGGCCCGTTCCGTGATGCGCCAACCCGGGCGCCAACCCGGGCGCCCACCCGGTCACCGTTCCCTGGCTAAGATGCACGTTCACCTCCGGAACAGGCCCGCCCCAGCCATGAACCTCATCGAACCCATCCTGGCCGACGCGGCCGCCGTCACGGCCATCCGCCGCGACATCCACGCCCACCCGGAGCTGTGTTTCCAGGAGGTGCGCACCGCGGACGTCATCGCCAAGGCGCTGACGGACTGGGGCATCCCCATCCACCGCGGCCTGGGTACCACCGGCGTGGTGGGCATCGTGAAGAACGGAACGTCCAGCCGCGCGGTGGGCCTGCGCGCCGACATCGACGCGCTGCCGATGACCGAGCACAACACCTTCGCGCATGCCAGCAAGCACGTGGGCAAGATGCACGCCTGCGGCCACGACGGCCACACCGCGATGCTGCTGGCCGCGGCCAAGCACCTGGCCACGAACCGCAACTTCGACGGCACCGTCTACCTCGTCTTCCAGCCCGCAGAGGAAGGGGGCGGCGGCGCGCGCGAGATGATCAAGGACGGCCTCTTCGAGCAGTTCCCGATGGAGGCGATGTTCGGTGCCCACAACTGGCCCGGCATTCCCGTTGGCGCCTTCGCCGTGAAGCCGGGCCCGATGATGGCCAGCAGCAACGAGTTCACCGTCACCATCCGCGGCAAGGGCAGCCATGCGGCCTTGCCGCACCTGGGCATCGACCCGGTGCCGGTGGCCGCGCAGATGGTGATGGCCTTCCAGACCATCATCACGCGCAACCGCCGCCCCATCGACCCCGGCGTCATCAGCGTGACCATGATCCACGCCGGCGAGGCCACCAACGTCGTGCCCGACAGCTGCCAGATGCGCGGCACCGTGCGCACCTTCAGCATGGAGACGCTCGATCTCATCGAGCAGCGCATGCAGCAGGTGGCCGAACACACCTGCGCGGCCTTCGGTGCGAGCTGCGAGTTCGAATTCACGCGCAACTACCCGCCCACCGTGAACCACCCCGCCGAGACGGCGTTCGTGCAGCGTGTGCTGGGCGAGGTGGTGGGCGCAGAGAACATCCAGGACTTCGAGCCGACCATGGGCGCCGAAGACTTCAGCTACTTCCTGCAGGCCAAGCCGGGCTGCTATTTCATGATCGGCAACGGCGACGGTGCGCACCGCGAAGGCGGCCACGGCCTGGGGCCGTGCATGCTGCACAACCCGAGCTACGACTTCAACGACGAGCTCATCCCGCTGGGTGCCACGGCCTGGGTGCGCATCGCCGAAGAGTGGCTGCGCGGCCCCGCGCCCGCGCGCTGAGGATGGAAGCCGCCGCCGCCCACTTCGCCCCCAGCTACCGCGCTGCGCGCCGGCTGTTTCTCGACGCCAGCAGCGACGCCGGGCTGACGCTGCAGACCTTCGCGCACCCGCTGGCGGGGGCCGAAGGCGAGGCCCTGGCGATGGACGTGGCACGCGCCGGTGCCTTCGACCTGCCCGCGCTGCTGGTCATCAGCAGCGCCTGCCATGGCGTGGAGGGGCACTGCGGCTCGGGCATCCAGCATGCCATGCTGTCGGCGCCCGAGTTGCTCGCCGAAGCGCAGGCCGCGGGCGTGGCGCTGCTGTTCGTGCACGCGCTCAACCCGCACGGCTTCTCGCATGGCCGGCGCGTCACCCACGAAGGCGTGGACCTCAACCGCAACTTCATCGACTTCCAAGCGCCGCTGCCCGCCAACCCGGGCTACGACGCACTGGCGCACCTAGTGCTGCCCGCGTCCTGGCCGCCGACACCCGACAACGAGGCCGCGCTGCAGGCCTACGCCGGCCAGCACGGCGAACGTGCGCTGCAGCAGGCCATCACCGGCGGCCAGTACCGCCACCCGCGGGGCCTGTTCTACGGCGGTGCCGCGCCCACCTGGAGCCGGCAGACCATCGAGCGTGTGCTGCGCCAGCACGGCGCGGGCGCCCAGCGCCTGGCCTGGATAGACCTGCACACGGGCCTGGGCCCCAGCGGCCACGGCGAGCGCATCTTCGCCGCGCGCGCCGACGATGCCACGTTGGCGCGCGCGCGCGCCTGGTGGGGCGCCGACGGCAGCACCGTGACGGCCTTGCACGACGGCAGCTCCAGCGCCAGCCGGATCAGCGGCATGTTGTGGCAGTGCGCGTACGACACCTGCGCGCAGGCCGAGTTCACGGGCATCGCGCTGGAGTACGGCACCGTGCCGCTGCCGCAGGCCCTGCTGGCGCTGCGCTTCGACCACTGGTGCGCGGCCCACCCCGAAGTGCCGGTTGATGCGCCGCCCGCACTGCGCGAAGCCGCGCGGCAGGCCATGCGCGAGGCCTTCTATGTCGATACCGACGAATGGAAGCAGCAGGTGGTGACACAAGGCCTGGCGGCCGCCCGCCTGGCGCTGGCCGGGCTGTCGATGCCGGCTGCGCCGACCCCCGCCTAAGGGTGAGCGCCCCCCTAATCGGCCCAGGCAGCGCGGCCCGCAGCTAACGCGGCGCTAACGCGCGGCCACGAACACTGGCAAGTCCCCCAACCGCCCAGATGGGCCCAGGAGACTTGCCATGCCGCTGATCAATGCTTCCGGCCGCGCCCTGTGGTGGCGCGCCTTCAACCCCGACGACACCGTGCGCCTCTTCGGCACACCGGGCTTCGAGGGCCAGTTGCCGCCCGGTGGCAGCGCGGCCACGGCGCACCCGCGGGGCCAGTTCCAGCTCGAGCTGCGCGACCGCTCCGCTGCGTCCGTCATCCCGCCCAGCGTGGTGCTGGTGGCCGCCGGTGCACCGCACCGCATCGGGCGCGTCTTCCGTGCCAGCGACGTCATCACCATCAGCCCGGCGCTGGCGCTGGAGGTGCAGACGCAGGTCACGCGCGTGGTGCCAGGCTTCCTGCCCAGCACCTCGGGATTCAAGTTCGCCAACAGCTTCCCGCCGAACTCGCCCCACCTGTCCTTCACCGTGCTGGGCGCCACGCTGGGCATCGGCGATGCGGCCAACGGCCTGTGCGGCGGCATGGTCTATGCCGCACGCGACTACTTCCAGGCCGGCATGGCACCGCCAGCCAACACGGTGGCCCCGGTGAACGGCGTGCTCTTCGACCACCTGGTGCAGCGCCTGTGGCACAGCTTCTCGCTGCCCGGCGGGCCGCTGCGCTATCTGGAGCTGATGCGCACCAGCACCACGCCGGCGCAGCTGGCGCATGCCACGCTGGCACAGGCCTGGCCGCAGGTGCAGGCCGACATCGACGCCGGGCGGCTGTCGCCACTGGGGCTGATCATGGTGCGCAGCGACGATGCCACGCAGATGGGCCTGAACCACCAGGTGCTGGCCTATGGCTACAGCCAGAACGGCCACGACGTGGTGCTGCGCCTGTACGACCCCAACAACCCCGGCATCGACGACGTGAGCCTGAGCTTCAGCACCTTCAGCCCCACGAGCGTGAACCCGCGCCATTCACACCGCACCGACGGCGCCGTGGTGCACGCCTTCTTCCGCCACGACTACCAGTTCGTGCAGCCCCCGCCGCCGCAGAACGTGCCGCCCTCGGCCAGCTTCCCCACGCCGGTGCTCGTCAACGCCGGCACGAACGCCGTCATCGACGGCAATGGCTGGCTGGGCCTGTGGTCGCTCACCTCGGTGGTCAACGGCCAGCTCGCCGGCACCGTCTACGGCAACACCTTCTCGGGCCAGTGGGACGCCAGCGCGCGCACGCTGCGCTTCACGCGGAACATCTCGCCCACCTACCGCCAGCACTACGAGGGCCGCCTCGATGCGGCCAACGGCCTCGTGCTCGGTTCCTTCCGCGAAGAGAACAACGGCGTCATGGCGACACCCCGCTACGCCTTCAGGCTGAGTGCGCGGCTGCTGCTGGAGGCCAACGGCTGGCCCGGCGAGATTCGCTTCACGCGTTTCGATCCCGATGGCACCGTGGCCGGCCGCATCTACAACGAGAACTTCTGCGGCCACTGGAACCGCAGCACCCAGCAGCTGACGCTGGAGCGCCTGATCGACGCCAACTACCGCCAGCGCTACGTCGGCCGCCGCACCCACGGGCTGGACTTCGAGGGCAGCTTCCGTGAAGTGGTGGGCGGCGTCGAGCGGCCCACCGACTACCGCTGGCTGGCGCGAGAACGCAAGCTGCAGGACAGCCGCCTGAGCGTGCGCAATGGCACGCCGCAAGCCATCAGCCTGCGCCTCTTCACCCCCACCGACACGCTGCGCGCCGTGGCGCTGAATGCCACGCCCATCGTGGTGGGCGCGGGGCAGCTGCTCAGCTTCGACATCCCCTTCACGCCGGTGCTGCTGCGCAGCGCGGCGGTGGTGTGCAGCACGGGCGCCGAAGCCGTGCTGGGCCTGGGAGACAGCGCCGTGCTGCGGCCGGACAACACCCTCGTGATGGAGTGAGGGCGGCGCGCTGAAAAAACGGCAGGGGCGGCAGGGGCGGCAAGGTCCGTCTTCACGGCGCACCTATCACCAGATAGGCGTTGACCGAACCGCCGCTGCCGCGCCCGACGCCCAGGAAAAACGGGCCCACCGGGGTTTCGCCGGCCAGGTAGAAGGCCAGGCTGTACAGCGTGCCATCACGCACCTGGCGCGTGTAGGGCACGCCCACGCGGCCGGCTTCCAGCGCCACACCGGCGCGCAATTCGCCGCGCAGGCCCAGCGGGGCACGGCCGATGACACGTTCACCACGCAGCTGGCCGTAGGCCACGTCGTCGCCCACCATCTGGCCGGCGGCAAAACCGGTGAGGTTGAGCAGGCCGCCCAGCCGGGCGGCGTCGCTGAGCGGCAGACGCCCGCGTGTCGACGCCACCCAGCTGGTGCGTGCGGAGATCACATAGCTTTCCAGCGGCAGCGCGCCGCCCAGTTCCAGCGCCAGGCGCGAGTAGCCGCGGCGCGGTGAATCGAAGAGGCTGGCCTTCACCGACCAGCCGCGGCTGGGGAAGTAGAGCCGGTCGGCCTGCTCCAGCTCCAGCGCCGCGAGCCAGCCGCCGCTGGCTCTTTCCGCGCGCTCGGTGGCCAGCGCGCCCAGCACGTCCAGGCCGGTTTCCAGGCCGCTGGAGACGCGGGTTTCGCGCCAGCCCAGGCGGGCCTGGCCGAGCAGGCGGAAATTCACGCCCAGGGCCACGTCCAGGCGCGTGCGCGCGCTGCGGTATTCGGCCACGCGCTGCTCCAGGAACCAGTAGTCCACACGTTCGCGCCGGTACTCCAGCGCGGTGCTGATGAAGGTGCGCTGCGCGCTGTCCAGCGGCTGGTAGAACTCGGCGCTGGCGCCGGTGGTGCTGCCGAGCTCGCCCACCAGCAGCAGCTCGCCGCCGAGCCGGTTCAGCCAGGTCTTCTGGTAGCCGGCGCGCAGCAGATAGGTGCTGCCCTGGCTGAGATTGGTGTCCAGGCGCAAGGCCAGGCGCAGGTAGTCGGGGCCCCAGCTTTTTGCGGCCCTGGCGGCTGACCACCGAGTAATCCACGCGCTCGTAATGGCCGTCGCCGTAGGCTCGCAGCAGGTCGCGGTTCAGGCCCTGGGTATCCAGCGGCGCGCCGCCGCGCTGTTCCACGTAGCGCCGTACCACCTCGGGGTTGACGCGGCCCAGGCCGGCGATCTCCACCTCGTCGATGCGCGGCACGTCGCGTTCGCGCACCGCCACGCTGCGCTTCCAGGCCGCGTAGGCCGGCACCGGCACGCCCAGCGGCGCCAGGCGCGCCACCACGGCCTCGGTGGCGGCACGGCCACGGTCGGCGGCCTCGGCATGGCGTTCGAAGGCGCTGGATGTCAGGTCGCCCAGGTCGGGCTGGATGTAGATGTCCTGCGGCTGCAGCCTCGCCAGGCTGGCGCTGACGTTCTGCTCGGTCAGCAGCACCACCATCTGCGCGGTGATGCTGAGCAGGCCCTGCACCTGCTCGGGCTTGAGCGGCGGCGAGCCCACGTTGACGGCGATGACGACATCGGCGCCGCAGCGCTCGCGCACTTCCCTGATGGGCAGGTTGTCCACCAGCCCGCCGTCGACCAGCTTGCGCCCGCGGTACTCCAGCGGCGCCAGCAGGCCCGGCACGCTCATGCTGGCGCGCATGGCCAGCGTGAGGCTGCCTTCGCGCAGCACCACGCGCTCGCCATTGCCGATGTCGGTGGCGATGATGCTCACCGGCAAGGGCAACTGCTGCAGTTCACGCTCGCCGGTGTCGGCGCGCACCAGGTGGTTGAAGAA
>LNFM01020395.1_pt1 | contig 12487 bp, 14 predicted proteins | sample 596031 | NCBI WGS metagenome assembly LNFM01 (sample SAMN04254537, study PRJNA301005) | activated carbon metagenome | isolation source: dual media filters at the Ann Arbor, Michigan drinking water treatment plant | place: USA: Ann Arbor
CCGCCGGCACCGGCCTGCTCTTCCACGTCTTCGACCACTACGCGCCGAAGCAGGAAGGCGAGATCGGCCAGCGCCAGAACGGCGTGCTGATCTCCAACGGCACCGGCCCGTCGCCGGCCTACGCGCAGATCGCGATGCAGGAGCGTGGCCGCCTGATGGTCGAGCCGGGCGAGGAGATCTACGAAGGCCAGATCGTCGGCATCCACTCCAAGGACAACGACCTCACGGTCAATGCCCTGCGCGGCAAGCAGCTGACCAACTTCCGCGCCTCGGGCACCGACAAGGACGAAGGCCTGATCCCGCCGGTGAAGTTCTCGCTCGAGCAGGCGCTGGAGTTCATCGACGACGACGAGCTGGTCGAGATCACCCCGGTCGCCATCCGCCTGCGCAAGAAGTTCCGCACCGAGAACGACCGCAAGAAGGCCTCGCGCGGCTAAGCGCAGGCCCCACCGCCCGAGCCCACGGCCATGACGGCCGAACTGTGGCTGCTGACCGCGTTGGCCGGCTTCGCCGCCGGCCTGCTCGACAGCATCGTGGGCGGCGGCGGGCTGATCCTCACGCCCGCCATGCTCAACCTGCATCCCGGCCTGAACATCCTGCAGGCCATCGGCACCCAGCGCACCAGTTCGCTGCTGGGCACCAGCGTCGCGGCCTGGAACTATTTCCGGCACGTGGTCGTCGAACGGCGCATCGTGGTTCCCGCCCTGGTGTCCGCCCTCGCCTTCTCGGCGGTCGGCGTGCAGTTCGCCAAGCGCAGCGACCCCGAACTCCTGAAGATGGCGGTACTGGTGGTCTGCGTGCTGCTGGCCATCTACACGGTCCTGCGCAAGGACCTCGGCCAGAAAGAGGAGCGCCGGTTTCCCCCGCATCGCGAGGCCTGGGCCGCCGTGGCGGTCGGCGGCGCCTGCGGCTTCTACAACGGCCTGATCGGCCCGGGCACCGGCACCCTGATGGTGTTCGCCTTCGTCAGCGTGATCGGCCTGGACTTCCTGAAGTCATCGGCCGTGTCCAAGTCCACCAACGTCGCCGCCGACCTCAGCTCCTGGACGGTGCTGGCGCTGTCGGGCTACGTGGTGTGGCTGCTGGCGATCCCGCTGATCATCGGCAACATGCTCGGCAGCTACGTCGGCAGCAAGCTGGCGATCCGCCAGGGCGACCGCTTCATCCGCATGGTGTTCCTGGCGGTGGTGCTGGCGCTGGTGGCGCGGCTGGCCTGGGGCGTGTTCTTCACCTGAAGCGCATTGCGGCGTGCGGCGACGCACCCGATACTCGGATGGCGGTGCGCCCTGCCCGCGCTCACCGGATCCCGCCATGCGCCGTCTGCCCGCCCTCGCCCTGCTCCTGACGCTCGCGGCCTGCAGCGGCCCGCCGGCGCCGGCGCCCGGCTCGAACCGCGCCCCGGAGCCCGCGACCACGGGCCCGGACATCGTGGAACTGGACATCGCGCAGGCGCAGGCCCGCATGGCCTCGGGCGAATTCAGCTCCGAGGCACTGACCCGCGCCTACCTGGCGCGCATCGATGCCATCGACCGCGCCGGCCTGAACCTGCGGTCGGTGATCGAGACCAACCCCTCGGCGCTCGAGGACGCCCGCGCACTCGATGCCGAGCGCGCCGCCGGCCAACTGCGCGGCCCGCTGCACGGCATCCCGGTGCTGCTCAAGGACAACATCGACGCGGTCGGCATGGCCAACAGCGCCGGCTCGCTGGCGCTGGCGGAAAACCGCCCCGGCGACGACGCCTACCTGGTCACGCGGCTGCGGGAGGCTGGCGCGGTGATCCTGGGCAAGACCAACCTCAGCGAGTGGGCGAACTTCCGCTCCACCCGCTCCAGCTCGGGCTGGAGCTCGCGCGGCGGCCAAACCCGCAACCCCTACGTGCTCGACCGCAACCCCTGCGGCTCCAGCGCCGGCACCGGCAGCGCCATCGCCGCCAGCCTGGCCACCGTCGGCGTCGGCACCGAGACCGACGGCAGCATCATCTGCCCGTCGGCGGTGAATGGCCTGGTCGGCCTGAAGCCGACCGTCGGCGTGGTCAGCCGCGACGGCATCATCCCGATCTCGATCTCGCAGGACACCGCGGGCCCGATGGGCCGCAGCGTGGCCGACGTCGCCGCGCTGATGAATGCGCTGGCCGGCATCGACGAGGCCGACCCGGCCTCGCACGCGGCCGCCGGCAACCTGCCACCCGACTACACCGCCAGCCTGGACACCGGCGCCCTGGCCGGAAAGCGGCTGGGCGTGCTGCGCCAGGCGATGGGCTACCACCCGGGGGTGGACGCGAACGTCGAGGCGTCGATCGAGGCCCTGCGCGCCGCGGGTGCCGAGGTAGTGGACGTGCGCATCGACACCTTGGGCCAGTGGGGCGCCGATGAACTGCAGGTGCTGCTGTACGAGTTCAAGGACGGCCTGAATGCGTACCTCGCCGGCCGCGAAGGCGTACCGGGATCACTGGAGGCGCTGATCGATTGGAACGAGGCGAATGCGACCAAGGCCATGCCGTGGTTCGGGCAGGAGCGGTTCCTGCAGGCCCAGGCCAAGGGCGGGCTGGACTCGCCCGACTACCTGCGGGCGCGCGACCGCATCCGCCGGCTGGCGGGCGAGGACGGCCTGCTGAAGGCGCTGGACGGCGATCGGCTGGACGCCATCATCGCGCCGGCGACGTCGCCGGCCTGGCCGACCGACTGGATCAACGGCGACCATTTCACCGGCGCCGGATACGGCGCCGCGGCCGTCGCAGGCACGCCCAGCCTGACCGTGCCTTCGGGCAACGTGCAGGGCCTGCCGATCGGGCTGGTGTTCATGGGTCGGCCCTACAGCGAGCCGGAACTGCTGGCGATGGGCTACGCCTTCGAGCAGGCCACCAAGGCGCGCAATCCGCCCCGCTACCTGCCAACGCTGCCGCTCTGAGACGGCCGGGGCTCAGGCTCCGGACAGCACCAGCTCCAGCAGCTCGCCGATCGTCCGGTGCGCCTCCAACGGGTGGCGCAGGTGCAGTTCGTGCCGGATCCGGTAGAGGTTGCGCCGCCCGTCCCGCTCCTTGACCAGCGCGCCGGCCTTCTCGAGGTCGGCCACGATCCGCTGCACGGCCCGTTCGGTGATGCCCACCCGCGTGGCGACCTCGCGCAGGGTCGCCCCCGGCGCGGAGGCCAGGGCCACCAGCACGTGGGTATGGTTGGACATGAAGGTCCACCCGGCGGCGAGCCCGGGGTCGTTGACCGGCGGGTCAAGATCTGATTCTATATTCACGACTTTCTTTTCGTGCATTGGAGTTCATATGTCTGCGCTCGCCCGTGATGCCCTGGCTGCCCCGCTCCCCGCCCGCACCGTGGCCGTCGCCCATGGCGACGGCATCGGCCCCGAAATCATGGCGGCTGCGCTGCGCGTACTGAGCGCCGCGGATCCCGCCCTCACTTTCCACGAAGTGTCGCTGGGCCTCAAGGCCTACCAGGCTGGCCATGCCGCCGGCTTCGACGGCGACGCCCTCGAGGCGATCGCGACGCACGGCGTCCTGCTCAAGGCGCCGCTGACCACGCCGCAGGGGGGCGGCTTCAAGAGCGTCAACGTGAGCCTGCGCAAGACCCTGGGGCTGTTCGCCAACGTGCGGCCTTGCGTTGCCTACCACCCCGCCCTGCCCGCCCCCCATCCGGGGATGGACCTGGTGGTGGTCCGCGAGAACGAGGAAGACACCTACGCCGGCATCGAACACCGCCAGACCGACGAGGTGGTGCAGTGCCTGAAGCTGGTCACGCGGCCCGGCTGTGAGCGCATCGTGCGGCATGCCTTCGAGTATGCAGTCGCGAATGGGCGCCGGAAGGTCACCTGCATGACCAAGGACAACATCATGAAGCTGACGGACGGCCTGTTCCACGCCGTCTTCGAAGAGATCGCACCGCAGTATCCGGGCATCGCGACCGAACACATGATCATCGACATCGGCACGGCGCGGGTGGCCACGCGCCCGCGCGACTTCGATGTGATCGTGACCCCCAACCTCTATGGCGACATCCTGTCCGACGTGGCGGCCGAGGTCGCGGGCTCGATCGGGCTCGCGCCTTCGGCCAACATCGGCTACGGCGCGGCGATGTTCGAGGCGGTGCACGGCTCGGCGCCGGACATCGCCGGGCAGGACATCGCCAACCCCTCCGGCCTGCTGCTGTCGGCGGTGATGATGCTGGTGCACCTGGGCCGCGGCGAACCGGCCACGCGGATCCACAACGCCTGGCTGCGAACGCTCGAGGATGGCGTCCTGACCGGCGACGTGGCGGCCGCGGGCAACGTGCGGCGGGTTGGAACCCAGGCCTTTGCCGACGCCGTGGTCGAGCGACTGGGCCAGGCGCCGGTACGCCTGCGTGCCGTGCACTACCCGGGACGCACGGAGGCCCGCACCGACTCGCCAGTGCGCCAGCTTACGCAACTGGCGACACCGCCGGCGCATAAGCAACTCGAGGGCGTCGACGTGTTCCTGCACTGGGATGCCCCGGGGCGTTCGCCAGCCGCGCTGGGCGAGCGCCTGCAGCCGCTGGCTGCCCCGGACTTCAGCCTGGAGCTGATCACCAACCGCGGCGTGAAGGTCTATCCGCAGGGCAATGCGCGCACGCTCTGCTCCGATCATTGGCGCTGCCGGTTCCGGGCGCCGGCCGGGGTCTCGCCGCTGGCCGTGGCGGCGCTGCTCCAGCGCGCCGCCGAGGCCGGCCTCGACGTGATCAAGACCGAGAACCTGTACCGCTTCGACGGCAAGCCCGGCTACTCCCAGGCGCAGGGCGCCTGAGCCGCGGGCGTGTCCGGCCCGGCACTAGGCCTGGGCCGGGCGCGACAGCTGGCCCTGCTTGCGCACGATCAGCATCGCGATCTCGAGCGACTGCTCGTAGTTCAGGCGCGGGTCCACTGTCGAGCGGTAGGCGCGCTCGAGGTCGATGTCGGTCAGGTCGCGCGCGCCACCGGTGCATTCGGTGACGTTTTCGCCGGTCAGCTCCAGGTGCACGCCGCCGAGACGGGTGCCCGCGGCCGCGTGCAGCTCGAAGCTGGCTTCGACTTCGCCGCGGATGTTGTCGAAGCGACGCGTCTTGAAGCCGTTGCTGGTGCTTTCGGTGTTGCCGTGCATGGGATCGCAGATCCACAGCACGCGGCGGCCCTCCTTGCGGATGGCATCGAGCAGCGGCGGCAGCTGGCTGGCGACCTTGGCCGCGCCCATGCGATGGATATAGCTCAGCCGGCCCGGCTCGTTCTCGGGATTGAGCACGTCGGTGAGGCGCAGCAGCTGGTCGGGCGTGACCGAGGGGCCGATCTTCACCGCGATGGGGTTACGGATGCCGCGGAAGTACTCGGTGTGCGCCCCGTCGAGCGCGGCCGTGCGCATGCCGATCCACGGGAAATGGGTGGAGAGGTTGAACCAGCCCCACTGGCGCGGCACCTGGCGCGTCAACGCTTCCTCGTAGGGCAGCAGCAGCGCTTCGTGCGAGGTGTAGAAGTCGGCGCGGTTGAGGTTGTGCAGCGCTTCGCCGGCGATGGTCTCCATGAAGCGCACGGCATCGCCCACGGCCGCGACCATCTTCTGGTACTCGTCCGACAGCGGCGAGTGGCCGACCCAGCCCAGGTCCCAGTACTCGGGATGGTGCAGGTCAGCGAAGCCGCCATCGACCAGGGCGCGGACGAAGTTCATCGTCATCGCCGAGCGGGCGTGGCCCTTCACCATGCGGCGCGGATCCGGCGTGCGCGCCTCGGCGGTGAATTCGGGCTGGTTGATGAAGTCGCCGCGGTAGCTGGGCAAGGTCATGCCGCCCCGCTCCTCGGTGTCGGCCGAACGCGGCTTGGCGTACTGGCCGGCAAAACGGCCGACGCGCACCACCGGCAGGCGCAGGCCATGGACGAGCACGAGGCTCATCTGCAGCAGCACCTTCAGGCGGTTGGAGATCAGCCCGGACTCACAGTCGGCGAAACTCTCGGCGCAGTCGCCACCCTGGAGCAGGAAGCGCTTGCCTTCCTGCGCCTCGGCGAGCTGCTTCTTGAGGGCCAGGATTTCCCAGGAGGTGACCAGCGGCGGCAGGCGGCCCAGTTCGTCCTGCACCTGCGCGAGCGCGGCGGGATCCGGATAGGTCGGCTGCTGGCTCGCAATGCGGCCGCGCCAGCTGGCCGGCGTCCAATCGCCGGGCACTGACACGGGCTGCAGGTTGCGATCGCTGGCGCTCATCGGGGTTCCGTCTTGTAGTGGGAAGGAAATCATGCCACAGCGCCGTGTCGGCCATGTCAGGACGCTGTGTTGGTGGGTGCTCGCCGCGGGACGCGCGGACCGGCGGGAGCGGCGTCTCAGGCGCGGCGGCGAAGCGCGGCCCAGAGCGCGCCCAGGCCCAGGCCGATGAACCAGACCAGGGTCCATGCCGGCATGGAGACGCCAAGGAAGGTCCAATCGACCTTGGCGCACTCGCCGGAGCCGGCCAGCACCTTCGACAGCGCATTCATCGGACCCATCGCCTCGACCATGTAATCCAGGCCCATGCTGCTGCACAGCGGCACTTCGCTGGGCGGCAGCGACTGCAGCCACACGTGGCGCCCGGCGATGCCGGCGCCGGCGCCCGCCGCGATGAACGCAAGCGCGCCGTAGATACCACGACCCAGCCGGCCACGCGGCGAGTGCAGGCCGCCGACCAGGAATACCAGCCCCAACGCTGCGAACGCGATGCGCTGCAGGATGCACAGCGGGCACGGCAGCATCAGCATGCCGAACTGCACGTAGAGCGCATATCCGATGAGCCCGAAGCAAAGTACGAACCCGGTGAGGTACTGCGCGCGGAAGGACCAGGCGAAGGGGTTGGCGGTCATCTCGGGATCCGGTGTCGGGTGGACTCAGGTTACACAGACCGCGCGGGCGCGGAGAAGTTTCGGAGGCCTGAAACGAAGACCCCGGCCGGAGCCGGGGTCTTGGTGTCTTGCGTCTGCCGCTGCCTTACTCGGCGTCGGCCGCCGCCTGCGGGCGGTCCACCAGTTCGACGTAGGCCATCGGGGCGTTGTCGCCCGGACGGAAGCCGCACTTGAGGATGCGCAGGTAGCCGCCGGGACGGGCCTGGTAACGCGGGCCCAGCTCGATTCCTTGTCACGCAGGCGGGACATGGCCAGGCGACGGTTCGCCACGCCATCGGTCTTGCCGATGGTGATGAGCGGCTCGGCGACGCGGCGCAGTTCCTTGGCCTTGGGCAGGGTGGTACGGATCAGTTCGTGCTTGATCAGGGACGCAGCCATGTTGCTGAACATCGCTTCGCGATGCGCGCTGGTACGGCTGAATTTGCGTCCGGAGTTCTGGTGGCGCATGGTCGTGGTTCCTTAGTGAATTACCGGGCTCAGCCCAGCATGCCCTGCTGCAGGCCGGCCGGCGGCCAGTTCTCCAGCTTCATGCCGAGGGACAAGCCGCGCTGTGCCAGCACTTCCTTGATCTCGGTGAGCGACTTCTTGCCCAGGTTCGGGGTCTTGAGCAGCTCGACCTCGGTGCGCTGGATCAGGTCGCCGATGTAGTAGATGTTCTCGGCCTTGAGGCAGTTGGCCGAACGCACCGTCAGTTCCAGGTCGTCGATCGGGCGCAGCAGCACCGGGTCGATGCCCGTGGCGGACGGCTTGGCGGCGCTGCGGTCGCGCTGGGTGAAGTCGCCGAACACCGACAGCTGGTCCGTGAGGATGTCAGCGGCCGTGCGGATGGCGTCTTCGGCGTCGATCGTGCCGTTGGTCTCGATCTCGAGGACCAGCTTGTCCAGGTCGGTGCGCTGCTCCACGCGGGCCGCTTCCACGGCATACGCGACGCGGCGGACCGGCGAGAAGGTCGCGTCCAGCACCAGTCGGCCGATCGCACGGGACTCTTCGTCCGGGCGGCGGCGATCGGCGGCAGGCTGGTAGCCGAAACCGCGCTCGATCTTCAGGCGCATGTTCAGCGCCGTGTCCTTGGTGAGGTGGGCGATCACGTGGTCGCCGTTCAGGATCTCGACGTTGTGGTCGGTCTTGATGTCGGCGGCGGTGACGATGCCCGGGCCCTTCTTCTGCAGGGTCAGCGTGGTGTGGTCCACGTTGTGCATGCGGATGGCCACGTCCTTGAGGTTCAGCAGGACTTCGAGCACGTCCTCCTGCAGGCCCTCGACGGTGGTGTACTCGTGCAGCACGCCATCGATCTCGACTTCCGTGATGGCGAAGCCGGGGATCGAGGACAGCAGCACGCGACGCAGGGCGTTGCCCAGCGTGTGGCCATAGCCGCGCTCCAGCGGCTCGATGACCACCTTGGCGCGGTTGGAACCGAGTCGTTCAATGTGCGGGCCGCGCGGACGCAGCACCTGGGTGGCGGTAACCGTCATGGTCAAGGTGTCTCCTGGGAGGATTACTTCGAGTACAACTCGACGATCAGCGCTTCATTGATATCCGAGGGCAGGTCGGCGCGATCCGGGACGGCCTTGAAGACGCCGGCGAACTTCTTCGCATCGACTTCGCACCAGCTCGGGACCAGGTCCATCTGCTGGGAGAGGTTGACGGCTTCCTGGACGTTCAGGTGCTTCTGCGCCTTCTCGGTCAGGGTGACGGCGTCGCCGGCCTTGACCTGGTAGGACGGCAGGTTCACCGGCTTGCCGTTGACCAGCACGCCCTTGTGCGACACCAGCTGGCGGGCCTGCGGACGGGTGACGGCGAAGCCCATGCGGTACACGACGTTGTCGAGGCGCTGCTCGAGCATCTGCAGCAGGGTCTCGCCGGTGTTGCCCTTCTTGCGGGCAGCCTTGGTGTAGTACGAGCGGAACTGACGCTCCAGCAGACCGTAGATGCGCTTGACCTTCTGCTTCTCGCGAAGCTGGGTGGCGTAATCGGACAGCTTGCCCTTGCGGGCAACCGGGCCGTGCTGGCCGGGCTTCTGCTCCAGCTTGCACTTGGAATCGATCGCGCGAGCGGGCGACTTCAGGCTGAGGTCGGCGCCTTCGCGGCGGGCGAGCTTACAGGTGGGACCAATGTAACGAGCCATTTATATAGTCTCCAGTTCCCGTTAGACGCGGCGCTTCTTCGGCGGCCGGCACCCGTTGTGCGGGATCGGGGTGACGTCGATGATGTTGGTGATCTTGTATCCGACCGCGTTCAGCGAACGCACGGCCGACTCGCGGCCCGGGCCGGGGCCCTTGATACGGACTTCCAGGGTCTTCACACCGTAGTCGAGGGCGGCCTTGCCGGCCTTTTCGGCGGCCACCTGTGCGGCGAACGGGGTCGACTTGCGGGAACCGCGGAAACCCGCGCCGCCCGAAGTGGCCCACGACAGCGCATTGCCCTGGCGATCGGTGATGGTGACGATGGTGTTGTTGAAAGAAGCTTGGACGTGGGCGATGCCGTCGGTGACGACTCGCTTGATCTTCTTCTTGGTCTTGACTGCCGGCTTGTTCATTGGCTGCCCTTACTTCTTGATGGCTTTGCGCGGACCCTTGCGGGTGCGGGCGTTGGTCCGGGTACGCTGACCGCGCATCGGGAGGCCGCGACGATGGCGCAGGCCGCGGTAGCAGCCCAGGTCCATCAGACGCTTGATCGACATGCCGACTTCACGACGCAGGTCGCCTTCGACGATGTACTTGGCCACTTCGGCGCGGATGCGCTCGATTTCCGGCTCGGACAGGTCGCGGATCTTGGTGGCCTGGGCCACGCCAGCCGCGTCACAAACAAGCTTCGACCGGGTACGGCCGATGCCAAAGATACTCTGCAGGCCCACCCAGACATGCTTCTGGACAGGCAGGTTGACACCCGCAATGCGCGCCATCAGGCGTTCTCCAACTTAAAATTGAGCGCAGTGAATCACGAAGTATAACAGGGCTTGGGGTTCAGTTGTAGCCCCCCGGGTCCAGGGACCCGGGAAACCCGGCATGGGGAGTGTGCCCATGCTCCGGCGACAAGCTGGCAACTGCCCTCCCCCTTCCCGGGGTCGGGCGCCCCGCGCTACTCCAGCGCAGGAACGGTTACCGGCTTATCCGCGCGCCAAGCCGCCGCGCGGACCGCCCATCAATGGTGCTCAGCCGCGGGTGAGACCGCGACCGCCACCTTTCAGATTCGCTTTCTTCATCAGGCTCTCATACTGATGCGACATCAGATGGGCCTGGATCTGGGCGGTGAAGTCCATCACCACCACGACCACGATCAGCAGCGAGGTGCCGCCGAAGTAGAACGGGACCGACCAGAAGCCACGGATGACCTCGGGCAGCAGGCAGACCAGCACCAGGTAGAGCGAGCCGATCAGGGTCAGGCGGGTCAGCACGCCGTCGATGTAGTCGGCGGTGGCCTTGCCCGGACGGATGCCCGGGACCAGGGCGCCCGACTTCTTCAGGTTGTCCGCGGTTTCCTGGGAGTTGAAGACCAGGGCGGTGTAGAAGAAGGCGAAGCCCATGATCAGGCCGCCGTAGAGCAGCATGTGCAGCGGCTCGCTCGGCGCCAACGCCTGGCTAAGGCCCTGAAGCCAAACGTTGAGGTTGTCGCGCCACGCCACGCCGGTCGGCTCGCCGGTCTGGCCGAACCACTGGACCATGGTCGCCGGGAACATGATCAGGCTGGAGGCGAAGATGGCCGGGATCACGCCCGCCATGTTCAGCTTCAGCGGCAGGTGCGAGTTCTGGTTCATGTAGGCCTGGCGGCCACCCTGGCGACGGGCGTAGTTCACGGTGATGCGGCGCTGGCCGCGCTCCATGAACACCACGAAGTAGGTGACGCCGCCCACCAGGGCCAGGATCACCAGGACCGCGAACCAGCTGAGCTCGCCGCTGCTGACCTGTTGCACGGTCGAGATGGCCGCGCCGGGCAGGCTGGCGACGATGCCCGCGAAGATGATCAGCGAGATGCCGTTGCCGATGCCGCGCTCGGTGATCTGCTCGCCCAGCCACATCAGGAAGATGGTGCCGGCGGTCAGGGCCACGATGGCGGTCAGGATGAAGCCCGGGCCCGGCGCGTACACCACGCCCGGCTGCTGCTGCAGCATGCTGGCGATCGAGCCGGCCTGGACCACGGCCAGCACGACGGCGCCGATGCGCGAGTACTGGGTCAGCTTGCGCCGGCCGCTTTCGCCTTCCTTCTTCATCGCCTTCCAGGGCTCGTAGATCTGGCCCATGAGCTGCACGATGATGGAGGACGAGATGTACGGAATGACGTTCAGCGCGAACAGGCTGAAGCGGTTCAGGGCGCCACCCGAGAACATGTTGAACATGTCCACGATGGTGCCCTGCTGGGCCTCCATCAGTTCCAGCATCCGCTGCGGATCGATGCCCGGCACCGGGATGTAGCTGCCGATGCGGTAGACGATCAGCGCAAGGATCACGAAGACCAGGCGCTGGCGGAGCTCGGTGAACTTACCGAGCCCACCCAGGGCGCTTGCGGCGGACGTGGACTGCGTCAAGGCCTTACTCCGTCACGCTGCCGCCGGCCGCTTCCACGGCGGCCTTGGCACCGGCCGTCGCGAGCAGACCCTTGAGCACGAACTTCTTGGTGACGTCGCCCTTCTTGACGACCTTGGCCTGCTTGGCGTTGGCCGGCACGAGCTTGGCGGCGCGCAGGGCGGCGAAGTCGATCTCGCCGGCCTCGAGCTTGTCGAGCTGGTACAGCAGCACTTCGGCGGTGTCGTTCTTCAGCTTCGAGCGGAAGCCGACCTTCGGCAGGCGCTTGTAGATGGGCATCTGGCCGCCTTCGAAGCCGGCCTTGATCTTGCCCTTGCCGGCGCGCGCGAACGAGCCCTTGTGGCCGCGACCCGCGGTCTTGCCGAGGCCGGAGCCGATGCCGCGACCGACGCGGACGCGATCCTTGCGGGCGCCGTCGGCGGGCTTGAGGGTATTGAGCTTCATATGGTTTCTCCTTGGCTCGCTCAGGACTCGACGCGAACCAGGTAATGCACCTGGTTGATCAGGCCGCGCACGGACGGGGAGTCCTTGAGCTCGCGGACATCATTGAGCTTGTTCAGGCCGAGGGCCTTCACGGAAAGGCGGTGGCGGGCCTGGCAGCCACGGAGGCCCTTCACCAGGCGAACCTTGACGGTCTTCTCAGCCATTGAGGATCTCCTCGAGCTTCTTGCCACGCTTGGCGGCGATGCGCGCCGGCGAGGTGGTCTCGGTCAGGCCCTTGACGGTGGCGCGGACCAGGTTGATCGGGTTGCGCGAGCCGACGGCCTTGGCCAGCACGTTCTTCACGCCGACCGCTTCGAGCACGGCGCGCATGGCGCCGCCGGCGATCACGCCGGTACCTTCCGAGGCGGGCTGCATGTAGACGCGGGCGGCGCCGTGGCCGGCCTTGACCGGGTGCCACAGGGTGCCTTCGTTGAGGTCGACCTGGACCATCGCCTTGCGGGCGTATTCCATCGACTTCTGGATGGCGACCGGCACTTCACGCGCCTTGCCGTAGCCGAAGCCGACCTTGCCGGCACCGTCGCCGACCACGGTCAGCGCGGTGAAGGTGAACTGACGACCGCCCTTGACGGTCTTGGAGACGCGGTTGACGGCGACCAGCTTCTCGATGA
>LNFM01011003.1_pt1 | contig 12484 bp, 7 predicted proteins | sample 596031 | NCBI WGS metagenome assembly LNFM01 (sample SAMN04254537, study PRJNA301005) | activated carbon metagenome | isolation source: dual media filters at the Ann Arbor, Michigan drinking water treatment plant | place: USA: Ann Arbor
GGCGATGCATGCCGACTTGAACGGGGATGCTTTGGCCTATGCCGAACCGTTTGCCTACCATCCGCACATCACGCTGGGCCAGGAGTTGACGCCGGAGCAGTTTGAGATGGGTCTCGCGCTGTGCAGGAAACGATGGGCCGAATACACGGGCCCGCGCAGCTTTCCGGTGGAAACGATCACCTTCGTCAAGAACAGCGGGAACTGCGGTTGGTCCGACCTGAAAGACGTCGCGATGAGCCGGGAGCCGGTGCCAGAGCCTGCGCTACACTAACCGCATGGGCTTGACGCGGTCGCGGGTTGCAGCAGTATTCACCGCCCTGCTCGTCTTGTTTTTTGCCGTGGCGATCTATACGCCGCTGCATCAGCATCAAGCTGGTAACCCCTATCAATGCTCGTTGAATAACGTCGATCAGGCGGTGGCGGAAGCCGCGGTTGCCGTGTCGATTTTGCTGGTGGTGCTGGTCGGGGTCGCCTCCGTGGCGGCCGAACGGACGCTGCGCCCCGATTTCGCCTTCATTGCGCCTTTGGCGGGCCGAGGCCCTCCCTCGTTCTAAGTTGTCGCGGTTTCTTTTCCCAACAACCTTAGACCGATAGAGAGGATCTTGTGCATTCTATTCGACTAGCCGTTGCGGCGGTAGCGATTTGCGTTGGTGTATCGTGGGGCCAGACGACGGCCTCGGTGAGCGGTTCGGTGACGGACCCGTCCGGAGCCGGGGTGGGCGGCGCGCGCGTGCTGCTGAAGAACACGCTCACCGGCTTCGAACAGTCGGCGGAGACGCGCGCCGACGGCAGTTTCCAGTTGTCGAGCATTCCGCTGCGGACCTATGAGCTTTCCGTGCGCGCAGCCGGCTTTCAGATTCACGAACAGGCGATTACGTTCTCGAACGCCGCCGCGCAGGTGGTGGCCATCCGGCTGCAACTGTTGACGGCGGAGACGTCAACCACGGTCTCCGCATTCGAAACGCTTAGCCTGGTGACGCCCGAGGATACGGGCACGCGGGCGCAGATCAATCAGAAGGAGATTGAAAGGTTGGCGCTTTCGGTAGGCAATCGCGGATTGGAGGCCGTCGTCCAGACGTTTCCCGGTTTCGCGCAGAACGCCAACGGGTCCATCCATCCTCGCGGGGCCCATACGCAGATGTCGTTCATCATCGACGGCATGCCGATTACCGACCAACTGACGGGCGCGTTTGCCAACGCAGTCGACCCGAACATCGTGCAGAACGTGGAGATCTTCACCGGCAACATCCCGGCCGAGTACGGGGCGAAGATCGCGGCCGTAATCAACGTCAATACAAAGTCGGGCTTGGGCACGGACCGCAAGTTCACGGGGAGCACGGCGCTCAACGCGGCCGGGTTTGACACCCTGGGTCAAGTGACGCAGTTCGCGGGCAAGAACAACCGTTTCGGTTACTCGGGCCTCGTGAACACAATGAAGTCGAACCGCTATCTCGACTCGGTTTCGCTCGACAACCTGCACAACGGCGGCAACTCCACGCGGGGTTTTCTGCGGCTGGACTACCAGGCCAGCGACCGCGACATTTTCCGGGTGAACTTTCTAACGGGGCGGTCGCCCTTCCAACTTGCCAACCTCCGCAGCCAGCATGCGAACGGAATGAACCAGCGGCAGGAGCTCGGCGATTTTTCCACCGCGTTCAACTGGGTCCGCACGCTCGATGCGTCGTCGACCTACGAGATGAACTACTCGGTGCGGACGTCGACCTCGCAGCTGCTGCCGAGTGTGGGCGACACCCCGGTGACGGCGTCGCAGGAACGGCGGCTGACCACCGTCGCGCTGACACATCGCTACGCCACGGTGCGCGGACGGCATAACATTCGCGGCGGCATCGATCTGCAGCGGATTCCGCTACGCGAGCAGTTTACGTTCGGCATCACGGACGGCGCGTTTAACGATCCGTCGAGCGAGGAGTACCTGCCTACGCTGCTGCCGTTTGACCTTTCGCGCGGCGGCCGGCTGTTCGGCTTCGAGGAGCGCGGCACGGGCGGCTTCTACACCGGCCACGTGCAGGACTCGATCAAGCTGGGTGATTTTCAGATCTCGCTCGGCCTGCGCTACGACGTCTACCGGTTTCTGGTAGACGATACGATGTGGCAGCCGCGGGTGGGGGTCTCTTATCATGTCAAGCGCACGGGCACCGTTTTCCGCGCGTCGTATAACCGGCTGATGCAGACGCCGCAGAACGAAAACCTGCTGGTGTCGAGTTCCGAGAAGGCGAATGTGCTGGTGGACCCGGCCATTCGCGAGACAACCGGCGGGGTGCAGCGCATCAGCCCGGAGAAGCAGAACCTGATGGAGGTGGGCTTTCAGCAGTCGCTCGGCCGCCGCTTCAGCGTGAATTCGTCGTTTTATCACAAGAACGCGCGGAATCAGCAAGACGTTAACAACTTCTTCAATACGCCCATTGTGTTCCCGCTGCAGCTGCTCGCCATCCGAGTGAACTCGGTTGAAAGCCGGCTGGTGATGACGCCGTGGAAGGGCTTTTCGGGCAGCCTCGCCGCCACCCACGCCCGGGCGATTTCGACGCCGCCGTTTGTCGGTGGCCTCTACATTGGCAACGGCAATGTGACGCTGCTGAACGAGGGACCCTTCGTCATCGACCACGATCAGAAGCTGAGCCTGCAAAGCGTGGTGAACTATACGCACCGGCGGGGCTTCTATTCGACGGTGTCGCTGCGGCACGACAGCGGTCTAGTGTCGGGCGGGGCGGACCCCGACGTGGTGCGGGCCGACCCGGACTACGCCGATCTGCTGCCGTATGTGAATCTGCTGAGCGACCCGCCGCGGACAAAGCCCCGGACGATTGTGGATGTCGTCGTTGGCTACGAGCGGATCCGGAACGATCGCAAGCTGTGGGACTTCAACGTGCAGGCTTCGAACATCGGCAACCAGACCGCGCTGTATAACTTCCAGTCGGCCTTCGTCGGCACGCGGGTGGTGCAGCCGCGGACCGTCGGCGCGCGGCTGCGGTTCTTCTTCTAAGCCGGGTTACGAGCCGCGTTTGGCAACCCAGGTGATCTCGCCTTGCGGGGTCTCGGCGGTGAGGTTCAGTTGGTCGCCAGCCACTTTGCCTTTGTAGCTCACCTTCATTTCGTTGTCTTGAAACTTGACGTTGATGACGAAGGAGATGGAGTCGCCGTCGACTTTCCCCTCTTCAATCGTGGACTTGCCGACCAGGGAGCTGACGGTTTCTCCGGTCAGCTTCGCGCCTTCCACTTTGAATGAGAAGGTGCGGGACATGGTTCCATTGGGACCCTCGGCGGTGGCTTTCCAGTTACCGGCGACGTCAGCAGCGAAGGCGGAGAGCGAGGCGAGAACAAGACTCAGCAAGAGGCGATGCATAGCGGAACTAAGCATATCCGATTTCGCTATTCTGAGATGACATTATGGATCCGACCGGGGAGCCCCAAGGCGAAGTTACAGGGATGCTGAACCGCTGGGCCAGCGGCGATGCCTCGGTCTTGCCCTTGCTCGCGGATGCTCTGTATCCGCACTGGCGGCGCATGGCGCAGGCGCATTTTTACCGGGAGGATTCCGGCCACGTGCTGCAGCCCACGGCACTGGTGCACGAAGCCTATCTGGCGCTCGCCCGCTTGCGGCCGCAGGGCTTTGCCAGCCGGAACGAACTGCATGCGCTGGTCGCCAAGCTGATGCGGCAGATCCTGGTGGACCATGCCCGCCGGGTGCACGCGGCGAAACGCGGGGGCGGGATAGCGCACGTACCGGTGTCGGACGAACTCGACGCCGCCGACGACACGGCCGTCGAACGCGCCAGCCGTTTCCTGATCATCCATCAAGCCCTCGGCAAACTGGAGGAGTTCCATCAGCGCATGGCCAGCATCATCGAGCTGCATTTCTTCGGCGGCTTGACGCAATCGGAGATTGGCGAATCGCTGGGCATCTCCACCGCTACGGTAAACCGCGAGCTACGCATGGCCAAAGCGTGGCTGAACTCCGCCGTCTCCGTGCCGCTGCCGGAAGAGTCATGACGCCGGAACGGTTCGCCCAACTGGAGCAGCTCTTCACGGAGGCGGTGGGTCTCGACGGGCCCGCCCGGGCGGCATTTCTCGACGGCGTGAACGACCCGGCGCTACGGGCCGAACTGCAGCAACTGCTCCACAACGACGCCCGCTCCCAGGATCAGCTGGCCAGCGCCATTACGGGCCTGGCCCGTACCGCCGCCGGCGACGAGGGCGCGCCGCCCGAATGGGCCGGCAAGGTGATCGGCTCCTACCGGCTGATCCGCGAGATTGGGCGCGGCGGGATGAGCATCGTTTTCGAGGCGGCGCGGGAGGGCGACTTCGCGCAGCGGGTGGCGTTGAAGATCTCGACGCTCGCGCCGTTTTCCCAGCCGCTGCTCGAACGCTTCCGGCAGGAGCGGCGCATTCTGGCCGGCCTCGAACATCCGCATATCGCCCGGCTGATCGATGGCGGGTCGACGAGTGAAGGGCTGCCCTACTTCGTCACCGAGTATTGCGAGGGCGAACCGCTCGACCGTTATCTGGCGCGTGCGAATCCCGGCCTGCGCGCCGTCTGCGAACTGTTCTTGAAGATCTGCGCCGCGGTGGAGTACGCCCATCAGAACCTGATCGTGCACCGCGATCTGAAGCCGGGGAACGTGCTGGTGGACGACCGCGGCAACCCCAAGCTGATCGACTTCGGCATTGCGAAATTGCTCGATCTCGAAGAGGCGCAGACGCAGACCGCCATCGGCCCGGGCACGCCGAGCTATACAGCGCCGGAGCAGATTCTCGGCCGCGCGGTGACCACGCGGACAGACATCTATCAGCTAGGGCTTCTGCTCTTTGAGATGCTAACGGGGCGCCGGGCGCAGGCAGTGGAGGCGACGTCGCTGGCCGCGCTGCAACGGTCGATTTGCGAAACGGAACTGCCGCTGGCCAGCAGCCTGCCCGGCGCCGAACGGCTGCGCGGCGACCTCGACGTGATCATCGCGACCGCGACGCAGAAGGATCCGGAGCGCCGGTATCCCTCGGTGGCCGCGCTGGCCGACGATCTGCGGGCGCATCTGGAATCGCGGCCGATCCGCGCGCGCGCCGATAGCACGGCCTACCGGATAGGTCGCTTCCTGCACCGCAACCGGCTGGCTTCGGCCGCGGTGGCTCTGGCCGTGCTGGCGCTGGGGGCCGGGGTGGCGACGACGACCTACCAGGCCCGGCTGGCGGAGCGCCGCTTCACGCAGGTGCGGGGCATTGCCCGGGCGCTGCTTTATGACGTGCAGGGGGCGATCCAAGCGCTGCCGGCCTCGGTGGATGCCCAGCAGGTGGTGGTTCAGACGGCGCTGACCTATCTGAACGGTTTGTCGGCGGAAGCCGGGGGCGACGAGTCGCTGCAACTGGAGATTGCCGCGGGCTACGCCCGTACCGGAAACATTCAGGCGGGCATTCTTGGATCGAGTCTGGAGCAGTGGGCGGCGGGCCAGGATAGCTATCAGAAGGCGCTGGCGATCCTGGCGCCATTGAACGCCCGGCGGCCGGCGGACGCCGCCATTGCCGGGGAGCTCGCAGCGGTCTACGCGGCGCTGGCGGAGATTGACGTCCGGTCAGGCCGCTCGGCCTTGGCGGTGGAACGGACGCAGAGCGGCATTGCCGTGATGGAGCGGGCGGTGGCCGCCAACCCGGCGGATCGCCCACTGAGCCTGCGGTTGGCCCGAGCTTATGTCCAGTTCAACCGGGACATCGCGGGGCGCACGCAGGTGGACCTGAGTCTGGTGCGGAAGCCGATCGCCCTGCTTGAACCGTTGCTGCGGAAGAGCCCGGAAGATACGGCACTGCAGGAGGAGGCGGCCAACGCCTACGCCGCCGCCGTGGCGGCGCACTTCAACGCGCGGGAGACGCAGGCGGCCCGGCCCTACGCCGAACAGGCGCTGGCGCTGCGGGAGCGGTTAGTGGCCGCGCAGCCCAACAGCGCCCCGGCGCGCCGTTCGCTGATGCTGGCCAATGCCGCGCTGGGCGATTTGCACTGGGGCTTTCCGCATAGCCTGGGTGACCGGGACAAGGCCATCGCCTACTACGGCAAAATGCTCGAACCGGTTGAGTGGCTACGGCAACGGGAGCCGGGCAAGCGGAGTACGCGGACGGATTGGGCGATGGCGCGGATGCGTTACGCCAGCGCGATGGCGCCAACGGATCGAAGGGCGGTGGAGTTGCTGCAAGAATCGTTGGCAGCCATGGAGGAGATTGTGCGGGAAGACCCAGCGAACAGCGGGGTGGGCCGGCAACAGATCGACCTGTGTCTCCGGCTGGCGGCGCGGCTGGGCGAACTGGGGGACAACGCCGGCGCGGAGCGCTATCTGCGGCGCGGCGTGCAGGTGGGAGAGAGCCTGGCCGCGATGGACGCCAAGAATCTCGGCGCACGCACGTGGGCGCTGCGCGCCTATGTGGCGTTGGGGCGGCAGCTCGCGCGCACCGGGCGGCAGGCCGAGGCGCGGGCGCTGGTTCCCCGCGCGGAAGCGCGCGCCCGCGAAGCGATTGCGCTGGACGCGACGCCGGCGGGCGGTGGGCGCTGGCCGGCGGAGGTGGCCGCCTGGGCTGCTGAGTTGCGGGAGCCTGCGCCACCGGCTAAGGCACGGTGATGGTGCCGACGGCTTGCCAGCCGGAGTTGCTGCCTTTGGCGTCCCGGACGGCTCCATATACGATGCGGTGGGGCACGAGGCTGGACTTGAACTCAAGCGGCACGCGCAGTTTCAGCCTGCCGTTTTCCGTGGTGGCCGTGGCACCGGGCGGCAGAATGCGGCACTGGCGGTTTTCGGCGATCCCGGCGGGGAACAGACCTTCTCCCGAATCGGGCACGAGGTGGAGCGTATTGGTTGGATAGACGTAAGCCAGGTAGCAGGCGTCGCGGGCGTCGAGGCCGTTGTTGACGAGGAGGTTTAGAACGTTCAAGTCGGCCACGCCATCGGGATCGGACACGGTCAGTTCAAGGGTCGTGAGCGGGTTGCTCGTCCGGCCGGGAGACAGCGAGACCACCTGCGGTGCGCTCGAAGCGGTCACCGCGTTGCTGGGGACATTCCAGACGCCCTTGGGGAGCCAGCCGGTATTGTGGCCGGCCTTGTCGCGGGCGGCCAGGTAGAGGATCTTGTTGCCGGTGAAGGAGGGCGAGAAGTTCAGCAGCAGGCCCAGGACCGCCCCGGTGCTATGGCCGTTGAGACTGGAATAGCGGGTATCGACGGAGCACTGCGAGTTGGTGAGGTTGCCGGCGAGCAAGCCTTCGCCGGAGTCGGGCACGAGGTAGAGGGTGTTGGTGGATCGGACGTAGGCGAGGTAGCAGGCGGCTCGCGCGTCCAGGCCGGAGTTGATCAGAATGTTGACGACGTCGAGGTCGCCATCTTCGTCGTTGACGTCGATGGTGAATATGCGGGTGACGCCGGAGCCGCTGGCCGGACTGGGATCGGCGATGGTGGGAACGGGCGAAGGTTGGCCGCTCTGGACAACGAGAAAGGTCTGGCCGCCGATCTCGACCCGGGCCGTTCGATCGGCGAGCAGGGGGTTTTTCGCGAGGGTGAACTGCAGGCCCCCGCTGCCCCGCTCAAAGGCTCCGGCGATGGCGAGCCAAGGCTGGTCGCTGCGGGCGGGGCGGCGGCAGTCTGGCTGTGTGGTAACGAATACCCGCAGCGTTTTGGCTTCCTTTGGCGCCAGAACTGGATTCGGGGACACCGAGTAGGTACATGCGTTGCCATCCTGCATTACGATGCCGGGCGCCAGCAGGCCATTGATCACCGCGCTGCGCGGGGCGGCGCTGGGATTCGGATCGACGATGTAGCTTACCGAACCGGGACCCGTTCCCGACCCGCCGGCGGGGAAGCGCAGAAACGGGTGAGATGGCGTGAGCGACCACGGACACGGCGATTGCGTTTCCACCGCGAAGGTTCCACTGCCCCCGAGGGCGGAGAGGACAATGTTGTCCGGTCGTACCCGCACCTCGCAGGTGCCCGCCTGCGAGACCACGAAGTTTGCCGGGCCGATGTGGACCGTCGCGTTGCGCGCGAGGAGATCCGGATTGGGGGACACGACGACACGGACCGTCGAGGTCCCGACGCCCTTGGTAGGAGAAAGCAGGATCCATGGCGCGGAGGTCGCCGCGGTCCACTCGCATCCGGCGGGAATGTCGAGCCGCGGCTCCAGGGTCGCGCCGATGGAGAAAAGGCTACTTGCATCGCTGGATAGCTTGGCTTCCGTCTCGCAGGCCGTGCCGTTCTGGCGCACGGGGATCGCCGTGCCGGCCAGGGTCAGGGTGGTCTCGCGGTTGGCGGCATTGCCATTGCGCATCGAGAACACGCGCACCTCGCCGGATCCCGTCCGGTTGCCGCCGCCGTGCAGTTGGAGCCAAGGCGCTCCGGTGGCCGCTGTCCACGAGCAACCGGACGGCACGGCCATTTGCGCGGAGGCGGCGCCGCCTGCTGCGGGGTTGAGCGCGGAGGGATCAAAGCCACTGAGGTGAAAGGCGCAGGCCCCGGGCGAGGGGCCGAAGCGGGTGACAAAGGGGCCGCCGCCGGAGTAGCCCGTCACGTAGGTGTTGATCGTGTTGGCGTCCGCAGTGACCGCGAGGCCGGCATCCGCTTGATGGGAGCCGAAGTAGGTGGCCGACGCCGCATAGTAGCTGTACCGGTTGTTCGCGGCCTGCAGACGGCCCCACCGGGCGATGACGGCGTCGGGATGCAAGCGCAACGCGCCGAGCACGCCGCCGTTACCACCGGGGGCGAAGGCGGCATCGGTAGCGGTCGCGTCGGCCGGGGAGGCCAGGGCCCAGTTGAGCCCAGCGTCGAGGCTGCGCCAGATGCCGGTGGCGGCGGTGGCGGCCAGCAGATGGCGCGCGTTGCCAGGATCGACCGCGAGCCGGACGACCGCGTCGCCGATGGACAGAGGCCGGGCGGTCCAGTTGTTTCCGGCATCGGCAGAGGCGACCGGTTGGCCGTTTTCGACGCCATAGAGCACCCCGGTCTCCGCCGCCGGGGCGACGTGGGTCAACACCCTTGGCCCGGCGGCCAGGGCCCAGGTGCCTCCGCCGGTGGAGCGAAACACCCCCGAGGGGGTGGCGAGGTAGAGCACGGACTCGCTTGCTGGATCGGTCGCCAGGTGGAGCGTCGACAGGCTGGTGAGGCCGGAGTTGGCCGACGCCCAGGAGACCCCGTTGTTGGCCGAGCGGAAGAAGCCCGCGGTGGGATGAGCCAGATAGAAAGCGCCGCTGGACGCATTGATGCGGACGGTGGCTCCCTTTAGATCCGCGGGCAGTCCGCGGCTGATGGAAGCCCAGGAAGCGCCCTGGTCCAGGCTCAGGAACACGCCGTGCGGAGTGGCGGCCAGCATGGCGGTGCCCGAGATCGCCAGGCTTTGAATGCCGCCCGCGGGCGGGGCAGCAAGGGCCACCCAGGTTACCCCGCCGTCGAGCGAGCGATAGAGGCGTCCCGAGTTGCCGGCTGCGAAGACGGAGGTGGCCGAGGCGTAGGCGATGGCGGTGATGGCGGTCTCGTCGCCGAGGCCGCCGATGACCTGGTTCAACGCACCGGTGGAAGTGGCTGAGCGAACGAGCACGGCGGGGCTGCCCGCCTTCTCGGGGGCGACCGCGTTCAGCAGCGGGAGAAAGCCGGTCGACTCGCCGGCCAGGTGGATGGTCCCGGAGGCGTCGACGGTGATCCCGTGGGCCGTATCGAGGCGCGGTCCGCCGAAGAACGTGGAGAAGAGCAGGCCGGCCACGGGGCCGAACTCGGCGACGAACATGTCGCGGGCGCCGCCGTGAGCCGCTTGCGTGGCGGCCAGCGTGGGGAAGTTGGACGAATCGGTATAGCCCGTTACGACGATGTTGCCGCCCGGGGTGAGACTGAGGCCGGTGCAGCCGTCGGCGGCGGCGCCACCGAGATACGAGGAGAACACGCGGGCAGTGGCGTCGAAGTTGAGACCGGTAACCAGACAGTCGGAGCCGCCCGCGTTTTGGGGCTGGTGGGTGGCGGGCGCGGCGAAGACTTCGCGGGAGGTGGAAGTTCCGGCCAGCCAGACGCGGCCGCCGGCGTCCACCTGCAGGGCCGCGATGGTGTCCGCGCCGCTGCCGCCGAGGTAGGTGGAATAAGTGACCTGGCCGAACGCAGGATGCAGGCGGAGCAGAAAGCCGTCCTGGCCTGCGCCCTTGACGGGCTGCAGCGCCTTCACCATGGTGAGGTCCGTCGAGTCGGTGGTGCCGGCGATATAGACGGTTCCGTCCGTCGGGTGCATGGCGATCGCAGTGCCGGAGTCGTGGCCGGAACCGCCGATGGTCGTGAGCGGACCCATTTGAAATCCCGCAGCCCCTTCGACCTTGTAGAAGAAGGCGTCCGTGCCGTTCGGGGAGGCGGAACTGCCGGTGAGGTAAAGGTTGGGGATGGGCTCGCGGTCGAGCGCGAGGCCGAGGGCGCGGTCGTTGCCGGGGCCGCCGAAGGTGGTGAAGAAAATCAGTCTGGCGCCGTTGCTATCGAGCTTGGCGACAAAGGCGTCTTCGCTGCCGGGGGTCGCCCCGGGGGTATAGCCGGCGATGTAGGCTTGGCCGAACTGATCGACTTGAATGGCTTGGGCGCGGCCGGGCTGGCCGAGGTTGCGGACGTAGTCGAAGGTGGGGTCGATGATGAGGGGAAGCGAGCGATCGTAGTCGCCGATGGTGAAGCCGACGCGGTGATGAGGTTGCAGCTGGTAGGCGCTGGGTACGGAGACGCGTCGCCCGGCCTTCTCCTGATAGACCTCGGGCGCTCGCCAGAGGAGCTCTCCGGCGGCGGTCGCGAGCAACAACGCGCCGTCCGCGGCGAGGCGGAGGCCGTTGACCTCTGAGAACTGCCAGCGGATCTGGTCCGGATCAGCGCCCGGGGCGACGATCAGATCGTACTCCAACTGGTCCTGCTGGCCGTAGTAGACGAGGTCGACCCCGGGCAGTACGGAGGCGGCGCGGAGGCGGGCATAGGTGGGGACGCCGCGGCGCCATTGGGCAGGATCGGGGCCGACGAACCAGTTCATAACGCCGGGCAGCGGATTCTGCGGTTCGAGGCGAGCGCCGGGACGGGCGCCGGAGAGGGCCATGCGCACCGTGCCGCCGGGCAGGCGTAGTTCGGAATGCTGGGCGGTGAGCGCGAAGGAGTATCCGTGGCCCCGGGCGGAGAAGGCGCCGGGGGCCACGGCGGGAGCAAAGGAGAGGGGGATCTTCCCGTAGGAGTCAGAAGATCGGAGCGCTCCCGCGAGGGCGGACAGCAACAGCAACAACCGGAACATATCCAGTTGGTGCGTGGGCCGCGGCAGGATTCTCAGTTAGTGGCACAAATGTAACCTCATTGTTCGCGGGCGAGCTTCAGGAAGCCGTTGCCGTCGTAGAGGACGTACAGTTTCGACGCATCGTTGTGGACCACTTGCGGCTTGGAGAATACGGCGGAAGCGTCCACGGTCTCGGAGGTCAATGCGCCGCTCCAGGAAAGCTTCCAGGCGATTTCAATGCTGCCTTGCGGATTGGGATACGCCACGATTGGGGTGCCGCTGCTTGGCCGGAGGACGACGGCGCAGGTGGCGGCGGGCGTAGAGGTGATGGGGTAAACCGCGCCCCACGCTCCGTTTTGCATGCGGCGCAGGAGCTGCACCGACGGGCCGGCGGTACAGAAGGCAGATGCCCCAATTTCGTGGGGATCCATCGCTGCATAGGTCGCGCTGTTGCTGCTCGGGAGGTTGAGGACGTTCGTTACACCGCCGACAAGAACTGTACCGGTGACCGCGCCGCCGCTGCTCTGATGCGCGGTGAACGTGCCGTAGGTCGTCGCGCTGGAGCTGACGGTGAATCCGGTGGGGCTCCAGGTGTTCGAGCCGTAGGCCCGCACTGGCGTTGACCAGTAGCCGTAGACGGAACGCGACGCATAGTAGAGACCGGGCGTTACCCGCGTGACGTTGGTGGGGCGGAGAGCATAGAGAAAATGGGCCCGGCTGATGGAATCCACATCGCCGACCACCCGCTCTACTTCGGTGCCGGTCACACTTCCCGGCAGCAGCACGTCGCCACATTGCCAGTCATTGCCTGGCCCGCAGTTCCCAATTCCCGGCCCGGTGCTGACGGCGAACCGGAACTGCCCACCGCTCCAGAAGGTCACCAGAATGGTGCCGGTGGAACTGACATTGATGAAGGTGCGGGACGGGTTGACTCCAACCCAAATGGTCTGCGGCCAAAGCGTGTTCCCGATGAGCCGGGAAACGCCAAGCGATCCCGAGGCGTCGCGATAGGCGATGTAGGTCGACTCGACGCCGCCCAGCGTCCGGGAGGCGATGGCGCCGTTGGTGGCCCCCGAAATGACGCTGTAATTCCAGGCGGCAGACAGGGGGAGGACGGCCAATAAGCAGATCGCGAATCGCATGAGAAAAAGATCCTGGCGCAGGTGGCGCTACAGGAAGAGCGAAAACGAGCGGCGAAAGTTTTAGGCTCTATGCAAGGATTGCTTTGACCACGTTGCCATGA
>LNFM01011004.1_pt1 | contig 12484 bp, 8 predicted proteins | sample 596031 | NCBI WGS metagenome assembly LNFM01 (sample SAMN04254537, study PRJNA301005) | activated carbon metagenome | isolation source: dual media filters at the Ann Arbor, Michigan drinking water treatment plant | place: USA: Ann Arbor
TCCTGAAAAAAGGGCCGTCGGCCCTGCGGGACGCCCCCCCTCTGCCCGACCCCGCCGGCTGACCGGGTGCCCCTGTCGTTCCGGCGAATCATGCGTTGCCGCCCGCCGTGTGCTTCAATCATACTGTCGAGTACCGGTCCGAGCCGCCCGGAAGCCCGAGACCCCACGACCGGACGGCCGCCCCATCGTCCTGGAGTTCACTCCATGGTCAACCAGCCCGCGACGGAGCCCATGAGCCTGATCCAACCGATCGACCGCGAGGCGCTCCGCCGGAGCGTGCGCAGCGCCACCCCCTTCCCGAACTTCCTCCTCGACAACTTCCTGGAACCGGCGTTCGCCGAGGAGGTCCTTGCCGCCTTCCCAACCTTCGAGCAGGCGGCGGCGATGGGCATGACGTTCAAGGCCGTCAACGAGAAGAACAAGATCCAGGTGACGGACGCCTCGAAGTTCCCCGAGGCGATCGCCAGGCTCGACCAGGCGCTCTCCGCCCCGGAGTTCCGCGAACTGCTCGCCTATGCGTTCGACCTCCCCGAGCTCTACGCCGACCCGAACCACGTGGGCGGCGGGATGCACCAGACCGGGGCCAGGGGGCACCTCGACGTCCACGTCGACTTCAACTTCGACGAGGCGCTGCAAATGCACCGCCGGTTGAACATCCTGGTCTACTTCAATAAGGACTGGGACCCCGAGTGGGGCGGGAACATCGAACTCTGGGACCGCGACATGAAGCGCTGCGTCCAGTCGTTCTCGCCGGTGTTCAACCGCTGCGTCGTCTTCGCCACCAGCGAGATCAGCAACCACGGCGTGACCGCCGTTAAGTGCCCCGAAGACCGGACCCGCAAGTCGTTCGCGGCCTACTACTATACGAAGGAAGCCCCCGAGGGGTGGGACGGACAGGTCCACTCGACGATCTTCAAGGCGAGGCCCGACGAGAAGCTCAAGGGCCATGTGCTGATGCCCCTGGAGAAGACCGGCCGGCAGTTCCGGAACCTCGTCAACAACTTGAAGCAGACCGTCAAGAAGGTCGTCAAACGTTGACCCCCGTCCAACGGCCCGGCCCGACTCCCCTTCGATCCCCCGGCCGGGCCGGTCGGATCGGTTGAGATCGTGGGACGATCGGGACATCATGGGGCGCCCGGCCCTTCCTCTCGGGGAAGGTCCGCCTCAGGCTCAGACGCGGGTCGGCCCTTCACGGGAGCCGGCCCCGCCAGCGGTTCGGGCGTCGGCGAACCAGCGAGGGAGCCAAAGGGGTTGGAACCCGACCGGTACGACGACCCCAACGCCAGAGGCGGGCCGCTCGCCCTTGCGGCTCCCGCCCGGCCCGTTCTGCCCAAAGTGTTGGGTCCGGACCCGGCGCGCCAGTACACCGGCCGGGTCGACTCCCGGTCGGGAACGACCGACGCCGTCCCCCCTGCCCTCGGCCCGGGGAGAGTCGGGCCGTTCCTTCGACTCCACCGCCGAATCGCCGGGCCGCAAGGAGTCGCCCTGGCCGCCACGCCCCGGGACGTCCGACGGGCGAGTACGACTCAACGGGCACCCCAGCCCGCCCAATCAGGATCGGACCGATCATGCACATCGTGACAGGCGCCGCCGGCTTTGTGGGGAGTAACGTCGTCCGCGCCCTGAACGCGCGGGGCGTCTCCGAGATCCTGGCGGTCGACGACCTCAGTCAGGGGGACAAGTTCCTCAACCTCCGCGACTGTTCGATCGCAGACTACATGGACCGGACCGAGTTCCGCGAGTTCGTCAGGCGGGGCGCGCCGGGGGTCAAGCCGACCGCCGTCCTCCACCAGGGGGCCTGCGCCGACACGACCGAGTCCGACGGCCGCTACATGCTCGACAACAACTACACCTACTCCAAGGAACTCCTCCACTGGGCGGTCGACCGGAAGGCGCCATTCGTCTACGCCTCCAGCGCCTCGGTTTATGGAAGCTCCCGACAGTGCGCCGAGACCCCTGAATTCGAGAATCCGCTCAACGTTTACGCTTACTCGAAGCTCCTGTTCGACCAGTACGTCAGGCGTCTCCCGCCCCCCCCCTCGGCCGTCGTGGGCCTCCGTTACTTCAACGTCTACGGCCCGCGTGAGGGGCAAAAGGGGCGGATGGCGTCGATGGTCTGGCAACTCCTCCGCCAGCTCGAGACGACCGGCGAGGCCAGGCTGTTCGAAGGGACCGACGGCTACGGCGACGGCGAACAGCGCCGGGACTTCGTGTACGTCGGCGACGCCGTCGAGGTCAACCTCTTCTTCGCGGGCGGCCCCCCCCTGGTCGGCGTCTTTAACGTCGGCACCGGGGTCAGCCGGAGCTTCAACGACATCGCCCGGGTCGTCATCGAACGCCTCGGCCGTGGTCGGATTCGCTACGTGCCGATGCCCGAGTCCCTCAGGGCGAAGTACCAAAGTTTCACCCAGTCGGACATCGGCCGGCTCCGCCGGGCTGGCTACGACCGCCCGTTCACGACGCTCGAAGACGGCATCCGTCTCCTTTCCGAATCCGACACGACCGAAACCAGCGAGGTGGCCCGGACATGAGCGGCTCGAGCGCGAGGCTTGAAGGGCTGATCGGGGCGCTGCGCCCTTGCCGGGTCGCGGTGATCGGCGACGTCATGCTCGACCACTACATCACCGGCCGGGTCGAGCGGCTCAGCCCCGAGGCGCCGATCCAGGTCCTCGACGTCCGCGACGAGTACAAGGCCCCCGGGGGCGCCTCGAACGTCGCGATGAAGATCGTCTGTCTCGGCTCGAAGGTCAGGATGATCGGCCTGGTCGGCGACGACCCCGGGGCCCTCGAACTCCGGGGCCTCCTCTCCTCCCACCCCGACGTCACCGACGCCCTCGTCACCGACGCCGACCGGATGACGACCGTCAAGACCCGCCTGATCGCCCAGAACCAGCAGCTCCTCCGGGTCGACCGCGAGCGCCGGGGCGTCCCCGCCGAGGCGGTCCAGGCGGCACTCGCCGCCGCCGCCAGAGAGGCCGTCGCCGACGCCGAGGCGGTGATCCTCGAAGACTACGGCAAGGGGGTGCTCACCCCGGACGTGATCGCCGCCACCATTGAGGCCGCGGGGGCCCGGGGGATCCCCGTCGTGGTCGACCCCAACGGCCGCGACTACCGCCGCTACGCCGGCGCGACCGTGCTGACCCCGAACCTCAAGGAAGCCGAGCTCGCCGCCGAACGCCCGATCAACGGCCCCGACGATCTTGAGGCCGCCGCGGCGGTCCTCGTCGACCAGACCGGCGCGGCCCTCGCCGTGACCCGCGACGCCGAGGGGATCTCGCTCTTCCGCCGCGAACGCCCCGACGCCCCCCTCTCCCACGAACACATCCCGACCGTCCCCGTCGAGGTCTTCGACGTCACCGGCGCGGGGGACGCCGTGGCCGCCACCCTCGCCATCGCCCTGGCCTCGGGCCTCGCGATGGCCGACGCCTGCGCCCTGGCCAACCTCGCCGGCCGGGCCGTGGTCCGGCAACTCGGGGTCGGCACCATCTCGACCGCACACCTCCGGTCCGAGGCCCGGTCCGAGGAAATCGACCGGTCCTCCAAGGTCGTCGACGCCGCGGGGGCCCGCAGGCGGGCCCGGGAGGTCCAGGAGTCCGGCGGCAAGGTCGTCTTCACCAACGGTTGCTTCGACATCCTCCACTACGGCCACGCCTACCTGCTCCAGTTCGCCAGGGAACAAGGGGACCTCCTCGTCCTCGGGCTGAACTCCGACGCGTCCGTCCGCCGGTTCAAGGGCCCCGACCGGCCGCTCGTCCCCGAGGACCAGCGTTCGTACATGCTCGCGCTCTACCCGTTCGTCGACCTGATCGTCCTCTTCGACGACGACACCCCGTCCGACCTGATCCGGGCCCTCCGCCCCGACGTCCTGGTCAAGGGGGGCGACTACACCCCGGAGACCGTCGTCGGCCGCGACTTCATCGAGTCTTACGGCGGCCGGGTGGCGATCTGCCCCAGGCTCGAAGGGCTCAGCACCACCAACATCGTCAGCAAGATCAAGCGGTCCCACCCCGGGGCCTGAAACCCCGGCGGCCCGGTCCGAGGGCCTGAATTTAATTGTCAGCATTCGTTTACTAGTAGCGAGTTGACCCGGCGGTGGCCCGCCGTAAGATACAGAAAGCGGGGGGCCCCGGCGGACCGGGGCCCGCATGCACCCCGCGGGCCGGGTCGAGCGGCCCGCTTCCCGAACCGAGGGGGCCGGGGCGATGGCGACCGACCGGACGGTGATCCTGGACGGAGTGCGGACCCCCCTGGGGGCGATGAACGGCGGGCTCGCGACCGTCCCCGCCCCCCGCCTCGGTGCGGCCTGCGTCGCCGCGCTCCTCTCCAGGACCGGGCTCGCGGGGGAGCGGGTCGACGAGGTCTTCATGGGGAACTGCGTCGCCGCGGGGCTGGGGATGAACCCCGCCCGGCAGGCCTCGCTCTTCGGCGGGCTCCCCCCGTCGGTCGGGGCGACCACGCTGAACAAGGCCTGCGGGTCGGGGATGAAGGCCCTGATGCTCGCCGACCAGGCGATCCGGTCGGGGGAGGCCCGCGTGGCCGTCGCCGGCGGGATGGAGAGCATGACCCGCCCGCCCTACCTCCTGCTCAAGGCCCGGGAGGGGTACCGGATGGGCCACGGCGAACTCTACGACGCACTGATTTATGACGGCCTGACGGACGCATTCGGCAGTCAGCACATGGGGGTCTACGCCGAGCGCTGCGCGTCGAAGTTCGGCTTCACGCGCGAGCGGCAGGACGACTTCGCCGTGCGGAGCCACGCCAGGGCCCGCGGGGCCGCCGCATCGGGAGCGTTCGCCCGCGAGATCGTCCCCGTCGAGGTGACCGTCAAGGGGAAGACCTCGGTCGTCGACACCGACGAGGGGCCTTCGCGGTTCGACGAGGCGAAGCTGCGGTCGCTCAGGCCCGCGTTCGACCCGGGGGGGACGGTCACGGCCGGAAACGCTTCGAGCATCAACGACGGGGGCGCGGCGATCCTGGTCGCCTCCGGGGCCGCCGCGCGCGAGCTGGGGCTCACGCCGCGCGCCGTGATCGTCGGCGGGGCGGTGTTCAGCAGGGAGCCCGAGTGGTTCACCGTCGCCCCGGCCGGCGCGGTCCGCAGGCTGCTGGACAAGGTCGGCTGGGCGGTCGCCGACGTCGACCTGTTCGAGGTGAACGAGGCGTTCGCGGCGGTCGCTCTCGCCGCCGAGGTCGAGCTGGGGCTCGACCCCGACCGGGTGAACGTGCACGGCGGTGCCGTGGCCCTGGGGCACCCGATCGGCTGCAGCGGGGCGCGCGTGGTGGTCACCCTGCTCAACGCCCTGGAGCGGACGGGGGGAACCCGCGGGGTCGCCACCCTCTGCGTCGGCGGCGGCGAGGCCGTGGCGTTGGCCGTCGAGCGGACCGCCTGACCGGCCGGCGGCTGCTTTTGAAGTCCGCGGGCCGTGATGGTACAATCGGGCCGATCGGGGCCCCGGGGGTGCTTCTCCCTCCCCGGGCGAGCCACCCCGAACCGGGCCGCAGGGAGAGGGCCCGAGCCACGACACGCCGCCGACGCGGACACGTCGACGCGGGGGCCAAGCGGGCCCGCCGTCGCCGCGCCCGTGCCTGACGCGAGAGGTCCCGCGATGAGCGAGAGTGGAAACCTGCCCGACTCGACCGACCTGACCCCCTGGGAAAAGGCCGCGTCAAAAGCGACCCGAGGGGCCGACCTCTCCGCGCTGAACTGGGTGACGCCCGAAGGGATCGTCGTCAAGCCGCTCTACACCCGGCGCGACACCGAGGGGCTCCCCTATACCGACACCCTCCCCGGCCTCGAACCGTTCGTCCGGGGCCCCCAGGCCACCATGTACGCAGGGCGCCCCTGGACCGTCCGGCAGTACGCAGGGTTCTCCACCGCCGAGGAGTCGAACGCCTTCTACAAGCGGACCCTCGCCGGCGGCGGCCAGGGGATCTCCGTCGCCTTCGACCTCGCCACCCACCGCGGGTACGACTCGGACCACCCCCGCGTCACCGGCGACGTCGGCAAGGCGGGCGTCGCCATCGACTCCGTCGAGGACATGAAGATTCTTTTCGACGGGATCCCGCTCGAAAAGGTCTCGGTGTCGATGACCATGAACGGCGCGGTGCTGCCGGTCCTCGCCGGCTACGTCGTCGCGGCCGAGGAACAAGGGGTCCCCCGGGAGCAGCTCTCCGGCACGATTCAGAACGACATCCTCAAGGAGTTCATGGTCCGCAACACGTACATCTACCCCCCCGAGCCGTCGATGCGCGTGGTGGCCGACATTATCGAGTACACGGCACATCATATGCCGAAGTTCAACTCGATATCGATCTCGGGCTACCACATGCAGGAGGCCGGGGCGACCCAGGCGCTCGAACTGGCGTTCACGCTGGCCGACGGCAGGGAGTACGTGAAGACTGCGCTGGCGAAGGGCCTGGACGTCGACGAGTTCGCGGGCCGCCTCAGCTTCTTCTTCGGCATCGGGATGAACTTCTACCTGGAGGTCGCCAAGCTCCGGGCCGCCCGGCTCCTCTGGTGGAAGGTCATGAAGGAGTTCCACCCGAAGAACGCCAAGTCGCTGGTGCTGCGGACCCACTGCCAGACCTCGGGCTGGTCGCTCACCGAGCAGGACCCTTACAACAACGTCGTCCGTACGACCGTCGAGGCGATGGCGGCGGTCTTCGGCGGCACGCAGTCGCTGCACACGAACTCGCTCGACGAGGCGATCGCCCTGCCGAGCGACTTCTCCGCGAGGGTGGCCCGGAACACCCAGCTCATCATCCAGGAAGAGACCCACGTCTGTAGCGTCGTCGACCCGTGGGCGGGCTCCTACATGATGGAGTCGCTCACGCAGGAGATGGCCGACCGGGCCTGGGGGGTGATCGAGGAGGTCGAATCGCACGGCGGGATGACGAAGGCCGTCGAGTCGGGCTGGGCGAAGCTCAAGATCGAGGAGTGCGCCGCCGCCAAGCAAGCCCGGATCGACTCGGGGAAGGACGTCATCGTCGGCGTGAACAAGTATCGGCTCGACCACGAAGACCCCGTCGAGACCCGTGAGATCGACAACACGGCCGTCCGCGAGTCGCAGGTCGCCCGCCTGAAGGACGTCCGGGCCCGCCGCGACCCGGCCGCCGTCGCCGCCGCGCTCGACGCCCTCACCGAGTGCGCCCGCTCGGGAGCGGGGAACCTCCTCGACCGGGCGATCGCCGCGGTCCGGGCGCGGGCCACCGTCGGCGAGGTCTCCGACGCCCTGGAGAAGGTCTGGGGGCGGTTCCGCGCGTCGAACCAGACGGTCTCCGGGGTCTACGGCGCGGCCCTCGCCGGCGACGCCGACTGGGAGTCGCTCCGGGCGGAGGTCGAGGCGTTCGAGGCCGCCGAGGGGCGTCGGCCCCGGGTGATGGTCGCCAAACTCGGGCAGGACGGCCACGACCGGGGCGCCCGGGTCGTCGCCTCGGCGCTCGCCGACCTGGGGTTCGACATCGACGTCGGCCCGCTCTTCCAGACGCCCGAGGAGGCGGCCCGCCAGGCGATCGAGAACGACTGCCATGCCGTCGGCATCTCGACCCTCGCCGCCGGCCACAAGACGCTCGTCCCCGCCCTGATCAACGCCCTTAAGGCGCAAGGGGCCGACGACGTCGTCGTTTTCGTCGGCGGCGTGGTCCCCCCGCAGGACTACGACGAGTTGAAGCGGGCCGGCGTTTCGGCCATCTTCGGGCCGGGGACGCCCATCCCGACTTGCGCCCGAGAGATTCTTCGCGCGATCCGACCGCACGCGACGAACGCCTGACCGGCGGCCGGTGGCGACCGCCCCGCGGGAGGACGCACGGATTCTCATGGATAACGTGCCTGATCAAGAGCCCCCCCGGGGGGGCGGGGACCAGGGGCTCGTCGAAGGTGTGCTCGCCCGGCGGACCCTGGCCCTGGCCAAGACGATCACCCTGATCGAGTCGTCGAGGGCCGACCACCAGGAGAGGGCCGCCGGGGTCGTCGAGGCACTCCTGCCGCACGCCGGCCGGGCGATCCGGGTCGGGATCACCGGCGCGCCGGGGTCGGGGAAGTCGACGTTTATCGAGGCCCTCGGCGTCGAACTGATCCGAAAAGGCCACCGGGTCGCGGTCCTCGCCGTTGACCCCTCCAGCACGGTCACGGGGGGCTCCATCCTCGGAGACAAGACCCGGATGGAGCGGCTCTCGGCCTCGCCCGATTCGTTCATCCGGCCGTCCCCTTCGGGGGGGTCGCTCGGCGGCGTCGCCGGTAAGACCCGCGAGGCGATGCTCGCCTGCGAGGCGGCCGGGTTCGACGTCGTCATCGTCGAGACCGTGGGCGTCGGCCAGTCCGAGACCGCCGTCGCCGGCATGGTCGACGTTTTCACCCTTCTTCAACTTCCCAACACGGGCGACGACCTCCAGGCGATCAAGAAAGGGGTCGTCGAACTCGCCGACATCGTCGTCATCAACAAGGCCGACATCGACCCCCCGGCCGCGGAGCGCGCCCGACAGCAGTTCGAAGGCGCGCTCGGGATGCTCCGGTCGGCCTCGCCCGACTGGCGGCCCCCCGTCCTGACCCTCAGCGCCGCGACCGGGGACGGTGTCCTCGACTACTGGGCCGAGGTCGAGCGCTTCCGCGCGGCCATGACCGCCGGCGGCGCGCTCGCGGCCCGGCGTCGGAGGCAGGCGGTCGACTGGATGTGGGCCCTGATCGACGCCGGCCTGCGGTCGCGGTTCCGCAACCACCCGAAGATCCGCGCCGACCTCGACCCCGTCAGCCGGGCCGTCGCGGGGGGAACGCTCTCCCCCGCCGCCGCCGTCAGACGACTCCTCTCCGACCTGGACGGCCGGGCCGCGAACGGCCCCTGAGACCCTTCCGAACAGCCCCGCCGAGGTGCCCCGACCCATGCACGAGATCGTCCGCAGGCTCGACGAGTCGCGGGCCGCCGCCCGGCTCGGCGGCGGCCAGAAGCGCATCGACGCGCAACACGCCAAGGGGAAACTCACCGCCCGCGAACGCCTCGAACTGCTCCTCGACCCCGACTCGTTCGAGGAGTGGGACATGTTCAAGGGACACCGTTGCCACGACTTCGGGATGGACAAGGTGTCCGTCCCCGGCGACGGCGTCGTCACCGGGTACGGCACCATCAACGGCCGGCTCGTCTTCGTCTTCAGTCAGGACTTCACCGTGTTCGGCGGCTCGCTCTCGGAGGCCCACGCCGAGAAGATCTGCAAGGTCATGGACCACGCCATCAAGGTCGGCGCGCCCGTCATCGGCATTAATGACTCCGGGGGCGCCCGGATCCAGGAGGGGGTGGCCTCGCTCGGGGGCTACGCCGACGTCTTCCAGCGGAACGTCCTCGCGTCAGGCGTCGTCCCCCAGGTCTCACTGGTCATGGGCCCCTGCGCCGGCGGGGCGGTCTACTCCCCCGCCATGACCGACTTCATCTTCATGGTGCGCGACTCCTCCTACATGTTCGTGACCGGTCCCGAGGTCGTGAAGACCGTCACCCACGAGGAGGTCACCGCCGAGGCCCTCGGCGGCGCCTTGACACACACCACGAGGTCGGGCGTCGCCGACCTGTCGTTCGGGAACGACGTCGAGGCGTTGCTCATCACGCGCAGGCTCTTCGGCTTCCTCCCGTCGTCGAACCGGTCGGCCCCCCCGGTCGTCCCCACCGACGACCCCCCCGGCCGCGAGGAGCCCTCGCTCGACACCCTCGTCCCCGACGACCCCGACCGGCCTTATGACATCAAAGAGTTGATCGTCAAGGTCGTCGACGAGTCGGACTTCTTCGAGCTGATGCCCGACCACGCCGCGAACGTCGTCATCGGGTTCGGAAGGGTCGCGGGGCACCCCGTCGGCTTCGTGGCTAACCAGCCGATGGTGCTCGCCGGGTGCCTCGACATCAAGAGCGCCGTGAAGGCCGCCCGGTTCGTCCGGTTCTGCGACGCATTCGGTGTCCCGATCGTCACATTTGTTGACGTGCCGGGCTTCATGCCGGGCACGGCGCAGGAGTACGGCGGCATCATCAAGCAAGGCGCGAAGCTCCTCTACGCCTACGCCGAGTGTACCGTGCCGAAGGTCACGGTCATCACCCGCAAGGCCTACGGCGGGGCGTACGACGTGATGTCGTCCAAGCACCTCCGGGGTGACGTGAACCTCGCCTGGCCCTCCGCCGAGATCGCCGTGATGGGCCCGAAGGGGGCCGTCGAGATCATCTTCCGCGAGGAGAAGCGCGACCCCGCACGCATCGCCGCCCGAGAGGCCGAGTACAAGGCGAAGTTCGCCAACCCGTTCGTCGCCGGACACCGCGGGTTCATCGACGACGTCATCATGCCCCGCGAGACCCGCAAGCGGGTCGCACGGTCGCTCGCCATGCTCAGGGGCAAGGCCCTGGAGAACCCCTGGCGGAAGCACGGGAACATCCCGCTCTAGCGCGTCAAGGCCGTCACGCCCCACCGAGAAGTCGGCATGTTCAAGAAAATACTGATCGCGAACCGAGGCGAGATCGCCTGCCGGGTGATCGCGACCGCCCGCCGGATGGGGGTCGCGACCGTCGCCGTCTTCTCGGCGGCCGACCGGGACGCGCGGCACGTCCTGCTCGCCGACGAGGCCGTCTTCATCGGCCCCGCCCCGTCGCGCGACTCGTACCTGAACGCCGACGCGATCCTCGGCGCCTGCCGGGCGACCGGGGCCGAGGCGCTCCACCCCGGCTACGGCTTCCTCTCGGAGAACCCCGCGTTCGCCGGGCGGGTCGGGTCCGAGGGGGTCGCCTTCGTCGGCCCGGCCCCCGACGCCATCGCCGCGATGGGGGACAAACTCGCCTCGAAGGCACTCGCGCGGGCCGCCGGGGTCAACACGATCCCCGGCGTCCACGACCCGATCGAGACCCCGAAAGAGGCCGTGGACGCCGCCCGCCGGGTCGGCTACCCGGTGATGATCAAGGCGTCGGCCGGCGGCGGCGGGCGGGGGCTGCGGGTCGCCCGCGACGACGCCGGGGCGGCCGAGGGCTTCGCCGCCTGCCGGGCCGAGGCCCGCGACGCCTTCGGCGACGACCGGGTCTTCCTCGAAAAGTTCGTCGAGCGCCCCCGACATATTGAGATCCAGGTCATCGGCGACGGCCACGGCAACGTCGTCCACCTCGGCGAACGCGAGTGCTCCCTCCAGCGGCGGCACCAGAAGGTCATCGAGGAGGCCCCCTCGCCGTTCCTCGACGACGCGACCCGCCGGGCGATGGGGGCGCAGGCCGTCGCCCTGGCGAGGGCCGTCAACTACCGGTCTGCCGGCACTGTCGAGTTCGTCGTCGGTAAAGACAGAGATTTTTACTTCCTCGAAATGAACACGCGGCTCCAGGTCGAACACCCCGTCACCGAGATGGTGACGGGGCTCGACCTCGTCGAGCTGATGATCCGGGTGGCGGCGGGGGAGCCCCTGCCGTTCACGCAGGGGGACGTCCGGCGCGACGGCTGGGCGGTCGAGTGCCGGGTCAACGCCGAGGACCCCGCCCGGAACTTCCTCCCCTCGACCGGCAGGCTCGTCCGCTTCCTCCCCCCGCCCGAGGAGCCGGGCTCGCTCCGGGTGGACCGGGGCTTCGATGAGGGGGGCGAGGTCCCTGTCTATTATGATTCGTTGATCGCCAAGGTGGTCGCCCACGGGCCCGACCGCGCCTCGGCGGTCGGCCGGCTCCGGCAGGCGCTCGACGCCTTCGTGGTCCGGGGGGTCTCCACGAACCTCGCCTTTCAGTCGGCGCTGTTGCGCCACCCGAAGTTCGCCGCGGGCGACCTCACCACGACGCTCATCGCCGACGAATTCCCGGAGGGCTTCCGCCCCTCGGCCGAGACCCACGGCGACCCACTGCTGCTGGCCGCCGCCGCGGCCTACGCCCGCCGGTGCTACATCCGTCGCGCCACGCGGGTCAGCGGCCAGCTCGACGGGCACGGCCGGCGGGTGGCCGACGACTGGGTCGTCACGCTCGAAGGGAAGCGCTTCGCGTTACGGCTCGAACTGGTCGATGGAGGGTGCGACGTGACCCAGGGGGGCCGGACCTGCCGGCTCCGCACCGGCTGGAAACTCGGCGGACCCCTCATGCGAGGCACCTGGGACGGTGACCCCGTCTGCGTCCGGGTCGAGCGGTCGGGGCTCAACTACCGGGTCGCCCACCAGGGGAGCGAGGCGGACGCCGTCGTGATGACCGCCAGGGCCGCCGAACTCCTCGAATTGATGCCCGAAAAGCCCCCCCCCGACCTTTCGAAGTTCCTGCTCTCCCCCATGCCCGGCCTGCTGGCCGGGGTCGCCGTCGAGGCCGGGCAGGAGGTCCGGGCCGGCGAAACCCTCGTCGTCATCGAGGCCATGAAAATGCAGAATATCATCAAGGCAGAAAGTAACTGCGTCGTGGACGAGGTCCTCGCCTCCCCCGGCACGACGCTTTCCGTCGACCAACCGGTCGTCCGGTTCCGGTAGTTCAATCCGCCTGGCTTCGTTCCTCCGGGGCGACGAACGGCCTCGGCGGCGGGC
>LNFM01011005.1_pt1 | contig 12484 bp, 12 predicted proteins | sample 596031 | NCBI WGS metagenome assembly LNFM01 (sample SAMN04254537, study PRJNA301005) | activated carbon metagenome | isolation source: dual media filters at the Ann Arbor, Michigan drinking water treatment plant | place: USA: Ann Arbor
CGACGGTGCCGCTGTCGCGCCACATCTTCAAGGCGCCGACGCGCTTCTACAAGACGGGCGTGGTGTTCATGGCCTGGCTGAACGGCCACCAGGACCATTTCGTCATGGTCGGCGGCCAGCAATCCACCCGCAGCATCCGCCATTTTTCGGAACTGTTCCGCCTGGCCGACAAGGCCGGCTTGCTGCGCGACCCGGATATGGCGGTGGCGCGCATGCGGAACCTTCTCGCGCTGCATGGTGCCGCCTGATGGAAATGTCGCTGAACTCCGTCACGGTGAAGGAGAAGTGGGGCCTGCCCGAGCTGATCGAGGGCTGCGCCCGCCACGGCATTTCGGGAATCTCCCCCTGGCGCGACGTGCTCGGCGCGATGGGCGTGGAACGCGCGGCGAAGCAGATTCGCGATGCGGGCCTGACCGTGACGGGCCTGTGCCGCGGCGGCATGTTTCCGGCCGCCGACCAGGCCGGCCGCGATGCCGCCATCGAGGATAACCGCCGCGCCATCGCGGAGGCACATGCCATCGGCGCGAAGTGCCTGGTGGTGCTCGGCGGCGGCCTGCCGCCCGGTTCCAAGGACCTGCCCGGCGCGCGCGAAATGCTGCGTGAGGGACTGGGCAGGATCCTGCCGGATGCGCGGGCGGCGGGCGTGACGCTGGCGCTGGAGCCGCTGCACCCGATGACCTGCGCAGATCGTTCCGTGCTGTCCACGCTCAGCCAGGCGCTGGATCTGTGCGACGAGTTCGGCGCGGGCACGGGCATCGCGCTGGATGTCTATCATGTCTGGTGGGACCCGCAGCTTGCGGCACTGATACAGCGCGCCGGGTCGCGCATCGCCGCCTTCCATGTCTGCGACTGGAAGGTGCCGACCACGGATACGGTGTTCGACCGCGGCATCCCCGGTGAGGGCTGCATCGACATCCCCGCCATCCGCCGCATGGTGGAAGCGCAGGGCTATGACAGCTTCGCCGAGGTCGAAATTCTTTCCAGGCATTGGTGGCAACAGGACCCTGAACAGGTGTTGCCGCTGCTGAAGGAACGCCACGCCACCGCCGTCTGAATCAAGAAGAAGAACGGGAGAGACAAGAATGACCAGTCTTCGCATCACGCGCCGCGCCTTGCTCGGCACGGTGCTCGCCACCCCCGCGCTCGCCCAGGGCTGGGCGCCGACGCGCCCGCTGCGCTTCGTCGTGCCCTTCCCGCCGGGTGGCGCCACCGACGTGGTGGCGCGCGTCATCGGGGACCGGATGCAGGAGAAGCTGGGCCAGGCGGTGACGGTGGAGAACCGCACCGGCGCCGGCGGCAATGTGGGGGTGGAGAATGTGGTGCGCAGCCCGGCCGATGGCCTCACCATCCTGATGGGCACGACCGGAACGCTCACCATCAACCCGCATCTCTACACCAATATGGGCTTCAACCCGGCGACGGACCTGACGCCCGTGGGCATGGCCTTCGCCACGGACCATGTGCTGATCGTCAACCCCTCCGTCCCCGCGCAGAACCTGGCGGAGTTCCTGGCGCTGCTGCGGGCGCGGCCCAACGCGCTGTCCTTTGGCTCCGGCGGCAACGGGTCCTCCACCCATCTGGTCCCGGAACTGTTCAAGCTGGTGGCGCGGGTCGAGATGCAGCATGTGCCCTATCGCGGCAGCGCGCCGGCGCTGAACGACACGGTGGCCGGCAACGTCCAGGTGATGCTGGACCAGCTTCCCTCCGCGCTCGGCCAGATCCAGGGCGGCCGCGTCCGCGCGCTGGCCGTCACCGGCCCGCGCCGCTCCACCCTGCTGCCGGACCTGCCCACCTTCGCCGAAGCCGGGCTGGCGGAGGCGCAGGCCACTTCCTGGGGTGCCGTCATGGCCCCCGCCGGCCTGCCCGCCGCGGTGACGGAGCGCCTGTCCGCCGTGCTGCGGGAGATCCTGGCCGAACCCGCCGTGCAGCAGCGGCTGCGCGCCGCGGGTGCGGAGGCGGTGACCTCCACCCCGGAGGAACTCGCCGCCACCATGCGGGATGAGACGGCGAAATGGGGCCGCGTGGTGCGCGAGGCGCGCATTACCGTCAATTGAGGCGGCCTTGACGGCGGCCGCAGCATCGCCAGGCTGCGGCCGCACCTTCCAAGGTTCTCCAAGACATGCGTTCGCTGCCCCGCTGGGCCTGGTTTGCCATCCTGCTCGGCCTGCTGGCCGCCACCGCGCTGATCCTGCTCGCCATGGGGCGGGAGCCGATCTGCAAATGCGGCAGCATCAAGCTGTGGCATGGCGAGGTGGTCAGCGCCGAGAATTCGCAGCACATCACGGACTGGTACACGCCGTCCCACATCGCGCATGGGCTGATCTTCTACGCCGCGCTGCATCTGTTCGCGCGCCGCCTCGGCCTGCTGCCGCGCGCCGTGATCGCGACGGTGGTCGAGGCGGCGTGGGAGATCGTCGAAAACACCGATGCGGTGATCCAGCACTACCGCGAGGCGACGATCGCGCTGGATTATTTCGGCGACAGTGTCCTGAACTCCTCCATGGACATCGTCGCCATGTGGGTCGGCTTCGCGCTGGCCGCGCGACTGCCGGTCTGGGCCAGTGTCGCGCTGCTGGTGGTGATGGAGGTGGGCGTCGCGCTGGTAATCCGCGACAACCTCACCCTCAACGTATTGATGCTGCTCTGGCCGATCGAGGCGGTAAAGGAATGGCAGGGGGCGCGCTGAGCATTTCAAGTCCGGCGTTTCCGCCGGACAACTCGGAAATGCGATAAGGTGCGCGGTAGCTACTCCGCCGCCCAGTTCAGCTCCTGATGCACCAGGCTGGCCCAATAGGCGGCGCCGAGGCCCAGTATGTCGTCGTTGAAGTCGTATTGCGGCGTGTGAACGTTGTGGAAGCTGCCATCGGCGTTCATGCCGTTGCCGATCCGCATGAACACGCCGGGCTTTTCCTGCAGCATGAAGGCGAAATCCTCGCCGCCCGTGCTCAGCCCGACCTCGCCGACCTTGTCCGCGCCCACCACCGCGGCCGCGGCGGCGATGGCGGTCGGCAGCTTCTCCGCCGCATTCACCGTGGGCGGGCACAGCGGCACATAGGTGAAGACCGCGGTGCAGCCCTGCGCCGTGGCCAGCGATTCCGCCAGCGCCTGAAGCCGCGCGCGGATAATCGCCTGGTCGCCCTTCTCGAAATACCGCGCGGTGCCGCGCACGATGACCTTGGCGGGCATGACATTCGGCGAATCGAAGCTGCCGCCCGAGACATGGCCGACGGACAGCGCGGCGCTGGCGGTGGGCTTCAGGTTGCGCGGCAGGATGGTGTGCACCGCCAGCAGGAACTGCCCCAGCACCACGGTCGCATCGGTCGCCAGATGCGGCGCGGCGCCGCCATGGCCGCCGGTGCCGTGGAACTCGACGCCCCAGAAATCGGCGCCCGCCAGCATCGGCCCGGGCCGCGTCGCGAAGCTGCCGACCGCCAGGCCCGGCGAATTATGCAGCCCATAGACGGCATCGACCGGGAAGCGATCGAATAGCCCGTCCTTGATCATCGCCGGCGCGCCGGTGCCGGCTTCCTCCGCCGGCTGGAAGATGAACTGCACGGTTCCGGCAAAGTCTGGCTTGCCGGCCAGGTAGCGCGCGGCGCCCAGCAGCATGGTGGTGTGCCCGTCATGCCCACAGGCATGCATCTTGCCGGGCACGGTGGAGGCATGGGCGAAGTCGTTCTCCTCATGGATGAACAGCGCATCCATGTCCGCCCGCAGCCCGATGGCGCGCTGGCCCGGGCGGCTGCCCTTCAGCGTGCCGACCACGCCGGTGCCGCCGATGCCCTCCGTCACCTCAATCCCCCATTCGCGCAGCCTGGCGGCGACCAGGGCGGCGGTGCGGTGTTCCTCGAAGCGGGTTTCCGGATGGCGGTGGATGTCCTGGCGGATTTCCACCAGCTCGGGTTCATAGGCGCGGATCGCGTCGAGGATGTCCTGGCGCATGCAGTCTCTCCGTCTCAGTGAGGCCAGGCGGCTTTCGGCATGGGTGCCATGGCGGTGAAGTCAGGCTCCAGCGTCGCGCCCAGCCCGGGCGTCTCAAGGCTGCCGATATCCAGCATCCCGTCAGGGATGGCCAGCCTGGGGCCATGCGCGGTGTCGGCATAGAGGCCCGGATGCGCCTCCAGGAAGGCATAGGCCTCGGCCTTGGGGCGGCCGGAGAAGCCATCGATGAAATGATGCCCGTTGCGCTCGACATGCGGCAGGCCGAGCAGCGCGACCAGCGCCAGATCCTGCTGCACGCAAACGCCCGCGAGCGTGGTCAGATCCTCCGCCGACATGAAGTAGCGCGCGCGCTTTTCCTCCGCATTCCAGGCGCGGCAGCGCGCCAGGTTGATGAGGGACCGCCACACGCCCTTGCAGGACTTGGAGGACACGCCCGCATAGCCCAGCGCGCGCCCGGTGATGAAGGCATCCAGCGGGCCATCGCTTTCATCGATGATGACGGGTCGTTCCGCCGCCAGCGCCGCCATGCCGGTCTCCAGCGCACGCGCCCGCTTCACCGGCTGTTCGATGTACAGGATGGAGCGGCACAGGCGGTCGAGCCGCGGTTCCGCCTGCATAGCGCGCCAAAGCGCCAGCGCGCCCTCGGCATCCTCATACTGTTCGTTGCCGTCGAGGCTGGCGTGGTAGCCGCCATGCGCGCGGTCCAGCACGCCGGCGATGCGGCACAGCCGGTCCACATCGGCCGCGATATTGCCGCCGACCTTCAGCTTCCAGTAGCGATGGCCGTAGCCGGTCGCCACTTCCTCCAGCGTCTCCGGTAGGCTGTCATTCACGCGGCTGTCCTGGTCGCCGGCGGTGATCGGGTCCACCAGCCCCACCGTGTGCCGCGCATGCAGACGTTGCAGCGGCGACTGTCCCGCGAGCATCCCGGAAAAATCGAAGCCGGCGAGGTCCGGCGCCACATCATGCGGTGCCAAGCCGCCGATATTGGCGCGCATGCCGGCCCAGAAGGAGACACGCTTCGCCTTCAGCAGCGCATCCAGCATGGCGCGGTCCAGCAGCGCGCGGCCATAGCTCGCCACCAGCGGGTTCAGCGCCTCCTCCGCCGCCGCGGCGGTCAGCGCCGTGTAGCTGTTGGCGAAATGGCCGAAGGCGGTGTCGGCGCCGGCGGCCAGGGTTGCCTCCGTCGCCAGTTCCAGGGCGCGGCGCAATTGCTGTTCGTTCTGCGCGTCGGACAGCTTCGGGTCCTTGTCGAACCATTTCGCCGCCAGCGTCTCCGCCGCCACGCCCCAGCCCTCGCTGCCATCCTCCAGCCGGATGCGCGCGCGGATCACCGCCTGGCGTCCCTGCGTCACCGTGATGACGCCGAAGCGGAAGGGCAGGCGCAGCGTGAAGGGCCATTCGAAGCGCTGGGTTTCGAGCAGCGTGAAGCGGAGGCTCATGGTTCCAGGATTCCCCGCAGATAGCCGATGGCGCGTGCGGCGCTGGTGGCGCCGTCCGGATGGTAGTCGAAAGGCTCCACCGCGCAGAAGCCGGAATAGCGCGTCTCGCGTAGCGCATCGAAAACGGGGCGGAAGGCGTCGCCGCCCTGGCCCGGTCCGCGCCGATTGCGATCGTTCAGATGCACATGGGCGATCCGCCCGGCGGGGATGAAGCGGCGCAACAGATCGGCGGCGCTGTCCTGTTCGCCATTCCCGGCGGCGCAGACGTCGAGCATGGTCTGCAGGCCCGGCACATCGAGCCGCGTGACGATCTCCACCGCCTCCGCCACCGTGCGCGCCCAGTTGGTCTGGCCGGCATCCAGCGGTTCCAGGCAATAGGTCAGGCCGTGCTGCGCGGCCCAGCCGCCGGCCTGGGCCATGGCCTCCTCCGCCCGCCCTGCGTCGCCATCCGCCGCCACATGGCGCTGCTTGGGCGAGCCATGCACCAGCAGCGTCGCGCCGAGATCGGCGGCCAGGCCAACCAGGCGCTGCATCACATCCAGCGTGCGCGTGCGCGTCGTGGCGTCCGCGGTGGTGATGGAAAGCCCGGTCGGCGCCACCAGCAGCCAGTGCAGGGATGTGATGGGCGCGCCTTCCTCCACCGCGATGCGCCGCAATTCGGCGCGACGCGCGGCGGGCAGCAGGTGCGGCGCCTCCGCATCCAGCGTGAAGGGCGCGACCTCCATCCCATCATAGCCAAGCGCGGCGGCAAGTTTCGTCTGCTGCGCGAAGGGCAGTGATGCGACGACTTCGTTGCACAGTGAGATTCGCATGATCAGGACAGTTCCTCCACCCGCATTCCATGCGCGGATCGCCGGGCGGCGTCCAGTATGCGCAGCGGCAGCACACCGCCCTCATGCAGATCAGGGCCGGCCGGCACACGGCTTCGCACGGCATGAAGGAAGGCGGCGAGCTGCGCGGCGACCACCCCCACCAGATCCAGCGCGCCGGCGCCGAGATCCTCGGCCGGCGCATGGTCCGGCAGCCAGGCGCCGCCTGGGTCGCCGTCCGGGGGCGGGTGATGCGCGCCGCGGCGCAGGCGCAGCGTCTCCGCCATGAAATCCACCTCCGCCAAGGCGGCGCTGCCGGCCACCGCGAGCAGCTTGCGTGTCTCGGCGCCCGGCACCACGGCATCCGGGTGCGCGCCGGGCAGCACGCAGCCGGCCTCGATCAGCGCGGTGGCGCCGGAGGGGAAGCGAAGCTGGATCACCGCCAGATCCTCCCGCCCCCGTCCCAGGGGATCGGACAGGGTGGCGAAGACATGGCTGGGCGCCTCGCCGGCGATCCAGGGCAGCAGGTCCGCGAAATGCACGGCATCGTTCAGCAGCGCACCGGAATCACCGCGGGCGCGCTTCAGCCCGGACATGCGCGCGGAGAGATGATGGATGCGCCCGAAGCCGCCCTCCCGCGTGAAGCGATGGATCGCCTGCGCCTTCGGATGAAAGCGGAAATACAGTCCGAGCTGAACGATGCGTCCCGCCGCCAGCGCATGCAGCGCGGCGGATTGCGCGGCGGTCTCGGTGGCCGGCTTCTCCAGGAACAGGTCACGCCCGGCGCGCAGCACCGTCTCCGCCAGCACCATGTGGGTCGCGGGCGGCGTGGCGATGATGGCCGCGTCGCAGTCGCGCAAGGCGGCGTCCAGCCCCTCCACGAAGCGCGTGCCGGGCGGGGCGGCTTCGCGCATCGCCGCATCCGGCTCCAGCACCGCCACATCCTGGCCAAGCCGGGCCAAGGCCGCCAGATGGACGCGCCCGAAGGCGCCGCAGCCGAGGAGCAGCAGGCGGGTCATGCGCCATCTCCGCAGGCTGCCTGCGCGCGGTCAAGCGCTTGACCCATCGCGGCACGCGAGCGAGCCTTTCGGCATGTTCGAATTCCGCGCCGCCGTGCCCGAGGACCTGCCACGCGCCGCCGCCCTGTCCGCCGCGGTGGGCTGGAACCAGGTGCGGGCGGATTGGGTCTTCTTCCTGGAGCATGGCCAAATGCGCGTGCTGGAGGATGGCGCCGGCGATGCACTCGCCGCCAGCGCCGCGCTGCTGCCGCATGGCCCCGGCCTCGCCTGGATCTCCATGGTGCTGGTGCGGCCGGACCAGCGCCGCCGTGGCCTGGCGAGCGCGTTGCTGCGCTGGGCCATGGATGCGCGGCCGGGCGTGACGCTGGCGCTGGATGCGACGCCGGCGGGGCGCGAGGTCTATGGCCCGATGGGTTTTTCCGATGTCTTCGGCTTCGCCCGCTGGCTGCTGCCCGAAACCCTGCCGCCAGGCGCCGTCTCGGTGCGGCCGATGCAGGCGGCGGATTGGCCGGCGGTGCTGGCAATGGACCTCGCGGCCTTCGGCGCACCACGCCCGGCGCTGCTCCGCAGCTTCGCACACCGCCTGCCACAGGCCGCGCTGGTCGCGCCCGGCGGCTTCGTCCTGGCTCGCGACGGGCTTCGTACGCCGCAGATCGGCCCGCTGGTGGCGCAGGATGCCGCCACGGCGCTGGCGCTGCTGGCCGCGGCCCAGGCCGCGCTGGCCAGCCCCGTCGTGCTGGACGTGCCGGATGACGCGGCGGCCTTCTGTGCCGCGCTCGCCGCATCCGGCGCCGTGGAGCAGCGCCCCTTCACCCGCATGGCGATCGGCCCGATGCCCCCGGCGCAGGTTGAGAAGAACTTTGTGCTGGCCGGGCCGGAGTTCGGTTGACGGCACCCGCCGGCCGGCCGCACCATCCCCGGTAACCGATGGGTTACCATCATCCAGGGAGGCAGGCATGACCATCTCGATCACCCGCAGGACAATTCTGGCGGCCGCCGGTGCGAGCCTCGCGGCGCCCTCGATCGTGCAGGCGCAGGCCGGCTGGCGGCCGGACCGGCCGGTGACGGTCATCGTCCCCTGGGCCGCCGGAGGGTCCACCGACCAGATGGCGCGCATCGTGGCGACGGAGCTGGAGGCCGCGCTCGGCCAGCGCTTCGTGGTGGTGAACCAGCCCGGCGCATCGGGGTCCATCGGCACGCGCAACGCGCTGGAGGCGGCGAAGGATGGCATGACCTGGGCGGCGGGGGCGGCCGTCGATGTCGGCTGCTACAAGGTGCTCGGCCTGCTGGATACGCAGCTGCAGGACTGGAACCTGTATTTCGCGGTGGCCAATGTGAATGTGCTGGTCGCCAACCCCTCCGCCAATATCCGCGACTTCGGCGCGGCGATGGAGGCGTTCCGGGCGCGCGGCGCCAATACCTCCGTCGCCACCGCCGGCGTGTCCTCGGCAGGCCACAACATGATGGAGGCGATCCGCGCCGCCTCCCAGGTGCAGTACCGCCACGCCACCTATGATGGCGGCAACCCGGCGATGATCGCGACTGTCAGCGGCGAGACCCCGATGGGCGCCGTGCTGCTGGTGGAAGCCGCGGAGATGATCCGCGCCCGCCGCCTCGTGCCGCTGGCCGTGCAATCTGAACAGGCCGTGACGCTGCAAGGCGTGGGCGAAATTCCCTCTGTCCGACGCTGGCTGCCGAACATCCCGGCGCCGCTGAACTACTTCGGCATCTGGACGCCGAAGGGCGTGCCGGACAACGTCATCACCACCATGAACCAGGTCTGGTCGGAGAAGATCGCCAACAGCCAGCGGCTGAAGGACTACGCCAACCAGCGCGCCGCCGTCTTCGCGCCGCTGCATGGCCAGAACGCGCATGACGAGGCGTGGAAGATGGTGCGCCAGACCGCCTGGCTGTATTTCGACGGTGGCAAGGCGCAGGTCAGCCCCGATACTTTGGGCATAGCCCGTCTTTGATCGGGGGCCGGCTTTGAGCAGCGGCACGGAGCGTGAACCGCTGCCGGCGCGGGTGGACCTCGCGACGGCCGCGGTGCTGCTGGCCATCGGCCTCGGCGTGATGGCGCTGGCCTGGCGGATGCCGACCTTCGTGGAGCAATCCGGCACCGGCCTGACCGCGCCCGGCATCGTGCCCGGCTTCCACGGCACGGTGCTGGCGCTGCTCTCCGTGCTCCTCGGCCTGCGCGCCATCCGGCGTGGTGCCCTGAAACAGGGCGCGCCCGGAGCCGGCGCCTGGACCCGGGAGGATGTGCGCCAGCTCGGCACCGCGGCGCTGCTCGGCGTGCTGTATGCGGGCGTGCTGGTGGGGCGGGTGCCGTTCTGGATGGCGACCTCGCTCTTCGTCTTCGCCTTCACCGCCGCCTTCGAATGGTCCGCCGGGCCGGTCGGCCGCGTGCGGCGGCTGGTGGAGGCGGCGGTGCTGGCGCTGGTCACCGGCGGCCTCGTCACGCTGGTCTTCGAGCGGATCTTTCTCGTGCGGCTACCGTGAGAGCAGCGTCTTGAACAACCCGATCACCATGCTGGGCGACGGCTTCGCCCATGTCCTGCAAGGCGGCGCCATCTTCCACGCCTTCTGGGCGGTGCTGATCGGCATCATCGTCGGCGCGCTGCCGGGGCTGACGGCGACGATGGGCGTCGCGCTGCTGACCACGCTGACCTTCACCATGGGGCCGCAGGTGGCCATGCTGGTGCTGGTCTGTGTCTATGTCGGCGCGATCTATGGCGGCAGTCGCAGCGCCATCCTGCTGAACATTCCCGGCACGCCGGCTTCCGCCGCCTCGACGCTCGATGGCTTTCCGCTGGCGAAGCAGGGCCTGGCGGGGCGGGCGATGGGTATTTCCACCCTAGGCTCCTGGTGCGGCACGCTGTTCGGCACGCTGATCCTGGCGATGTTCGCGCCGAGCTTCGGCGAATTCGCCCTGCAATTCGGCAGCTACGAGATGTTCTGGGTGGCGCTGTTCGGCATCGTCATCGCCGGCAGTCTTTCGGGCGGCGACCCGCTGAAGGGCTACATCGCGGGCTTCCTCGGCCTGCTGGTCGCGACCATCGGGCAGGAGACCAACCACGCCTATCCGCGATTCGCCTTTGGCGATCCGAACCTCGCGGGCGGGCTGGGCCTGCTGCCCGTGCTGGTCGGCGTCTTCGGCGTGTCGGAGGTGCTGAACGCCATGCGGGGGCCGGCGGTGCGCGCGGTCTCGGCCAAGGTGGACAGCGTCATCCCGCGCATCCGCGACGTGACACAGTACTGGCGCACGATTTTGCGCTCCGGCGCGCTCGGCACCTTCATCGGCGCCATGCCGGGGCTGGGGGAGGATATCGCCGCCTGGACCAGCTACGCCGCCGCCAAGCGCGCCTCGAAGGAAAAGGAGCTGTACGGCAAGGGCAGCGTCGAGGGGCTGATGGCGGCCGAGACCGGCGAGAGCGCCTGCGTGCCCGGCGCCATCATCCCGGTGCTGACCCTGGCGGTGCCAGGTTCGGCGCCGGCTGCCGTGCTGATGGCCGCGATGATGATCCATGGGCTGAACCCCGGGCCGATGCTGGCGATCACCCAGCCGGAATTCATCTACCAGATCGTCGCCATGCTGGTGATCGCCGACATGGTGAAGCTGGTCTACGGGCTGATCCTGGTAAAGCCGCTGCTGTGGGTGCTGCTGATTCCGCGTGCGCGGCTGATGCCCATCGTCTTCGTGCTGTGCACGGTTGGCGCCTTTGCCATCACGTCGCGGCTGTTCGACATCTGGGTGATGCTGGGCGCCGGGCTGGTCGGCTTCATCCTGCGTGAGCTGCGCTTTCCGATGGCGCCGCTGGTGCTGGGCATCGTGCTGGGCGACCTGCTGGACAAGAACCTGCTGCGCGGACTGGTGCTGACCGGCGGCGATATCTCGCCCTTCTTCACTCGGCCGATCAGCATGGCGCTGTGCGTGCTGACGCTGCTGGCGGTGGCCTGGGCGATACCGGGCTTCGTGCCGCGGGTGATGGGGGTGTTCCGGCGGCGTCCTGCCTAGTCAGCAGGCGCTGCGCCGCCCCTCCGCGAACTCCAGCAGGCAGGCCGCATAGCGCAGGGTGAAGCGGCCATCGCCGCCCGCGCCATGGCCGTGCAGCCCCCGCGGCCGGTCCAGCAGCAGCAGCGCCCCGGTGCGCGGCGCCAACTGGGCGAAGGCGGCGGCACGGCCGGGCGGGTCCGGGGCGTATTCATCGCCCTCGAAGGTGGCAATCGCCACCCGCGTGCCCGGCGCCCGCGCCGCGGCGACGATCCGCGACAGGTCATCCAGCGCCCAGGCATGCGCCGGGCTGCCGGTCGGGCCGTGGGCGGCCGGGGCGATGGCAATCACCGCATCCGCCCGCCCCGGCGCATCCAGCGCGGACAGCGCATCCCAGGCGCCGCGGGACTGGCCGGCGGCGATCACGCGCGCATAGCCACGGGCGCGCAGCGCGGCGAGAGCCAGGCGCATGCGCTCCGCCCCCGCTTCCGTCTCATCCGTCTCCGGGTCCCGGTCCAGGCGCAGCACGTCGTAGCCGGCATTGTTGAAGGCGCGGGCATGCGGTTGCGGCTGGCTGCCGCGGCTATCGGCACCGCCGGCGGCCCGGCCATGCGCCCAAAGATAGGCGCCGCGCGCCGCCTGCGCGCCCTGCCACAGGAAGCGTTCATCCGGCACCATCGACCAGCCCGGACCGGCTGCGAGGGGTGTGGCGGGCGCCGTCGGCGCGGGGGTTGCCCGGTCCGGCCAAACCACCGCGAGGTCCTGCGCATAGATGCGGCAATCGCTGCCGCCATAGGCGGCACAATTGGCCAGCGCCCGCTGCGCCGTGGCCTCGGTATTGTTGTCGATGGCTGCAGCCCAGCCCCAGGCCCCGTTATCGGCCAGCGCATAGGCGCGGGGGGTCGGTTGCATCAGGAACTGCCGATAGCCGGCGCGCCCGCCTTCCCCGACATGCGGCACCCGGTCCGAGTCCAGCAAGGCCGGCTGGGCATGTGCCACCGCCCCGCCCAGGACGACGGAACAGAGGCTTAGCGCGAAGATGGACGCTATCTTCAACATGCTGTGATCGGATGGAACCAGACCGCTATCGGTATGTCCAGCGAGAATCATGCCGCCCGCCCTTGCCCCGCGGCGGCAGGACCGGCATGTTCCGCCCCATTTGCCGGGGGGTGGCGCAAGCCGCCGGCCCCGGCCGACCAGGGGACCCCCGATGCGCGTCAAGGACGTGAAGAAGGTCGTGCTCGCCTATTCCGGCGGGCTCGACACCAGCGTGATCCT
>LNFM01012556.1_pt1 | contig 12484 bp, 15 predicted proteins | sample 596031 | NCBI WGS metagenome assembly LNFM01 (sample SAMN04254537, study PRJNA301005) | activated carbon metagenome | isolation source: dual media filters at the Ann Arbor, Michigan drinking water treatment plant | place: USA: Ann Arbor
GGGAATTTCGAGGGCAGCGCGGGTGTAGCTCAATGGTAGAGCAGCAGCCTTCCAAGCTGAATACCCGGGTTCGATTCCCGGTACCCGCTCCAGCCTCTTTCCCCTGCAACTACAGCGTTTTGCAGGGGAGCGCTCTGCCAACCCAGGGCTGGCCGAAATCGCGCGATACCAGTTCGATACCAGATTTTCCCGAGTGCGTGTGCTTCCGCCGGCAGCGACGGCTGCTGTGGACAACGCAAAACGGCCCGACCCCGAGGTCGAGCCGTTGGATGATACGGCGCGAGAATGTTATCTGCCGGCGGCTGCCATGCGCTTGGCAATCAGCCTGTCGAAAGTCCGGTCGAAGATCGCCCGATCCGCCGTGTCCGCGCCTAGCATCCGCATCGCGTGCGGCCACTCGCTGCGGACCTGCTCCCATAGCGGAGTGGGAAACTCATCGATGTCGGCCCGCAGACCCGCCGGCGTTACGGGGTTCGCAAGCTCCGGATACTGCACAATGTCCCGGCGCATATCGCCGATCGTCTCGTTGAGGTCGTCGAAGTTCAAGACCCACCGCTTTGCGAATGCGCCGGGCCGCATGCCCTTGGACACGAAGATCGTGAGGTCTTTTGGCTTCAGGTCCGTCCTGCCTAACTCTGCCAGTCTTTCGACTGCGGCAGCCTTCACTTTCGCGGGATCTGCCGATGTGCAAGCGACGTAAACCGTGAAGCCTCGGCCGCCGACCTCGAAGTAACGTTTCCTCATGACTGGGCCTCCCTGGCCATAATGGATTGGACGTGCCGCACGTACTCGTCGTCGTGCTTGAACTTCAGCTGGTCTACGAGGATCTCGGAAAGCGCCCGCGCCTCCATTGCGGCCGCCACGAAACGCTGCGCGCGACGCTCCAGCATCATCTCGATGACCACGTCCACCCAAGACGGGATCGGCCGCTCTCCCGAGGCCCACCGGAACGGCAGGCGAGGGTCCATGCTCTCCCTGGCGCCCTGTGGATGGTAAGGCCCCAGCAACTTCGCCAGAGGCCGTTTCCATTCCTCGCCGAGCAGCAGCTTGCCGGCGGCTTCGAGCTGTTCCGTGGTCATCAGCCTTTTCCCTTCCGGAAGCGCTTGTCGTAGAGTTCGTCCGTCAGGGCTCTGATAGGGTTCCTGCCGTCTTCGAAGATGTCTTTCACGGCTTTGGCCGCCAGCAAAGGCAGGGCCTCGGCCGCCGTGTCGGCGAGCGCATAGAGGCCGATGAGCGATTTCCTTTTGCCTCCGCTATCCTGTGCTCGGGACATGATCCAACCGCGACCGGTCTTACCGGTCGTGTCAGCCTCAATTTCGTAGGTGCGGCCGTCGTGCTTCAGGATTTTCATCCCCGCTTCCTCGACAGTCAGGCCCCGGCCATGGACCTCGCCGGAATTGGGATCGAAGACCGTGTAGAGGATAGCGGTATCGGTGTTCGTGCTCATTATTGCGGTTTCCCTGCATCGGCGCCGACAGGATGCCAGCGCATGTCCATCAATATATGGACATGATTGAAAACCGCAATAGCCGACCAGAACTTTCGAGACGCCGCGCGCGTTGCGCTGCCATGACGAACGACCTTCAGACCACCGATAACGATGCGCGAGACCGCCAGCGGAGCGAGCTCCACCTCTGCTTCGGCCAGGCTGTCGAGATCAAGGCGAGCGTCGACGTCACCAGCGCGGGCTTGCTGGCGGTCACCGCACTCGTCTCGGGCATCTTGCTTTCAACGGCCGTCCTCGTGCGCGAGGGAAGGCGCTTCTCAGGGTGGCCACGATGAGAACGGATATCGAGCCAGAAGGCATACCGAGCGACAAGCCGCTTGCAGCGATCAAGATCGAGACTATCGAGGATTACGAGAAGGCGACCGTCCGCGTCGCCGAGCTTGCCGGACATGTCGAGTACATCGCCTAGGAGCGCGAGCTTGAGGCCCTGGTTGACGCCATCATGGAATGGGACAAGGCCCACGACGACGCTACCGCGTGGAAGTAGGGAACCGGCGGCCGCCTCATGGATTCTATGGCAAGAACAGGAGGCCACGATGGCAGACGACAAGACACTCCGCGGCCCGCAGGACCGCACCCGGATCAATCTCTCCGAAGAATACGAGGTCCAATACTGGACGAAGAAATTCGGGGTGACGAAGGAGCAGTTGGCGGCTGCCGTTAAGACGGCCGGTTCGAGCACGGGTGCCGTCGCTCACATCCTTGGGAAGAGCGCCTAGGCCGGGTTGAGTTCGAAAACGTCGGCCATGTCGGCTTCCTCGCGCAAGCCCTTGTAGGAGGCGTGCCGCAGGTTGTCGTCGTTCGTCCAGCCTCGGAAAGCGATCTCGGCCGGCAGAGCCGGTGTCATCCATACCGTGCACTTCGCCTTGATCGGGATCTCCGGCTTTGGGATCTCCAGCGTCTTCAACTGCCGCTTGAGTTCGGTCGCCGTCTTCGTCGTGAAGCCGGTCCCGACGCTGCCGAAGCATTCCGTTCCTTGGCCGGCGATCACGCCCGCCCCACGACCGGGACCTCCTCCAACCGCGTCGTGTACCGAGGCGACCGCATGTCGAACTTGGTGATCCAGGCCTTGCGCTGCCTCGCGATGCCAGCGGCTGCCGAGAACACGGCGCCGCGCCCGTGCTTCGCGTTGCAGGCGTCCAGCGCCTCCATCAAGCGGCCGCTCTTCTCGCGATCGAAGCCGCCGATCAGCGCTTGCTGCGAGGCCTCCAGCGGCACGAGGTCGACCGTCATCAAGCCCGCCTTGGCGTAGCGGTATCCGGACTTCCAGATGCGGCGCGCGCCCCACTTGGCCGCCCGCACTAGGACGAGCGTGTCGTTGCTCGCCTCCGGGAAATCGACCGTAGTCGAGACGCTGCGCGCTGGGCCGCGGTCGTGCGGCGAGGTGTGGAAGAACACTGTGACGTGGTCGGTCGCCAGGCCGTGATGGCGCAGCTTCTCACCCAGGCGGGTCGCATGCGCCGCGATGGCTTCCTGCATCATGTCCAGGTCGTCGACGCGGCCGGCGAAGGATCGGGTTACCGCGCAACCCTTCCGGGTCGGCGCCACCGTTTCCAGGTCGATGCACGGCGTGCCGCGTAGCTCGTGGATGATCCGCTCGCCGACGACCGTCAGCGTCTTCCTGGCTAGCTTGGGATCGAGCGCGGCGACGTCGGCCGCCGTCCGGCACCCGAAGGCGCCCAGCTTGGCCTGGCTGGCCCGACCGATGCCCCAAACGTCCTCCAGCGGAAACAGCGGCAGCCATTCCCGCCGCGCCTCGTCGCTGGTCAGTTCGCAGACGCCGCCGAGTTGCGGCGTGCTTTTGGCGATCTTGTTGGCGAGCTTCGCCAGCGTCTTCGTCGGGCCGATCCCAACGCAGGTGGGGACGCCCGTCCAGGTCGACACCGTCGAGCGCAGGTCGCGCCCGAGCTGCTCGCGATGACGAGGCTCGACGGGCGTCAGGTCGAGGAAGCTCTCGTCTATCGAGTAGACCTCAATGTCCGGCGAGAAGGCGTCATAGACCGTGTTCATGCGGCGGCTCATGTCGCCGTAGAGCGTGTAGTTGCTGCTGAAGACGACCACGCCCTCACGCTTGCAGAGATCGCGGATCTTGAACATCGGATCGCCCATCTTGATGCCCAGGGCCTTGGCCTCGGCGGTCCGGGCGACCGCGCAGCCGTCGTTGTTCGACAGCACGATCACGGGCCGGCGCCGCAGCTTCGGGTCGAACACGCGCTCGCAGGAGCAGTAGAAGCTGTTGCCGTCGATCAGGGCGAACGACCGCGTCATCGGCGGAAGCGCCGCACCGTGTTCGTGATGACGCCGAAGATCTCGATCTCGGGATCGGGACCCGGGTCGTAGTCCGGGTAGCGCCGGTTGCCGAACGCGAGACTTTTGCGGCCGCCGGCGATGCGGATGATCTTGATGCTGCGCTCACCGTTCACGTCGACGACGACCGCGTCGCCATCGCGAGCCACCAGGCTCCGATCGACCGTGATCAGGCTGCCGTCGAAGATGCCGACGTCTATGGCGCTATCGCCTGCGACCGTCATGACGAAGGTCGCGGGGGCGTTCTGGATCAAAGCGCGCGACAGGTCGAGGGGAGCGTCGAGGTAGTCGTCCGCGGGCGAGGGGAACCCGGCGCAGACGGCTTTCAGGTAGAGGGGCAGGAACACGGGCGGGCCGATGACGGCGGCTCGCATATGCATCTCGTGGCGCTCCCGAATGAGAACGTATCAGGAACATCCACGGCGCTGAGGTGTCAAGGGCGCGTGCGGTCAGGGCGGTGGATTGCCGTGGCATGGCCGGTCACGAGGAGCCTGCGGGTTGCCATCAAATCTCCGGCGGGCGCGCACGTAGGACCGCTTTGTGTCGGTTCATACGACGGATCGTCGCTCATCCCGCAACGGCTGCGCCGTCGTCCATTTCATTTCCGCCCTCCGGGTGCGGGCGCTCCTCGCCGTCTCCCAGGCCGCCACGCGGTCGCAACGGTGCGACCCGAGCAAATGGAGATCACGATGGCCACTTTCCTGGGCACCTTCATCAAGACCGGCGAAGCCTTCAGCGGCAAGCTCAGCACCCTGTCCTTCAGCGCCGACATCGACCTGATCGCGGTCGAGGGCGGTTCCGACCAGGCCCCCGACTTCCGGGTCTACCACGGGTCCCGCGAGATCGGCGCCGCCTGGGTCAAGCGCGCGCGCCGCTCCGAGAGCGACTACCTGAGCCTCAAGATCCAGGACCTCGCCCTGGGCAGCCTCCCGGTCTACCCGGTCCTCGTCCAGAGCGAGCGCGAGCCGAACACCTGGAACCTCCTCCTGAACGGTCGCAACGGCGACTGACCCCGAACAGCCCGCCGGATCACCGGCGGGCTCTTTCATTCGAAGGAGCTTCGACATGGACATCCACCAGCAGATCACCGACAGCATCATCGCAGCCCTGGAGACGGCCAACCCAGGCGACTGGCAGTGCCCCTGGAACCGGGCAAGTGGTCTCCCAACCAACGCGATTAGCAAGAAGCACTATCGCGGCATCAACATCTTGGGCCTTTGGTGCGCTGCCCAGGCAGCCGGCTACGGCGACAGCCGGTGGGCCACATACCGCCAGTGGGCCGAGGCCGGGGCTCAGGTCCGCAAGGGCGAGCGCAGCAGCCTGATCGTCTTCTACAAAGACCACCGGGTCGAACCGACCGAGGAAGGCGACGAGGGCCGCCGGTTCATCGCCCGGGCAAGCTTCGTCTTCAACGCAGCCCAGGTCGACGGCGCGACTGCTATCGATTCGGTTTTGCCCGCAGGTGCCGAGCCACCTCCAGCGTTCGATCAATTCGTCGCCGACACCGGCGCCATCGTCCACGAGACCGGGTCAACCGCTTGCTACATCCCGTCGCTGGACCAGATCCTGATGCCGCCCCGGCAGGCATTCCAGTCCACAACGGGTTTCACTTCGACGCTCGCGCACGAATTGGTGCACTGGACAGGCGCGAAGAGCCGCCTCGATCGGGACCTGACCGGTCGCTTCAAGACGGCAGCCTACGCGGCCGAGGAACTGGTCGCGGAACTCGGCGCCGCCTTCACATTGGCGACATTGGGCCTCCCGAGCGAGCCGCACCAGCAGCACGCATCGTACATCGCGTCGTGGCTGACGCTCCTCAAGTCCGACAACCGCGCAATCTTCACCGCTGCCGCCAAGGCTTCCCAGGCAGTCGACTACCTCACCACGAGGACTGCTGAGTAACCGCACCCAGGCGCCCAGGTCAGTCCGGGGCGCCTTCGCCGGACGCTGCACAGAGTGCCCCCGGGCCTCGAAAGAGACGATATCGTCTCTTTCGTCCGCCGCGCGGACAATACGGCCTCACTCGCACGAGAGGCCTATCATGCTGCACGCCCTCATCAGCTTATTCGGATTTTCAAAGGTCGCGCCGAAGCCGAAGCGGCTGCCGACTGTCCGTGCCAGGACGCCCTCGGCAGCGGAACAGGCGGCGGCTAAGCGCCAGCGCGAGGCCGATCGTAGGGCTCGCGAAAACGAGGAAGCGATCCGGGCAGCGCGCGCAGTCTCAACGATCGGCGGCGCGGCCGACGTCTATGCCCGTCACGTCGGCCAGGTCGGCTCTAAGCCGTCGGCAGCGTACCTTTCGCGCGCGAAGGACGTCATGGGCGCTAGACGGCTGGCCTTTTTTCAAGCGCTCGTTCTCGCCGGCCGGCCGATCCCAATGATCCCCGTCGACAAGATCGGTGACGAGGGACGCGAGACGGGTTTCGCTGACGGCATCGATCGGGACCTCAACAGCGACCTGGACCTTTGGGCCTCCGTTCGAGCGCTCGAAGAAAGGGCTGCCGACCTGGCGCGGCGGCTCGGCAAGCCCGCCCCCGAGCCGATCAAAATCCCCAAGGACATCGAGCAGCGGCTGCTGGAGCGCGACCGACTGCGGGCGGCCAAAGCCGGTGGCAACGCCGGCGGCAGGCGCGCGCCCGCGGCCCCCGTGCTCGTCAATAACGCCGACGCCGACATCGACGCCACCGCGCCCGCCGACGAGCCCGAAAAGGGCGGCAGGGGCGGCCGTGCCGGCCCGAAAGACGACGAGAAGGAGGCTGTGACGCCGCCGCCGCCGGCCCCGGAGGAAGCCGAGAAGCCCGAGAGCGATCACGACGATGAGCCGCCGAAGGGGCCGGGCAAGCCCTGAGCGTCCGAGTTTTCAACGACACTTTTCAACGGAGGCAGGCAGTGCAGGAAGCAATAGAATTTAAGCCAGGCATGGGGCTTGAAAAGTTTCGCGCCCCAACGCCCCCGAGCGGGGGCGACCTGCCAGGGATTGCATCCCGTGGACCCGCAGCAAAGGACGCCGCCTTCTTCGACGCGCTGACGAAAGAGAACCTGGAGCGCCCGGCGTACCGTCACCTCGGCGTCCAGATCACGGCTGGCCTCTACGCCAAGGTCGTCGAAACCGCGAAGGCGGAGGGCTCCGGCACCTCAGTCTTCGTCCGCCGCATCCTCGCCAACCACCTTGGCGAGGCTGCTCCCCTGGACCGCCTGGACGGCGTCCGGGTCCCCCCGGCCGAGCTTGCGGCCGCGTCGGTGATGTTGGGACATCTCACGCAGCTCGTCATCGCCAGCCGGGACATGGCGGACGGCCAGGCCGCTGGCGCCGTGGCGGCGATGGAGGCGATACACACGCGGCTTGTCCGCATCATCGAGAAACTGGAGGGCTGACGAGGCCTATTTCCGGAGCTGTGTTTTGTACCAAGCCGGCAGGCTGGCAAACCGATGCGACGAGTTTTTCCAGATATACCTTCACTTCGCGGTCAGCCTGGAACGCGGCTAGGCGCCAGATTTGAGCACCAACCACTTCCGTCTGTTTAATCAACTGCTCAAGATCGCAGTCTTCGGGGCTTCCGCCCAAAGCCGGCAGCACCTTAACCAGTTCCTGCGCGCTTTCTCTAACCGGATGGCCTGCAGGGCGTCTGGCCGCGCAGAGAGCGACGCCAGCGATCATGCCAGTGATGATCCGCAGCATCACCCTGAACGCTTCCGCAGGCGGCATCGCTGCCACGCCTTCGCTGATCGCGGGCAACAACGAACTCCGCAGCCCCGTTGCTGGAGGCACAGATGATGGACTGATTGCAAACTGCGACATCGCTCAGAACTCGTCCCAGCCCGACGAGCCGTGGCCGTTGATGACCTTCTTCATGGAGGGCTGCATCGACCGATGGGCAGGCTTCAAAGCTTTCGGCTTGCCGAAAGCTGCGTGGACCTGGCGCTGCAGATCGGTCGCGGAGCCGCTGGCGGCCATGCCGCCCGCCTCAGTGCGGTAGCCCGCTACGAGCTGGTTGAGTTGGGCGATGCGATCGGCCAGGGCGTTGGCCGAGGCGGCGCTTTCCTCCGCCAGGGCCGCATTGGACTGGGTCATCTCGTCGAGATGCGCGACCGTTTGGCTCATCTCGTCGATGCCGTTGGCCTGTTCGCCGCCGGCAGCAGAGATATCGGCGATCGTCGAGGCGACCTTCTGCGACGCGTCGAGGATGACGGTGAGGGATTCGCCCGCCTTGCGGACGAGCTTGACGCCCTCGCCGACCTCCGCATTCGAGGAGGAGATCAGCGCCGAGATGTCCTTGGCGGCCTCGCCGGAGCGCTGGGCGAGGGTGCGGACCTCGCTGGCGACGACGGCGAAGCCCTTGCCCGCATCGCCGGCGCGTGCGGCCTCGACCGCGGCATTGAGAGCCAGGAGGTTGGTCTGGAAGGCGATGTCGTCGATGACGCGGGTGATCGCCTGGATCTTCTGGGAGGCATCCTCGATGCGGGCCATCGCCTTCACGGCCTCCCCGGCGATGTCGCCGCCGGACTGGGCGGCTGCGGTCGCTTCCGAGGCGAGGTTCGCCGCGGCGCGTGCATTGCCGGCGGAGGCCTTCACGCTCGCGGCCAGTTCCTCGGTCGTCGCCGCCGTCTCTTCGAGGCTGGAGGCCTGTTCCTCCGTCCGCTTCGACAGATCATCGGCGCCCGACGAGATCTCCTTGGCGGCCGTGTCGATGCCCTGCGCGGCGACCGCGACCTGGCCGACGATGCTCGACAGCGTGCCGATGAGCTGGTTGACGCCCTCGCACAGCGCGGCGTTCTTGGCATTGAGATTGTGAAGGGCGATCCTGCGGGTCAGGTCCTGGGCCTTGGCGGCTTCGACGACCGTGCCGACCTCGGCGATCGCGAACTCCATCTGCTCCTCGTTTTCCTTGCTGGCCGTGATGTCGGTGGCGTATTTCACCACCTTCACAGGGGCCCCCATGGCGTCAAGGATCTGGTTGTAACTCGCCTGGATCCAGACGGCCTTGCCGCCCTTGCCGATGCGGCGATAGCGGCCCTCTTCATAGTCGCCGCGGCGCAGCTTCTCCCAGAACTGGCCATAGGCGGCGCCGCTGCGCTCCTCCTCGGCCACGAAGATGCGATGGTGCTGCCCGACGATCTCGCTGAGGGTGTATCCGGTTACAGCCAGGAAGTTGGCGTTGGCGTGCAGGATCGTGCCCGTCAGATCGAACTCGATGACCGCCTGGGCCTTGTCGAGGGCCGCGAGCTGGCCCTCCATATTGGCGATCTCCGTCTTGTGCGCGGTGATGTCGGTAGCGAATTTCACCACCTTGCGGACCTTCCCGCCGGGATCCTTCACCGGCGTGTAGATGGCCTGCAGCCAAATGCGCTTGCCGCCCTTGCCGATGCGGAGGAACTGCGCCTGGATCGCCTCGCCTGCCGCCAGGCGTGGCCAGAAGCCCTGGTAATTGGCGCGGGTTCGCTCTGAGGCTTCGACGAAGATCGAGTGATGCTGGCCTTCAATTTCGGTCAGTGAGTAGCCCACTGTCTTCAGGAAGAGGTCATTCGCCGACAAGATCTTGCCCGAGGGATCGAATTCGATCACCGCCTGGGTGCGCCGGATGGCGGCTGCCTCGGCGGCGAGGGTACCCGTGTTCATGAGATCGCGAATCGACATCGTGTTTCCTCTTCGCCGAGTGCGCCACCGGCTTTCGCAATTTATGTTGGACCTGCGATGGCCGACGACATCTAACCTTAGGTCAATAAAATGACTAAAGGTTGATCTTTAATACGCAGTAAATGGCGGCGCCTACCGCAGCGCGGCTTTGGACATGGCTGGAATGACGCCACTGCATGTTCGTATGCTATTCGCGGTTGTGTAGCGCCCTATATTCTCGCGACGGCGCGGTGAGAGGAGCTTCTTTCTCATCTGGCCCGTGCTTAGCCTTCATTGTCAGCCCGTGATCGCTGGCTTGCATCCTTCTGGCGATGGCAGGCTGCTTTCCGCGTCACTCGCAATTTTTGTTTGGTTTGATAGCAGCGCACTTTATGCTTGTGATAGTGGTGCCCGCGATCTGGCGGAGAACCCGTTGAGCACGACCTGCCGTTGACGCAGCGAAAAGTTATCGATCTCACTTTAGAGCGTCGGACGACGGTCTCGCGCCTCTCTGTGAGCACGCCGTCGCTGACGACGGAGCACGTCGAAACCGTCAACCCAGTCGACTACGAATTCGCCGTCAAAAGCGACATGCATTATCTGGCGCTGCACGATCTCGTGTTCCACGACGCGTTGATGCGAGTTGAGGGAGAGAAACATCGCCGCGGTCGTGACCTTCGAGAAACCCTGACGTTCTTTCCGGCAGGGATCGGCGTTGAGGGTTGGTGCAAGCCTTCCGACCAGAGGCAAGCGTTCACAGCGATTTACATCGACCCCAGCGCCGTTCCAGTGGCGATCGGATCGCAGCCCTTCTGGCAGAGGCCAGAGATCTATTTCCGGTCGCCGGAGCTGCAGCGTACCTTAACCCAGCTGAAGTCGGTGCTGCAGGGCACGCTGCCCTTTAAGGAAGTTCTGATCGATGCGCTGGGGCAAGTGGCGATCGCAGAATTCGCAAATCGGCAGTTTAGCCAGACGCCCGCGCTTCAGGTCGAGCGCAAGCTGGACGACGCAGAACTGCGGCGGCTTGAGAGCTATCTCCAGGAAAACATGGCCGGCGATATCCAGCTTGAAGACATGGCTGGCGTTTTGGGCATGAGCAAGTTCCACTTTATCCGCCGTTATCGGTCGACGACCGGCCGGACCCCCTATCGCTCGTTGCTGGACCTGCGCTGCCAGGCCGCTGTCCGAGAGCTCAAAGCCGGAAGGTCCGCCGCCGAGGCGGCTGCCGTTGCTGGTTTCGATGGGACGGCGCAGATGTCGCGCTCGCTGCGTGCGACGCTCGGGATCACAGCCCGCGACATACGATCATGACATCAAGGTCGCACACGGACCTCCTGTGTAAAACGCGTCAGAGAGATGTTGCCCCAATGAGCTCGGGGTTGCCTCACGGCGGTGAGCAGGAAGTACTGCTCTCGGCGGCGATGTATTGTCAGGAAGTGATGCCGTAGACGGCTCCCCACCCCTGCGGGAGCCTATGCTCCTGCAAGGCTGTGTTTCGGCGTGCAAGTTTGACCCCGTAAGGCGGGGGATCGGCATCCAACTTTGACCCCCTTGAGCCGGTTTCGGTGAGACTGCCCGTTTTGGTTTCAGACGGGCGGGCGGGGGATGAAGGGCGTGGATACGATTGCGCGGATCCGGCGCGAGTTTTCGGTCCCTTCACGTCTCGCGGAACACGGTGCGCAAGGTGCTGCGCTCGGGCGCAACGTCGTTCGAGTACGAGCGGACGGTTCAGCCGCAGCCGAAGATTGGGCCCTGGCGTCCGGATCTGGACCGGCTGCTGATGATCAACAAAGGCAAGCCGGCGCGTGAGCGGCTGACGCTGATCCGGATCTTCGAGGAGCTGCGGGGCCGCGGTTACGAGGGCAGCTATGACGCCGTTCGCCGCTACGCGCGGGGTTGGCGCCGCGAGCAGTCGGCGGTCACCGCCGATGCCTATGTCCCGCTGAGCTTCGCGCCCGGTGAAGCCTACCAGTTCGACTGGAGCCACGAGATCGTCGTCGTCAACGGCGCGACGACCAAGGTGAAGGTCGCCCATCTGCGGCTCTGTCATTCGCGCATGCTGTTCGTGCGGGCCTACCCCCGCGAGAGCCAGGAGATGGTCTTCGACGCCCACGACCGGGGCTTCGCCTTCTTCAAGGGCGCCTGCACGCGCGGCATCTACGACAACATGAAGACGGCGGTGGAGACCATCTTCGTCGGCAAGGAGCGGGCCTATAACCGGCGCTTCCTGCAGATGTGCAGCCACTACCTGGTCGACCCCGTCGCCTGCACGCCGGCCTCTGGCTGGGAGAAGGGTCAGGTCGAGAACCAGGTCGGCCTCGTGCGCGAGCGCTTCTTCGCGCCCAGGCTCAGGGTCAAGAACTATGACGAGCTGAACGCCTGGCTGATGGATCAGGCGATCAGCTATGCCAAGGCGCATCGCCATCCCGAGCGACGCGACGTGACGATCTGGGAGGCCTTCGAAGCCGAGCGGCCGAGTCTCGTTCCCTATGTCGGGCGCTTCGACGGCTTCCATGCGTTGCCGGCAGCGGTGTCGAAGACCTGCCTGGTCCGCTTCGACAACAACAAGTACTCGGTCGCAGCCAGCGCGATCGGCCGGCCCGTCGAGATCCGCGCCTATGCCGACCGGATCGAGCTGCGTCAGGACGGTCGCATCGTCGGAGAACACGCCCGCTCCTACGGCCGCGATCAGACGACCTTCGACCCCTGGCACTATGTGCCGGTGCTGGCCCGTAAGCCGGGCGCCCTGCGCAATGGCGCGCCCTTCAAGGACTGGATCCTTCCGGCTGCACTCGACCGGGTGCGTCGGAAGTTGGCGGCGGCGCAGGATGGGGACCGGCAGATGGTCGATATCCTGACCACGGTGCTGAGCGACGGCCTGACGGCGGTCGAAGCCGCCTGCGCCGAGGCGCTGAAGCAAGGCGTGCATTCGGCCGACGTCATTCTCAACATCCTGGCCCGACGCCGGGAGCCGGTCGCCGCGATCACCATCATGACGCCCGATGCGCTGCGCCTGCGCCATGAGCCCGCTGCCGATTGTGCCCGATACGACAGCC
>LNFM01023537.1_pt1 | contig 12484 bp, 12 predicted proteins | sample 596031 | NCBI WGS metagenome assembly LNFM01 (sample SAMN04254537, study PRJNA301005) | activated carbon metagenome | isolation source: dual media filters at the Ann Arbor, Michigan drinking water treatment plant | place: USA: Ann Arbor
GCAGCTTCGGAGAAGCCTGACGGGCAGGTTTGGGTCGTCCTCTTCCGACCGCGGGCGTCGGCTATCCGGTACCTCAGGATGAGGGTCAGCTTTCTGGCGTCGAGATCGCGCGCCCGACCGGTGCAAGCCGACCCGTGGCAGCCAATGACGGCCTTCGGGTCGAGCAACCGTTCCACCTTGGAACCTGTCCCTCGCACGAGCCGTCGAGAGATGCGCCGAAGAGGTCAGCCGCCGGACGAGAGGGGCGACGGATTCACGCCACCTCCGAACTCGCTCCACCGCACCGGTGGTAACGAAGCTGCCATTCCAAGACATCATCGCTCCAGACCATCTCGCCCCACCTCACCCAGCAGATCGATCAACAGCCGCGCAGCCGGCGACAAGTAGCTGCTGTCGCGGTAGGTGACGACCAGGCGGCGGCGCATCGTGGTCTCCTTCAGCGGCACTTCGCGCAAGGGTGAACGGTTGTCCGCGGCGTCGAGGTGATGGCGCGAGATGAAGCTCAGCAGTCCCGTCTCCGCGATCAGGGCCGGCAGCATCAGCAGCATCGTGCTCTCGACCTGCACGCGGGGCCGCGGCAGGCGCTTGCGGTCGAAGGTGTGGTCCAGCCAGTCGCGCGTGGGCGCACCGGGCGGCTGCAGCACCCAGCGGTAGGCCGTCAGATCGCGCAGCGTCGGTGTGCTGCGCAGCACGTCGTGGCTGGCACTGGCCGCGACGACGATCTCGTCTTCCGCCAGGCGCTGCGACGTGAAGCCCGGCTCGTCGGGGCTTTCGGTGCCGACCATGAGATCGAGTTCGCCCGACCGCAGCATCGGCTTGAGCGCATCGATCAGGCCGACCACGGTTTTCAGCGTCACCTCGGGCGCCTGCTGCATCAGCCGGCGGGCCGCCGGAGGCAGCAGGAACTGCGCCGCCGTGGGCACGATGCCGATGCGGATGTGGCCCGACAAGCCGCGCCCGATGTCCCCGATCTCGCGCCGTGCGTCCTCGACGTCGAATCGCATGCGCTGCGCCCACTTCAGCAGCACCTTGCCCGCCGCGGTGAGCCGGATGCCACGGCCCGACTTTTCCAGCAGTGGCGCACCGCAGGCCTGCTCCAGCCGGCGCACGCAGCTGGTCAGCGCGGGCTGCGTGCGGTGCAGCCGCTCGGTGGCGCGACCGATGTGCTCGAGTTCGGCGATGGTCTCGAAGTAACGCAGGTCCCGCAAGTCCATTGCAAAAGTCCAGTGAATGATTTGGAAGAAATTATCGATTGGACTCGATCGGTGTGCGCACCCAATACTCCGCTCCGAGATCAAAAACGACGGAGACAGACATGACGATGACCCGACGCACCCTGCTCGGTGCCGCGGCACTGATCGCCAGCAGCTGCGCCCTTGCGCAGGGCTACCCGACCAAGGCCATCCGCGTGGTCGTGCCCTTCCCGCCCGGCGGCGGCACCGACATCATCGCCCGCGACATCACGCAAAAGGTGGCCAGCAACACGGGCTGGACCTTCGTGATCGAGAACAAGTCCGGGGCCGGTGGCAACCTGGGCATCGACACGGCCGCCAAGTCGCCCGCCGACGGCTACACGCTCGTGCTGGGCCAGACCAGCAACCTGGCCATCAACGTCACGCTGTACAGCAAGCTGCCGTACAACCCGGTCAAGGACCTGGCGCCCATCGGGCTCGTGGCCAGCGCGCCCCTGGTCATCGTGGTGGGCGCGCAGTCGCCGCTGAAGACCATCGGCGACCTGGTGGCCGCGGCCAAGGCCAAGCCGGGCGAGGTGAACTTCGCATCGCCGGGCAATGGCACCGTGGCGCACCTCACCGGCGAACAGTTCCAGAAGACGGCCGGCGTGAAGTTCCAGCACATCCCGTACAAGGGCGCCAACCAGGCCCTGAACGATGTCATCGGCGGGCAGGTGCAGATCTACGTCTCATCGGTCCCCTCGGTGCTGCAGCAGATCCGCAACGGCAAGCTGCGTCCGCTGGCCGTCACGTCCGCCAAGCGGGTCGACGACCTGCCGCAGACGCCCACCGTCGGCGAGAGCGGCTACAAGGGCTTCGACGCCATCACCTGGTGGGGCTTCCTGGCGCCCACCGGCACACCCAAGGACATCGTCGAGCGACTGAACACCGAGTTCAACAAGGCCTTGCAGGCGCCTGACCTGCGCAAGCGCCTGGCCGATGGCGGCGCAGATCCGCTGGGCGGCACGCCGGAACAGTTTGCAGAACTGATCCGCAGTGACATCGTCACCTGGGGCAAGACCGTCAAGGAATCCGGCGCCCAGCTCGACTGAGCTCGCGCCACCCTGGGCGCTGCCGCCCCGGCGGGCGCAACGCCGCACACCCACCCCATCCTCACCTTTTCTGTAGGAGGCTCTCATGAGTCAAGCCGCTGCATGGCCCGACGTGATCCGTGACTTCGAGCGGGTCGACCCTGCTGTGGTGGACCAGGCGGCCCAGTTCCCCTCGTCCATCCTGGCCGATGTGGCCGGCCGCCGCGGTGCGCTGCACGGACGCATTGCGCCGCTGGCACCGTCGATGCGCTTTGCCGGCCCGGCGCTGACGGTGGAAGTGCGCCCCGGCGACAACCTGATGATCCATGCCGCGATGGCGGTCGCCAAGCCGGGCGACGTGATCCTGGTCGACGGCAAGGGCGACCTGAGTGCCGCGCTGATGGGCGAGATCATGTCGCAGCAGTGCGTGGCCCTGGGCGTGGCGGCGGTCGTCATCGACGGCGCCGTGCGCGACAGCGAGGCCATCCGCGAACTGGGCTTCCCGATGTACGCCGCGGGCCTGAACCCCAACGGCCCGACCAAGGCCGTGTCGGGTCGGCTGAACCACCCCATCTCGATCGGCGGCGTGACGGTCTGTCCAGGCGACCTGGTGGTGGGCGATGCCGACGGCGTGACCGTGATCGAACGCGCCAAGGCCGCGGCGATGCTGCCGCTGGCGGTAGAGAAGGTTGCGGCTGAGACCCGACGCATCGCCGACATCAAGAGCCGCAAGGCATTGCGACCGGCCTGGCTCGACGGCGCCCTGCGGGCCGCCGGGGTCATCAAGGACGGAGAAACGCTGTGAGCGCCCAGCCTGTCTTCCTGGTGACGGGCGCCGACCTGGCACCACAGGCGCTGGCACTGCTGAGCGGCTTTGAGGTGGTCTATGCCGGCAAAGCCCCGAACGAGGACGATGTCGTCGACTTGTGCCGCCGACACCAGCCGGTGGCCATCATCGTGCGCTACGGCAAGGTGGGCGCGGCGGCGATGGACGCGGCGCCTGGCCTGCGCGTGATTTCCAAGCATGGCAGCGGCACGGACACCATCGACAAGGTGGCCGCGCGCGCCCGCGGCATCGAGGTGGTGGCGGCCGTGGGCGCCAACGCCGCCGCCGTGGCCGAGCAGGCCATGGCCTTGCTGCTGGCCTGCGCCAAGTCGGTCGTTGGCCTGAACGCGCGCATGCACGCCGGCCACTGGGACAAGGCCACGCACAAGAGCGTGGAGCTGGAGGGGCGCACGGTGGGCGTCATCGGCCTGGGCGCGATCGGGCTGCGCTTCGCCAGGATCGCCGATGCGATGGGCATGCGGGTGCTGGGCTTCGATCCATACGCGAAGAAACTGCCGCCGCATGTGGAGCCTTGCGGGCTGGATCGGATCTGGCAAGAGTCCGACGTGCTGTCCTTGCACTGCCCCCTGACCGCCGACAACGAACGGCTGTTGAACGCACAGACCCTGGCTGCCTGCAAGCGCGGCGTCATCGTCGTCAACACCGCGCGTGGTGGCCTGGTCGATGAAACCGCGCTGCTGCACGCGCTGCGCTCGGGCCAGGTGCACAGCGCCGGCCTGGACAGTTTCGCGGTCGAGCCGATGGCTGCGCCGCACCCCTTCCACGGTGAACCCCGCATCGTGCTGAGCCCGCACATCGGTGGCGTGAGCGCCGATGCCTACGTGAAGATGGGCGTGGCTGCCGCGAACAACGCGCTGGCTGTGCTCCATGCCTGCCAGGAGACCCAATCATGAAGCTGTTCCACACCGCACTGACCGCCGCCCTGCTGGCGGCTGCAAGCCTGGCACAGGCCCAGACCTGGCCCGCCAAACCCGTCAAGATCGTCGTGCCCTACGCCCCAGGCGGCTCCGTCGATGTCGTCACGCGCAAGATGGCCGCCAAGCTGCAGGAGCAGACCGGCCAGACATTCTTCGTCGAGAACAAGGCCGGCGCCACCGGCACCATCGGCATCTCGCAGGTGGTGCAAAGCCCTGCCGACGGCTACACGCTGGTGGCCAACGACACCACCTACGCGCTGCTGCCGCACATCTTCAAGAAGCTGCCCTTCGATCATGCGCATGACCTGGTGCCGGTCGGCGCCTTCGTCTTCGCGCCCATGGGCGTGGTTGTCAAGGCCGACTCGCGCTTCAAGACCCTGGGCGACCTGATTGCCGAGGCGCGCAAGGAGACCAACAAGGTGACCTACGGCACGGGCGGCCCCGGCACCACGCCGCACTTCGTGAGCGAAGCCCTGGGCATTGCCGCCGGCGTGAACTTCCTGCACATCCCCTACAAGGGCGCGGGCGAGGCGACGATGGCCATGCTGTCGGGCACCATCGACTACCAGGTGGCTTCCACGCCCGGCGTCATGGGCAACGTCAAGGGTGGCAAGGCGCGCCTGCTGGCGGTGAGCGGCAGCAAGCGACTGGCCGTGCTGCCCGATGTGCCCACCTTCGCCGAGGCCGGCATCAAGAACTTCGGCCTCATCAACTTCACTGGGCTGTGGGCGCCCAAGGGCACGTCGCAGGCCGTGGTGGACCGGCTGCAGAAGGAGATCGCCACCGCGATGGCCTCGGCCGACATGAAGGCCTTTGCCGAGGGCATCGCGTCCGAGCCGGGCCACTGGGATGCCGCCACCTTCGGCAAGGACCTGGCCGAGCGCACGGCCTTCTGGGGCAAGGTGGCCGCCAACACGGCCTTCGAGCGGCAGTAGGCGGCCGGCCGTCATGTGGCTGCTGCAAGCACCCGAGGTGCGTGAGGCCGAGGTCTTCACGCAGATGCCGAGCCACTTCCGCCGTACCGGCGTGAGCAGCGCGTGGGCCGAGGCCAACCGCGGCGGCCAGCCGACCGACAGCTTCCTCGAAGGCCCGGTCTTCGACGCCGAGGGCAACCTCTACGTCACCGACATTCCCTTTGGCCGCATCTTCCGCATCGACCCCCGAGGCGCCTGGACGCTGATCACCGAGTACGACGGTGAGCCGAACGGCCTGAAGCTGCTGGGCGCCCGCGAACTGCTGATCGCCGACTACCGCCACGGTCTGATGGTCTGCGACATCGCCAGCGGCCAGGTCCGGCCCTACCTGGACCGGCGCAACAGCGAGCGCTTTCGTGGCATCAACGACCTGGTCTTCGACCGCGCCGGCAACCTGTACTTCACCGACCAGGGGCAGACGGGGCTTCACGATCCGACCGGTCGGCTCTATAGGCTGCGGCCCAATGGTCAACTCGACGTGCTCCTGGCCAACGCGCCCAGCCCAAACGGCGTGGCGCTGTCGCCCGACGAGCGGGTGCTGTACCTGGCGGTGACGCGCGGCAACGCGGTCTGGCGCGTGCCCTTGATGCCCGACGGCAGCGTCGCCAAGGTGGGCTGCTTCTTCCGTTCGTACGGGCCCAGCGGCCCGGATGGCCTGGCGGTGGACACCGCCGGCCGCCTGATCGTGGCCAATCCGGGGCTGGGCTATGCCTGGGTGCTGAACCACCGCGCCGAGCCCGTGCTGGTGCTGCGCAGCCCGGCGGGGTGCGGTGCCTCGCTGACCAACGTGGCCTTCGGCGGCGCCGAGGGCCGGACGCTGTACTGCACCGAGTCGGTCAGCGGATCCGTGCTGCGGGCCGAACTCGAAGTGCCCGGACTGCAGTTGGCGCACGCAAGACCAGCCTGCCACGAGAGCACTTGAAGGGTCGGCCCTTCAAGTGGCCCGCTCCGCACGATAGCTCGACCATGCTGCCAGGCCCACTATGACCGTGCAGCTCGCGAACGGTGCCGACGGCGGCAGTCCTGCTGAACCGGTCGGGGCGCGAGCAAGTGGCATTTGTCTCGAATGACTGGAAGTGGCCGGGTCCTGGTGGTCACGAGCGGCTGCTTCGCGGACACAGAACCTGAAAGAGATCGTTCCGGGCGACTGGCAGCTTCGGAGAAGCCTGACTCCTCTTCCGACCGCGGGCGTCGGCTATCCGGTACCTCAGGATGAGGGTCAGCTTTCCGGCGTCGAGATCGCGCGCCCGACCGGCGCAAGCCGACCCGTTGTCGCCATCCGTCGACCCGATCTCGCGGCCTCGACGCGGCCGGTCGAGCCCCTCGCGGTTCCTGTTGCCATGGATACGGTTGATCACTGACTGGCGGACGGCTCACGACCCGGCGCCAGGCGAGCGAGATGCCCTGCAACAGATGCGGTTGGGCTGAAGTGGGGTACGACAGCTCTCCCCTCTGGGGTCTTTGGCCGTCCCGGACCAGAAGACAAGACAAACTGAAGCTTCGAGGATTCACTGCACCCGTCAAGCGTCCGCTCTGTCGTGCCATGACCCGACTTCTCGTCACCGCATCCCATCGAAGCGAGTATCCGAAGCCCATCGCGTTTCAGGCTGGCACCCGCCTGACCGTGGGCCAGCGCTACGAGGGCAGTCAAGGCTGGGAGGACTGGTTCTTGTGTAGCACACCAGGTCAGGAGGATGGCTGGGTGCCGCTGCAGGTGCTGGAGTTCATCGATGAGAAGACCGCAGTCGCTCGGGAGAGCTACACCGCCCGTGAGCTCGACGTGGACGTTGGTGATGTGCTTGAGTCCACCCGAATGCTCAACGGCTGGGTCTGGTGCATGCGAATGCGCGACGCAGCTTCAGGGTGGGTTCCGCTGAACAACGTCCAAGAGCACGCGCGCTCTCAAGGCTGAGGAAGCCCCTGCGCCGTCGGCTGCCGACCGCGCAAGACAGTGATTGGCCGGGTCCTAGCGGCGGCGAACGGCAGCTGAGGGTCGGGATATGCCGACCGGCCTCCCAGGTTCATTGCCGAGAAGCACCCCTTGAAGCTGCGCTTGCCGGAAGCAGCCGATCGCCACCACTTGCAATCGACCCCTATTCGTCATCCAGGCGTCCTGTTCGGTTGCCTTGCAGCAGCCCTTCGGCGCCGCCAGCGGCAACCGAGCGTGCGAGAGGCACATCGGCCCGACAACGACTGTGATGGACCGCAAAGGTCGGCGTTGGCCCGTCGCCATGTCGCGACAGGTGTCGATGGTGCTCTTTGAGGACCCGCCACCTCGACAAGGCGTCGGTCGACGGCCTCACCTGGTTCCCCGCTGGTATTCACGCGTCCGTTTCCGGCCAGACCACGCCTTGCTCGCGGGCCATGATCCGACGGTGAACAACGCCCTCCCGCCCATCTTCAAGCGCCTGGCCGGCGCCAATCTCGCGGCGCAGTCAGCCGAACAGATCAGCCTGGCCGCTGTGCCGCTGGTTGCGGTGCTGGCGCTCGGCGCCGGGCCGGCTGAGATTGGCGCACTAGCCACCGCACAGACACTTCCCTTCTTGCTGCTGTCGATCCCTATCGGGCTGCTCGCTGACCGAGTCTCCAAGCGCCGCCTGATGGTGGCGGCGGAAGCGCTGCGCACGCTGGCTTTTGCGGGTCTGTTGATCGCAGGGCTGGCGAATCAACTGTCGATTGAATTGCTGGCGCTGTTGGGCTTTCTAGGCGCCACCGGCACCGTGGGCTTCAGCGTCGCCGCACCAGCGCTGGTGCCCAGCCTGGTGCCACGCGAATTGCTCGGCGCAGCCAATGGCCGGCTGGAGCTGGCGCGCAGCATCGCCTTTGCTGCCGGGCCGGCGCTGGCCGGGGCGCTGGTGGCCTGGGCTGGAGCTTCGCCGGCCTTTGTACTTGCGGCGATGCTGTCGGCGTCGGCACTCGTGTTGCTGCTGGTTCTGCCCGAACCGGCAGGCGCCACACCGACACCCCGGCTCCATCCGCTCACCGAACTCAAGCAAGGTGCTGCGCTTGTGTGGCAAAGCCCGCTGCTGCGGCCGATCCTGTTTACGGCCGTAGCTTGGAATATCGCCTGGTTCGTACTGCAGGCGGCCTATGTGCCTTATGCCGTGCGCGAATTGGGTCTGAATGCCGGCGAAGTCGGGCTCACGCTGGCCACTTATGGCGTGGGCATGGTGCTCGGTGCGCTGCTCGCGCCAAAAGTCTTGCGCGCACTGCCTTTCGGCCAAGCCATCCTGCTCGGGCCGGTGGTGTCGGTGCTCGCGTCGCTCACGATGGTGGCCACCGTGGTCTGGCCTTCCGGTGTCTTGGCTGCAGCATCGTTCTTCTTCTTTGGCATCGGGCCCATCATCTGGACCATCAGTTCCACCACGTTGCGCCAGACCGTAACGCCAGGCGCCATGCTGGGCCGGGTAACGGCGATCTTTCTTTCGGCCAACATGGGCGCACGGCCGCTGGGCGCTGCTCTTGGGGGCTGGATGGGCTCGGCGTTTGGCGCCCAGGCTTGCTTGTGGCTTGCGCTGGCCGGATTTGTGCTGCAAGCGCTGATGATTGCGGGTTCAGCCGTGCGCACGTTGCAGCGCCTGCCACCTGCTACCGCATAGAAGCGGACACGCAACGCTTCAGACGGTGCGACCTCGGACCGTCCAGAGGCGTCTCTGGTGTGCGGGGCGCCCACGGGCGGGTGCTTGATTGCAGATGCCCAACGTCTGGACCGGCTCGCGGTGACGACGACGGTTGGACACGCAAGCGACTGGCCAGAAAGCTGCCCGTGGCCACCGTAAGCTCCTGGCCGGGTCCTGGTGGTCACGAGCGGCTGCTTCGCGGACACAGAACCTGAAAGAGATCGTTCCGGGCGACTGGCAGCTTCGGAGAAGCCTGACTCCGACCGCGGGCGTCGGCTATCCGGCGTCGAGATCGCGCGCCCGACCGGCACAAGCCGACCCGTTGCTGCCGCTTGGTGCGAGAGACACCGGCCATTCGACCCTGGCACTAGACGCTGGGGTCTAGCCAGACATCGGTCACATCGGCCGCAGTCCGCGGGCCGCTGCAGCCACCACCTCGCGGCTCAAGCCGTCGATCAACGACGACGCGGCGCGGGCGTGCTGCCAGTACAGCGGCACGTCGAGCGCGGTATCGGGCACCAGTTCGACCAGCGAGCCGGTGGCCAGGAGCGGGGCGATCAACGCCCGCGGATGCAGACCCCACCCCATGCCCGCCAGCGAGGCGGTGACGAAGGCATGGGCTGAAGGCACCGCATGCCGAGGAAGTTCCACATCCCGGTGGCACAGACGCCGAACCCAGCGGGCTTGAAGGTCGTCCTTTGCGTTGAACACTAGGCTGGGCGCCTGCGCGAGGCTGCCTGCCCCGACGCCGCCGGCGAAGTGGCGCGCCATGTAGGGTGGGCTGGCGGCCGCGAGATAGCGCATGGCACCCAGCGGCCGGCTGTTGAAGCCCGCCGGGGGCCGAGCCGTTCCGGTCACAGCGGCCAGCACGGCGCCGCTGCGCAGCCATGTGGCGGTGTGATCCTGGTCGTCCACCGACAGTTCGACCAGCACGGGGGCATCGGCCGCGAAGGCTGCCACCGCGGGTGCGAACCATGTGGCCAGGCTGTCCGCATTGACGGCGATCGGCAGCGCCACGCGGGTAAGGCCTTCAGGCGCCAGTGCCGGCAGTGCGCCCTGCAACTCCTGCTCGAGGAGCCGCACGCGATCCACGTGCTGGCACAGGCGCCGGCCGGTATCAGTGGGGCGGCAAGGCTGGCCGCGCACGACCAGGGCGCAGCCCACCCGTTCTTCCAGAGAGCGAATGCGCTGCGACACCGCCGATGGCGTGACGAACAGCGCCTGCGCCGCGCGTTCGAAACTGCCTTCCCGGACGACGGCGGCCAGCGCGGAGAGTGCGGCGTAGTCGAGCATGATTCAGTCTGGCTTCATCGTGATTAGTCGGATTAGTTTGTCTTCAGCCGTCGAGGTTGGCAAGCTTCGCGCACCATGGACCCCATAGCCGCTTCTCCTCTCGCCTTCCCGGTGTTCGTGCAGGGCCTGGCCCTGAGCTTCGGGCTTATCGTGGCGATTGGTGCGCAGAACGCATTCGTGCTGCGCCAGGGTCTGCGCCGCGAGCACGTGGGCAGCGTGGTGTTGTTCTGCGCGGTGGCAGACGCGGTGCTCATTGCGGCGGGGGTCATGGGCATGGCGCAGGCTCTCGGGCAGAGCCCGAACCTGGCGCGCGCCCTGGCCCTGGCGGGCGCGGCGTTCTTGGCCGTCTACGGATGGCAGGCGCTGCGACGCGCAAGGCAGGTCCACCGGCTAGATGCGTCGGCGGCCGGTTCGTCGTTGTCGCTGGCCACGGCGGTGGCGCAAGCAGCCGCCTTCACGCTGCTAAATCCGCACGTCTATCTGGACACCGTGCTGCTGGTCGGCAGCATCGGTGCGCAGCAGCCGGCAGCACTGCGCGGCTGGTTCATCGCCGGGGCCGCAGGGGCCAGCCTGGTCTGGTTCTCGCTGCTGGGCTTTGGTGCTCGTTGGCTGGCGCCGTGGTTTGCCCGGCCGCGGGCCTGGCAGGTGCTTGACGGCTTGATCGGCGCGACCATGTTCGTGCTGTCTGCGCTGCTGGTGCGGCACGCGCTGGTCGGGATGTGAAGGGCCGCGCATGTACGTGAATCCGCTGCACCGACTGACCGATCGCGAGACCCTGTTCGCGCTCATGGCGTCGCACCCGCTCGGTGCCTGGGTGTGCCACGGCCGCGACGGCCTCATCGCCAACCACGTGCCCTTCCTGCTGGACCGCAGCCGCGGGCCGTTCGGTACCTTGATCGGCCATGTCTCGCGCGCCAACCCTGTCTGGGGCGAACTCGGTTCGGCCGGTCCGTCCGTGGTGATGTTCCAGGGACCCCAGGCCTACGTCACGCCGGGCTGGTACCCAGGCAAGGCCGAGCACGGCGAGGTCGTGCCCACCTGGAATTACGTGGTGGCCCACGCCCATGGCGTGGCGCGTGCGGTGGAGGACCGCGATTGGGTGTTCGACATGCTCAAGCGCCTTGTCGCGGCCCATGAGGCTGCTCGGCCATCGCCTTGGTCGGTTTCCGATGCACCGGTCCCTTTCATGGACAAGATGATGCGGGCCATCGTGGGCATCGAGATCCCCATTGATCGCCTGGAGGGCAAGCTCAAAGCGAGCCAGGACGAAGCGATGGCCGACCGCCTCGGGACCGTTCGCGGGCTGCGTGAGCAGGCCTGCGACACTGCGCGCGCCATGGCGGCGCTTGTCCAAGATGCGATCGACGCAGCGGCCGCCGACAGCTCCTGACTGCGATGTGCAGTCCGATGCTGCGCCATTGAGAGGCGGCTTCCTGGTACTTGGACGAATGTCGCTCAATGGCCGCTGGCTGATCCGTATGAGTGGCAGCTTCCTGGCGGCCTGGTCGCCATTCAGCCACGCGCAACACGAGCAGCAGCTCTGACGCAGAAGCCGGCCCCGCCGCAGGATCTTGGGCAAGACCTGCCAGGACTTGGCAGCGAGTCAGGCGCGAAGTCCTCGTCAGCCCTACCGCTCCATCACAGCTTGCGCACCGCCCGCGTCAGCGCCGCGCCGACACCACGATCCTGCCCACCATGCCGGCCGAGTAGTGCCCGGCGATGAGGCACGCGAAGTGGAAGTCGCCGGCCCGGTTGAAGGTCCAGACGATCTCCCCGCTCTTGCCCGGCCCGACGTGGGCCATGTAGGGCTCGTCGTGTTCCATCTCGGGGAACTTCACCATCAGCGCGGCGTGCTCGTCGAGCTCCTTCCGGTTGCCAATGACGAACTCGTGCATCACCTTGCCGGTGTTGCGCACGACGAACTTCACGGTCTCGCCCTGGCGCACCTCGATGCGGTCGGGCTTGAAGCGCATGTCGTCGCCCATCGCCACCTCGATGGTGCGCTTGGCGACCTTCGCGTCGCCGGCGATGCCCCAGGGCTTCTGTTCCTTCTTCACCGCCGCGTTGGCGGCATGGGGTTTCTCGCCGTGGGCGACGGCACCGGTGGCGGCCGCGAGCAGTGCGACGAACAGGGAGGTGGTGAACAACTTCATCGGCAGGTCCTTCCAGGATACGGCGAGGGCAGCGCGGCAGGCGTCAGTGGTGGCCGGCGTGGCCACCGGCGGGCTTGCGCACCTGCACCTCGACGTCGGTCTTCGGCCGCGAGACCGGCGGCATCGACACGCCGCCTTCCGACTTGAATCGCGCGGGGTCGGGCAGGCTTCCCGTGAACTCGTAGGCCACGGTGCCCGGCGGGTGCTTGTACCAGCCGGGGTCGGCGTAGCTGCCGCGCGGCTGCTCCTTGCGCACCTTCACCACGCTGAACATGCCGCCCATGCCGATGGCCCCGAAAGGCCCCTGCCCGGCCATCATGGGTGCGGTGTTGTCGGGCAGCGGCATCTCCATCTCGGTCATGTCCTTCATGCCGCGCTCGCCCATCACCATGTAGTCGGGCACCAGCTTCGTGATCT
>LNFM01011006.1_pt1 | contig 12481 bp, 13 predicted proteins | sample 596031 | NCBI WGS metagenome assembly LNFM01 (sample SAMN04254537, study PRJNA301005) | activated carbon metagenome | isolation source: dual media filters at the Ann Arbor, Michigan drinking water treatment plant | place: USA: Ann Arbor
TCCACCGCCGCGTGCTCGGGCGACGACGACACCTGCGACACCCAGAGCGCCGGGGCGATCTGCACGATCATCGGCAGCGGCGAGAACGGCTACGACCGCAACGCCGACAACGAGGTGCTCGGCGCCCGCGAGGCCAAGTTCGCGCTGCCGCAGGACACCCTGACGGCGCCCGATGGCACCACGTACATCCTCGACTGGAACAACCACCGCCTGCGAGAGTTCGACCCCGAGGCCAACACGGTGCGCTGGGTCGCGGGACGCGGTGAGCTCGGCGGCGACATCGACGATCCGGCGAACGGCGATTTCAACCACCCGACCAACATCATCTTCGACGAGACCGGGGCGAACATCCTGGTCGCCGCGTGGCACAACAGCAAGATCCGCAGCATCGACCGGGCGACCGGCGTGGTGACGGACACCTGCGGCGACGGCAAGCGGGCCTACTTCGGCGACGAGGGCCCGGCGATGACCGCCTCGCTCGATCTGCCCGCCGCGATCGCGTTCGATCCCCACGGCAACCTGACGATCATGGATCAGGCGAACCAAGTGCTGCGGTCGGTCGACGCTGCGGGGAACATCCGCACGATCGCGGGTCACTGCGTGGTCGACTCGCCGGCGCCGGGCGGCCCCGGCAAGTGCGCCGAGGGTGTCGAGCCCATGGCCTGCGCCGACGGCGACAACGGGCCCTCGGGCAAGTCCGTGTGCGGCGATCCGATGATGTTCTGCGCCAAGCCGTGCACGCCGGGCTACGCCGGCGACGACCTCCCGGCGGCCGAGCTGCGCATGTCCCAGCCCTTCGGGCAGTCGGCGTCGCCGGCGGGGCGCATCGTCTACGACGCGAAGGGCAACCTGTACTTCGCCGACACCGGCAACCACATGATCCGCATGATCGACACGGACGGCATCGTGCGCCGCGTCGCGGGCCAGCCGCCGGTCGACGGCGTGGGTCAGAGCGGCTACGCGGGTGATGGTGGCCCGGCGCTCGAGGCCAAGCTGTCGTTCCCCGTCGACCTCGCGCTCGGCGACGACGGCACGCTGTACTTCACCGACGTCCGCAACCACTGCGTGCGGGCGATCGATCCCGACGGCACGATCTCGACCGTCGTCGGCGTGTGCGGTGAGCACGGCTTCGAGGGTGACGGCGGCCCCGCCGACGAGGCGCTGCTCAACCTGGCCTTCGGCGTCGAGTACGTCGACGGCCGCCTGCTCGTCGCGGACACCGGCAACAACGTGATCCGCTCGGTGCTGTTGCCGTGATCCGATCTGCGAGCCGCCTCGCGATCGTGTGGAGCGTCGGGTTCGTCGTCGTCGTCGCCGCGTGCGATGGCGGGGACGAGCCCGAGCCGCAGGTCGAGCCGTTCTTCCCCGCCGACTACGCGAGCCGCTACACGGAGGTCCGACCGTGCATGCCCAGCGGCGATCACGATCTCAACCACGTGCGGATCCTGGTCGACGACGCGGCGCTGGATCCCTACCTCGAGCGCACTGCGCCGTTCCCCGTCGGCGCGGTCGTGCTCAAGCAGGAGTACGACTTCGGCGACACGGCGTGTGCGGGCGAGACCAGGCAGTGGACCGTGATGAAGCGGCTCGCGGAGGGCAGCGCGCCGGACACGTTGGACTGGGCGTGGCAGACGGTCGACGTCGATCGCGCGGTCGTCGACGAAGACCTGCCGCGGTGCATCGCGTGCCACACCGGCTGCGGCGTGCCTCCGGACGGCTACCAGGGCACCTGCGCGATCCTGCCCTGATCGCGATCGAGCGCACCGCACGACGGCCGTGGTCCGCGCGGTGGTGCGCGACTCGCCCATGCTTTTTCTTCGTCACGAAGATCGCCGCGCTGGCTCAACACCCCCGTGCACGGCATGACGCTCCGTCAGGGGCGACTCTCCACGGTCCATGAACACCTCGTCGACTTCATCGTCGCGCTCGGCGCGACGACCGTGTTCGGCATCCCCGGCGCGCCGCTGACCGGTCTGTTCGCCGCGCTGGCGCGACGCAGCGTCCGCACCGTGCTCGCGCGCCACGAGACCGGCGCGGTGTTCATGGCCGATGGCCACGCGCGGATCACGGGCCGGCCCGCGGTGTGCTGCGTGACGAGCGGCCCCGGGGTGCTCAACGCCGCGACGGGGATCGGCGTCGCCCAGACCGACGGCGTGCCGGTGCTGTTGCTGAGCGCCGAGGTCCCCGCGCGCCACTGGGGCCGCGGCGCGCTGCAGGAGAGCGGGCCGTTCGCCCTCGACGGCGTCGAGGTGCTGCGGCCGATCACCGCGCTCTCGGTGCGGGTGCCCGCCGCGGGCGCGTTGCGACCGATCTTGATGAAGGCGCACGCATGCCTCACGACGGGTCGTCGCGGCGCGGTGCACCTCGCGATCCCCTCGGACATCGGGAGCGCATCGCTCGACGACGACTTCACGGGCTGCCTCGAGCTGCCGCCGCCGCCGCCGCCCGCCGCGGAGCACGTCCGAGGCGTGCTCGATCGGCTGCCGCGCGGCGCGACAGTCATCCTCGCGGGGCACGGCGTCGCGGCGCGCGGGTGTGGTCCGGAGGTGCTCGCCCTCGCCGAGCGCCTCGACGCGCGCGTGTTCACGACGCCCAAGGGCAAGGGGGCGGTGCGCGAGGATCACCCGCGCTTCGCGGGCGTCGTGGGGTTCGGCGGATCGCCCGCGGCGTGGGAGCGCCTCATCGCACCCGGGACCGCCGCGGTCCTCGTGCTCGGCTCGAGCCTCGGCGATCAACAGACGAACGGCTGGAGCACCGCGTGGCGGGCCGGTCGCACGCTCGTGCACGTCGACGTCGATCCGGCGCGGATCGGCCGCGCGTTCGCGGTGGACGCGGGGCTCGTCGCGGATGTCGCCGCGTTCTGCGACGTCGCGCTGGCGCTGCTGCCCGAGCCCGGCCCCGCGCGCGCCCGACGGCACGCGGATCCACCGACGCGCGAGCCTGCGATGACCGGCAGCGCGATCGCCCGGGCGCTCTCGACCCACGCGCCCTCCGACGCGCAGGTGTTCGTCGACGTCGGCAACATGACCGGCTGCATGCTCTGCGACTTCGAGGTCCGCGACGGGCGGCGCTTCTTCGCGAACCTCGGCGCGGGGTGCATGGGCCACTCGGTGGGGGCGGCGGCCGGTGCGGCGATGGCCCTGCGCACCGCGGGCGTCTCGTCGCGCACGTTTGCCGTCGTCGGCGACGCCGCGTTCGCGATGTTCGGCGCCGAGCTCCACGTCGCCGCGGAGCACCAGCTCGACACGACGGTCATCGTGGCCAACGACGGCGGCCACGGGATGATCGCGGACGGCGAGACGCTGCTCGGCGGCATCGTGTCGCCGGTCCGCTTCGAGCGGCCGATCGACTTCGTCGCGCTCGCGACCGGCTACCGGGTGAGGGCGCTGCGCGTCGACACACCCGCGGCGCTCGCCGAGGCGCTGACGTCACCCACCCACGGCCCCCTGCTGATCGAGGTGGCGGTGACGCCGGGGGCGGTGTCCGAGGCCCTCGCCGCGCGGGCTCGCCACGTGCGCGCGATGATTGCGTCACCCCAGGGGGTCTCGTGAGCAACGACCACCTCGAGTCGATCGCGTCGCCGCAGGGGGTCTCGTGAGCAACGATCACCTCGAGTCGATCGCGGTCGTCACCGGCCCGCACTCGCGGGACCGCGCATGGCTGGCGAATGATCCCGACGCGCGCGCGCTGCTCGTCGCGCTCGAGCAGGCGGCGAACGTCGCGACGCTCGTGCAGCCGCGCCCGTACCTCCGCGACGAGGCCGAGTACCGCGCGGCGCTGCTCGAGGCCGGGCTCCGGGCGCTGCGGGCCGCGGGGCGTGAGCCCGCCGAGATCGGCGCGCTGGTCGGCTGCGCCCTCGGGGCGGAGGTGACCTCGCCCGATCCGCTGTATCGCGCCCACGCGGAGCTCGGGCTCGATCCCGCGGCGCCCGTGATGATCACCCGCGGCGAGCTCACCAACCTCCTCGACGCGATCGCGATCGCCACCGCGACGGGGCCCGCCTACGACGATCGCCCGCGGCTGGTCCTCGTCGGCTGTCGCATGTCGCAGTGGTCGCTCCGCTTCGGACACCCGCTGTCGCTGTTGGTCGGCGACGCGGTCACGGCGATCGTCGTCGGGCCGCGGCGGGGCCTGCGTCTGCTCGGCATGGAGACGACGGTGTTGGGCGCCCAGGGCGGGGCGCTGGGCCTGGGCTCGTACGTCGATCCCCGCACCGGCGCGATCGAGGACGAGATCGTCCTGCGGCCCCCGGCCGGGGCGATCCTGGCCGACATCGGGCCGACGCTGCCGGCGGAGATCGCCCGGCGATTGCTCGATCGATTCGGCCTCGCGCCCGGGGACGTCGCGCTCGCGCCGACGCAATCGATCGTCGGTCTCGCGGAGCGCTGGCGCGAGCAGCTCGGGATCCCGGAGATGTTCGAGAGCATGGCGACCCTCGGCAACGCCGGGCCGGTGAGCGTCGGCGCAAACCTCCGCGCGGCGTGGGAGCGCGCCCAGGCCGATCACATCGTCGCGATCCAGCTCGGCTGGGGGCTGCACTTCACCGCGGCGTTGTTCGAGCGGGATGCGCCCCCGCCGACCGACGGTTCGGCTACCCTCGATCCCCGACGGGAGTGATCACAGGGGAATGATCACATGGGCATGATCGGCTACGCGGTCCCGGTGGACCCCGAGATGTGCGACGCGATCGACTCCGGCCACCGCGAGGTCGACGACGCGGTCCCCTCCTACGACGACGCCGACACCGACGGCGTGTGCGTCGAGAAGCTGTGGCACGCGATGCACTTCGTGCTCTCCGACGGCTGCGTCTGGGAGAGCGACGGCAAGCTCGGCGAGCTGTGGATGGGCGGCCGCGTCGGCGTCGAGGATCGCGGCTACGGGCCGGCGCGATACCACGGGCCCGCGCAGGTCGCCGGGTTCGCGCGGCTGCTCGCGGCGCTGCCCAACGAGGCGCTGCGCGGACGCTTCGACCCGAAGCTGCTCGGCGATTCCGACGTGTACCCGAACATCTGGGACGAGGACGCGGGCGATCTGTGGGACGAGCTGGTGGGCTATCTCGACCCGGTGAGGACGCTCATCCGCGAGGCCGCCGATCGCCGCGGTGGAATCGTCGTGTGGATCTGCTAGCGGGCCCTACCGCAGATCGATCCGCCGCACCCGCGAGTTCGACTGATCCGCGACCAGCAGCCCGTCCCCATCCAACGCAACGCGCGCGACATAGGCGAACCGAGCCGCCTCGGCCGGCCCGCCGTCGCCCGCGTCGCCCTCGCGGCCGTCGCCCGCGAGCGTGTCGATGACGCCATCGGGGTCGACCCGCCGGATACGGAAGTTGCCGCGGTCCGCGATGTACGCCGTCCCGTCGTCCCCGATCGCGAGCCCATACGGCTGCGCGAGGCGAGCCGCCGTCGCCGGCCCGCCGTCCCCCGAATATCCCTCGTGCCCGTCACCGGCCAGGGTCGTGATCGTCCCGCTCCCGCCGATTCGTCGCACCACGTGATTGAAGGTATCGGCGACGAACAAATGACCATACCCGTCCAGCGCCAGCGCGGTCGGCCACTGCAGCATCGCCTCGACCGCCGGGCCACCGTCGCCCGAATAGCCCTTCTCGCCGGTGCCCGCGACCGTGGTCACCACGCCGCCCTGGACCAGACGCACGCGATTCGCGAGGCTGTCGGAGACATAGATGGCATCGTCCGCGCCCACGACGATGCCGTCGAGCTGGATGAACATCGCCTCCTGCGCGGGGCCGCCGTCGCCCTCGTCGCCGGTGACGCCGACCTCGCCGCTGCCGGCGAGCACGGCGATGCGACCGTCGTGGTCGAGCACCAGCACGCGGGGGTCGTGGTACGAGACGAACACCACCCGGCCGTCGGCGAGGAAGTCGAAATCGATGGGGTTCTCGAGCGGTGACTCGAGGGCGGGGACGCCGACGTCGGCGATGGCGTGGAAGCCGTTACCGATGAGCGTCTGCATCCGGCCGTCGTCGTCGATGACGCGCAGCCGGTGGTTGTTGAAGTCCATCAGGTACGTGCGACCGTCGGGCCCCGGCCGCGCCGCCGAGACGAGGAAGAGATCGGTGCGCGTCGCCGCGAGCCCGTCGCGGTTGAAGCCGAGCTCGCCGGTGCCCGCGATCGCACACACCACGCCGGGCCGGTCGAGGCACGGCGCCGATCGGTCGCACGCGGCGACGATCAGGCCGGCGATCGCGAGGTGTGTCCTCGTCATGGCGACGCCATCGCCTCGACGTCGAGGAGGTTCCACGAATTGATGCCGTGGTTGTGCACGTGGTACTGCATCGTGGTGCCGGCGGCGACGTCGTGGCCCACGGTGAACTCGCCGCCCATGGTGCCGTAGGGCGACGGGATCGGCACGGTCGTCTCCCAGCCGAGGACGCCGTTCAGGGCCACGCCCGCGTAGCCCTCGGTCGGCATCGGCGCCTGCAGCTCGTCGTGCCACATGCGGATCGTGACGACGTCGCCGGCCGTCAGGGGCTCGACGATCGGCTGGGCCACGGTGAGGTAGTCGCACAGGCCGGTCTTGATCTCGAACGACAGCCCGAGCTGCTCGAGGCCGTAGCCGGTCTCGTCGCACGGCGGCGCGTCGACGGGGCGCATCGCGGCGAAGACATCGGCGGCGGGATCGGTGACGCGGACCCAACCGTCGATCGTCGCGATCACGAACGGCTCGGGATCGACGGGCTCGGGCTCCGGGGCGGGGCAGGCCGACAGCAGCAGGACCGCGCCGCACGCATGCGCTGCGCGGGCGGCTCGGCGCGCGCTCGGTTCCGCGGTGGACGGCATCGAGGCCGCATCACGATGCCATGGACGCCGCCCGCACGCACCCGTGAACCGGCCGCCGCGCCCCCCGCTTGCGCCCCGGGCCGGGTACCGTCTACTCCCTGCCGTGGAATTCCCGATGCTCCGCACCGCCCGATCGCCCCTCGCGCTCCCCGTGTCCCTCCTCGCGCGATTCCTCGGACTCTCCCTCGCGCGATCCCTCGCCGTGCCGGTCGCGCTGCTGGCCGCGTGCGCTCCCTGCGACGACAGCTGCAACGAATACGTCGAGCTCTCGTTCGTGTCGGCGAACGCGACCGGCATGTTCGCGTCCACCCGCTACGAGTTCGTCGTCGACGGCGACGAGCGCGTCGCGAGCTGCGAGATCGACGTCGCCACCGCGATCGGCGAGGTCGTCGCCTGCCAGGGCGACGCCGAGATCCGCATGAGCGACGGCGCCACCGCCGAGGACGGCTCGACCGGCGGCGGCGGCGGCGGGACCACCAGCATCGTCCTGCGCTGGGAGTTCGCCCCGACGGTGTTCGACCTCGTCGTCCGCGACGACGCGAGCGCGCTGGTGCTGAGCAACACGCTGACCCCGGCGTACCAGGACCAGGGCGAGAAGGCGTGCGACGGGCAGTGCGAGCGGTTCGAGTCGGAGATCGTGCTGCCGCAGTGAGCCCGCAGCGGCGCTCGATCCCCCGCGGGCCCGCGGACGCCCCAGTTTCTTGGGGTCCCCCGCGACCTTCGGGCACGATTCCCCGATGCACGCCGAGCGCCGCATCCTCCGTACCCCCGATCCTTCGGGGGCGATCCGCATGTTCCTCGCCCGCAACGCCACCGACCCCGGCCTGCGCGCCGCGGTGGTCTCGTGCGATCAAGGGCTCCTGCTCGGCGGCGTGGGCGGTGACGACCTCGAGGTCCTCGCCGCCGTGGGTGCTGCGCTGAACGCCGGCATCTCGGGGATGCCCGAGCACTGCGCGAACTTCGGCCTGCGCGCCGACGAGGTGCACACCCAATCGGTGCGCATCGGCCCGACGGAGCTCGTGGTGACGTCCCTGGGTGCGCCGCTGGGCGCCATCGACGGCATGCGGGGGGCCTTGGCGCGCTTGATGGCCGCCTGAGCGCACTCCCCGGGCCCCGGGCGCCATGAAACCCGTGCGCAGTCGTCGGCAACGGCGTTGGCAGCGGGTGGCCCGACCGCGCCGAAGGTGCCACGCGGGCGCGAACGGGTACGCAACGAGTTCACGACGGTCGCCGGGTCGAGCGGCGCGTAGCGTCGTGGAATGCAGAGCCCGAAACCACTTGCATGCGCGTACCTCCTCCTCTTCGGATGCGCCGTCGCGGACGGCGACGGTGAATCCGGGACGTCCGACGCCGCCTCCTCCGACGTCCTCGAGAGCGAGACGGTCGACGCCGACGACTCGTCGGGCAACACCGCGAGCACGACGGCGCCGAGCACCAGCGCGCCCTCGACCACCGCGACGAGCGACGGGACCGGGGAATCGAGCTCGACGACCGACACCAGCGACGGATCCTCGGGCACCGACGGTGGCACCGGCGACCCGAACGACGCTCCGGTCCACATCGTGGTCCTCGGCGCGTCGACGGCGGCGGGTAAGAACCTCGTCGAGGGCGGCTACTCCATCGACGACGCGTGGGTCAACCGCTACGCCGCGTTCCTGGAAGAGATGCGGCCTGGGTCGACCGTGACCAACCTCGCGGTGTCGGGCTACCTGAGCTACCACGCGCTGCCGGACGGCACGATCAATCCCCCGGAGTTCCCTGCCGTCGATCCCGGCCACAACGTGACGATGGCGCTGAGCTCGTCGCCGGATGCCATCGTCGTCAGTTTCCCCGATGGGGGCGCGCTCGACGATGGGGCGACGATCGAGGAGCTGGTCGCGAACTACACCCTCATCTCGATCACCGCCGAGGCCGCCGGCGTCGAGGTGTGGATCACCACGTCGCAACCCAACCTCGTGATCGACGCCGGCCAGTTCGCCGCCCGCGCTGCGCTGCGCGACGCGGTATTCGAGGCCTTCGGCGGGCGCGCAATCGACTTCTGGTCGCCGTTCATCGACGAGCAGGGCAACGTCGTCCACATCAACGCGTACGACGACGTGCATCCCGACGATGTCGGCCACCTGCTGCTGTTCCAGCAGGTGGAGGCGGCGGGGATCCCCGAGCTGGTGCTGCCGTGACCCCGCGGGTCGTCAGCGCGACACCTCGCCGAACGCGAGCGCCCCGACGTGGAACGTCGGCCCCAGCCCCGGCGACAGCCAGTGGGCGCACAGCTCCGACGACGGCGCGACGTTGGGGAAGTCCGGGTTGCGCTGCGACGGGCCGGCGAGCTCCTTCTCGAGGACCATCGAGAGGTATTGGTCCACCGATCCCTCGAGCGTGTTGCCGTTGAGGACGACCTCGCTGCCGGTGCGTCGGGCCCACCGCGCGACGCCGGGGATCCGCGAGTGCAGCGGCGCGTAGCACTCGGCCGCCACGCCGTTCTCGCTGCTGACGAACAGACCCTCGGGCGTCCGCACCACCAGCGAATGGTTGCCCTCGGTGTGCCCGGGCGTGTGCACGAGCGCGACCGAGTCGCCGAGCGCGACGTCGCCCCCCAGCGCGATCACCCGATCGTCGGGGACGCCGTCGGTGCCGCCCGGGCAATACCACTCCGATTGCGTCGGCAGCAGCCCGCGGCACGACGCCCACTCCTGACGCATCACGAGGAGCTTCGCGTTGGGGAAGTACGCCTCGCGTTCGGGCGAGCCCAGCCACCGCCGCAGGTCCTGGGTGTGCAGGTGATCGTACGTGATGTAATCGACGTCGGCGGGCGCGATGCCGAGGCCGGCGAGGATCGAGGCGACGTCGCCGAGCGGCGGCCACACCCGCCGCGCGATCGCCCCCTCGGCCCCGCCGAGCGGCGCCGCGAGCCGCTCGAAGAACGGCGTCTTGGCGTTGCCGAGCCGATCGAGCGGCTCGCCGAGCAATGTCTTCACCCCGCCCGGCGTATCGAACTGCACCACGAACAATCGATTCAGGATGTGCACATACGGCACCGGCAGGCTGCACGCCTCGCGCAGCGCGTACCGGGTCGGGTATGGCACGCGGACGAGATCGAAGGACCGGAAGAACCGGACCGGCGGCGCGGACATCAATGTCTCGCGCAGGGCGTGGGCGCCGCGACGGATCGCGCGGAGGCGATCGGTCGGGGTCGCGTGGTCGCGCGCGCCTTGGAGGTGGGCGAGCGGACGCAGGTCCGGGGGCAGGACCGGTTCGGGGGCGGGCATCGGCCCCGCGAAGCTAGCACGCGGGGCACAGGAGGCCTGCCGAGTCGCTCGGAGTGGGCGGACTCGGGCGTGCTACCCTGGTCCAATGCGCGCTCATGCATCGCGGCGGGCTTGGTGCCTGGGAGCAGCGATCGCCGGCGGTCTCACGGCGTGCACGGCCGACGCGCCGACCTCGGCGTGTGGCGCGGGCGAAGAGCTGTCCGGGGACGCAGCGGCGTTCCGGGCGTTGATGCGGTGGCAGGGCGAGCCCGAGATCCCCGACGCGGAGGATGCGGCGGCCCTGCCAGCCGCGGACGAACCTGCCGACCTCGCGGCCATCGAGGCCGCGGTCGCTGCGATCGGCGGCGACACGGTGGCCGACCTGCGCTTCGACCCCCACGACGGGCGGCTCGGCGTCGAGACGTTCGAGCGGGAGATCGTCCGCGGCCCGGACCACACCGACGAGCCGACGCTGCTCGCGGAGATGACCTCGATCCTCGTGGCCATGGGCGCCGACCTCGATCAGGCCGAGCTCTCGACGAGCACGCTCGGCGCCACGGGCGGCGCGATGGGCGAGGACAGCACGACGGTCGGCGTCGCAAAGAAGGTCCACGTCGAGCGCCGCATCCTCGGGCAGGCCATCTCCCTCGAGGGCGGCACCGCGACGTACGACATGGACGGTCGCATGATCTCGATCAACCTCCGCTGGCGTCGCATCGACTACGACCACAGCACCCTCGCCGTCGACGGCATCGCATGCGACGCCGACGTGATGGACTTCGCCGCCCAGATGCTCGCCGATCGACAGGTCGAGCAATCTCCGACGCTCACCGCGATCGACGTCGCGACGTACTACTGGCCGACCGACCCGCGCGATCCGGCGGACGACCTGTCGACGATCGCACTGGTCGCCTCCGCCGCGTTGGAGGATTCGAACGTGGTGCACGAGGCCGAGCTGGACGGCGGCGGCCCGGTCGGGCAATGACATTGCGCGCGGGGGCCACACGCCCCCTCCCCCTCCCCGTCAATCCGCGCAGCAGAACGTGAACGGTCCCGATGGCGCGACCGAGCCCTCGGGCTCGGAATCCGACGACACCGGGCACGCGGCCTCGGTACCGAAGTCGCCGGCGACGGACATGCCCATCGGCACCTCGGTGCATTGGCCACCGGCGGGGAGCACGGCGATCGGCTCGCCCTCGCAATCGGGGGCGCGGCTTCGCTCAGTTCGGAGGTGGACAGGGCTTGCATGGCTCCGTGTCGCCCAAGTTGCCACACGTGCTGAGGTCGTCCACCGTCTTACCGGCCGCCTCCCACGAGGCACGCACCGCCGAGGCATCGAGCTTGGGGTTGGCCTCGAAGAAGGCGAAACTGATCGCATCGGCGTTCTCCTGTATCAGTCCTTGCACGGACACCAGCGCAGCTTGCCCATAGGCTGCGAAGGTGCCGGCATGACTGAGCGAAGGAAACCCGTTCACGTGGGCAAGCTTGTCGTTCCCGAGGTAGAGCGGGTCACCCGGCTCCCCCCAGTTACATTCGCCCAGGCTGAACGAACCCACGGTCTCGAGGTTGTCGAACGAAAGATCGGTCAGGGCGTGGTTCTGGCTAACCCGAACAAGGCTCGAAGCCTCTCGGAGCCCCAGCCCCGCAGTCGTCGCGAGTAGCTCGTTACCCACGATATCGACGACCGGTGCCGACTCGAGATCGTCGAGCCCGTGCAGGCTCTCCAGGTTCTGCGTTTCATAGACTCGGAGTGCGGTTCCAACACCCTGCAAGCACGATGCTGGCTCGAGCGTCGTCACGCCTTCCCGAATCACTAACTCCCCTGTAACCATGGTCACACCACGCATGCCCTGGAGTTCGGCATCCGAGCGCGCCTCGAAGTCCCCTTGGTGAACCATCGCTTCGCAACTCGCGGGATCGACGCCCTCGTCGCTTCCGCCCTCGACGAAGACTCGAGGCGAAGCGCACGCCAACAACAGGAGCCCTGGGGCTCCGACGACCATGAGAATGTGTGTCATTGCCGACCCCTGAGGGCCTGCCCTTCCCCCTCAATCCGCGCAGCAGAACGTGAACGGTCCCGATGGCGCGACCGAGCCCTCGGGCTCGGAATCCGAGGACACCGGGCACGCGGCCTCGCTACCGAAATCACCAGCGACCGACATGCCCATCGGCACCTCGGTGCATTGGCCACCGGCGGGGAGCACGGCGATCGGCTCGCCCTCGCAATCGGGGGCGCCGAAGACCAACAGCTCGGCCTGCTCGCACGCGGTCGCGACGGCACCGCACGCGCAGTTGGTGCAGTCGCGGGTGTCGTCGGTGCCGGACCAGAAGGTGGTCTTGTTGGGGAAGTCGGCGGTCGTGCACTCGTGGTCGCCGTCGCGGTACAGACACCACTTCTGCTCGAAGCCGGGCGGGGCCTCGGGGATGCAGATCTCG
>LNFM01011007.1_pt1 | contig 12480 bp, 10 predicted proteins | sample 596031 | NCBI WGS metagenome assembly LNFM01 (sample SAMN04254537, study PRJNA301005) | activated carbon metagenome | isolation source: dual media filters at the Ann Arbor, Michigan drinking water treatment plant | place: USA: Ann Arbor
TCGGCGTTCGGGATGATGCCGTGGGTGTCGGGGATGGACTTGTCGATCACCAGTTCCATGTTCTTCGCCAACTTGCGCACGAGAGGATCGCGCACCGCCTCGTCGTCGTAGACGAGCGGATTGGACATGTCGCGCGTGAGGGCCACCGCAGCGGTGAAGGGCAGGCTGTACTGGCCGCCCATCACCGTCATCGGATCGCGCACCGAATGACGGTCTTCGAGTATGCGATGCGCGCCGCGGATGGTCACGTGCGTGATCGCGCTCGGATCGATGCCGTGCTCGGCCTTCATGTCCTGAATGGCCTGCACCACGGCCTGGTGCGTGACATGGGTCGCGTAGGCTTTGTGCGATGCAGGTTGGATGAGCCACTTCTTGCCCAGCCCCTCGGTGAGCTTACCGATGTCGGTCGGTTCGGAAAACGCATTGAAGTAGCCGTAACGGCCCTCGATCACGGTCACGGGGCCGTGCAGTCCTTTCTTCGCCAGCAGGGCGCTCTCCAGTCCCATCGAACTGGCGCGCCCCAGATGCACGCGCTTGGTATCGTCTCCCGCCCAGGCGAATTCGAGCAGGCCGGCCGCGCAGGAGCCCGCCAGGCCCAGGGCGCTGGCGGTCGTCGCGGCATCGAATCCGAACAGCTTGCTGACTGCGGCGGCGGCCCCGAACGGGCCCTGAATGCCGGGGTTGTGGAATCCGCGTGTGTTCTCCAGACCCACGGCCGCTTTTTGCAGCCGACCCGAGACCTCGAAGCCGAGGGCGATTGCGAGCAGAAAGGCCTTGCCGTCCCTGTGATCGCGCTGGCAGATGGCCAGCGCGGCCGGGAGCACCGTGCCGCTGGCGTGGGATCCTGTCAGCGGTTCGCATTCGAAGGCGCCGATCATGGCGCCGTTGGCGAGCGCGGCGCGGGAGACGTCGGTCATCCAGGGTTGATTCACGACCGCGACTTCGGGCTTGCCGCCGAGTTCATGCACCATTTCCACAACCCGGCGCGCCCACGGCATCGAGGAGCCGACGAAGGCGGCTGCGAAGACATCCAGCGTGGCGATCTTGCACTCGGCGACGAGGCTGGCGGGAAGATCGGCGTAGCGCGTCCCGGCTACGAAGTTGGCGAGGGTCATGGTGGCTGACATGGGGGCTCCGTAAGTGGGGCGCGCTGGCGCTCGAGCGATCGGTGTGTCCGGTGGGCGAGTGTCGCTCCCTCGCGAGGAACGAGTCAATCGCGCGAGTGCGTCGCTTGAATCAGCCCCTGCGTAGCATGCCGCTTGGCAAGGGCAGGCACGGCCCTGTACGATGGTTCGAAAAGAAAGCGACCTGCTGACGTTCGGGTTCGCACGATCTGGCGCTGTACCCCATGGGCATATCGGAGGAGTGGACATGAAATCCTGGAGTCTTTTGGCGTATGCAGTTCCTGTCGCGGCATTGAGCGGTTGGGGTGTGGAAGCGGCGGCTCAGGAGGACTATCCGCGCAAGCCCATCCGCTGGATTTCGCCTTACGCGCCCGGCGGCAGCACCAGCACCCTGGCCCGCCTGGTCGGCGACCGACTCGCCGAGAGTCTCGGCAAGCCCGTCGTCATCGACAATCGTCCCGGCGCCAACACCATGATCGGCTCCGAGGCCGCTTCTCGTGCCACCCCCGACGGGTACACGCTCCTGCACGCCGGCAAGACGCAGGTCATCCTCCACATCACCAGCAAGCCGAACTACAACGTGTTCACGGCGTTCGCGCCGATAACGTCGCTGGTCAAGACGAACTACATCCTCACGGTTCATCCGAGTTTGCCGGCCAACAATTTGAAGGAATTCATCGCCTACGCCAAGGAGCGGCCCGGAAAGCTCGCCGTCGGATCCGTGTCCACCGGCAGCGGACAGCACCTGATGGGAGAACAGTTCAACATCATCGCGGGAGTGCAGATGCGGCACATTCCCTACAAGGGCGGCCAGCAGGCGCTGGTGGATCTCATGGCAGGTACCGTGCATCTGGCTTTCTCGAACGCCATCAACGTCATTCCGCATGTGAAGTCGGGCAAACTCAAAGGCCTCGCGATTACCGGCGAGAAGCGCACGGCTGCGCTGCCCGACCTGCCCACGTACGCGGAGTCCGGCCTGCCCGCATACGCGCCGAAGACCTGGCAGGGGGTGGTCGCGCCGATCGGCACGCCCCAGCGTATCGTCGACAGGCTGTCGAGCGAAATGGCGAAGATCCTGGCCACGCCCGCCGTCATCGAGCGCCTGACCAACGTGGGCATGGAGCCCTACCATACGGGACCGGCCGGCATGGCTGCGCAGATGAAAGAGGACTACGCCGAGATCGTGAACATCATCAAGACGGCCAACATCAAGATTCAACAGTAGCCGTGACGGCAGGCGCGTCGGGCATGAGCGCATCGACATGCTCGACCGGTGCGCCGTTCGCGCAGGCGCGGATACGATGAAGTCGCGCGCCCGACGCCGGCATGGCGGCGCGGGCGTTGCGCATCCGGGCGATTGAAGCGCCAAGGGCCGCCGCGATCCGATCCATCGACACCGGCCTGGGCGGCACCCGTCGCAGTCGGTAGCCCTCTGCGCAATAAGGTCGCAGGCCGCATACGAGAGAGCCCTTACTCCAGCGTATATTCGTTGCCGAACAGGTGTTTCATCACCTATTCTTGCGATCCCTGTAATCGCATGCGTTGAATTTGCCGGGCCGTCGCCTGACGAACCCGCCCGACTTTTTCCGTTACGATGAATCTGCTCGCCCTGATCGTACTGCTGCCGCTCGTCGCAGGCACCACGTTGTGCTACGCGGTGGGCCGCATCGATACGCCGGTGCGCCGGCGCGCCACCGCAGCGATTGCCGGCCTGGTCGCCGGTACCTCGTTTGCATTGCTGATGATGCTCGCACCCGGGGTGTTCGACGGCGAGACGATGCTGAGGCACGCCGATTGGGTGCCCGCGATCGGGCTCAACGCCAACTTCCGGCTCGATGGGCTCGCCTGGATGTTCGCTGCGCTCATTTCGGGTATCGGTCTGTTGATCATCCTGTACGCGGCCTACTATCTGCATCACGATGATCCGGCCGGAAAATTCTTTGCGCAATTGATGCTGTTCATGGCGGCGATGCTGGGCATCGTGCTGTCGGACAACCTGCTGCTGTTGCTGGTGTTCTGGGAACTGACCAGCATCAGTTCGTTTCTGCTGATCGGCTACTGGGGCTCGCGCGAGGAGAGCCGCACCGGCGCGCGCATGGCGCTGGCCATCACCGGCGGCGGCGGGCTGGTCATGCTCGCCGGTATCGTCGTCCTGGGGCAGATCGCGGGCACCTTCGATCTGTCGGCGATGATGGGTCGCGGTGCCGAGATCCAGGCGCATCCCTTGTATCCGGTTGCGCTGGGCCTGATCCTGGTGGGCTGCTTCACCAAGAGCGCGCAACTGCCGTTCCACTTCTGGCTGCCCGAGGCGATGGCCGCGCCCACGCCGGTGTCGGCCTACCTGCATTCGGCCACCATGGTGAAGGCCGGCTTGTTCATGATGATGCGGCTGTACCCGGTACTGGGCGGCACGCTGCTGTTCGAGAGCGTGGTCGCCAGCATCGGTCTGGCAACCATGGTGTTCGCTGCCTTCGTCGCCGTGTTCAAGCACGACCTGAAAGGGCTGCTCGCCTACAGCACGATCAGCCACCTCGGTCTCATCACTTTCCTGATCGGACTCGGATCCCCCTTGTCGGCCGTGGTCGCGGTGTTTCATGTCCTCAATCACGCGGCATTCAAGGCGGCGCTATTCATGAGCGCCGGCATCGTCGATCACGAGACGCACACGCGCGACATGCGCAAGCTCGGCGGGTTGATGGCGATGATGCCGATCATGGGCACGCTGGTGCTGATCGCATCGGCTGCGATGGCCGGCATTCCTCCCTTCAATGGCTTCATCAGCAAGGAGATGATGCTCGATGCCGCGCTGCAGGGAGCCGGCATGTGGGGCGACTTCGGCTGGCTGGTGCCCGTGTTGGCGACGGCAGGCGGGCTTTTCTCCATGGCCTATTCCCTGCGACTGGTGCACGATACCTTCTTCAACGGGCCGCCGAAGGACTTGCCGAACGCGCACCCGCACGAGCCGCCCTGGGGCATGAAGGCGCCCGCGGTGCTGCTGGTCACGATCTGCATCGTGGTCGGCCTGCTGCCCGGCGTCGTCGAGCCCTTGGTGCGAGTCGCAGCGAGCGCCATGCTCGGCGTCCCCGCGCCTGAGTTCCATCTCGCGCTATGGCACGGGTTCAACGTGCCGCTGCTGATGAGCGCGATCGCGGTGGCGGGCGGCGCCTTGATGTACTTCGGCTTGCAGCGCGGGGGATGGCTGCACCGCTATCTGCCCAGCGGTCGCGGCGGCAAGGCGATTTTCGTCGCGACCATCGACACCTTGTTCGCCTTCTGCGGGCGCTTCACGCGCTTGCTGGAGAACGGTTCACTGCAGCGTTATGCCGCATGGATGATCGCCATGGCGGTGGCGCTGGCGGCGCTGCCGTTTCTGACGCACCCCGGAGAGAGCTTGAGTGCACACGAGCGCACGCTGCTGCCCGCCCCGCCCGTGGCGATCGGCGTCTGGGTGATGCTGCTCATCGTGGGCGGTTTGCTCGTGGTGCAGCATCGCAACCACTTCGTGGCGGTGGTGCTCACCGGCGGGGTGGGGCTGGTCGCCTCCGTCGCCTTCATCGCGCTGTCGGCGCCGGATCTTGCCATGACGCAGTTGTCGGTCGACGTGGTTTCCACGGTCCTGTTGCTGATGGGGCTGGCGCTGCTGCCGCAGTTCTCTCCCAAGGAGTCGAGCATGCCCCGGCGCTGGCGCGATGCCGGATTGGCCGTGGCCGGAGGCGGCGGAATCGCCTGGCTCAGCTGGTTGATGCTGACGCGCGATCACGATTCGATCAGCTGGTACTTCCTCGAACAATCGGTGCCGGGCGGCGGCGGCACCAATATGGTGAACGTGATCCTGGTCGATTTCCGCGGCTACGATACTTTCGGCGAGATCGCGGTGCTGGGCATCGCCGCCGTCGGCGTATTGGCGCTGCTCGAGGGCCTGCGCGTGAGACGCCCCGAACTCGATCCGCAAGGGCGCGCCTGGAGCTTCGCACAGCAGCCGCTGATGCTGCGCATGGCGGCGCGGCTGGTGCTGCCGATGGCTATCGTGATCGCTGTCTATATCTTCTGGCGCGGCCACAATCTGCCCGGGGGCGGGTTTATCGCCGGTCTGGTGACCGCGGTGGCCCTGGTGCTCCAATACATGGCGCAAGGTCAGGAGCGGGCGGATGCCGTTCTTCATGGGGGCGGCGGGCGGCGGTTCACACGCTGGATCGGGATCGGGCTGGGCATCGCCTGGCTCACCGGCGTCGCTGCCTTCGTTTTCGGTCGTCCCTTCCTCACCAGCGCGTATGGCCATCCGTCGGTGCCCCTGCTCGGCGAACTGCCCCTGGCGAGCGCTGCGCTGTTCGACCTGGGCATCTTCATCACGGTCGTGGGCGCGACGATGCTGATGCTCTCGGTGCTGGGCGCTGCCAGCAAGGAGCCGATGAAACCCGAGCGCCACCGGAGGGCGACGCCGTGATCACGATGGAGTTTCTCGTCGCCACCGGCATCGGCTGGGTCGTTGCCATCGGCATCTATCTGCTGTTGCGCGGCCGCACTTTCCCCGTCGTGCTGGGGCTGACGCTGATCGGCTATGCGGTCAACGTATTCATCTTCTCGATGGGACGCTTGTGGTCGGCCGCGCCGCCCATCCTCGGGCAGGGGGCCGCGCAGTACGCCGATCCGCTGCCGCAGGCGCTCGTGCTCACGGCCATCGTGATCGGGTTTGCGACCACCGGCTTCGTCATCGAGATGGCGCTGCGCAGCCGCTACGAAAGCCACAGCGACCATGTCGACGGCAAGGCCGACAAGGGCCCCGGCTCATGAACTGGATCGGCGAACACTTGCCTATCCTGCCGGTGCTGCTGCCGGCCTTGACGGCGATCGTCTTGCTCATCCTGGGCGATCACGGCGGGGATGCCCACGCCGGCCACAGCCATCCGAAGCTGATATGGGCACGACGCATCGCGCTCGCATCGATGCTGTTGTTCCTGGTCATCGCGGCGCTGCTCACTGTGGAGGCCGCGGGCGGCGACATCCGCGTCTATCGTGTCGGCGATTGGCCTGCGCCGTTCGGCATTGCCCTCGTCATCGACCGGCTGGGGGCAATGATGCTGCTGTTGACTGCCCTGGTTGCACTGCCGGTGCTGTGGTATGCGAGCGGCGGGTGGGACGCGCATGGCCGCTATTTCCATGCGCTGTTCCAGTTTCAGTTGATGGGGCTGGCCGGTGCGTTCATTACCGGCGACTTGTTCAATCTGTTCGTGTTCTTCGAGGTGCTGCTGATCGCCAGCTACGTGCTGATGGTGCACGGGCAGGGGCGCGAGCGCTTCCGTGCCGGGCTGCACTACGTGGTGCTCAACCTGGCGGCCTCGGCGCTGTTCCTGATCGGCGTTTCGCTGTTGTACGCGAAGACAGGCACGCTGAACCTGGCCGATCTCGCCATGCGCGTTCCCATGGTCGCCGCGCCGGATGCGATCGTCGTGCAGTCGGCGGGATGGTTGCTGCTGGTCGTGTTCGGCTTCAAGGCTGCGTTGATGCCGCTGGCGATGTGGCTGCCGGCGACCTACTCGGCAGCCTGCGCGCCGGTGGCCGCGCTGTTCGCCATCATGACGAAGGTGGGTGTCTACGCCATCGTGCGCGTGCACGGGGTCATCTTCGGCGAGGGCGCGGGCGACTCGGCCCTGACCGTGGAGCCGCTGCTTCTGCCGCTCGCGCTCGCGACCAGCGTCGTGGGCGTATGCGGCGCCTTGGCGGCGCATACGCTGTCGCGCCTGATCGCCTGGTTGACCGTGGCTTCGGTCGGCACGGTGCTGGCGACGTTCGGGCTGTTCAGCACGGCCGCCTGGTCTGCGGCGCTGTACTACATGGCCAACAGCACGCTGGTGATCGCGGGGCTGTTCTTGCTCGCCGAGCTGGTCGCCGCGCAGCGCGGCGATGCGGCCGATAGGCTGGAGCCGGCGTCCCCGCTGGCGCAGCCGACACTGCTGGGATTGTTGATGCTGCTCGGTGCGGCTTCGGCGGCGGCGTTGCCGCCGCTGCCTGGTTTCATCGGCAAACTGATGATCCTCGAGGCGGCCAGCGAGCATGCCTGGCAGGTGGCGGTATGGGTGGTCGTGCTGGGGGTCGGTTTTCTGACGCTGGTCGGCCTGGCACGGGCCGGCAGTGTACTCTTCTGGCATATGCGGCCCGAGTTGGCGCCGCAAGGCGGCGCCGGCGCCAGCCCCAAGCTGGTCGGCGCGATGATGGCACTGCTGGTCACGACCGTGGCGATGAGCATCTTTGCGGCGCCACTGCAGCGCTATACCGCGGCGGCGGCCCTGCAGTTGCTCGACCGCAAGGCTTACGCGCGGGCTGTCCTCGGCAGCGACGAGCGCGCCACGACGCGCCCGTATCGTTTCGAGGGCGGTGCGCGTCAGGAGACCCGACCATGACCGAGACCGGGCAGCGCGAACCCGCGCGTCGATGGGGCGGCTGGTTCGACCACCCAGCGCTGAGCGTGCTGCTGGCGGCGGTTTGGCTGCTGGTGCGCGAGAGCCTCGCGCCCGCCGACCTGATTTTCGCCGTGGTGATGGGGCTGGTCGTGCCGCGCTTGGCGCACGGCTTCCTCGACAAAGCGCTCAGGCCGCGCGCGCTGTTCACCGCGGTGCGCTTCACCTTCATCGTGCTGTGGGACATCGTCGTCTCGAACATGACGGTGGCTCGCATCGTGCTCGATCCGCGATCGTCGCCGCGCCCGTGTTGGGTCACCGTGCCGCTGGCAACCCATCACCCCGGGGCGATCACGTTGCTGGCAACGATCATCACCACGACGCCGGGCACGGTGTCGTGCGTGGTCGATGACGTCCGCTGGGAAATCCTGGTGCATGCGCTGGACTGCGACGATCCGCAGGCGATGGCGGCGCAGATCAAGCAGCGTTACGAACGGCCGCTGATGGAGATCTTCGAATGAACGGCTTGCCTTTGATCGAGTGGGCTCTGAATTTCGCCTTCGTCGCGGTCGGGGCCGCGCTGGTGTTGGCTGCCTGGCGACTGGTGAGCGGGCCGGAGGCGATCGATCGCGTGCTGGCGCTGGACACCATGTACATCAACGTCGTCGCACTCGTGATCCTGCTCGGCATCCGCTTCGGCACGGCGTTGTTCTTCGATGCCGCACTGCTGATCGCCCTGCTGGGCTTCATAGCGACGGTGGCGCTCTCGCGCTACCTGAGCCGGGGCGACGTGATCGAGTGAGGACGGGCGATGGCACTGGATGAAATTCACGGCGTGTGGCAAGTGGTGATCGCTTTGATGCTGGTCGTGGGCGGTGTGTTCGCGCTCGTCGGCGCGGTCGGCATGGTGCGCTTTCCCGACTTCTACATGCGCCTGCATGCGCCGACCAAGGCAACCACGCTCGGCGTGGGCGGCGTTTTGCTGGCCAGCATGGCCGCCAATTGGGGGCAGGGCAGTTACGGGCTGCACGAGCTTCTGATCACGCTGTTCCTGTTCATTACTGCGCCGGTGTCGGCGAATCTGATGGCCAAGGCCGCCTTGCATCTGCGCGTGCCGAGCAAGGTCCCCGCCCCGGAAGATCAACCCCGGCCCTGAGGCGCCGCGGCACACCTGCGCCGCAAGCTGGGTCGACTCCCGCAGCAACTGTTCGCGCTCGACGATCGGAACACCGCGCTTGGGTCCGCGGCGCACACGTCGCCTTGGCGCCTCCCGCGATCGGCGAGCCGCCGCAACGCGTCTGGTATGCTATCCGGGCGCAGGGCCAGGGACAGAACGATCTGAGGCCTGTCCGCGCCGGAGGAGAAACCATGACGCGAAAAATCGCCGTGTTGGGCACGGGCGCGATCGGCAGCAGCGTGGCCGCGGATCTCGTCAAGGCGGGTCACGACGTGACCCTGATCGACCAGTGGCCGGCGCACGTGGAAGCCATGAAGGCGAAGGGGCTGCGGGTCGTGATGTCGGATGACGATTTCACCGTGCCGGTGCGCGCTTTGCACGTGTGCGAGCTGGCGAGCCAGCCTGCCCGGTTCGACATCGTGATGCTCGCCGCCAAATCCTACGACACGCGCTGGATGGTCGAGCTGATCAAGCCTTATCTGCAAGCCGACGGCGTGCTGGTCGGCCTGCAGAACGGCATGAACGACGAGACGATCGCCGCCATCGTCGGCAAGGAGCGCACGCTCGGCTGCGTGGTGGAGTTGTCGGCGGAAGTCTTCACGCCGGGGCTGGTGCAGCGGAACACGACGCGCAAGACCACTTGGTTCGGGTTCGGTGAACTGGACGGCAGCTACACCCCGCGCCTGCGTGAAATCGAAGCCTTGATGAGCTGCACGGCCAAGATCTCGCTGACGCCCAACATCACCGGCGCGAAATGGACCAAGCTCGTCAACAGCTCGATGATCCTCTCGGTCTTCGGCATGCTGGGACTGCAGTCATGGCAGGCCACCGACATCCCGGAAGTGTTCAAGGTCTGCATCCGGGTGGGGCGTGAAACCATGGCGGTCGGTGCCGCGCTCGGCTATCAGCTCGAGCCCATCTTCGGCTTTACCGCCGAGCAGATGATGGGGTCGGACGACGAAACCGTCGAGAAGCTCCTGCGCGCGGTTCTCGGGCATCTGGGGCCGAATGCTCGCAAGGCACGCGGCGTCGTGCTGCAGGATTATCTCAAGGGGCGTCAAACCGAGGTGGAATGCCTGACGGGCGTCGTGGTCGAGAAGGGCAGGACGGTCGACGTGCCCACGCCTGCCAACGACGCCGTGCTGTACGTGAACCAGCAGATTCGGGCCGGAGCGCTCAAGCCGGAAGCTGCGAACATCGCGATCGTCGAAAGAATGATGGCTTAGTGTCCCGATCCATCGGCTTGCCGCACGCGAACATGCCGCGAGTCGACGCAATGTTTGCTCGCGAGTGCTCGTCGCCCGCGCAGCCCGGCGCCGGGTCGATGCGCGATCGGCGCCGGTTTCGGCCCTGTTTGCACTCGAGGGGTCACTCGAGCCGCTAGACCATTCAGCGACCAATCCCTGACCCGGGACGCTGGCAACGGAGGCCATGCACATGCGAAAGAAGATGATTTTGTCATCGATGCTGCTGACTTTGTCCTCGCTGCAGTGGATCGCGGGGCAGGCCCATGCGCAGCAGGGCATCGATTATCCGCGCAAGCCGGTGCGGCTCGTCGTGCCGTTCGCGCCGGGCGGGCCGGTGGACATCATCGCGCGCAGCGTCGCGCCCAGGATGAGCGAGTCGCTCGGTCAGCAGCTGGTGGTCGACAATCGCGCCGGTGCCGGCAGCACCATAGGCTCGGAGTTGGTGGCCAAGTCGCCTCCCGACGGCTACACGCTGCTCATGGTTTCGGGCAGCCATGTGATGAATCCGGCGATGGTGCGCAAGCTGCCTTACGATGCCTTGCGCGATTTCGCGCATATCTCGGTGATGGCCGAAGTCCCGTCGGCGATCGTGATTCATCCCGTGCTGCCGGTGAAGAGCCTGAAGGGGTTGATCGCGCTGGCGCAGTCCCGGCCGGGCGAGCTCAACTACTCGAGCCCTGGGCGGGGTACGCTCGGTCACCTTGCCGCGGAGCTTTTCGGCTCGATGGCCGGGGTGAAGATGACGCACGTGCCTTACAAGGGCGCGGGGCCCGCCTTGGTCGATCTCATGGCAGGCCACGTTCAGGTGCTGTTCGCCGCCTTGCCGGGCGTGGTCCAGCAGACGCGCGAGGGCCGGGTGAGGATGATCGCCCAGACGGGCCGGCAGCGCTCGTCTTCCATGCCCGATATCCCGACCGCGATCGAGTCGGGGCTGGCGAACTTCGTGGTGGCGAGCCAGTTCGGGCTGCTCGCGCCTGCAGGCACGCCGCGCCCGGTCATCGATCGCGTGCGCACGGCACTGCTCGATGCCTTGGCCGATCCGTCGGTCGGCAAGCGCTTCGCTGACCTGGGGGCCGAGCGGGTAGGCAGCACGCCCGAGGAACACGAAGCGATCACCCGGTCCGAAGTGGCCAGGTGGATCAAGGTGACGCAGCAGGCGGGCATACAGCCGCAGTAGGCCGAAGGGGGCGTCTGCGCCGGCGCGCATGCCCACCGGTGCCGGCGAGCCTCTCAGTGGCGCTTGGGCAGCGCGGACACCACGAGGGTCACGATGGTGAGCGGAATCACGAAGCCCATCATGACACTCGAGAACGCCGGCAGAGCCGCGTGGTGCTGCGCGCTGAGCACCAGGTAGCTCGTGTACGCCGCATAGTAGCCCAGGAATACCGCGCCTTCCCAGCGCGCGATTTCCCTGCCGGACAGGAACACCGGCAGGCAGGCCACCGTGGCGGCAAGCATCACCCAGAGGTCGAAATTGCGGACCGCTTCGGGCACGACGAGACCGCCGATGCCGGTGCCCGCGGCAACCAGGCCCGCCAGTCCGATGACACCCAGCACGTTGAACACGCAACTGCCGACCACATTGCCGACTGCGATGTCGCGTTCGCCCTTGATGGCCGCCATGACCGACGCGGCCACTTCGGGCAGTGACGTGCCGGCGGCGACGATCGTCAGCCCGATCACCACGTCGCTGATGCCGAGCACCTTGGCGAATGCAACCGCGGCGTCTACCAGCGCGTTCGAGCCGCCGACGAGCAGCGCCAGGCCAGCCACGACGAACACTCCCTGAACCCAAGGGCGGCTGTCCCAGCGGCCGGGTTCGGCAGGCTGCAGTTCGCTGTCGTATTCGCTGGTGGTCTTCTGCGCTCGCGACTGAATGATCAATAGCGTCGTGTATGCCAGCAACAACCCGAACAGTATTGCGCTGTCGAGCATGGAGATGCGCCCGTCCAGTGCCAGGACCAGCACCAGCACGGCACTGCCCACCAGGATGGGCGCCTCGCTGCGAATGATCTGGATGTGCACCGACAGCGGTGTGATCACAGCGGCCAGCCCGAGGATGAACAGCACGTTGAAGGTGTTGCTGCCGACGGCGTTGCCCAGCGCGAGGTCCGTCTTGCCGTCGAGTACCGCGCCGACGGAGACGGCCATTTCGGGCGCGCTGGTGCCGAAGGCGACCACGGTGAGCCCGACGACCAGCGGCGAGATGCCCCAGGCGAGCGCGAGCTTCGACGCGCCGCGCACCAGCAATTCGGCACCCGCGACCAGCGCGACCAGGCCGACCGCGAAGAGTCCGATCTGCATGATCATGAAGCGTCTCCGTCTGCCCGCCGGCGCAGCAGCACACGCAGCTCCGCGATCTCGCCGCGCAGCGCCCGCACTTCGGAATGCAGATCCGCTTCGATGTGCTCGCGTGCGCCCTCGACCGCTGCGATGGTCTCGGCCTTGTCGGCGTCGGTGAAGCTCTGCATCGCGCTGACGATGATGCCGATGAAGAGGTTCAGCATCGTGAAGGTCGCGATCAGGATGAACGGGAT
>LNFM01028678.1_pt1 | contig 12480 bp, 12 predicted proteins | sample 596031 | NCBI WGS metagenome assembly LNFM01 (sample SAMN04254537, study PRJNA301005) | activated carbon metagenome | isolation source: dual media filters at the Ann Arbor, Michigan drinking water treatment plant | place: USA: Ann Arbor
CCGACAACGTGGCGCCGCTGCACGACGCGCTGGACGACGCGGGCTACACCGTGCTGGTGGCGCTCGACGGTGAGAGCGCCATCCGCCGCGCCACCCAGGCCCTGCCCGACGTGGTGCTGCTGGATGCGGTGATGCCCGGCATCGACGGTTTCGAGGTGGCGCGCCGCCTCAAGGCGCAGCCGGCCACGGCGCACATTCCCATCATCTTCATGACTGGCCTCACCGAGACCGAGCATCTGGTGGCCGCGCTCGACGCCGGTGGCGCCGACTATGTGACCAAACCGATCAAGCCGCGCGAGGTGATGGCGCGCATGGGCGTGCACCTGCGCACCGCGCGCCACGTGCGCCAAGGCGCGGTGGAGCGCAGCCAGGCGCGCAATGCACTGGACGCGTTCGGCTACGCCACCATCACCGTGCGCGAGAGCGACGGCCGCTTGATGTGGCAAACGCCGCTGGCGCGTGACCTGCTGCGCAACTATTGCGGCACCGAATCGCCCACCACGCCACCGGCGGTTCTGCAGTGGTTGCGCCGCCACCTCGGTGAGGCCAGCGAGCAGCGCGAACCGCCCCGCCTCACGCTGGAAAATGGCCCGCGCCGGCTCACCTTCCGGCTGCACCAGCGCGTGGGCGATGAAGATGGCGATGTGGACGCTGGCGGCGACTGGCTGATCGTGATGCAGGAAACGTCGGACGCCAGCGTGCTCTCCAGCGTGGCCGGCGCCTTCGGTCTCACCGCGCGCGAGGCCGAGGTGTTGTACTGGGTGGTCAAGGGCAAGATCAACCGAGACATCGGCGACATCATTGGCGCCAGCCCCGCCACGGTGAAAAAACACCTCGAGCGGATCTACGCCAAGCTCGGCGTGGAAACGCGCACGGCGGCTGCCGCCATGGCCATCAACCGCGTGCCGTTGCTGCAGCCGCAGCACGGGGGCTGAGCGGGGCGGTCTCGCGCAACGGGACACTCACCGCGCTCATCGAGCCGCCCAAGAGAGCTTGGGATGTGCGTCAGATGGCCGCCAGCGCTGAGACCCCCAGCGCACAGCCCACAACCGCGAGTGCTCCCACGTCCCGTGCTGTGTTGCGGTCGCGCCAGGAACCCCAGGCACCCCACAGGCATCCCGCAGCGATGGTGGCCAAGACAGCAGCGATCAGACGAGCCTCGCTTTCCGGGACTCGATCGCCACTCGCTGCTGGGGATCCTTTGGCGGCAGGCCTACCGCATGGGTCGCGGCTTTCCATGCGCGCTCGGTGGCTCGGCGAACCAGCGCGCCCAACTTGCGTTGGCGTTCGTTGATCACGGTCACCTTGCCATTGGGCAGGTGAATTTCCACGGTGCACTCTCTGGTGGTCGAGCCGTTGCTCGTTGCGTCGCCCACCCGCACGACCACGCGTGAAATGAGGTGGGTCATGCGCGCAAATGCTGTTTTCAGGCGCAGTGCCAGCTCGCGACTTCTGGCTCGCGTCATGCCAGTGCTGGAGGGTCGGATTTCGATGTGCATCTGGATCTCCTGGGTGGGGTCGGCGGATGCCGTGCTTATGTCCCAAAGACACTTTAGGGCGTTGACGATTCGAGATAAATTCGCTTTTGGACATTCATTCATCGAATAAACCGTGTTGTCGCTATGAACTACAAGCACCTTCATTACTTCTGGACTGTCCTTCGCACGGGCAGCATCGCGCGTGCCAGTGCCGAGCTGCACCTGACACCGCAGACGCTCAGCGGGCAGATCAAGCTGCTTGAAGACCGGATCGGAAAACCGTTGCTGCGCCGGGCGGGACGAGGCGTTGAACCCACCGACACCGGCAGGATGGTGCAAAGATTCGCTGACGAAATTTTCACGTTGGGTTCTGCCCTCGCCGATGCCTTGAGAACCGACCAGCCGGCAGACGCCCACGGCAGTTTGCGCGTCGGCATCGTGGACTCCGTGCACAAGTCCATCGCCTGCCATGTGCTGGAGCCTGCGTTGACGCAACCCGTGGGGCGCCTGGTGTGCCACGAGGGCAAGATGACCGCGTTGCTGGCCGAGCTCGCCGTGCACCGGCTCGATCTCGTGATCTCGGATGTGCCCATGCCGCAAGGCCTGAGCGTCAAGGCCTACACCCACCTGCTGGGCTCGACAGATGTGAGCTTCTTTGCCGCGCCTGCCTTGCTGAGTCGCGAAGGGCTCACTGTACGCAAGGCCCGCGCCCGTTTCCCGCAGTGCCTGGAAGCCTTGCCCTTGCTGATGCCTTGCGAGGGAACCGCCCTGCGCCCGCGACTCGACGCCTGGTTCAGGAACACCGGCCTGGCGCCGCGCGTGGTGGCCGAGTTCGACGACGGTGCCCTGACCAAGGCCTTTGGGCGGCAAGGCTGTGGCGTCTTCGCCGGACCCACCGTGCTGGCTCAGGAGATTGAAGCCCAGTACCAGGTGGCTGCGCTGGGAACAGCTTCGAACCTCGTGGAAGAGTTCTACGCCATCTCGATCGAACGCCGCATCTCCAACCCTGCGGTGGCCACCATCACGGCAGCAGCACGAAGGGACCTGTTTCGCACCGATTGACCGCGCACCGCACTGCAACCAGCGCAACGCCATCGATCTGAACATTGATGCGCGCCCATTGAAGCGGCGTCCCGACTGCCCGACACTGTGGCCTGCAACCCCCCCAAAAAAAATGCCTCTCACCGATTCCGAACTTCAATCGCTTCGCGAGCGCTTCAGCGGCGGCGCTACCGAGACCCACGATCCCCGGTTCAAGCGCGTCACCGACATCATCTTCACCGAGGGCGGTACACGCGTGGCGCCCTACGCGGGTGTACCCACGCTGCTGGGCGCGCCGCACCACCCGGTGGATGCCACCCACCCTGATTTTGGCGACCTGCAGGTCGCGCTCATGGGTTCACCCATGGACCTGGGCGTGAGCAACCGGCCCGGTGCCCGCTTCGGCCCGCGAGCGCTGCGCACCATCGAGCGCATCGGCCCCTACAACCACGTGCTCGACTGCGTGCCGGTGAAGGAACTGCGCGTGGCCGACGTGGGCGATGTGCCGTTTCGCAGCCGCTTCTCGTTGCCCATGTGCATGGAAGACATCGAGCGCTGGTACCACCAGGTGATGGACGCAGGTGTGGTGCCGCTCACCGTGGGAGGTGACCATTCGTGCACCTACCCCATCCTGAAGGCCGTAGGCAGAAACGGCCCGGTGGGCATGGTGCACATCGACGCGCATTGCGACACCGGCGGTGAATTCGACCAGAGCAAATTCCACCACGGCGGCCCGTTCCGCCATGCTGTGCTCGACGGGGTGCTCGACCCGAAGCGCACGATCCAGATCGGCATCCGGGGATCGGCCGAGTACCTGTGGGAATTCTCCAAGGCCTCGGGAATGACGGTGATCCACGCCGAGGACATCAACCGCCTGGGCATGCCCGAGATCGTGCGCCTGGCGCGCGAGGTGGTGGGCGACGGACCCACTTACCTGTCGTTCGACGTGGACGGCCTGGACCCGGCGTTTGCACCCGGCACCGGCACGCCGGAGATCGGAGGCCTCACCACTCGCGAGGCCCTGGAGTTGCTCCATGGCCTGAAGGGCCTGAACTTCGTGGGGGGAGACGTGATGGAAGTGGCGCCCCAGTACGACCCCAGCACCAACTCGGCCCAGGTCGGCGCACAGATGCTGTTCGAGATCCTGAGCCTGATGGTGTTCAGCCCGCGGCTGAAGAGTGGCTCTTCAAAAAGTCGCTGATCAGCGCCTTGAAACGATCGCGCCCGAAGCTGCCGAAATGCCCGCCGTGCACCACCGTCACGGGCAGGCTCGACAGCCGCTCCATCGTCTCCAGATAGACCGGCAGGTCGGAGTGGTAGGCGTCGTCCACCAGCGGGCCGTCGTACACCGCGTCGCCCGAGAGCAGCACGCCGGTCTTCGCCTCCCACAAGGCGATGCTGCCGGGCGAGTGGCCGGGCACATGCAGCACTTCGAACACGCGGTCGCCGAGGTCGATCACATCGCCATGTTCCACCAGCTGAGTGGCGGGTGAAGGCTGAACCCGGTAGGCCGACTGCTCGTACCCGCCGGGCGGCAAGGCGGTGAACATGTCGACGATGGCAAACCGGTCAGCAAGATTCCAGTCGCCACGCGGCTCGGCCAGGATGTGCGCCTCGGCCGGGTGGCAGGCGCGGTGGGCGAACTCGTGGTGGTTGCCCACGTGGTCGAAGTGCGCGTGGCTCGCCACGGCCAGCACCTCGCGTTCGCGCAGCCAGGGCACCTGGCCCACCAGGCTCACCACCCCCATGCCGGAGTCGATCAGCAGGTCGCGGTCGCGGCCCCGCACATGCCAGATGTTGCAGCGGTAGAAGGGGTCGATGTGGTGCTCGTCGATGTGCGTGATGCCGTGGTCCTGCGTTCGCACGCGGTACCAGTCCTCGGCGCGGCACTGCGGGCAGTCGTTTGCACCGGGGTGGGTGGGTGTGTTCAAGCTCAATCCTCCAGAGGCACGATGCCATGTGGGCGCACCGCCACATCGATGCTGTCGCCCGGTGTGGGTGGCTGCCCACCGGGCAGGGCGCGCGGGTCGGTCTTGGCCAGCAGGCGTTCGCCGCTGTCGCGGTGCAACAGGTTCACCCGCACGAAGCTGCCCTGGTACACCGTGTCCACGACCTCGCACACGCCCAGGGCACGGTCGTCACTGGCGGCCCCGCTGAGCACCAGCGCTTCGGGACGCAGCGCAACCGAGGGCACTGCTTCACCCACGAACGAGCCCGGCACCACCGAGCTCTCACCCAGAAAGCGTGCGGCAAAGCGCGTGCGGGGCCGCTCGTAAACCCGCTGCGGCGGGCCCATGTCTTCAATGCGGCCGTTGTTCATGATGAGCACCAGATCGGCGATGGCCATGGCCTCTTCCTGGTCGTGCGTCACGTGCACGAAGGTGCGACCCTGCGCTCGCTGGATGCGGCGCAGCTCCTCCTGCATCTGGCGGCGCAGGCTCAGATCAAGTGCGCCCAGCGGTTCGTCGAGCAGCAGCACGGCGGGTTCGATGACCAGCGCGCGCGCCAGGGCAATGCGCTGGCGCTGGCCGCCCGAGGCTGCGCCGATGGGGCGGTCCTCAAACCCGCCGAGGCCCACGAGTTGCAGTGCGTCGGCCACCTGCTGATTCATCTTTGCTCGCGGCACGCCGCGCACCGACAGACCGAAGCCCACGTTGTCACCAATGCTCAGGTGCGGGAACAGCGCATAGTCCTGGAACACGGTGGCGGTGGGTCGGCGCGCCGGAGGCAGATGGGTGATGTCGCTGCCGCCCAGCAACACGCGCCCGCTGCTCGGCGGCGTGAAGCCACCCAGGATGGACAGCAGCGTGGTCTTGCCCGAGCCCGAGGGGCCGAGCAACACCACGTAGGAGCCTGCGGGCACAGAAAAGGACACCGAGGCCAGCGCGACCGACGCATCAAAGCGCTTGCCCACGTCTTCAATCAACAGGTCGGTGGCTTGGGTCATGGTCGGGCGCCGGTGCGGGCGCGTTGTTTCAGCATCAGTTCAAACAGCAAGGCGGCCAGCAACGAGAGCACAAACACCAGCGTGCCGGCGGCATTGGTTTGCGGGTTCAGGCCGGTGCGCAGCAGGCTCAGGATCACCACCGGCAGCGTCGGGTCGAACGCGCTCAGCAAAAAGGCGACGATGAACTCGTCCCACGAAAACGTGACGCACAGCAGGAAAGCCGCGAGGATCACCGGGCGCAACAGCGGCACCGTGACGCGCCAGAACACCTGCGACTCGGTGGCCCCCAGGTCGCGCGCGGCCATCTCCAGGCGGGCCTGCTGCGCATCGAACTGGCCGTAGACCACCGCGAAAGCCAGCGGCATGTTGAGCACCACATGGCCGATGCCCACCGCCCACAGCGACTTGTCCACACCCGCCACCGAAAACGCCACCAGCAGGCCCACACCGATCACCAGGTAAGAGACGGCCAGCGGCATGAGCATCAGCGCCTCCAGCCAGCGCCGGCCCGGCACCGGGTGGCGCGCCATGCCCCAGGCAGCCAGCGTGGCCAGCAGGGTGGACAGGGCCGACGAACCCACGGCCACCAGCAGCGAATGCCAGCCCGCGCTGGTGAGCTTGTCGCTGGCGAGCACGCGCTGGTACCACTGCAGCGAAGGCCCTTCAAACGGTGGCACCGGCACCATGCCGGCGTGAAAGGAAAACAGCACCAGCACCGCCACCGGCAGGTAGATGAAGACGAACAGTGGTGCCATGACCAGCGCCGCCAGCCAGGGCTTGCGCGGCGTCATCGGCGGGCTCCGGTGAGCCAGCGCGCAAGCAACACATAGGCCAGCGTCACGCACAACATCATGAGGACCGACAGCGCAGCGGCCATGGGAATGTCGCCGCGCCGGGTGATCTGCAGCAGGATGAGCTGGGGCAGCAGCAGCTCGTTGCTGCCACCCAGTATCTGCGGCGTGACGAAGTCGCCGATGGTGACCACGAAGGTGAGGAACGCGCCCGAGGCGATGCCCGGCGCAGCCAGCGGAAGCGTGATGCGGCTGAAGGCCTGCCAGCGTGAAGCACCCAGGTCGGCCGCGGCCATCAGCAGGCGTGGGTCTTGCCGCGAGAGGCTGCTGTAGATGGTGAGGGTGCACAGCATCACGAAGAAGTGCACAAAACCCGCCACCGTGGTGCCGCGGCTGAAGGCCAGCTCCAGCGGCTCGGCGGCCAGGCCCAGCGCCATCAGCGTGCGGTTGACCACACCGTCGGGCGAGAGCACCAGCAGCCAGGCGTAGGAGCGCACCACGTAGGACGTCCAGAACGGCAGCACCGCCAGCATGAGCCACAGGCGCTGGCGCTCGGGCCGCACCTGTGTGGCGATCACCCAGGCCAGGGGAAACGCCAGCAGCACCGACAGCGCGGTGACGATGAGCGTGACCTCCAGCGAGTAGCCCAGGGCGCTGGTGAAGGTGGCGTCCGTGAAGAAGCGGCGGTAGTTGTCCAGGCTGGCCACGCCCTCGGCCGGGCCACCGCCGGTGAAGAAACTCCACACCAGCATGGTGCCGAAAGGCAGCACGAAAAACACCACGCACCACAGCAGGGCGGGGGCGGCCAGCAGCAGGCCGCGCGCTGCACTGCGCCGCGCGGCCGCGTCTTCGCTCACTGATGGGCCCGCTGCGGCGATGGCGCTCACTTCTTCTGCACGACCGACAGCCACATGTCCTGCATGGCCTTGTCGAGTGCGTCACTGGGCGAGGGGTAGGGGTACGACTTGGCGATGAAGCCGGTCTGCTCATCCCAGCGCAGGGTCTTCTTCTGCGCGGCAGACAGTGCGGCCTTGCTGTTGGCAGGCATGCCCCAGTAGCACGACGAGGTGGCCAGCGCGGCCTGGCCTTCGGGCGAAAGCACGTATTGCACGAACTGCGTGGCCGCGGCCTTCTTCTTCGAATCGGCCATCACGCCGATGGCCTGTTGCCAGCGGATGCCGCCCACGTCGGGCAGCACCCAGTCGAGGTTGGGCTTCTCGGCCATCAGGCCGGCCACGGTGTATTCGCCACCGCCCACCAGCACGCCGATCTGCGGTTTGCGTGGTCACCACGTCGCCCACCATCTTTGAGTTGGCGCGCATGGCCACCAGTTTGTCCTTGATGGCGGGCAGGTCGCTTTCCTTCAGGTCTTGTGGCTTCTTGCCCAGGGCCACGGCCACCTGGCCAATGATGGGCAGGTAGTAGTCGTAGAGGCCGATCTTGCCCTTGGCGCCAGCGCCAAACAGGTAGTTGATGTCTTTCGCCTGCGCGGCCGTGACTTTGGTCTTGTCGTAGGCGATGGCGTTGTAGCCGAACTTCTCGGGCACCGCGTACATCTTGCCGCCCACCGTGTGGTACTCGGGCAGGCGCACCGCGGCGGGGATGTCGTTCATGGGAAATGCCTTGGGATCGAGTTCAGCCAGCAGCTTCTTGCTGACCACGCGGCGCACATCGGTGGAGTCCACCACGAACACGTCCCAGTCGCCGGGCTTGCCCTGCTCGATCAGCGAGAGCGCCGTGCCCGTGCCTTCGTAGTCCTTCACATTGACCTTGATCTTGGTCTTGGCCGTGAAGCCTTTCAGAAAGGCTTCGTCGGTGTGGTCGCACCACACCAGCGCGTTGATGGTTTCCTGGGCCTGCGCCGGCAGCGCCATGAACGCAGCGGTGAAGGCCAGCGCAGCGAGTGCCACGCGGCTCAAGCGGCCGGGCACGGCAGGGGAGTTGGGGCGCTCATAGGTCATGGAAGTCTCCGACAGGTGGGTGGATGGGGCGAAGGTGGGTTGTTCGCATTGACCGAAGGACATGTCGATCGGCCCTTGCAACTAGCAAGACCTGAGCCAGTCTAGGGTGTGCCATGGCACCGCAGAATTCTGATATCTTGAAACAAGCATTGATCCAATGCAATGTATGAAACCCCCACCATGCTCGGCAACCTCAACGACATCGACCTGCGCCTCATCCGCGTCTTTCTCGCGGTGGTGGACGCGGGCGGCCTCACACCCGCGCAGTCCACGCTCAACGTCGGCCAGCCCACCATCAGCACCCAGCTCTCGGCGCTGGAAGTGCGGCTGGGTTACCGCTTGTGCGAGCGCGGCCGCGCGGGTTTTCGGCTCACCGCCAAGGGAGAGCGATTTGCCGAGCTCTCGCGCAAGCTGCTGGGCGGCATCAACGACTTCACGGCCGAAGCGCGCCACATGGACCGCCAGCTGGTGGGCACCGTGCACATCGGGCTGATCGGCCACATGGCCATCAGCCAGAACGCCCGCATCAGCGACGCCATCGCGCGCTTTCGCCAGCGCAGCGAATCGGTGCGCTTCACCATCTCCGTGCGCGCGCCCAACGAGCTGGAAGAGCGGCTCCTCAGCGGTGAGCTGCAGTTGGCGTTTGGGTACTTCTGGCACCGTGTGCCGCAGCTCGATTACAAGCCACTGTTCGTCGAACGCCAGGTGGCCTGCTGTGGCCGTGGCCACGCGCTGTTCGAACGCGCTGGCGGTGTGCAGGCCGAACAGGTGCTCGATGAAGAGTGGGCGTGGCGCGGCTACCCGGTGCCCGAGGCGCAGGCCTCCATCACGCCGCGGCGCATCACCGCCGTGGCCGACAACATGGAGGCGGTGGCGATGCTGATCCTGTCGGGCAAGCACCTGGGTTTTCTGCCAGCGCACTTTGCCGCGCCCTATGTGGAGCGCGGTCTGCTCACGGTGCTCAACCCGCAGGTACTGTGCTACGACGCCACCTTCCACCTGGTGACGCGCTCGCGCAAGCAGCAAAGCGACATCGTGAGCGCGCTGCTCGAAGATGTGGCAAGCGCTTATGCCGGGGCCGATCCGGCGGAGCTCGTGGTCTAGCAGGCACGCGGCATGGCGCCGGTGGCTGCACCCAGCGCTTACTCGGTGATGTTGTTGGCCTTGATGAAGGCCGACCAGGTGGTCATCTGCTTTTCCACGAAGGGTTTGAACACTTCGGGCCCACCGCCCACCAAGTCGATGCCCTGGGCTTCGAGCTTCTTGGCCACGTCGGGGTTCTTCAGGGCAGCGGCCACGGCGGCGTGGATGCGGCTGGTGATGGCCGGCGGCATCTTGGCCGGGCCGATCACACCCCACCAGGCGGGCGCGTCAAAACCGGGGAAGCCGCTCTCGGCGATGGTCGGTACGTTGGGCATGTCCTTGGAGCGTTTGCTCGTGCTCACCGCCAGCGGCGTCACATTGCCCGAGTCGGCGTGCGGCTTGATCAGGAACAGCGAGCCCACGGCCAGCGGCACGTGGCCCGCAATGGCGTCGTTCATCAGCGGGCCGCCGCCCTTGTAGGGGACATGGGTCCAGTCAAAGCCGGCGTTCTTCGCCATCTGGGCAATGGCCAGGTGCCCCAGGCTGCCGGTGCCGATGGTGCCGTAGCTGTTGGGCTTCTTCGCCTTGGCCTCGTTCACCAGCTGGGCAAAGCTGGTGATGGGGGAACCCTTGGTGGACGCCAGCACCATGGGCGCGGTGCCGATCAAAGTGATGTGCTCCAGGTCCTTCATGGTGTCGAAGGCCATGGACGGTTTGAGCGCCGGGTTCACCGCGTGGGTGTCGAACACCACGCCGAAGGTGTAGCCGTCGGGCGCCGCCTTGGCCACGGCGGCGGTGCCGATGACGCCCGAGGCGCCACCGATGTTCTCCACGATCACCGACTGGTTGAGCTGCACGCGCAGCGCCTCGGCCAGGATGCGCGAGACCTGATCGACCGAGCCGCCCGGCGGAAACACCGCAATGACGCGGATCGGTTTGGCGGCGGGCCACTCCTGCGCAAACGCCACCGGGGCCGTGGCTGCGATCAACGTGGACGCGAGGGCGCCCACCACCATTTTCTTCAGCATGCTCGTGTCTCCATCGGGTTGTTGTGGTGCGATGGTAAGCATGCGCACCAGAGCGTCATCTGATCGATAACCCTAGGGCGAACGGCCCGTCAGCTGCCGACGATGAGACTGGCGCGCAACTCGCGGATGCGTTGGTCGATGTAGTAGCCGCCGTACTCGGTATAGCGCAGGAACGGCAAGCCGCAGGCCTTGCAGGCCCACACCTCGCAGCGGTTGTAAGGGTGGTGGGCCAGCGATATCGGCGCGTCGGCCGACCACGCATCGACCCCGGTGGGTCGGTGCTCTTCCAGCGTGGGCTCATCCTCGCCCGGCAGCCACAGTGCACCCAGCAGCTGCAGCGCGGCGCCGTCTTGCGAGGCGGGGAACGACTCCCAGCCCGGGCTGGCGTAGGGCCGGCAGGTGGGGCAGGGGGCGGCTGATGCGTGGTTGCTGGCGAGCGCGGTCACCGCGCTCGGGGTCAGTCGTGCAGGTTCGGAGGGGGTGGGCATGCGGGCGATGCTACTGGAGGACGCCAGCCAGCGAGCCTGTGTCGTCATTGGGTTCATTACCGTACCATGTATGTCTATGACCACCTTTGCCGATTCCCTCAAGAAAGAGATCGCCCGCGTGGCGCGCAAGGAACTGCGCGACGAGATCGGAGCATTGCGCAAGGCTTCGCTGTCCCACCGCGGTGAGATCGCCGCGTTGAAGAAGCAGCTCAAGGCCTTGCAGAGCCAACTGACCCGGTTGGACAGGAAACGCCCCGAGCCTGCGCGGGACGCGACACTCGCCAGCGCTGCGAGCCCGGTGCCGACGCGCGGCAAACCCGGTCGCAAGGTGGTGTTCACCGCCGAGCGTCTGAAAACCCAGCGCGCCCGGCTGGGTTTCACACAAGAACAGATGGCCCGGCTGCTCGGCGTCTCCTCGCTCTCGATCTGGAAGTGGGAGTCGGGAGGCGCCGTACCGCGCGCTTCGCGCGTGCCCACCATCTTGCAACTGCTGGCCTTGGGTAAACGCGAAGCGATGGCGCTGGTGTCGCCCGAAGCGTCCTGACTGTCAGGCCTCAGACCTTGAGCGTCAGGTCGCTCACCGGCACATAAAGCTCACCGCCGGCGGCCTTGAATTCGGCCGACTTCGCGGCCATGCCCTCTGCCAGCGCATCGGCCTCGCTCAATCCCTTCTTTGCCGCGTAGTCGCGCACGTCCTGCGTGATCTTCATCGAACAGAACTTCGGGCCGCACATGCTGCAGAAGTGCGCTTCCTTGCTGCTGTCCTTGGGCAGGGTCTCGTCGTGGAAACTGCGTGCGGTGTCCGGGTCCAGGCCCAGGTTGAACTGGTCGTTCCAGCGGAACTCAAAACGGGCCTTGCTTATGGCATCGTCGCGCGCGCGGGCGCCCGGGTGGCCCTTGGCAATGTCGGCCGCGTGCGCGGCGATCTTGTAAGCGATCAGGCCCTGCTTCACGTCGTCGCGGTCGGGCAGGCCCAGATGTTCCTTGGGCGTCACGTAGCACAGCATGGCCGTGCCCATCCAGCCGATCATGGCCGCGCCGATGGCCGAGGCGATGTGGTCGTAGCCCGGCGCGATGTCGATGGTGAGCGGCCCGAGTGTGTAGAAGGGCGCCTCGTGGCAGTGCTTCAGCTGCTCGTCCATGTTGGCCTGGATCAGGTGCATGGGCACGTGACCGGGACCTTCGATCATCGTCTGCACGTCGTGCTTCCACGCGGTCTGCGTGAGTTCGCCCAGCGTCTTGAGTTCGGCGAACTGCGCCTCGTCGTTGGCGTCAGCCGCGCTGCCGGGGCGCAGGCCGTCGCCGAGCGAGAAGCTCACGTCGTAGGCCTTCATGATCTCGCAGATCTCGTCAAAGTTCTCGTAGAGAAAACTCTCGCGGTGGTGCGAGATGCACCACTTGGCCATGATGGAGCCACCGCGCGAGACGATGCCTGTGCGCCGGTTCGCCGTGAGGTGGATGAACGCCAGGCGCACGCCAGCGTGGATGGTGAAGTAGTCCACCCCTTGTTCGGCCTGCTCGATGAGTGTGTCGCGGAAGATCGCCCAGGTGAGGTCTTCGGCCACGCCACCCACCTTCTCCAGCGCCTGGTAGATCGGCACCGTGCCGATGGGCACCGGCGAGTTGCGCACGATCCAGTCGCGCGTGGTGTGGATGTTGCGGC
>LNFM01011008.1_pt1 | contig 12479 bp, 11 predicted proteins | sample 596031 | NCBI WGS metagenome assembly LNFM01 (sample SAMN04254537, study PRJNA301005) | activated carbon metagenome | isolation source: dual media filters at the Ann Arbor, Michigan drinking water treatment plant | place: USA: Ann Arbor
TTTCTCAAACGTCATTCCGGCGAAAGCCGGAATCCAGGCATTTCTTCCACTGGCTGCACTGGATTCCGGATCGCACTGCGTGCGTCCGGAATGACGGGATGCTTGCTGCGGGAAATGAATGTCCGACATGACGGATCGTCTCAGGACTCACCGAACATCAGCCGGTCGCGGAGCTCGCCGACCTTGCGGCCTTCGCGCAGCAGGCTGAAGTAATACGCGCCGTCGGCGGTGTCGCCGTAGAGCACGCTGCCGACCAGCCTGTCGTCCTTGATCACCAGTTTCTTGTAGATGCCGCGCAGCGGATCCGACAGCGTGATGTCCTCGCTGCCGTCGCCACCCTGGAAGTCGCCGGCGCTGAACAGCTCGATGCCGGTGACCTTGAGCCTGGTCGAGAGCTGCGAGCCGGTGTAGCGGCCGATGCCGTGGAAGGCGAGATGGTTGGCGCAGACGCCGGCCATGTCGAACAGCGGCGCGACCAGGCCGTAGGTGGTGCCGCGGTGGCTGGCGCATTCGCCGACGGCGTAGATGCGCGGGTCGTGGGTCTGCATGGTGTCGCTGACGACGATGCCGCCGGGCCGCGCCGGCGAGCAGTGCAGGCCGGCTTTTTCGGCGAGTTCGATGTTGGGGCGTATGCCTACGGCGACGACGACGAGGTCGGCGTCGGCGCTGCTGCCATCACTGAACCTGACTGCCGCGACACGGCCCGATTCGCCGGCGACCAGTTCCGCGGTCTGTGTGGCGAGGCGGAACTTCAGGCCTTTCTGTTCCAGCGACCGGCGCAGCAGTCCGGCGGCGGTGTGGTCGAGCTGGCGTTCCATCAGCCATTCGCCGAGGTGGACCACGGTCACGTCCATGCCGCGCTGCTTCAGGCCGTTGGCGGCCTCGAGGCCGAGCAGGCCGCCGCCGATGACCACGGCTTTTTTGTACTGCGCCGTCGCGGCGATCATGCCTTCGGTGTCGGCGATGTCGCGGTAGGTCAGCACGCCCGGCAGGTTCATGCCGGGAATCGGCAGCAGCACCGGCTTCGATCCGGTGGCCAGCAGCAGGCGGTCGTATTCCGCGCTGGTGCCGTCTTCGGCGTGCACGATGCGTTTGACGCGGTCGATGGCGGTGATTTTTTTGCCGAGATGCAGGGTGATGCCGTTGCGCTGGTACCAGCCGAGGTCGTTGAGCACGATCTCCTGCAGCGTCTGTTCGCCGGCGAGCACCGGCGAGAGCAGGATGCGGTTGTAGTTCGGATGCGGTTCGGCGCCGAACACGGTGATGTCGTAGAGATCGGGCGCCAGTTTCAGCAGCTCCTCCAGCGTGCGCATGCCGGCCATGCCGTTGCCCACACACACCAATCGTAACTTGTTGTTTTTATTCATATTTATATCAATGGCCTCTGGCAAAATAAAAGGCCCCCTCTCCCCGCAGGCGGGGAGAGGGTTGGGGTGAGGGGCTGCGAATGATTTCCCTTGTCATGCACTTCAAGTCCCCGTCTCAAGCCGCTTTCAGCTGCTTCTGGTAGAGGAACTCAAGCACGGCCTTGCGCGCCGACAGGTAACGCGCGTCGGTGGCGAGCGCGAGGCGTTCGCGCGGGCGAGCCAGATTGACGTCGAGGATTTCGCCGATGGTCGCCGCCGGGCCGTTGGTCATCATCACCACGCGGTCGGACAGCAGCACGGCTTCGTCGACGTCGTGGGTCACCATCACCACGGTGCTGCCGGTGTTGGCGACGATGCGCAGCAACTCGTCCTGCAGCCGCGCGCGGGTCAGCGCGTCGAGGGCGCCGAAGGGTTCGTCCATCAGCAGCACCTTCGGCTCCATTGCCAGCGCGCGGGCGATGCCGACACGCTGCTTCATGCCGCCCGAGAGTTCTTCCGGGCGTTTGTTCATCGCATGGTCCATCTGCACCAGCTTCAGGTTGTGCAGTATCCATTCGCGCATCTGCGCCTTGTTGCGTTTGCCTTCGGAGGTCTTCTTGACCGCGAGTTCGATGTTTTCGTAGGCGGTGAGCCAGGGCAGCAGCGAGTGGTTCTGGAACACCACCGCACGGTCGGGGCCGGGCTGGTTGACTTCGCGGCCCTCCAGCAGCACGCCGCCGGAGGTGCAGTGGTAGAGGCCGGCGATGATGTTGAGCAGCGTCGACTTGCCGCAGCCGGAGTGGCCGATCAGCGAGACGAATTCGCCTTTTTCGACGCGGAGGTTGACGCCGGACAGCGCCTGGAACGGGCCCTGCCGGGTCTTGAAGGCCATCGAGACGAGGCTCAGTTCGAGGAAGGACTGGCTCATGAAATGCTCCCTGTGCAATGGATCATTGAATGGTGTGCGGGACGGGTCATTGCCGTGCTCAGTTCACGCTGCTGCCGCGGGCGACCCAGCGGCCGATCCAGGACACGATGCGGTCGAGCGCGAAGCCGACGAGGCCGACGTAGACCAGGGCCAGCACGATGTCGCTGATGCGCGAGGAGTTCCAGGCGTCCCAGATGAAGAAGCCGACGCCGACGCCGCCGATCAGCATTTCCGCGGCGACGATGGCGAGCCAGGAGAGGCCGACGCCGATGCGCAGTCCGGAGAAGATGTACGGCGCGGCCGCGGGCATCATGATTTTCCAGAAGTACTCGATGCCGTTCAGCTGCACCACCCGCGCGACGTTGCGGTAGTCGTTGGGAATGTTGCGGATGCCGATCGAGGTGTTGATGATGATCGGCCATACCGCGGTGATGAAGATGACGAAGATCGCCGAGGGGTTGCCGTCGCGGAAACCCGCCAGCGCGATCGGCAGCCAGGCCAGCGGCGGCACCGTGCGCAGCACCTGGAACACCGGATCCAGGCCGCGCATGGCGATCGCGAACTGGCCGACCAGCACGCCCAGCGAGATGCCGACCACCACCGCGATCGAGTAGCCGTAGAGCACCCGCTTCAGGCTCGCCATCAACTGCCAGGCCATGCCGACGTCGTTGCCGCCGTTGTCGAAGAAGGGATCGAGGATCAGGTCCTTGGTGTCGGCGATGACCTTGCTCGGCGGCGGCAGCGCCGCGCCCGCCTGGCTGGAGGCCAGTTCCCAGATGCCCAGCAGCAGCGCGACAGTCACCACCGGCGGCAGGATTTTTGCCGCGTAGTCACTGAGGGTGTCGAGCCAGGCGGGGCGGCGTTTGGCGGTGGGCGTGGGCGGCACGGCGGCAGCCGCCGGCGCCTTGACTGCAGGCGTGCTGGTGGCTGCCGCCGCCACGGCGCCGAGGTCGGTGACGGCGTCGGCCTTGCGGGCCGCTGCCGGCTCCTTCGGAACCGGGCTGGTGGCGAGCGTTGCGGTGGTGGTCATGGCGTGCTCCTGTCAGGAATGTCGATCGATCGGTCGCGGGGCGTCAGCCCTTGAGGGCCTTGATCTGCAGGCTGTTGAGGTAGGCCATCGGATTTTTCGGATCGAACACCTTGCCGTCGAAGAACTTCTCGATGCCGCGCGAGGTGGATGTCGGGATCTGCGCCTTCGGAATCCCGAGTTCGGCAGCCGCCTTGCGCCACAGGTCCTCGCGGTTGACCTTCTTGATCAGCGCGTTCATGTCGGTCTTCTGCGGCAGGTAGCCCCAGCGGATGTTCTCGGCGAGGAACCACAGGTCATGGCTCTGGAAGGGATAGGAGGCGAAGTCGTTCCAGTAGCGCATCTGCTGCGGGCTGTTCTTGACCACGCGGCCGGTGCCGTAGTCGAAGTCGCCGCGCATGCGGTCGGTGATGTCGGCAACGGGGGCGTTGATCCACTTGCGCTGCGAGCAGATCTGCGCGACCTCGGCGCGGTTTTTCGGATCCTCGCAGAACATCTGCGCTTCCATCACCGCCTTCAGCAGTGCCATCGAGGCGTTCGGGTTCTTGTCGACGTAGGCGGCGCGCATCGCAAAGGCCTTCTCCGGATGGTTGTGCCAGAGCTCGCCGGTGGTGAGCGCGGTGTAGCCGATCTTCTGGTTGATCAGCTGGTGGTTCCAGGGTTCGCAGACGCAGAAGGTGTCCATCGTGCCGACTTTCATGTTGGCGACCATCTGCGCCGGCGGCACGACGATGGTGTTGATGTCGGTGTTGGGGTCGATGCCGCCGGCGGCGAGCCAGTAGCGGATCCACATGTCATGGGTGCCGCCGGGGAAGGTCATCGCCGCGTTGATCGCCTTGCCGCTGGCCTTTTTCGCCATCAGCGCCGGCTTGAAGGGTTTGGTGTCGGTGCCGATTTTCAGGCTGGCGAATTCATTGGACACGGAGATGCACTGGCCGGCGAGGTTCAGCCGCGCCAGGATGTACATGGGGGTCGGCACGTTGTTGGCGGTCATCGCACCGGAGGAAATAAGGTAGGGCATGGGCGTCAGGATGTGCGCGCCGTCGATGCCGTTTTTCTCGGAGCCGAGCACGATGTTGTCGCGGGTCGCGCCCCAGGAGGCCTGCTTGACCACTTCGACGCTGGTCATGCCGTGTTTCTTGAAAAAGCCTTTTTCATCGGCGACGAACAGCGGCGCGGCGTCGGTCAGTGCGATGAAGCCGAGTTTGGCGGCGGTCGTTTCCAGTTTGCCCTGGGCCCTGACGATGGCCGGGAAACCGGCGGGTATCAGGCTCGCTGCCGCCACGCCTGCAACGCTTTTGATCATCGAACGCCGTGAAGAATTGATAAGGCCGTCTTTGCTGTCCATGTGTTCATCCCCGTGGTTTAAACCGTTGAAAATCGCGTCTTTGCGACCCGACCCTGTGCACTGCTCCATATGCGGCAACAAACAAAAAAGGGTGTCAGGGCTGCGCATGAAACTGCGCAATCCCGAACACCCTTGTCCTGAAGCTGACCGTCGTTGGCCGGCTTGCGGTTTCCTGTATTGCAAGCCGCATGCCATGCCACGCCGATGGCGAGGATATTTTATAAGTATTTGTTTTTAAACAATATTTTGTATTTCTATCGCAAACCTGCCTGTTCAGGACAATGCGCTATTGCGGTGCACCATCGGTGTGCTGCGCACCACGCAGGTACAGCGGAGGGGAATCAGCCGAGCAGTTTGGCGAAGGTGATGACCTGTTCGGCCACCGAACCGAGGGTGGCATTGCGGTCCATCGCCAGCTTGCGCAGCAGGCGGTAGGCCTCGTCCTCGGAAATCTTTTTTTCCGTCATCAGGATGCCTTTGGCGCGGTCGACCAGCTTGCGCTCGGAGAGCTTGTTGCGGGTCTGCGCCAGTTCGGCCTGCACCGACTGGAAGGCTTCGAAGCGGGCAACCGCGGTTTCGATGATCGGCTCGATGCGTTCCGCGGCGAGGCCGTCGACGATGTAGGCGGTGACCCCGGCGCGTACCGCCTCGCGGATCGACTCGCGTTTGGCATCCTGGGTGAACATGACTATGGGCCGCGGGCAGCTTTCGGTGATCAGGCAGAGGTGCTCCAGCGTGTCGCGGGTCGGCGAATCGGTGTCGATGATGATGGCGTCCGGCGACAGCTTGCGCACGGCGTCGTAGAGCAGTCCCGCGTTGGCGATCTCGGCGACGACCTGGTGCCCCAGCCGTTCCAGCGTCATGCGCAGGAACAGGGAGCGCTCCGGGTTTTCGTCGTAGAGCATGATTTTCATGTCCGGCACTCTCGCAAAATGTGTACCAGAAACCAGGAGCCGGGAAACGCGGCAACGGCGCCCGATTCCGTGCCGCAGCCGCACCGCTTCAGGGCGTGATGGACTGCGCCGGAGTTGCAAGTGAGGGGTGAATCAGGTTTCAGGCGTTTGTTCCGCCAGCACGTTCTTGACCTTGTCCCTCTTGCTGCGCAGGTGGGCGCGGAGGAGGCGCGCCAGTTCACCCTTTTGCCGGGCCGCGAGCGCACCCATGATTGACTCGTGCTCCTTAACCGCCTCGCGCCACTGGGCGTCGGTATTGAGGGCCATGTAACGCGCCCGGCGCATGCGGCCGCTGAGTCCCTCGTACATCCGGATCAGCACCGGATTGGCGGAGGCCCGCATGATGCGTTCGTGGATTTCCTGGTTCAGCTTGAAGAACCCGGCCTTGTTGCGCTTGCGGTAGTGGCCAACCATCCGCTCGTGCAGCGAGCGGATCTCGGCAAGCTGCGCATCGGTGATGTGTTCGCAGGTGAGTTCGCCGGCCAGCGCTTCCAGTCCTTCCATGACCTCGAAGATGTGGTCGACTTCTCGCGCGTCGAGCTTGGTGACGCTGGTGATGCGGTGCGGGCGCAGATCGACCAGGCCTTCGGCGGCGAGCACCCGGTAGGCCTCGCGCAGGGGGGTGCGCGAGATGCCGAGTTGTTCACACAGCGCGCGTTCAGGGATGCGGCTGCCCGGGGCCAGCGCGCCGTCGTTGATCATTGCGCGCAGCTGCTTCACCACTTCGTCCAGCAGCAGCGGCCTGGCAATTGGCTTGAATGTTGCTTTCACCGGATGTTGTCTCCATCCGGTTTACGGTATATGGTATACCAAAACTGATGCCTCGACGGTGGCGCTCCCGGCCTGATGCGGTGCGCCTGCCCTGCGGGGATCTGAGCGGGTGGAGCCAATTCACGCAACCAGGAGCGCATCATGAAAAACACTTTCTTGCAGGCGGTCATTGTTCTCGGAATGTCTTTTGCGGTTTGCGGCGCCGGCCTCGCCCAGGTTTATCCCGAGCGTTCGGTGCGGCTGGTCGTGCCTTATCCGCCCGGCGGCGGTACTGACATCATCGGCCGCGTGGTGGCGCAGAATCTTACCAACAGTCTGGGGCAGCAGGTGGTGGTAGACAACCGGGGCGGCGCCGGCGGCACGATCGGCACCGACATCGTGGCCAAGGCCACGCCCGACGGGCACACCCTGCTGATGGTGCCGACCAGCCACGTGATCAATCCCAGCATCTACCCGAAGCTGCCCTACGATACGGTGAAGCAGTTCACGTCGATCACTTTGGCGGCTTCGGCCACCATCGTGCTGGGTGCGCATCCGTCGGTGCCGGTCAAATCGGTGAAGGAACTCCTCGCGCTGGCCAAGTCCCGTCCGGGGGAACTCAATTTCGGATCCGCCGGCAACGGCACGGTGTTCCACCTGACCGGCGAGCTGTTCAAGCGCCAGGCCGGCATTGACCTGGTGCATGTGCCGTTCAAGGGCGGCGGGCCGGTGATCGCGGCGCTGGCCGGCGGGCAGATCTCGCTGGCCTTCGAGACGATGCTGGCGATGTTCCCCCACATGCAGGCGGGCCGCATCCGCCCGCTGGCGGTGACCAGCGCAAAACGCTCCTCGGTGATGCCGGACCTGCCGACGGTGGCCGAACTCGGGTTTCCCGACATCGTGGCCGAGAACTGGTACGGCTTCTACGCGCCGGCCGGGACTGCGCCGGCCATCGTGGCGAAGCTCAATGCCGAGATCGTGAAGGTGCTGAGGCAGGCGGATGTGCGGAAAAAATTCCAGGAACTGGGCACCGAGACCGTCGGCAGCACGCCGAAGGAGCTCGACGACTACATCCGCAAGGAAATGGCGAAGTGGAGCCGCACGGCGAAGGAAGCCGGCGCCCGCGTCGACTGAGGCAGTTATCGATCAACCCCGGAGGACAGCATGGCCATCGTCAGGACCAAAGAGGAATATCACGCCAAAACCACCGAGCAGATGGGCAAGCACCTGTTGCGCCCCGACTGGAACATCCGCCAGAAAATGGCGCTGGCCTGCCGCATGTTGTGGGCGGACGGGCACGAGTCGGCGCTGGCCGGGCAGATCACCGCGCGCGGCGAGAAGCCCGGCACCTACTGGATGCTCAGCTTCGGGCTCGGTTTTGACGAGGCCTGCGCCAACAACATCGTGCTGGTCGATGACGACCTCAACATCCTCGAGGGCGGGGGCATGGTCAATCCGTCTAACCGTTTCCACCTGTGGATCTACCGGCACCGGCCCAATGTCAACGCGATCATCCACACCCATCCGCCGGCCTGTTCGGCGCTGTCGATCATCGGCGAGCCGCTGAAGGTTTCGCACATGGACACCTCGATGTTCTACGACGACTGTGCCTACCTCGCCGAGTGGCCGGGGCCGCCGATCGGCGACGAGGAGGGCGAACTGATCCACAACGCGCTCGGAGACAAGCGCGCGATCCTGCTGGCCCACCACGGCCAGCTCTGCGCCTGCGCGACGCTGGAGGAAACCGCGGTGCTGGCGATGTTTTTCGAGCGCACCGCGCGCATGCAGCTGGCTGCAAGGGCGGTCGGCGAGATCAAGCCGCTGAAACCGGAGGCGGCGAAGGAGGCGCATGACTACCGCCTGAAGCCGAGTTACATCGGCGCCACCTTCCATTATTTTGCCAGGCGGGTGCTGCGCAACAACGGCGACGACGTGTTGTCCTGACGGGTGTCCGCACCCCGGACGGAGGCCGCGTCCGGGGTGGCCAGGGCGATATACTAGCGGCCATGCAAGTCACCTCCATGCACTTCAAGGCCCGCGCCGGCGCCAAACTCGCCGACGTCAGGCTGCAGACGGCCTTGAAGAAGCTGCAGGGCAACTTCGTCAAGGGCCGGGCCGACCGCATCGCCGAACTGGACAACTTTCCGGAGATCCGGGATGCCGCGGCGGCGATCCGTGACCGTGCGCTGGAGAACCTCGACGTCTGGCTGGACACCTTCGAACACAATGCCAAGGCACGTGGCACCGTGGTGCACTGGGCGGAGACCCACGAGGACGTGAACCGCATCGTCCGCGAAATCGCCGCGCGGCACGGGGTGCGCAAGGTGATCAAGTCGAAGTCGATGGTCACCGAGGAATGTGGCCTCAACGACGCGCTGGAGTCGGCCGGCCTCGAGGTGGTCGAGACCGACCTCGGCGAATACATCCTGCAACTGGCGAAGGAGCCGCCTTCGCACATCGTGGCACCTGTGGTGCACAAGACCCGCGACGAGGTTTCCGACCTGTTCGCGGAAAAGCACAAGGCGCCGCGGCTGACCGACATCCCGGCGCTGTGCCGCGAGGCGCGGGAGAAGCTGCGGCCGCATTTCCTGTCTGCGGACATGGGCGTGTCCGGTGCCAATTTCGTCATTGCAGAAACCGGCTCGACGCTGATCGTCACCAACGAGGGCAATGGCCGCATGGTGACCACGCTGCCGAAGGTGCACGTGGCGATCACCGGCATCGAGAAGGTGGTGCCGACGCTGGAGGATGTGACGACGCTGCTGCGCCTGCTGCCGCGCCACGGCACCGGGCAGAGCATCACCAATTACATCTCGGTGACCACCGGGCCGAAACGCGACGGCGATTCCGACGGGCCGGAGCATTTCCACGTGATCCTGGTCGATGCCGGGCGCACCGATCTGATCGGCGGCGACATGCAGCAGATGCTGCGCTGCATCCGCTGCGGTGCCTGCATGAACCACTGCCCGGTCTACCAGAGCGTCGGCGGCCACGCCTACGGCTGGGTCTATCCGGGGCCGATGGGTTCGGTGCTGACGCCGACCTATGTCGGGCTGGAAAACGCGCGCGACCTGCCCAATGCGGCGACGCTGTGCGGCCAGTGCGAGGTCGCCTGCCCAGTGAAGATTCCGCTGCCGGAACTGCTGCGCAAGCTGCGCGAGCGCCAGTTCGAGCAGGGCCTCAAGCCCTGGCACGAGGTTGCGGCGCTGCGGCTGTGGGGCTGGCTGGCACAGCGACCGGTGCTGTACGGGCTGGCGACGCGGCTCAAGGTCCGCACGCTGAAGGCAATGGCCAATCCGCAGGGCATGATCCGCAGCCTGCCCTTCGGCGGCGGCTGGACCGACCGGCGTGATTTCCCGGCGCCGGAGGGGAGGACTTTCAGGGAAATGTACGCAGAAGCAAAGTCAAAGGCGTAGCCGCAGAGGACACAGAGATCACAGAGCACTGCAAAATCAATTTACAGGATGGACAGGATAGACAGGATTTAAAACAGAACATAATGGTCAGAGGTATCGAACATCGGGTTTTATCCTGCAAATCCTGTCCATCCTGTTAAATCGTATTTGGTTTTCCTCTGTGTCCTCTGTGTCCTCTGTGGCTAAAGGTTTTAAGTTTTTTAAAGTTTTTTCGGAACCCTCATGAACAAACCAAACGACATCACCACCACCATTCCCTTCTGGATCGACGGCAAGCCGCAGGCCGCGACATCGACCCGCACTGCGGGTGTCACCAATCCGGCAACCGGCAAGGTCACGCGGCTGGTGCCGCTGGGCAATGCAAAAGACGTGGATGCGGCGGTCGCCGCCGCAAAAAAGGTGCTGCCGGCCTGGCGCGACATGCCGCCGCTGCGCCGCGCGCGCATCCTGATGAGGTTCCGCGAAATGCTGGTGGCGCACCATGAGGAACTGGCGCGCCTGGTCACCGACGAGCATGGCAAGACCCTGCCCGATGCGATGGGCTCGGTGCAGCGCGGCATCGAGGTGGTCGAGTTCGTTACCGGCATTCCGCATCTGCTGAAAGGGGAGCACAGCGCCGATGTTGGCACCGGCGTCGACACCCATTCGCTGCGCCAGCCGGTCGGCGTCTGTGCCGGCATTACGCCCTTCAATTTTCCGGTGATGGTTCCGCTGTGGATGTTCCCGGTGGCGCTGGCCTGCGGCAACACCTTCGTGCTGAAACCCTCGGAGAAGGTGCCTTCGGCGTCGATGCGCATGGCCGAACTGCTGAAGGAGGCCGGCCTTCCCGACGGCGTTTTCAATGTCGTGCACGGCGACAAGGAGGCGGTCGACGCGCTGTTGCATCACCCCGATGTGAAGGCGGTATCCTTTGTCGGTTCGACGCCGATCGCGAAATACATCTACGAAACCTGCGCCAGGGAAGGCAAACGCGTGCAGGCGCTGGGTGGCGCCAAAAATCACGCAGTGGTGCTGGCGGATGCCGACCTCGATTTCGCCGCCGATGCGCTGATCGGCGCCGCCTATGGTTCAGCCGGTGAACGCTGCATGGCGATTTCTGCGGTGGTTGCGGTGGAGGAGGTGGCCGACCGGCTGGTGGACAAGCTCAAGGCTGCGGCCTCCAGCCTCAAGGTCGGTCCGGGCACCGGCCAGAACATCGACATGGGACCGGTGATCAGCAAGGTTCACCGTGACAAGATCGCCACCTATGTCGGCGAGGGCGTGGCCGCCGGCGCCGTCGCGGTGCTCGACGGGCGCAGCCTGAAGGTGTCCGGTCACGAGGAGGGATTTTTCATCGGGGCTTCGCTGTTCGACCGCGTGACCACCGACATGAGCATCTACCGTGACGAAATCTTCGGGCCGGTGCTGGTGGTGCTGCGGGTTAAGACGCTCGACGAGGCGATCGCGATGATCAATGCGAATCCCTATGCCAACGGCACCGCGGTGTTCACCCGTTCCGGTGGTGCCGCACGCAAGTTCGAACGCGAGATCGAGGTCGGCATGGTCGGCATCAACGTGCCGATCCCGGTGCCGATTGCCTTCTATTCCTTTGGTGGTTGGAGGAATTCATTGTTCGGTGACCAGCATGTGCACGGTCCCGAGGGGGTGCGTTTCTACACCCGCGGCAAGGTGGTGACCACGCGCTGGCCCGACGACAAGGCCGTGGCCGGCGGCTTCAACATGCCGACGCTGTGAAGAAAATGTGAGGAGTGAGTGGTGAGGAGTAAGGAGTAAAACCCAGGCGCCTCACTCCTCACTCCTTACTGCTCACTCACAAACCCATGTCTGCCCGCGCCAATATCCTCTCCCGCATCCGCACCCGCCAGGGCAAGGCGGTGACGGTGCGCGCGGCCGAACGCGAGGGGGTGGCGCAGTACCTGGCGGAACATCCGCAGGGTCCGCGGCCGACTACCGGAGACGATGCCGTCGCCCGTTTCCGCGAACGCGCGCTGGGCCTCTCCACGACCATCGAGGAATTGCCCTCAACCGGGGATATCCCTGCCGCGGTGGCGCGTTACCTGAGCGGGCTCGGACTGACGCCGGCCGCCGTGTGCTGGCCGGAATTCGCGGCGCTCGACTGGCGGGCGCTGGGGCTGTCCGTCGAATCGCGCGCAGCGCGGGGCGATGACCTGGTTGGCATTACCGGCGCCTTCTGCGCGATTGCCGAGACCGGTACGCTGATGACGTGTTCCGGACCGGATACGCCGCCGGCAACCAGCCTGCTGCCGGAAACCCATATCGCCGTGCTCCGACGTGACCGTATCGTCGCCGGAATGGAGGATGCCTGGGCACTTCTGCGCAGCGAGCACGAGGGCTTGCCGCGGGCGGTAAATTTCATTTCCGGGCCTTCACGTACTGCCGACATCGAGCAGACGGTGACGCTGGGCGCCCACGGCCCCTACCGGGTGCACATCTTGCTGCTGTGAGGAGGTTGGCCGTTCAGCGGCCGGAGGACAGGTCTTCGGGAAGGGGCGCTCGGGATTTCATGCGCAGCCGCAGTGCCGCCTTGGCCAGCAGGCTGGCGCTCACCGGCGCGGTGACGAACAGGAATAGCGTGATCAGCAGCTCGTGCAGCGAAACACCGTGATTGACCGAGTAGGCGATCGACGCGAGCAGCATGCCGCCGACGCCCAGCGTCGTCGCCTTGGTCGGCGCATGCAGGCGCATGAAAA
>LNFM01013714.1_pt1 | contig 12478 bp, 11 predicted proteins | sample 596031 | NCBI WGS metagenome assembly LNFM01 (sample SAMN04254537, study PRJNA301005) | activated carbon metagenome | isolation source: dual media filters at the Ann Arbor, Michigan drinking water treatment plant | place: USA: Ann Arbor
GGTCACCTACGATGGGCAAGAAGTTTCGAGTGGCAATTGCAGGCGCCAGCGGATATGCCGGCGCAGAACTCGTTCGGCTCGCCGCCGCACATCCATTTTTTGAAATTACTGCCGTCACGTCCGAGAAATCAGCCGGCCAGCTGGTGTCAGCCGTCTTCCCCAGTCTCACCGGCATCGTAGAACATCGCTTCGAGGCACTGGCTCCGGAAGCCTTGGCTGAACGGGCGGACGCAGTGTTCCTGGCGCTTCCTCACACCAAGTCACAGGACCCGGTCGCATTGTGCATGAAGGCGGGCAAGCTGGTTGTCGATCTCAGCGCCGATTATCGCCTGAAGGATGTCGCCGCCTACGAACAGTGGTACCAAACTCCACATACACACCCACGCCTCTTACAAGAAGCGGTCTATGGTTTGCCGGAACTCCATCGGGAAGCCATCGCCAAGACAAGACTTGTCGCCTCGCCGGGCTGTTATCCGACAGCCGCAATCTTGCAGTTGGCGCCTCTCATCGCCAAGAATCTAGTGCAGCCGGATCTGATTGTGATCGATGCAAAGTCCGGCATCTCCGGAGCCGGACGCAGTCCTGCTCTCCCCTACCACTTCCCGGAAGCCCATGAATCACTGGAGCCGTATAAAATCGGCAAACATCGGCATATACCTGAAATCGAACAAGAGCTGTCCGGCATGATCGGAAAGACCGGATCGATAACCGTCACCTTTACACCGCACTTGGTGCCGATGAATCGCGGAATTCTCAGTACGGCATACTGCAAGCTGGTGCACGATATGCCCCTCGCCGACCTCCGGTCCTTGTATAGGGAGTTTTACAAGGGAGAGCGGTTTGTCCGGCTCTATGAGGACATCGTCCCTAATCCCAGATATATCAGAGGCTCTAATTTTTGCGACATCGGGGTCTACACCGATCCGCGGGCCGGATGGGTCGTGACAGTCGCCGCCGTCGACAATCTGGTAAAAGGCGCCGCAGGCCAGGCCATCCAAGCGGGCTCCCTGAAGAGAGCGGGCTTACCCTGCCGGGCAGCTACCCGTAATGACCAACTGACAACTATTGACTGTCTCATCCCACACATCCAACGGCTGATCGTGAAGACCAACCAGACCTCCGGTGTGACCGCTCCTTTAGGCTTTGAAGCAGCCGGCATCCATTGCGGTATCAAGAAGCCGGGAATCCTTGATCTGGCGCTTGTCGTATCAACCGTCAGCGGGCCGATCGCCGGTGTGTTCACGAAAAACCAGGTTGCCGCGGCTCCGGTGATTCTTGATCGACTGCACCTCCGGCGGCGGCAGGGCCGCGCCATTATCGTGAACAGCGGAAACGCGAATGCCTGCACAGGGGCGAACGGGCTTGCTTCGGCGCAGGTCATGGCCTCGACTGTTGCGCAGAGTCTTGCTATTCCAGTGCATCACGTCTTTGTCGGATCCACCGGCGTCATCGGCCGCGTGCTGCCGATCGATCGAATCAAAGCGGGAATCCCGCCGTTGATCGCCCAACTCAGCAGGCAAGGCGGCCATCAGGCCGCCCAAGCCATTCTGACCACCGATCTCCGTCCAAAGACCGTCGTCGTTCGAGGCAAGATCGGCGGCAAAGCCATCACCATAGGCGGCATGGCCAAAGGCTCGGGAATGATCCATCCCAATATGGCAACGATGCTGGCGTATCTGACCACCGATGCCGCGATTGCGCCTGCAGCGCTTCAGCATGCGCTCAAGTTCGCGGTCGACCAATCGTTCAATTGCATCACCGTGGACGGCGACACCAGCACCAACGACACCGTGCTCTGTCTCGCCAACGGACTGGCCAAGAATTCTCCAATCCGGCAAGGGACGGCCCACTATCGCCGTTTCACCCAACTCCTGACTGAAGCCTCTGAACAGCTGGCCCTCGCGATTTGCCGGGACGGTGAAGGCGTGACCAAAGTCGTGAAGGTCCTGGTGACCGGAGCCGCAACGGCGACAGCTGCGAAACGTGTGGCGGCCACGATTGCCACATCCAATCTCGTCAAAACCGCCCTATTCGGAGAAGACGCCAACTGGGGCCGGGTCATGGGCGCCATCGGCCGATCCAATGTTTCCATCAAGCCGAACAACGTGACGGTGCGCTTCAATGACGTTGTGATGGTCAAGCGGGGCATGGGAGTGGGGCTCGCGGCGGAACGGCAGATCGCACAGGTTTTCAAACAAAAAGAATTTACGATTGCGGTGGATCTTGGGGATGGCCGGGCGCAGGCGCACATGTGGACAACCGACCTCTCATACGACTACGTCCGTATCAACGCAAGCTATCGATCTTAAGCCGGAATTCTCCGGCAGCGTCTTGAAAACACACAGGGACTGTTAGCAGTGGCACCAATCTATTCGTCCAATTTAGGACCGATAGAACATATTCAAATTCAACATCGGCGCACAGACGCGCCGCTTGGCTTGAGAATAAGGGGCCGGTCCCCTCGTCCATCATACGGGCGCTCTGCAAGTCTCGGAGGAGGTGAAGGCATGGCAGTCGTAGCAATCAAGGAACTCTTGGAAGCCGGTGTGCACTTCGGGCACCAGACGAACCGCTGGAATCCAAAAATGAAGAGGTTCCTCTTCGGCGAGCGGAACGGCATCTATATCATCGATCTCCAACAGACGCTCGCACGTATGGAACAGGCCTATGCCTTCGTCCGGGATATCGTTGCAGGGGGCGACTCCGTCCTGTTCATCGGCACCAAACGTCAGGCGGCTGAAATCCTCGAAGAAGAAGCGAAGCGGGCGAATATGTTCTTCGTGAACCAACGCTGGCTCGGCGGCATGCTGACGAATTTCCAAACCATCCGCCGCAGTATCGACAAAATGAAGAAAATGGAAGCCACGCTGGAGAATCCCAGCGCGCACGGCCTCAAGAAAAAAGAAATCCTCCTGATGCAGAAGGACATCGCCAAACTCCAAAAGTACCTCTCCGGCATCAAGAACATGCGCGGCCTTCCGGGCGCCGTCTTCGTCCTCGACACCAGAATCGAAAAAATCGCCGTGCAAGAGGCGACGAGGTTGGATATTCCCGTCATCGCCATCCTGGACAGCAATTGCGATCCGGATTACATCACGCACCCGATTCCGGGGAACGACGATGCAATCCGCTCGATCAAGCTCATCACGTCCAAGATTGCAGACGCGTGCATCGAAGGCGCGCACCTCAAGACTCAGCGTGACGAAGCGGAGTTCCAGACCGCGCCGGCCGGCGGAGACAAGAAACCGGCTGCGCGTCTTGAAAGCGTCCCGGCGTCATAACACATATTGTATAGGTTCAGTACCGTTCTCACTCGGTGGAACTGCAAAGGATGAAGGATAACGGACCATGGCAGGATCAAGTCAGCTAGTCAAAGAGCTTCGGGAAAAAACCGGGGCCGGCATTCTGGATTGCCAGAAAGCGCTTACCGAAAACGGCAACGACATTGAGAAGTCGATCGACTATCTCCGTCAAAAAGGGCTTGCGGCAGCCGCAAAGAAGTCCGGGCGTGAGACGAATCAGGGACTGGTTCACGCCTATATCCATATGGGCGGAAAGATCGGCGTCCTCATCGAGGTCAACTGCGAGACGGACTTTGTTGCCCGCAATGATGAGTTCAAAGCATTCGTCAATGATCTCGCGCTGCAAGTAGCAGCGGCGAAACCGGTGTACGTCAAACGCGAAGACATTCCCAAAGACCTCATCGACAAGGAACGCATGATCTACGAAGGACAAGCCAAGGAGATGGGAAAGCCGCCTGCGGCCTGGCCGAAAATCGTGGATGGGAAACTTGAAAAGTTCTTCCAGGAAAGCTGCCTGATGGAACAATCGTTTATCAAGGACCCGGCCGTGACCATCAAGGATCTTCTGGCTCAGAAAATCGCCAAGATCGGCGAAAACATGAACATCCGCCGATTCACCCGGTTTCAGCTAGGCGAAGTATGACCTCTGCCAAATACCGGCGCCTCCTTCTGAAAGTCAGCGGGGAGATGCTCGCCGGTGAGCAGGGCTACGGCATTCAACCCTCTATTCTCCAAGGCCTGGCAGAAGAGATCGCCTCCGTTGCCGCACTTGGCACCCAAGTCGCCGTGGTGATCGGAGGCGGAAATATTTTCCGCGGTATCGCAGCCAGCGCGTCCGGCATGGAGCGCGCCTCCGCCGATTACATGGGGATGCTTGCCACGGTCCTCAATGCCCTTGCGCTGCAAAATGCGCTGGAGAAAGCTGGCATCATCACCCGCGTACAATCCGCCATCGAGATGCGGCAACTGGCGGAAGGCTATATCCGCCGGAGAGCGATCCGTCATCTGGAAAAAAACCGGGTGGTCATATTCGCCGGCGGCACCGGCAATCCCTATTTCTCAACCGACACCGCCGCCGCGCTTCGCGCCATGGAAATCGGCGCGCAAGTCATTATGAAAGGCACCAAAGTGGACGGCATTTATGATGCCGACCCCATGAAGCATCCCGAGGCAAAGAAGTACTCGGAGATCCCTTTTATGGACATCCTGAATCAGAACCTCAAGGTGATGGATGCAACGGCCATCAGTCTCTGCATGGATAATAAATTGCCTCTGATCGTGTTCAATCTCAAAGTGCAGGGCAACTTCAAACGTGTGGCCACAGGCGAACCGATCGGGACCCTGGTCACACCCAGCAACCGCTGACCTGATTACGGAGTGTCGCCATGTCCAACGCCGCCCCAACCAAGCAAAAACTCACGACTCACATGGACCAGGCTGTGGAACATTTAAAGCGGGACCTAGCCGGTCTCCGCACCGGCCGGGCCTCAGTCGCGCTCCTGGACGGAGTGCGCGTCGACTATTACGGCACCATGACGCCGCTGAAGCAGGTCTCCAATATCTCTACGCCGGAAGCACGATTGCTCACCATCCAACCCTGGGAGCCGAACCTGATCAAAGAAATCGAGAAGGCCCTGGCCAATTCAGGATTGGGATTGAACCCTTCGAACGACGGCAAAATGATTCGCGTTCCCCTCCCGCCGCTCACGGAAGAGCGCCGGAAAGAGTTGACCAAGATCTGCAAAAAACACGGCGAAGATACGAAAGTGCAGATTCGCGGCTTCCGTCGCGATGCCAACGAAGAGTTGAAGAAACTGCAAAAAGATGCGAAGCTCACCGAAGACGAGCTGCGGAAGGCCGAACAAGAAACCCAAAAGCTCACCGAACAATACGGGCAAAAGATCGACGATATCATCAAGAAAAAGGAACAGGAAATCATGGAAGTCTGAGGCTCAGGCTTCCGCCCTGGCCCCCCAGCGTGCCGACTACTTCAACCTTTCTTCCAACGTGCGTATCCGTCGATCTTTCCGCATTAGCCCATAATTTAGCTCAATTCAGGAAAGGACTCTCGCCGGGCTGTGATGTCCTGGCGGTCATCAAGGCCAATGCCTATGGCCACGGGTCGGTTCATACCGCCAAGGCGCTGATTCGGCAGGGCGTGTCCCGTGTGGCGGTGGTCTCAATCGAGGAAGGGATCACGCTTCGGCAAGCGGGTATCAACGCGCCGATTGTCATCTTGGGGCCGGTGTTTCACGAACAGTTCACCGAGCTCTTCACACACCAACTGACTCCGGTAATCAGCGATGCCGCCATTTTACCGGCGTTAGGACAAGCCGCCGCGTCGCTTCCAACCCCCTACCCGATTCATCTCAAGGTCGAGACGGGTATGGGACGGCTGGGGCTCGCGCACGCTGAGCTTGTTGATCTATTCAGCTCCCGCAAATTCCCGCGCGCCTTACACTTGGAAGGACTCATGACCCATCTTGCCGACGCCGACGGGCCTGCCACGGACACGACGGAGGAACAGCTGACCCGGTTCCGCAAGGCGATAGAAATCGTCAGGACTAGCGGGTTCAGGGTGCCTTTGATCCATGCCGCCAATAGTGCCGGAGCCGTACGCTTTCCGGACGCGCAATTCTCGCTCGTGCGCCCCGGCATCATGCTCTATGGCTACCACACCCTGCCTCCATCCATCGCAGCGCCGGACTTGAAACCGGTCCTCACGCTTCGCACCACAATTGCTCAACTGCGAACTGTTCAAGCAGGACACAAGGTCAGCTATAACGGCACCTTCACCGCCAAGACGCCGACCAAGATCGCGATCCTCCCCATAGGCTACGCCGATGGGTTGAGCCGTCATCTCTCAAATCGTGGCTCGGTGCTCATCCGCGGCCAGCGCGCACCCATCGCTGGCCTCGTCTGTATGGATATGATTATGGTGGACGTCACCGGGATTGCGGGAGCTGCAGTCGGCGATGAGGCCGTCATCATCGGACGCCAGGGCGATGAACAGATCACCGCCGACGATATTGCCAGGTGGACCGGCACCATCGCCTATGAAGTCCTCTGCACCATCGGCCCGCGCGTACCTCGCCTCTATCACGAAGGCTAACCGCTCCTACGCCTACAGCTGGGATCTGCCTCTATTACTCTGCCACTTCTTTACAGACCTGCGCGATAACCCGGTCAAAGCCCATCGTCGACATCCTTCTCAAATAATGTCCGGCGGGCAGGCGCGCAATTCATGATGTGATAGACGATGCCTCTAGCTGCTGCACGCAACGGGCATCCCATACATAGCCTCAATTTATGTCCCCATACCAATAATGGTTCTGGACAACGCTTTCAGCCCCTCACAACGAAATGCGGCACAAAGCGGCTCTGATTCCCATGGATCAGACCGCGATCCTCCCGAATTCCCATCCCTGCCGGCTCGTTCCCGACCACCCAGGATCCGATCACCGGGTGCCATCCCTCGAACCGCGGCAACGGCACGTACTGCTGATAGACCGAGTTCTGCGCATCGTAGGGCCCGGTGGTCGTCAGCACCTGATCCCCGTTCACGATCATTATATTGGCGCCTTCGCGTGACCAAAATGGTTTCCTGACATAGGCGGCACAGTCTCCCGGTCCGGAAAAGAAGGCGGGCAACAGATTCGGGTGGTCCGGATACCACTCCCACAGCAACGCGAGCAGACCTTTGTGGCTGAGCACCTGCTTCCAGGCCGGCTCCAGCACCATCATCGAAGACCGGGGCAGCTCCGCCGCAAATGCGTCTTGACACATCCATTCCCAGGGATAGAGCTTGAAGAGAGCTGAGATCGGCTCGTTCCGGTGATCCACAAACCGTCGCCTCCCCGGCTCCCACCCGATCTGTTCAATCGGCAAGGTCTGCACGCGCCACCCGGCCTGGTTCGCCGTATCGGCCAGATAGATCACCGTCTGCCGATCCTCGTCGCTCCCATCCAAACAGGCCAAATGGAGCAGATCGTTCGAGGTTTGCCGACGGATCGCCCGCCACTGCCCGATCAACCGCTCATGCAGGCTATTGAATTGATCGGCCTCCGGACAGATATCTCGCAGCCATCCCCATTGACCGACCGCTGCTTCCAGCAACGAGGTGGGTGTATCGGCGTTGTACTCGAGCAATTTCGGCGACCCGATCCCGTCATACCAGAAGTCGAACCGCCCATAGAGCGACGGCTCCTGCCGCTCACACGAATCGATGATCCGGGGCCGCCACTGTTCGGGGATGCGGAGATCGGCAAAACGATCCTCGCGGATGATCCGCTCGACCGCCTCGACACAGAGCCGATGCAGGGAGGCCGTGGCCGATGCAAGACAGTCGACCTGCGACTCGCTCAACTCATAGGCGGCATCTTCCCGCCAGTAGCCGCCGTCCAGACTGTGATAGGTGACGCCGACCTGATCGAGTTGCGCCGGCCAATCGGCGCGCGGCTGCATCGTACGACGATGCATAGCTAGGCCCCCTCTTCCGGCTTATAGAATTGGCCGCCGGTCCTGCCGAAGCCACCGCGTTGGCACCCGGCCGTCAGATCATCGCCTGAACGACCGTCGAATCCCGGCATGGGAGCAGGGATCAACCCCAGTTCGTTCATCTGATCGCCTCGCACAGACGAACCATCCGATCCCTGCCATACAGCGATCCACACCATCTCTCCTAAGCCATCCGCCGCCGCGGCCAGACTCACCCGCACCTCGGTTGAATACCGCGGACGAGAAGGCACCGGGCCGGGCATAGGCCCATCCGGCCATTTCTTTTCCATGGGAACCTTTCGCTCGAAATAGAAGACCCGGGAAGGAACAGGGAAACCGGCTGAGCTCACAGCCAACCGGACACGCGCACGCAGACATCTTACACGGATTGAGGGCTCGCCGGGTGAGTCAACAGCGGTCACATCATGATGAGGAAAACCCACAGCCAGGACAAAGCGTCCGGGCCCGGTCCGCGCCACCGCAACATTCCGTGGTTCCCAGCACGTCCCGAAAGATTCCGGCCAGATCGCGGAACGCCTGCCCTCCGTCGCCGGACGATACCGAACCGTGCTTCGTCGCCAGAGTCATCAAGTGAAGCGCCGCCACCGGCTGTCGATGCTCAAGCGCACAACGCCAGAGCCTTGCGTGCACGGCTCAAGATCCACCCCCTCCATTCTTTGCGACTTTAATGGCCCATTGCTGCTACCATGTGTCGCACCGCAAAATCTCGCAACCATGACCACAAGGAGCGACCGTGAACCGAATGACCCTCCTCGCCGCCTCCATCCTGCTGGCACTGACCGGCCTTCTTCCCGCCTCTGTAGCCCAGGCAGAGAACGGCTCTCTCAATAGCGGCTCCAGCTCGTCGCGGAACGCAGCTATCCAAGAGACCAGCAGCGCCGACGAATCAGCAGCCGGTCGCACACAGACAAACGAGGCTGAAGGGCCGTCCCCAGAGGCTGCTCATACCAGCAAGACTCTGGAACCCGTGGGCGTTCTGCTGCTCCTGCTATTCCTGGGAGCGGCGACAGTTTTCTACTACCTCAAAATACAGCGCCCCTCCCTCCCTGACTTTTCCGGACTCGCCGGGCGCGACCCCGCCATCGATAACCGGTCAGAAACGCCGGCTCGCGCATACAAACGAAACCTGTCGATTGACCAGGTCACCTCCGAGGATAAAGCCACCTTCCAACAACTGCTGAGCGACGTTCATGCAGCCTGGAGCAGGCGGGACCTGGCCGGATTGCGGCAATTCGTAACACCGGGCATGCTGAACTACTTCAGCGCCACCCTGGCCGATCACACCAAACAGGACATCCACAACCATGTGGAAGATGTGATCTTGCTCCAGGCCGAAATCCTGGAAGCCTGGATGGAAGGCACCGCGTACTACGTGTCCGCAGGGCTTCGCTGGAGCGCCCGTGACTACAACCTGTCCCTGACCAAGCAGCGCGGAGAGCCAGGGTATGTCGTCACAGGCAGCGAAGAGACGCCAACTGAGTCGCGCGAAATTTGGACCTTCGTACGCGATCAAGATGGCAAATGGCTGCTCTCAGCGATTCAGCAGTAAGAAAAGCGGAACGGGCGGGATGAGACGTGCAACATAAACGATGAAACGAGGCGAGAGAGTGCTGTCTGGTCAACCGATCGCCCCCTGCAGAGATACCAGAGAGCATTCATCACTGTATGAATAGGCTCAGAGCCGCTGCAGTGACCGGCCACTTAATTAGAATAAAGTTATGGAAGAAGCCGTCATCATCGACGTCATTGTGACTCGCCGATCACCGCCGACGACATCGCCAAGTGGACCGGCACGATCGCGCGTGAAGTTCTCTGCACCATAGGTCCGCGCGTGCCGCGTCTATATCACGAAGGCTGAGGTGCCCTCGTCCTCGTGCCCGTGCTCTCACTGGCCTTCCGGTTTCCACTCACTCGCCAATTTCTTGGCCTTGTTAATTTGAGCCTCCGTCATCCCTTTGGCCAGGATATCACGCAGCATGGGCGCGGACTTATCTCCGTTCGTCGCAGCAAGACTGATCCACATATACGCTTTGACCTTATCTTTCGGCACTCCTTCCCCGTCATCGTACATTATCCCGAGTTTCGTTTGAGCAAGCGCATTATTTTGGTTTGCCCCTAGACGGAACCAACGCAGGGCTTGCTGATAGTCCTTCGGACCGCCTTCTCCATTAAAATACAAAGTGCCCAGGCTGAACTGCGCCTTGGCCTGTCCCTGCGCCGCAGCTTTGGCATACCACTTCCTGGCTTGTGCATCGTCCTGCGGCACCCCTCGGCCCTTGTGATACAGCAGCCCCACGTGATACTGCGCCTGGGCATCGCCCTGCTCCGCCAGCGGCTGCCACTCACGCATAGCAGTGGCATAGTCTTCAGCATCATAGGCCGTCATGCCGGCCTGAAAATCGGCCCATGCCGGCACGGCGAGCCAGAAGACCGACAACACAAGGGTACTCGTCAAGCGGAAAGACATAGGCTCCTCGCAAAAATGGCGCATTTTAAAAGAATCGCGATGGGAGGTGCAAGGTCAACCACAAGGCAGTCATTTGTGTCAGTCTATCTGCTCCGGTACTTCTCAGACAGGTGTGTGACCGCTTGTTCAGCATGTTTCGTCGCCACGTCCGCATGACCTGCTTTCCCATGCTCGATGGCCTGTTTGAGTTCCCTGATCCCTGCGTCTACATGCGGAGCCTCGCCGGCCTTCAGAGCAGACTGTAGCGCCGCTTCTGCGCTGGTCAGAAGTGCACTCACATGACCCTGTCGGCCATGGTCCACCGCCTCCGTGGCAAGCGTGACGGCCTCCTGGCGGTGCTGCTCCTCAGCACGTATCACATCACGCCTGGCCCCGCCTTCGCCAAATACCGGTTGCAACGGCAGCACCGTGGCGGTGACGAGGACGAGCATGGAAGCAAGTGCGACAGTTCGTGGCATGGTATCTCGTGTCATCGGAATTCTCCCTTCTTAAACAAAGTGACCCGACCTCCCTAGACACTCTGTTCCAACGTGTGGACGACTCGATGGCCCGTCCGTCTTTTTTCCGTGGTATTGTACCATGTGTGATCCCAGAGCCTCCCCAGGAAGAGACGATACCGGGACATTCTACTTTTTCCAAGTGGCTTGATCTAGGACTCTGAATGGTGGGACGAGGATGCGCAAGGCGTCGGACAGGCGCGCACCCGAGAATTTAGAATGCCCTGTTTTTCGCCCTCAGTTGCTGACACCTTTTTCAGACCATCCCCTTACTGTCTCGCACCGAACAGCTCATCAACGAGAGGCTGCAATTTGCTTCCCGTTGTTCCAAACTTGTCTAACCGGCCCCCACCCCACCTCGCATCATAGATAGCCTCACCAATCAAATTGACCTTTTCATAGACCCGCAATTCCGCATAGGTTAAGTACATGGCCATATCCCAATTCCAGTTAGCCGTGTATTCCAAATGATGCACACAATCATCAGGCAGCTCACGGTCAAACGTCCTTGCCTTGATTCCATGACTGCGAATCTGTATTTCCAACTCCGGAAGAAACCCTTCCATCAAGACCCGAGGGTTCGTCTTGATACAGAGATCAGAGACTTTTCCATTCCCGACTGGCTTCACCGACGTCTTAATGGAACATCCTGTTAACGCCATCAGAAGAAGACAAGCCAGAACCATTATTTTCATAACCGACCTCCTTATGTGACTCCGGCTCCCTGTTTGACAGAATGTTCGACCGTCTCATAGTTGTTTTCTGATTTCTTTCCACTCCTTCGCCGTCTTCGCCTTGCGCGGAATCTCACTTTTGGGCGGCTCAGGGAGGATCACCGCATCGATGCGCCGCTGAAGGAATGCCTCGGCAAATACCTTTGTTCGGCCAATCCCGACTTTGATCGCATTCCAGCCTGACGCACGGAGCTCATCGATCTTCTTTCCCAAAGCCTCGTTGCCTGGAGGGAGCACTAGTATGTACCCGGATGGAAAGTGATGGGCCTTCAACCATGCTCGCACCTGTGCGCTTGCTTGAAACCCCTCCGACCCGATCGATGGCACGAGATAGATGACCTTGTAATAGAACTGGCTGAGTTTCCCGATCTCTGCTGCCGCATCGGGCATCGGCTTTTGCTCCGGATTGTTCTGGGGCCCGGAGCCTGGAATTGAAGCCTCGACGTGGACTGTCTCAATCAAGGAGGCTATGTCGATGGCCAGGATCGGATTGCGCCGCTCCCATACGAGCAGATTCGCCTCTCCTGTCGCCGGCAAGACTCGTGTACTGGCGCCGAGTCGAACCTGAATCGGCAGGGCCCCCACCGTCTTCGTGCTGTAGGTAAACGACGCCCGACCGTCTGCGCCGGTCGTCGCCGTCGCGGCAACCTTTCCATCGACGACTAACTCCAGCGGCTCCCCGCCCAGGCCCGCATTTCTCACCGCACCCGTCGTGCCGATTTTCGCTTCAATGGTTGCCGGCTGACCTGATACCGTGAGCGCGTCTTTGACCTGAATCGTGGCGGCAATCTTCTCCGCCGCGTCACAGGGGCGTGCCGATACGAATATGATGAGGAGAATGGAACAGAAGGCTGAGATGCTGCGGGAGCGAGTGGTCATGGGCCTCACGGCCACATTAAAGCATATCTCGCGGGGAAAAGAGCTTATAGCTGATGGCGTATGGCACGTGATCGAAGGAGA
>LNFM01011010.1_pt1 | contig 12477 bp, 6 predicted proteins | sample 596031 | NCBI WGS metagenome assembly LNFM01 (sample SAMN04254537, study PRJNA301005) | activated carbon metagenome | isolation source: dual media filters at the Ann Arbor, Michigan drinking water treatment plant | place: USA: Ann Arbor
GAAAGCGTGCGCGGCTTGGCCGCGCTCATGGTCGTGCTCTTTCACACGCCGGCCTGGTACTTGCCGCTGTTCGATATGAGTGTCGTGCGCAACGGTTTTCTGATGGTGCATCTGTTCTTCGTGCTGTCCGGCTTCGTCATCTACAAGGCCTACGGAACGCGCTTGCATACGGCGACGGACCTAATGAAGTTTCAGGCGCTGCGCTTCGGCCGGCTCTATCCGATTCACATCCTGTTCCTGCTGGTTTTCGTCGGCATCGAAGGCGCGAAATATGTCGCGGCGACGACATTCGGCATGAATCTGCCCAACGCCCAGCCCTTCCAGAACGGCGGCGTCGCGGAATTTATCGAGACTCTGTTCCTCGTCCAGTCGCTCGGCTTCACGGAGAACGCCAAGCCGTTCAATTTTCCGAGCTGGAGCATCAGCGTCGAGTTCTACACTTATATCCTGTTCGCCCTGGTCACCCTGCTGGCGCCGCGCGGCAAGACGCTTGTCTATGCGGTCCTCGCGATCCTGGCGCTGCTCGCCGTCGCTCTGTTGCGAGAGGATGTCGCAAACTTCATCTTTATCCTCCATTGCGTCTCGGGCTTTTTCCTCGGTTGCCTGGTGTGTCAGGCTTGCGACATCTTGCGCGGCGCGGATCTGCGCCTGCCGGCGATCACGCCGCTCGCCGTCGTCGGCTTGATCTTCGTCTATCTTTGGCTCAAACCGGAGGGCGAGCATCCTTACGACTACGATCTGCTGATTTTTCCGCTGACGGCCTTGCTCATCTTCGCGCTGCAGCTCTCCGTCGACAATCCGCTGTCGCGCCTGCTGCGGGTTAAAACGCTCGCCTGGTTGGGCACGATCTCCTATTCGATCTATATGAGTCATGCGGCCTTGATCTGGGTCGCCAATCAATTCATCCGCGTCGTTCTGAAGCGGCCGGAAATCTCGCTCAACGGCCTGATGCATCCGCAGCTGACGGCCGGTGAAGCCGTTCTCGCTTATGGCGCATTGTTCGGCTTGGTCATCGGCTTGAGCTCGCTGACGTTTCTCTGGATCGAAAACCCCTTGCGCGAAGCGGCCCGGCGCAAGATCAATTTCCAGCGGGCGTCATGACCGTTCTGCATCTTATGCAATGCACGAATCTCGGCGGCATGGAGCAGGTCGCCTATCGCCTGATGGCGGATCTGCAGGCAGCGGGGATCGAATTTCGCTTGGCGACGCCGATGCCTTTCGGGCCCGGCGCCGATCAGGCGCGGCGGTTCGACGCGACGATGCGCGATTTCCCTTATCGCGGCCGCTTCGGCTGGCGCGATTTTCCCGCCTTTCGCCGTCATGTGCGCGATCTGGCCGCCGGCTGCGCCCAGATCTGGGTGACCGGCACCTCGGCGGCGGCGCTCGCGGCCATCCTCGGCCTGCGCCAGCCGAAGGTCCTCAGCCATCACTATCACCACTTCGAGGGCGGTCATGCGGCGCTGCGCTGGCGCGGCTTTTATGAACTGCTGGGCCGCCAACTCGACGCCATCACTTATCCTACCGCCTTCACCCGCGATGAAGCGCTGCGCATCGCGCCCTGGCTCAAGGGCCGCGCCCATGTGGTGCCCAACGGGTTCGAGCTGCATTACGAGGGCGAGGCGACGCGGCTCGAACGCCGCGCGGCGGCGCGTCGGACGCTCGATTTGCCGATCGACGCGCCGGTCATCGGCAATGCCGGCTGGCTCATTCCGCGCAAGCGGTTTGATGTTTTCCTGCGCACGGCGGCGCGGGTCCATGCGGTGCGGCCGGATGCGCGATTCGTCATTTGCGGCGGTGGCCCGCTCGAGGGCGATCTGAAACGCATGACGGCCGCGCTCGGCCTGGAACAGGCCGTCCGCTTCACCGGCTGGGTGCGGGACCTGACGCCCCATTACGAGGCGTGGGATGCCCTGCTGTTCAATTCGGACTTCGACACCTTGCCGGCGGCGCCCATGGAGGCGGCCAGCCGGGGCTGCCTCACCGTGGCATCGCTGCTTTACGGCGGTCTCGGCGAATTCATCGAGCATGGGCGCAGCGGCTATCTGTTCGACCGCCATGACGAACCAGCCATGGCCGAAGCCCTCTTGCGGGTGACGAGCGATTCGGCGCAGGCTCTCGCCTTGCGAGAGGGGGCCATCGACAAGCTGCGGAGAGATTTTTCCATCGAGCGCGCCACCGCGTTCTACCGCGATTTTTTCGCCTGAGGATCACCATATGACCGCCGCGACGACCGACTTCACCCAATGGGAAAAGAAAATCCCGCGCCAGCCGTTGACCGATCGCGACGCTTATATCCTGGCCGCTTGCGCCGGGCGCGACGTGATTCATCTCGGCGCCTGCGACTATCCGATGACGCGCGGCAAGGCGGAGAAGGGCGAGTTGCTGCATCAGAAGATGCAGGGCAAATGCCGCTCGCTGGTCGGTTACGACAACGACGGCGCCTCGATCGGGTTGCTGCGCGATGAGTTCGGCCTCAGCGACATCGTCGATCGCGATCTGTCCAAGCCGTTCGACGAGAGCGTGGCGCGTGGCGATCTCGTGGTCTGCGCCGATATCATCGAGCATGTGAACAATGTCGGAAATCTGCTCGAGGCCTGCAATCGTCTGCTGCGTCCGGGCGGCACGCTGCTGGTCAGCACGATCAACGCCGCATCGCTCAAGCAGGCGATCCGCGCTCTGTCGAGCCGCGAGCCTGTCCATCCCGACCATGTCGCCTATTTCAGCTATGCGACGCTCGGCGTGTTGATGAGCCGCTTCGGCTTCCGTCTCGAGGATTGCCGCTATTTCGCCTATCCCACCCTGTCGGGCCTGGCGCAGAAATTTTTCGACGCCGTGCATCGCTGCGCGCCGCCGAGCGCCGACGGCATCATCGTCGCGGCCCACAAGGAGCGCGATGTCTGAGGCGTCTCCCTCGCTCGCGAAAGCGCTTCCCGCCGTGGCCTTCGTCTGGGGCCAATTCGCGCCCTATCACCGCGACCGTTGCGAAGCGGCCGCTGCGCGGTTGGCCGGCCGCTATCGCGTCTGCGGCATCGAGATCGCCAGCCGCAACGAGCTCTATGATTGGGCGCCGTCGGCGGCGGCGGACGGTTTTGCTTTTTCAACGGCTCTGCCGGGGCGCTCCTGGCAGGAGACGTCGCGGCGCGACCGGCTGGCGGCGCTGACGGTGGAGCTGCGCCATAGCGGCGCCGATATCGTGTTTCTTTGCCACTTCGATCAGCCGGAAATCTTCCTGACGGCGCTGTGGCTGCGCCTGCGCGGCAAGCGCGTCTTCATCATGCAGGATTCCAAGTTCGACGATCGCCCGCGCCAGCTGTGGCGCGAACTGATCAAGGCGTTCCTGTATCTGCCTTATCACGGCGCCTTGGCGAGCGGCACGCGCACCAAGGATTATTTGCGCCTGCTCGGCCTGCGGGCGCGGCGCATCGTCCTTGGATATGACACGGTCTCCGTGGCGCGCATTCGTCGCCTGGCGGGCGCGCCGCCGGCGCCGGCGGGCACGCCTTTCGCGGCGCGGCATTTCACCGCCGTTGCGCGCTTCGTCGAGAAGAAGAATCTGTCGCTGCTGCTCGCCGCCTATGATCTCTATCGCCAGACGGCGGGCGAGAGCGCGCGCGATCTGGTTCTCGTCGGGGGCGGTCCGCTGGAGGCGGCCTTGCGCGCCGAGGTGGCGCGGCGCGACCTGGCCGGGGTCCGCTTCGCCGGTTTCCTGCAGGAAGAGGGCGTGGCGCAAAGCCTGGCGCAGAGTCTCGCTCTCGTGTTGCCCTCGCGCGAAGAGCAATGGGGTCTCGTCGTCAATGAGGCCTTGGCCATGGGCCTGCCGGTGCTGGTTTCGGAAAACGTCGGCGCGCGCGACGCCTTGGTGCGCCAGGGCGTGAACGGCTATGTCTTCGAGCCGGAGAATGCCGAAGGCTTGGCGGGCGCGATGGTCCGCTTGGCGGCGGACGAGGCGGAATGGCGCCGGCTCAGCGAAGGCTCCAACGCCTTGGCCGAGCGCGGCGACGTCGCCCATTTCGCGCAAGCGGTGGCGCAGCTGATCGGTCTGCCTGGCGCGGAGGCGGCATGAGCGAGGCGCTGTTCGTCGTCGGTCCTTTTCCCCCGCCGGTTCATGGCGCCGCCGTGATCACGGCGGCGGTGGCCGACCGCTTGGAACAACATGCGACGATCCGCCGTTGCGACATTTCGCCCGGCCGCTTGTCGCGCGGGCTGGCCTATCATCTGCGCCGCGTCTGGCGCGTGCTCGCCGCCGCCGCCGCCATTGCCGAGAACGTCGGGCGGACCGGTTGTGTCTATATCTCGGCCGCCGGCGGCAGCGGCCTTTTGTACAATCTACTGCTGACGACTGTCGCGCGCCTGTTGCGGCAACGACTGTTCCTGCATCACCATTCCTTCGCCTATCTCGACCGGCCGAGCGCCACGATGGCCCTGTTGGTCCGAATGGCAGGCGACGCGGCGGTGCATGTCGTCTTATGCCCGCGCATGGCGGCCCTGCTGCGCGAGCGCTATCCGCTGGCGGCACGCAGCATGATCGTGAGCAACGCCGCCTTCTACCCGGTGGGCGAGAGCGCTCCGGACAGATCGCCAGATAAGCTCGTTCTCGGCCATATGGGTAACCTGACCGACGAGAAGGGGCTCGATCTCGTGCTCGATCTCTATCGCGAGGCGCTGTCGTCCGGCCTGGCGGCTCAGCTCGTGCTGGCCGGCCCGACGGCCGACGCGACGGCGGCGCATGAGATCGTCGCGGCGCAGGAAGCGAGCGGCGCGGGGCTGGTCTATCGCGGTCCCGTCTACGGCGCGGACAAAACCCGCTTCTTTGACGATATCGACGTCTTTGTCTTTCCCACGCGCTATGTCAACGAAGCCGAGCCGACCGTGCTGTTCGAGGCCTTGGCCCATGGCGTGCCGGTGATCGCGCTGGGGCGCGGCTGCATCCCCGAACAGCTTGGCGCGATCGATGGCGAAGGGCCGGGCGGCATCGTGGTGCCGGTCGGCGGCGCCTTCGTCAAGCGCGCCACCGAGGCATTGCGCGGCTGGGCCGCATCGCCCGAGGGGTTCGCCGACAAGCGCCACGCCGCACGGGCGCGGATGGCCGAGCTGCACGAGCAAGCCGCAGGCGATTTCCAAAAACTTCTGCAGGCGATGGCAACGGGAACGGCACGATGACGGACGGCACGGATCTTTGCCTGGTCTGCGGCGGCACAGTCGAGCGCTTCCTGGAGGGCTTGAGCGACAACCGCTTCGCCGCGCCGGGCGTCTATGCCATCGCGCGCTGCCGCGTCTGCGGCACGGAACAGACGGTGCCGCGCCCGGACGGCGAACGGCTGCGCGAACTCTACGAGCGTTATTACAATTTTGGCGGCGGCGAGATGGGCAGCCGCGGCGGCTCGCGTTATGCGCAGCTGCGCGAGCGCCTGTTCAAAAGCTGGCTCTATCGTCTGTGGCTGCGCCTCGACGGCGACGTCTCGTTCCATCTCGTGCCCGGCCAAGGCCGTCTGATCGATATCGGCTGCAATGAGGGGCGCGGCTTGGAATGTTATCAGGCCAACGGCTTTGACGCCGAAGGCCTCGAGCTCAACCGTATCGCGGCGGCGGAGGCGCGCGCCCGCGGCTTTCGCGTCCATACCGTGACGCTCGACGCCTTGACGCCTGACGCGCCGTTCGATGTCGCCGTGCTGTCGAATGTGCTCGAACATACGCCCGACCCGCGCGCCATCTTGCGCGATCTCCGCCGCATCTTGCGCTCAGGCGGCGAGGTCTGGATCAGCCTGCCCAATGCCGCCAGTCAATATCGCCATTTCTTCGGGCGCGATTGGATCAATTGGCATGTGCCTTATCATCTTGCGCATTTCTCGCCCGACGGCCTGCGGCGCCTCTTGCACGAAGAGGGCTTCGAGGTCACCCATCAGCGCTGCGTCACGCCGGCGCTATGGCTGGCGCAATCGGTTCTGGCGACGCTCTATGCCAAGCCGGGCGTGCCGACGCGGCAGCTGCGCAAGACCGTGCTGGTCGCCGGCTGGATGCTGGCGCTTCGCGGGTTGTTCTTTCCGGCAATTTACATGTTGAACCAAGCGATGCGCGGCGATTGTCTCGTGGTGCGCGCGCGCAAGATGGACGTTTGACGCCGCATGCGGATTCTCGTTTACAGCATTAACTATGCGCCCGAATTGACCGGCATCGGCAAGTTCACCGCCGAGATGTGCGACTGGTTCGCCGCGCAGGGCCACGAGATCCGCGTCGTCACGACGCCGCCCTATTATCCCGATTGGAAGGTGCGCGACGGCTACAGCGCCTGGATGTGGCGTGGCGAAACGATCAAGGGCGTGCGCGTCACGCGCTGCCCGCTCTGGGTGCCGGCAAAACCCAGCGGCCTCAAGCGCGCGATTCATCTGATGAGCTTCGCGCTCTCCAGCCTGCCGGCGATGCTGTGGCAAGCGCTGGCCTTTCGTCCGGACGTCGTCTGCACCATCAAGCCGCCGATGTTCGCCGAGCCGGTAGGCTGGCTGGCGGCGCGCCTCGCCGGGGCGCTGGCCTGGACTCATGTGCAGGATCTCGAGGTCGATGCTGCCTTCGATCTCGGCATGCTGCCGTCGGGCGGCTTGAAGAGCGTCACGCTCGGCCTCGACAATTGGCTGCTGCGCCGCTTCGATTTCGCCACGACCATCTCGCTGCGCATGCAGGAGCGCCTGCATCGCAAGGGGATGCCCGCGGAAAAAACCGGTCTCTATCCCAACTGGGTCGAGGCGGCGGCGATCCAGCCGCAGAGCGGACCCAATCCCTATCGGGCCGAACTCGGCATCGGCGCGGGGCAGATCGTCGCGCTCTATTCCGGCAACATGGGCGAGAAGCAGGGGCTCGATACGCTGATCGACACGGCGCGGGCCGTGGCGGCAGATTCCAATATCGTCGTCGTGCTGTGCGGCGAGGGCGCCGCGCGCAAACGGCTCGAGGAGGGCGCGCGCGGCTTAACCAACGTGCGCTTCCTGCCGCTGCAGCCGCTCGAACGGCTCGGCGATCTTCTCAATCTCGCCGACGTGCATCTCTTGCCGCAGCGCGCCGACGCCGCCGATCTCGTCATGCCGTCCAAGCTCGGCGGCATGTTGGCGACGGGCCGGCCGGTCGTCGCCGGCGCCCATGCCGGCACGCAGGTCGCCATGGCGGTCGCCGATTGCGGCCTCGTGGTGCCGCCCGACGACGGGCAGGCCATGGCGGCGGGGGTGCGAACCCTCGCCGCGGATTCCGCCCTCCGGAGCCAAATGGGATCGGCCGCCCGGCGCCGCGCCCTGGCCGATTGGGATAAGGACGGCATCCTCGGGCGGTTGGAATCCACTTTGATATCTAAAATTTATCATTAATATCAATTAACTATAGATTCCTCTGGCCCCGATTTCAGAGGTAGGCGATATACCTACCCATCGGGGGTATGAATCTCTTGATAAATATATAAAGATTTGCTTATATGTGCATGTAACCCGACTCAGAGTCGGGCGCTCAGGCATATCGCTGGCCTCTGAACAAGCGTGATAAGGGGCCCTCCGGGGGACGACACATGGCGACCTACAACGGTACCAACGGCAACAACACCATCACCGGCTCGTCGAGCGGCGACACGATGAATGGTCTTGATGGCAATGACGTCCTCAACGGCGGCGCCGGCAACGACACCATCGACGGCGGCAACAACGACGACACGCTGATCGGCGGCACGGGCAACGACAAGCTCTACGGCCGCGACGGCGACGACAACCTCGACGGCGGCGACGGCGACGACCGGCTCGACGGCGGCAACGGCAAAGACGTCATCACCGGCGGCAGCGGCAGAGACACCGTCTCCGGCGGCGACGGCGAGGACACGATCGACGGCGGCGACGGCAATGACACGCTCGACGGCGGCGCCTCGCAAGACGTGCTGCGCGGCGGCGCCGGCAACGATAGCGTCAAGGGCGGCGACGGCGACGACAAGCTGTTCGGCGGCACGGGCAATGATTCGCTCGACGGCGGCACCGGCCAGGACGTGATCTACGGTGATTACGATCCCGCTGCCGCGCCGGTCGCGCAGTCGGCCACGGTGACCTTCAACAGCGAAAGCGCCGACAACAAGAACAGCCTGGGCTATTACGAGATCGACGGAGCCGGCAACATCGTCGGCGTCAAATTCGTCTTCGCCAACGCCAGCGCCAGCGGTTCGGGCGGCTCCATGGTCGCCGGCAACAGCGCGACGGTTACCGCCGCCGCCGGCAATAGCCTCGGCTTCTTCATCGTCGCCAATGGCTATGCCGTCAACAACAGCTATTCGTCGCTGAACCTGACCACCGGTCATCTCGAATTCCGCAATGCCGACGGTTCGCCGGCCACGACCGCGAGCACCGCGCCGCAGCTCTATTACGTCAACGCATCGGGCGTCGCCACGGCGCTGGCCGGAGCGACCTATCATGCGGCGGCCGGCAGCCAGGGCGCGCCGCTCGCGCTCAATGCCGACGGCAAGGATCACGCCAGCGAGACGTTGAACAGCAACGGCACGACCACTCTCAAGTTCGAGGACCTCAACAACCTCGGCGACGCCGATTTTAACGACCTCGTCATCACCGTGAACGCAGACCTGACTGCGTCCGGCGCCGCCAATTACAACGACAATATTGTGGGCGGCGACGGCGACGACAAAATCTATGGCCAATTCGGCAACGACAACATCGAAGGCGGCCAGGGCCAGGACGAGATCTACGGCGGCGAAGGCAACGATTCGATCGATGGCGATACGGGTGACGACCGCATTTATGGCGGCGCCGGCAACGACACTCTGCGCGGCGACGACAACAACGATCACCTGTTCGGCGAAGATGGCAACGACAACATCTTCGGCGGAACCGGTGACGACCAGATGGACGGCGGCGCCGGCAACGACGTGGTGAAGGGTGACGACGGCAACGACACCGCGACCTATGTCGCGTCCGAGAACGTCGGCAGCCATGACGTCTACGAAGGCAACAAGGGTTGGGACACCCTGAAGCTGGTGCTCACCCAGGCGCAATACAGCAGCGCTTCGGTGCAGCAGGACATCGCCAATTACCAGGCGTTCCTGGCCAACAATTCCAACCCGAATTTCTCGGGCGGCCCGACCTTCCACTTCAACTCTTTCGATCTCGACGTCCGCACCTTCGAGAATCTGCAAGTCGTCGTCGTCGCGCCGCCCAACAGCGCGCCGGACGCGGTCAACGACGCCGCAGCGGTGACGGAAGACCAGTATGGCATCGTCAACGTGCTCTCTAACGACAGCACCGGCGGCGATGTCGGCGATGCGCTGACCGTCAGCGGCGTGGCCGCCACCAGTTCGCTCGGCGTCGCGCTCTCGGTCAACGCCAATGGCACCGTCAATTACAACGCCGCCGGCTCGGCCTATCTGCAGACCCTGAAGGCCGGCCAGACGATCACCGACAGCTTCACCTACACCGTCACCGACCAGGGCGGCCTGACCGACACGGCGACCGTCACCGTCACCATCACCGGCGTCAACGACGCGCCGACCGTCGCGGCGATGATCGCCGATATGACGGCCGCCGAGGACGCGGCCTTCACCCTGGCGACCGCCGGCAACTTCGCCGACATCGACGTCGGCGACACGCGCAGCTACAGCGCGACACTGGCCAATGGCAATCCGCTGCCGAGCTGGCTGAGCATCAACGCCGCGACCGGCGTGATCTCCGGCACGCCGGCCAACGGCGACGTCGGCTCGATCTCGGTGAAGGTCACGATGACCGACGGCTCGGGCGCCTCGGCCAACGACACCTTCAACCTGACCGTCACCAACACCAATGACGGCCCGACCGTCGCGGTCGCCATTCCCGATACGGCGACGCCGGAAGACGCGCTGTTCACCTTCGCCACCGCCGGCAACTTCGCCGACGTGGATGTCGGCGATACGCGCGCCTATAGCGCGACCCTGTCCAACGGCGATCCGCTGCCGTCCTGGTTGACCATCAATGCCGCCACGGGCGTTCTTTCCGGCACGCCGACCAATGGCGATGTCGGCATGCTCGCCGTCAAGGTCACGATGACGGACGGCGCCGGCGCTTCCGCCAACGACACCTTCAACCTGACCGTCGCCAACGTGAACGACGCTCCCGTCGTCACCGTGCTGATCCCCGACCAGTCGGCCGCGGAAAACGCGCCGTTCAGCTATGACACCTCGGGCAACTTCACCGACGACGATTTCATCCACGGCGACTCGCTGACCTACACGGCGACGCTGGCGAACGGCGATCCATTGCCGCCGTGGCTCACCATCGATCCCAACACCGGCGTGATCTCCGGCACGCCGCCGGACGTGGGCGCAGGCAGCGGCCTGTCCGGCACGGTGACTTTCGTCGGCGAGACGGCGGGCTATCGCAACTCGCTGGGTTCCTATGAAATCGACGGCTCGGGCAACATCAGCGCCGTCAAATTCGTGTGGGACAACAGCAGCCGCGCCGGCGACGGCGGATCGCTGGTTGGTGGCGTCTCGACGGCGCCCGTTTCGGCGGCGCCCGGCAATACGCTCGGCTTCTTCCTGATCGCCAACGGCTATGACGTCAACGGCCAGTATGCCAGCCTCGATCTGAACGCAGGCCATCTCGAATTCCGCGACTCGTTGGGCAATCCGGCGACCACCAGCACGGTCAATCCGCAGCTCTGGTATGTCGGCACGTCGGGCAGCCAGCAAATCGGCGGCGACATCTATCATTCGGCCGCCAACAACGCGTTGAACGCCGATGGCCTCGATCACACCGAGGAAACCGCGCTCGGCGGCGGCGTCATCCAGATCGGCTTCGAGGACCTCAACGGTCTGGGCGATCAGGATTTCGACGACACCATCTTCAATCTGCAGCTCTCGGGCGGCGCGACCTCCTACGAAATCGTCGTCACCGCGACGGACGAGTCGGGCGCCAGCGCCTCGGACAGCTTCCTGTTGACCATCGAGAACGTCAACGACGCTCCGGTGGTGTCGGTCAGCATCCCCGACCAGACCACGCCGGAAGACGCGCTCTTCACCTACGAGACCAGCGCAAATTTCAGCGATGACGACGCCGGCGACAGCCTGTCCTACACGGCGACGCTGGCCAACGGCGATCCGCTGCCCGCTTGGCTGTCCATCAACCCGACCACGGGCCAGCTCTTCGGCACGCCGGCCAACGGCGACGTCGGCGGCATTTCCGTGCTCGTCACGGCGACCGACGAATCGGGTGAAAGCGTCAGCGACGTCTTCGACCTCACCGTCACCAACGTAAACGACGCGCCCGTCGTCAGCGTGCTGCTGCCGAACCAGGGAATGGCCGAAGACGTGCCGTTCTCCTTCAACGCTACGGGGTATTTCACCGACGTCGATCTCGGAGATTCGCTGACCTACAGCGCGACGCTGCTCAACGGCGATCCGCTGCCGTCGTGGCTGTCGATCGATCCGGTCACCGGGATTCTGTCCGGCACGCCGGCCAACGGCGACGTCGGTAACATCGGCGTGGTCGTCACCGTCACGGACGAATCCGGCGCGCACACCAGCGACGCTTTCGGCCTGACCGTCACCAACGTCAATGACGTCCCGGTCGTTACCGTCGCGGTTCCGGACCAGGTGACGAACGAAGACGCCGCCTTCACCTACAACGCCGCCGCCAACTTCGCCGACGTCGATGTCGGCGACGCGCTGTCCTACACGGCGACGCTGGCCAACGGCGATCCGCTGCCGGCTTGGCTGAGCTTCAACGGCGCGACGGGTGTCTTCTCCGGTACGCCGGCGAACGGCGATGTCGGCGCGCTCTCGATCACCGTCACGGCGATCGACAATTCCAACACGTCGGTCAGCGACACGTTCGTTCTGACGGTCGCCAACGTCAACGACGCCCCGGTCGTCACGGTCGGTATCGCAGACGCGGCCGTCGCCGAAGATTCGGCTTTCGCCCTCAATGTCGCCGGCAACTTCGCCGATGTCGATCTCGGCGATGTGCTGAGCTACTCCGCCACGCTGGCGAACGGCGACCCGCTGCCGGCTTGGCTCTCGATCAACGGGGCGACCGGCCAGATCTCCGGCACGCCGGCGAACGGCGACGTTGGCGCGATCTCCATCATCGTCACCGCGACCGATCTCGCTGGCGCCACTGCGTCCGACACGTTCGATCTGACCGTCGCCAACGTGAACGACGTTCCGGTCGTCACCGTCGCGATCCCGGATCAGACGACGAACGAAGATGCGGCCTTCTCCTACGATGCGTCGGCCAATTTCGACGACGTCGATGCTGGCGATGTGCTGACCTACACGGCAACGCTGGCGAACGGCGACCCGCTGCCGTCGTGGCTGTCGATCGACGCCAATACCGGCGTGCTCTCGGGCACCCCGGACAACGGCGATGTCGGCGTCCTCTCGCTCATCGTCAGTGCGACCGACGGTTCGGGCGCGACCGTGTCTGACGCGTTCGACCTGACGGTCGAGAATGTGAACGACACCCCGGTCGTGACGGT
>LNFM01016045.1_pt1 | contig 12477 bp, 13 predicted proteins | sample 596031 | NCBI WGS metagenome assembly LNFM01 (sample SAMN04254537, study PRJNA301005) | activated carbon metagenome | isolation source: dual media filters at the Ann Arbor, Michigan drinking water treatment plant | place: USA: Ann Arbor
GTTGGACTGGCGCTGGAACTTGGTGCCGGCGGCGGGATTGGACGCGCCGGTGGTCTCGAGCGGCCCGAAGTTCTCGCTGAATTCGATCTGCTTGTCGTCGTCCATCGGCTGGTCGCGGAACAGCAGCACCGAGTGTTCCTCGAACGCCGCCCGGATCGGGCCGAACTCGCGTGCCGACAAGGGCTGCGTGATGTCGATGCCCGAGACTTCCGCGCCGAACAGCGGATGGAGCTTGCGGAACGTGACGGGGCCGGTATTGCGCATCGGTCGATATCCTCAGTCGACGATCGCTTGATAGGTGAGCACGCGCAGCTCGCGGCGGATCGGGTAGGTCGAGGAGGGCATGAGCTGAGTCAGCAGCACCACGGCCATGTCTTCCTTGGGGTCGATCCAGAAGGCGGTCGAGGCGGCGCCGCCCCAGGCATACTCGCCGGGCGTGCCGGCGATGAAGGCCTTAGCCGGATCGATCATGACGGAGAAGCCGAGCCCGAAGCCGATGCCGGTGTAGGTCGATTCCGAGAAGCGCGGCGTGCCCATGTCGGCCATGTCGCCCTTGAGGTGGTTCATGGTCATGAGCTCGACCGTCTTGCGGCCGAGCAGTCGCACGCCGTCGAGCTCGCCCTTGTTGAGCATGAATTTGCAGAAGCGGAGATAGTCGGATGCCGTCGACACGAGGCCGCCGCCGCCCGAGTTGACCTTGCGGGGGCTGAGGTAGCGGCTCTTGCCCGGATCGTCGATCAGGTCGAGCTTGCCGCCGGCGCCCGCGCTGTAGTTGGCGGCGAAGCGGACGTGCTTGTCGGCCGGCACGTGGAAGTCGGTATCGACCATGCGCAGCGGATCGATCACCTTCTCCTTCAGGTACTTCTCGAAGGGCTGGCCGGAGATCACCTCGACGAGATAGCCCAGCACGTCGGTGGAGACGGAATAGTTCCAGGCCTTGCCGGGCTGGGCGATCAGCGGCAGCTGCGCCAGCCGCTCGACGAGCTGTTTCAGGCTGGTGTCGGCAGTCTGGAAATCGACGCCGCCCTCCTTGGCGCGGTAGGCGGCATCGACCGGATTGCTCTCCATGAAACCGTAGGTGAGGCCCGAGGTGTGGGTGAGCAGGTCGCGGAAGTTGATCTCGCGCTCGGCCGGTACGGTCTCGATCTTGCCGCGGCTGCCGCCCGTCATGACGCGCGGATTGGCGAAGGCGGGGATGAATTTCGAGATCGGGTCGTCGAGCTGAAAGCGGCCTTCCTCGTAGAGCATCATGATCGCCGTCGAGGTGAGCGGCTTGGTCATGGAATAGATGCGGAAGATCGTGTCGGGCCGCATCGGCTTGTTGCGCGCCAGGTCGGCCTTGCCATAGACCTCGGCGAAGGCGAGCTCGCCCTTGCGCATCACGCAGGTCACCATGCCGGCCAGCTTTCCGCTGTCGACCCAGCCATGCATCCACGTGCGTACGCGGTCGAGCCGCGCTGCGGAAAGACCTACCTGTTCGGGGGCGACGAGCGGCAGCGTGTCCATGGCGATCCTCCTCGATAGGCCGCTAGACTAGCGCAGGATGGCGGGGCCAGACACGCCAGAAACGGGAGGGAGCAATGGCAGGATTGTGCGAGGGACGGGTGGCGATCGTCACCGGCGGCGCCCGCGGCGTGGGCCGCGAGCATTGCCTGATGCTGGCCGAGCATGGCGCCAAGGTCGTGGTCAACGACCTGGGCGGCGACCGCGCCGGCGCCGGCCAGGACATATCGGCCGCCCAGCAGGTGGTGAACGAGATCAAGGCCAAGGGCGGCGAGGCGGTGGCCAACGGCGACGACGTCTCCGACTGGAACGGTGCCAAGCGCATGATCGACCAGGCGATCTCCGCCTTCGGCAAGCTTGACGCGCTGGTGCTGAACGCCGGCATCCTGCGCGACCGCATGCTGGTCAACATGAGCGAGCAGGAGTGGGACGCCGTCATAAAAGTCCACCTCAAGGGCACCTTCGCACCGGCCCGCCATGCCGCGGCTTACTGGCGCGACCAGGCGAAAGCCAAAGGCGGCCCGGTCGATGCGCGCATCATCACTACCACCTCGGTGTCAGGCATCTACGGCAACATCGGCCAGACCAACTATGGTGCCGCCAAAGCCGGCATCGCCTCGTTCACGGTGATCGCCGCGCGCGAACTCGCCCGTTACGGCATCACGGTGAATTCGATCTCGCCCTCGGCCTTCACCCGCATGACCGAAGACCTGCGCGAGTACTCCGAGGAGGACAAGCAGACGCGCAGCCCGAAATGGATCGCGCCGGTCGCGACCTGGCTGGTGAGCGAGGAGAGCCGCGAGATCACCGGCCGCGTCTTCCAGGCCGGCAACGGCCAGTTCGCCGAGCCGGTCCTCGACCCGCGCCAGGCCGGCAAGATCCTGACCGAACTGGCCAAGAAGGCCCGCAAGAACGCCGGCATGAACGGCCTCGACCTCGACTGATTTGAAAGGAAGACGATCATGAGCAAGATCAACCGCCGCTCCGTCCTCGCGGCAAGCGCCGCCGTGGCGCTCGCGCCGTCGTCACTCCGTGCCCAGGCGTGGCCCGCCAAGCCGATCCGCTGGGTGGTGCCCTACACGGCAGGCGGGCTCACCGATTCGGTGACGCGGCTCACGCTGGAGAAGATGAACGTCGGCCAGACCTTCGTGGTCGACAACAAGCCCGGCGCCAATTCGCTGATCGGGGCCGAGATCGTGGCCAACGCCCCGCCCGACGGCTACACCTTCCTGACGGTGATCGCAGCCCACGCCGCCAACAAGACACTCTATGCCGGCAAGCTGAAGTTCGATCCGGTGACGAGCTTCGCGCCGGTATCGCTCGTCGGCATCGCGCCGATCATGATCCTGGTGACAAACGACCTGCCGGTGAAGAGCGTCGGCGAGCTGATCGCCTACGCCAAGGCGAACCCCGGCAAGATCTCATTCGGCTCCTCGGGCGTGGGCGCGGCCGCACACCTCACCAGCGAGCTGATCATGCAGGTGACCGGGACCAAGATGGTGCATGTCCCCTACAAGGGCACGGCCCCGGCCCTGGCCGACCTGATGTCCGGCAACATCCAGATGCTGCTCGACGTGCCGATCGGCACGATGAGCCAGGTCAAGGCCGGCAAGGTGCGGGCGCTGGCCATGATGTCGAAGGAGCGCGTGCCCGGTGCCGAGGACGTGCCGACCATCGTCGAGTCGGGCGGGCCGCTGATCGAATCCTCGAGCTGGGTGATGTTCATGGCGCCGGCCGCCACGCCGAAGGAGATCGTCGACCGGATGGGCGGCGCGGTCGCCACGGCAATGAAGGACGAAGCCTTGCGCAAGCGCCTGGCCCACCAGGCCGTTATCCCCGTCGGCGCCACGCCGGCCGAGACGGTGAAGTTCCTCCAGTCCGAAGTCGAGAAGTGGCAGAAGGTGATCACGACGGCGGGCGTGAAGATCGACTCTTAGAGGGCATCGGCATCCCATGGCACCACCGGACTCTCCGGCCAGCTTGACGGCCAATTGGCGGTTCGTCGCCGGCGTCTCCGTCCTCGGCCTCGCCATGGCGCTTCCGTTCTGTGCGCTGCTGATCCCGTTGCTCGACCTGCCGGCAGCCCAATCGGCGTTGATCGCGGGCACGCTCGTGGCTGGGGCGCCCGAGGTCCTCATGCTGCTGGCGGTGGCTCTGCTCGGCCGGCAGAACTTCGATCGCATCGTCGGTACGGCGAAGAAGTTCCTGTTCACGACCTTCTTCTCCAAGCCGGTGTCCCGGGGGAGGTACTACGGCGGGCTCGCGGTCTGTCTCCTGAGCTTCGTGCCGATCTATGTCGCGGGCTATGTGCCGTCCTGGATGCCGGCAGGCAACGGCCGGATCGCCGTGCTGGCGGTGGCCGATCTTGCCTTCATCCTCAGCTTCTTCGTCATGGGCGGGGAGTCCTGGGAGAAGTTCCGCCGTCTCTTCGTCTGGGAGGGCAGGGTATGAGGCGGCTCGTGCTCCTGCCCCGCCCGATTCAGTCGTTCCCCGGCGATGACGGCCGACGCCCAATCGTCGGCCGCCTCGCTGCAGGCACGGCTCAGTTGGCCGCGAAGCAGTAAATCAACCCGGCCCCGCCGGTCGCCACCAGGGACGCGGCATTGCAGGCGCGCGAGGGATGGGAGGCGTTCCACGACTTCGAGGGCTCGTCGTCGCGCAGCCCCATGCGGTCGTGATGGCCGACCATGGCGGAGCCGTCGTTGCCGCCCTTGGTCCAGTTGCCGCAGGTCATGTCCTTGTCCGGCGGCGGCGCGGTACCGTCGGCCAGCGTGCCCGTGAGAATGTCATGCTGGTTCACGACGAACAGGCGGCTCGGGATCATGCGGCCATTTTCGGCCCGGCCGGTCTCGGTGTTTATCTTATTCAGTGCCGGCGTATGCAGCTCATCGACATTGGCGGCGATCTGGACGCCGGCCGAGTTGACCCACGGGCCCTTGCCGATGCGGTCGCGGGCGTTGATCGCCGGCTTGCCGCCGACCGCCTGGACGCTGAGATAGGCCCGCCAGGTCTTGCCGCCTGCACCGGCGCGGGTGGCCAGCATCTGGCAATGGCGGTCCGCTCCTTCGATACCGCCGAAATCGGCGCCGAACGGGCTGCCGACACTGCTGATGAAGAAGGTCATGTTGGGGAATTGCGGCGGTCCTGCCGGCGCCGCTGCGGGCGGTGCCGCGGGAGGCGTTGCAGGAGGTGTCTGGGCCTGCAGGCTGCCAGCGAGAGCGCACAGACCGATTGCGAGGGCGATACCGGTCGTCCGAATATGTCGTTGCATGTCGTCTCCTCCCAGTGTTGTTGCCGGCAGCGTAGCGGCACGGCAGGCGGGAGGCGCTTCACGTTGAAGTGAAGTTCAGAGCCTGGCCAGCGTCTCCAGCACCCTGGCCTGGGGCCAGGTCCAACCGGAGGCGCTCTCGTAGGCACGCATGGCGCGCAGCACCAGGTGGTCGGCGCGGGGCGGACCGATGATCTGCAGGCCGACCGGCAAGCCGGCCGATGTGAGGCCGGCGGGCATCGAGGCGGCGGGCTGGCCGGTGAGGTTGCAGGGCAGCGTATAGGGCGCGCCCTTGGTCCAGCGCGGGAAGGCATCGGAATTGTAGAGCGTCTCCACCGGTGGTGCGGCGGTCGGCGTTACGGCGGCGAGCAGCAGGTCGAAGGTCTGGTGCCAAAGCGCGAGATCGCGCGCGAGCTTGGACTTCGCCTCGTAGGCCCGGGCGTAGTCGGCCAGGGTGATCGCCAGGCCCTTCTCGGCGGCGGCGCGGAAGCCGGGATCGAGCTTGCCGTGGAGCTGCGTCGGGATCTGGCGCAAGCGGGTGGCGAAGCTGCCGATCCATAATGGCTCGAAGAAGTTCTGCAGCGGCTCGATCAGCGGGCCGACGTCCTCGACATGGGCGCCGAGCTCCTCGAAGCGCTTTGCCGCCGCCGCGACCAGGGCGCGGACTTCCGCGTCGGCCTTCACATGTCCGAAGTCCAGGCTGAGGCCGATCCTGAGACCGCGCACGCCGTCCTCGAGGCCGACCGTGTAGTCGCGCGGGTCGGCCGGCAGCGAACGCCAGTCGCGCGGGTCGGGTCCAGCCGTGACGTTCAGCGCCAGCGCCGTGTCGCGCACGGTGCGCGACAGCACGCCCTGGCTGATGACGTCGGCGAAGGGCGAGTCGGCGGGATACTGGGCGATGCGGCCGTAGCTCGGCTTCAGCCCGACCAGGCCGGTGTGGGCGGCCGGGATACGGATCGAGCCGCCGCCGTCGTTGCCGTGGTTGAAGGGATTGATGCCGGCGGCCGTGATCGCCGAGGCACCGCCCGAGGAGCCACCGGGCGAATGCTTCAGGTTCCAGGGGCTGCGCGTCGTGCCCTGCAACGGCGAATCGGTCAGCGCCTTCCAGCCGAACTCCGGCGTCGTGGTCTTGCCGAGGAGGATGAGGCCGGCCACCCGCAGCCGGCCGACGACGGGGGCGTCCTCGGCAGCAGGCGTTTCGTCGGTCGCGTGGGAGCCGTAACGCGTCGGCCAGCCTTTTACCTGGGTCGTATCCTTGATCGTTGTCGGAACGCCGTCGAGCGGCGAGAGTGGCGTGCCGCTGTGCCAGCGCGCTTCCGAGGCCTTTGCCGCGAGGCGCGCGCCGTCGGGGTCAATTTTTACGAACGCATTGAGAGGTGGTTGCAGTGTCGATGCGCGAAGCAGCATTGCATCGACCACCTCGACCGGAGAGAGGGTCTTGCGAGCGTAAAGAGTTGTGAGCTCGAATGCGGAAATCCACGTCAGAGGGAACTCAGCCATGCGCTTTCGAGGGTTTCCGGTTCGTTGGGTTTGTTTCACACTGTTCGACAACAACAAGTGTCGACTCTGAATTCTCACAAGTCGAGAGCGTATTGCAGGAGTCTCTTTCGATGGAAGCCACTACTGCCCTTGTCGCCTGCGGCGCGGCCTTCGCCCTCAGCTACTACTTTGGCTATGGGCGTGCTCCCACGACCCTCATCGCGGCGGTGCTGGGCGTGGTCAGCGGCATCGGCTTTGCGGTCGTCTTCTTTGCCCTGACGCTTGTCGTGACAATCCTGCTGCCGGGTACGTTCGATGGCCGGACGCTGGGCTTCTATTTTGTGCGCCTGCTGGTGTTCGCACCGATCGGCGCTGCGGCGGTCGCCGCCTTCGCTCACCACTTCTCCAGGACCAAGATCCAGTTCTAGAGCGAAACGCCGCCCTTCCCGAGGGCCGGCCGGCGACGCTAAGCTCCCCGACATCGGGGAGAAGATGCATGATCGAAGTGAAGCTCGGCGCCGCGACGGTGCGGCGTGTCGAGGAAAGTTACGAGCCCAATTTCGACGCCAAGGTCTTTTTCCCCGATTGGGATCCCGCCGTCGTCGACCGGCATGCCCCCTGGCTGATGCCCGCCCACTACGACAAGGCCTCCGGCTTCCTCAAGCTCAGCGTTCATAGCTGGCTGCTCAAGATCGGCGGCAAGCGTATCCTGATCGATACCTGCGTCGGCAACCACAAGCCGCGACCGCACCGTCCGATGTGGCATCTCATGGAGACCAGGTATCTTGAGCGGCTGGCCGCGGCCGGCGTGAAGCCCGACGAGGTCGACATGGTGATGTGCACCCATCTGCATGTCGATCACGTCGGCTGGAACACGCAGCTCGAGAACGGCAAGTGGGTGCCGACTTTCAAGAATGCCAAGTACGTGTGGAGCCGTGCCGACTACGAGCATTACCTGAAGCTCGACAGCGATGCCAAGACCGGTCCGGTCAACGGCGGCTCGTTCCGCGACTCAGTGCTGCCGGTGGCCGAGGCGGGACTGATGCAGATGGTCGACGGCGCGGCCGAGCTCGACGAGAACATGAGCATCACGCCCGCGCCCGGCCACACGCCCGGCACCATCGCCATAAAGTTCGAGTCGAAAGGCGAGAAGGCGCTGTTCTGCGGCGACATCCTGCACCACGCCCTGCAGGTCTATCACCCGGAATGGAACAGCTTCGCCTGCGCCGAGCCGGTGGGTGCGCGCAGGAGCCGTCGCGAGGCGCTGGAGCATTGCGCCGGCACCGGCGCGCGGCTGATGCCTTGCCATTTCGGCGCACCGTTCACCTGCCATATCGACCACAAGGGAAGCGGGTTCGTGCCGCGCTTCGACGACAGTTTTTAGGGAGGAAGAGATGATCTACGAAATGCGAGTCTACAAATGCCTGCCAGGCCGTTTGCCGGCGCTACTCAACCGCTTCGCCACCATCACGCTCAAGATCTGGGACAAGCACGGCATCAAGCAGGCCGGCTTCTTCACCACCCTAGTGGGCGAGTCCAACCAGGAACTCACCTACTTTCTCGTCTGGGAGTCGCTGGCGGATCGCGAGAAGAAGTGGAATGCTTTCGCGGCCGACCCGGAATGGCATGCCAAGCGCGCGGAGACGGAAAAGGACGGCCAGATCGTGGCCAACGTGTCCGTGCAGATGCTGGCGCCGACGGCTTTCTCCTCGGTCAAGTGATCGGCTGACACTTGGCCGGGCTTGACGCTCGGGGATTTGTGCTAGGTTCTTCCCGTACAGGGAGGAAAAAATGCAAAGAAGAACTTTCGTCAATGCCGGCGGGGTCGCCGCTCTCGGCGCCTTGGCCGCTGTCCCGGCGTGGGCGCAGAAGATCAGTGGTGACGCGCGTATCCTGTGCGGCTTCCCGCCGGGCGGTACGGCGGACCTGTTGTGCCGCATCCTGGCCGAGGCCGCCAAGTCCGAGGTCGGCCAGAACGTGATCGTCGAGACCAAGACCGGCGCCAGCGGCTTCATCGCGAACGAGACGGTGGCCAACTCGCCGCCCGACGGGCGTACCGTCGGGCTGGCTGCGATGGCCGCGATGTGCGTCTCGCCCGTGATGCCGGGCCAGAAGCTGCCGATCAATGTCGACACCGATCTGACGCCGATCGCCAACGTCGCCGGCGTCTACAACATGCTGGTGTTCGGCAAGCACGTGAAGTTCCGCACCGTGCCGGAGCTGATCGCCGAGGCGAAGAAGGACCCGGGCAAGATCAGCTACGCCTCGGCTGGCAATGGCACCTCGCAGCATCTGGCGGGCGAACTCTTCAAGAAGATGGCCGGCGTCAACCTGCTGCACGTGCCCTATCGCGGCGGCGCGCCTGCCATCCAGGACCTCGTCGCCGGCAATTGCGACGTGATGTTCGGCAACATGCCGGAGTTCCTCGGTCAGATCGGCCCCGGCAACCTGATCCCGATCGCCTTCGGCTCGCCGCGTGTGTCGCCGCTGTTCCCCAACCTGCCGCTGATGTCGTCGTTCCTTCCGGGCTACGAGGTTGTGAACTGGTTCGCCGTGTTCGGGCCTCGCGCCTTGCCGGCCGAGCTGACGGACCTGTGGAACAAGGCGTTGCGTGCCGCCGTAGCCAAGCCCGACGTTCAGAAACGATTCCTCGAGAGCGGCATGGACACGGTGATCGGTTCTCCGGCCGAGTTGAAGGCAACCATCGTCGCCGATCGCAAGAAGTGGTCGGAGATCATCCAGGCGGCCGGGATGCGGGCCGATTGAGCCGGCGCGGGCGCGGCCGTGCCACTGGCTGAGACCGCACAGGGGGCGCTGCACTACGCCATCGTCGATCGGGTCGAGCCCCGGCGGCCAGGGGGCGCCCCGATCCTGTTTCATCATGGCATCGGCGCCAGTGCCGAGCTCTGGACAGGCTGGCGGCCGGCGCTCGCCGACCGCTATCGGTTGGTGACCTTCGACATGCGCGGCTACGGCCGCTCCCATGTTCCGCCGGCGGATTTCAAATGGTCGCTCGACCTGCTGGTCGACGACCTGTTCGCCGTCGCTGATGCCGCCGGTCTGAAACGCTTCCATCTCGTGGGCGAGTCGATCGGCGGCACGGTGGCGCTGGCGGCGGTGCTGGCGCGGCCGGAGCGGATCTCCTCGCTCACGGTCAGCAACGGCGCCCATCTCGGCGCATCCATCCAGCGCGTCGAGGCATGGCGCCGCCAGCTCGACGAGGGTGGCGTCAAGGCCTGGTCGGACGCCTTCATGGCCGATCGCTTCCACGAGGGTGCGCTGTCGCCAGAGCGCCGGGCCTGGTTCGCGGCGCAGCAGGAAGAATGGCCGCGTGACTCAATCCTCAATGCGCTAGGCGTGCTGGTCGGCACCGATCTCACGGCCCGCCTGCGCGAGATCCGCTGTCCGACTCTTCTTCTGCATCCCGACGGCAGCCCGTTCATCCCGGTTCCCATCGTTGCCGAATTGCATCGGCACCTGCCCGCTGCCGAACTCAACGTCATCGGGCATTCGCGGCATGGCCTGCCTTATTCTCATGCCGATCGGTGTGCGATGTTGTTGAGGGCCTTTCTCGACTCCCGCGAGACCGGCTGACGGCAATTGAGAGGAAACCATGAGACGCGTGCTGGCTGCAGCAACTGCCCTGGTGATCGCCCTGTCCTCGACGGCGGGCCTCGCCCAGGAAAAGCTTTCGGTCTGGTGGGAAAAGGGCCTCTACATGGCGGAGGACGAGGCACTCCTCGTTGCGATCAAGAAGTACGAGGCGAAGACCGGCATCAAGGTCGACCTGTCGCAATACGGTGTCCAGGAAATGGCGACAAAGCTTGTCGCGGCTGTAGCCTCCGGCGCGCCTCCCGACGTCGCCTATGCCGATGCGCTCGATATGCAGTTTGCCGGCAAGTGGGCGTTCGAGGGCAAGCTGGAAGACATTTCCGATCTCATCGAGCCCATGAAGGGGCGCTTCGCGCCCAACACGATCGAGACGGTCCTTCTCGCCAACAACAAGACCGGGAAGAGGGCCTACTATGCCTTCCCGATCAAGCAGCAGACCCTGCAGGTCCAGTACTGGAAGGACATGCTGGGCGTTGCCGGCTTCAAGGAAAGCGATATTCCGGGCGCCTGGAAGGACTACTGGTCGTTCTGGTGCGACAAGGTCCAGCCCGGCTACCGCAAGGCCACTAACAGCGGCGTCTTCGCGGTCGGCAGCCCGATGGGAATGGAGTCGAGCGACTCCGTCTGGTCGTTCCTGAGCTGGGCCGACGCCTATGGCGTGAAGCTGGTCGACGATGCCGGCAAGTTGCTGGTCGACGATCCCAAGGTGAAAGCGGGCCTTGTCTCGGCCCTGCGCGACTATACTGCCCTCCATGCAAAGGGCTGTACGCCGCCCGCCTCGACGGCGTGGAAGGATTCCGACAACGATGATGCGTTCGACGGCCGCGCCGTAATGCTGACGCATGCCCGCGCCATGTCGATCGTGGCCAAGTGGCTCGACATCGCCAACAACAGGACGCTCAGTGCCGAGCAGCGCGCCGCTGGCCGCAGGGCTTACGATCAACTGATCGCCACCGCGGGATTTCCCACCAAACCGGACGGCTCGCAGATGGTCTACCGCGCTTCCGTCAAGGTGGGTATCATCTTCCTGGAGTCGCAGAACAAGAAGCGTGCGCGCGAGTTCGTGAAGTTCGTGCTCGAAGAGGAGAACCTGCGTCCCTACGTCGAAAGTGCGATGGGCCGCTGGTTCCCGGTGACAAAGGCCAGCCAGGAAAGTCCGTTCTGGAAGGCCGACAAGCAGCGCGAGTCGGTCTACTACCGCTTCAAGGCGGGCACGGTGCCGTTCGAGTTCACGAAGAACTACAAGTCGATGGCCCGCGTCGTCACCGACAAGGTCGCCGTCGAGCAGGCGGTCGACGAGATGATTGCCAGCATCAAGAAGATCGTGAACTGAGTTGAGAGGCTAGGCGCGGGCGGGCTGGAGCGGCACGGCGACGGCATGCGCCGCCAACCGCTTGCGGTCAGCCTCGGGCCGGATGAAGAGCAGGCCGATGATGCCGCCGGCCAGCAGCAGCGCCCCCAGAACGACGAAGCCTTGCTCGTAGCCGGCCTGGCGCGTGGCGGCGTACTGCACGACGCGGCCCATGGCGAACGGCGCGATGACGCCGGCGAAGGTCACTGTCGACGTCACGATGGCGAGCATGGCGGCGCGCTGCGGATGCGGCGTGAGTTCGCTCACGATCATCGGCATGACGACGAAGATCGTGCTGCCAATGGCGGTGCCGACCACCAGCAGGGCGATTTTGACGCCGGGGTCCGACACCACGGCGATGAAGGGCAGCACGCAGCCGCCCAGGGTCACGGTGGCCGCGGCAAAGGCACCGCGGCAGACCCGGCTCGACATGCCTGCCTTCTTGAGACGCTGCGAGAACCAGCCGCCGCCCAGGACGACGAGCATGCCGAAGATCCAGGGCAGGATGAAAAGATTGCCGCCCATGGTCTGGCTGAAGCCAAGTCCGTCGACGAGGTAGGCGGTGAACCAGGTGAGCCCGAGCGCCAGGCCCCAGTAGCTCGCGAAGCCGGCGCAGCATACCGCGAGGATGCTGGGGCAGGTGAGCAGGTAACGGTAGGGGATGCGCTCGGCGATGGTTCCGTCGCCGGTCGCGCCCTCGGTCGCCAGCGGCTTGTCGACCAGCGTTCCCTCGCGGCCGAGGAACAGCCAGAGCACGGCCCACATCAGGCCGACGACGCCCAGCGCGCCGAAGGCCCAGTGCCAGGAATAGTTGACAATGATGTAGTTGAGCAGCGGCACCGCCACGATGACGCCGAGGGCGGAGCCCTGCGCCACGATGGCCGTCGGGATGCCGCGCAACGCATCGGGAAACCATTTGTAGAGGGCATGCGTGGCCACGGGCCCGGCCGGGCCTTCGCCGGCGCCCAGCACGATGCGACAGGCGATCAGCACTTCCAGGCTCACCGTGCCCAGCATGGGGAACTGCACCAGCGACCAGACGATCGCCATGACGAGCAGCATGTGACGCGTCTGCACCCGGTTGGCGAGGAAGCCGCCGGCGACGCCGGTGACGGCGAACAGGAAGAAGAACGACGAGCCCAGGAAGCCGAACTGCTCGGGCGTCAGGTCGAGCTCGGCCATGATCGGCTTGGCGGCGAGGCCGACCACGACCTTGTCGGCGAAGTTGATCAGCATGAACAGGAAGATGAGGGCGGTCATGCCC
>LNFM01011011.1_pt1 | contig 12476 bp, 11 predicted proteins | sample 596031 | NCBI WGS metagenome assembly LNFM01 (sample SAMN04254537, study PRJNA301005) | activated carbon metagenome | isolation source: dual media filters at the Ann Arbor, Michigan drinking water treatment plant | place: USA: Ann Arbor
CTTCGCGAGCACGGGCCCGTCGCGCGGCGAGCGCGGCTGGGGCGAGATCTGGGCCCTCTATGTCCACCCCCGTGCGTGGGGCATGGGCTTCGGCAGCGCCCTCTTTGCCGATGCCATGGGCTACCTCGCCTCGCTGGGCTATGCGCGGACCCTCATCTGGATCCTCGACGGCAACCAGCGCGCGATCGACTTCTACGCCGGCAACGGCTTCGCGCTCGACGGCACCCGCATCGTCGAGGACGGCTACCCGCAAGTCCGCATGGTCGCCGGGGGCCGCACCTGAGCGCCGCACGCTCGCGCGGCCCCTGGACAGGTGCCGGCACGGCCCGGACCGATTTGTGACCCGATTCGACGGGACCGGGGAACCTTTCGCCCCCTCACGCGAGTAAGGGGCGAACGAGATGCTCGGCGCGGCCCCCATGGCACCAGACCCCGACCGCGAGCTCGACGCAGGCACCCTGCGCCGGGCGATGCGTGGGGAGCCGGATGCGGCCCGCGCGCTCGTCGAGCGCTACCAGGATCGGGTGTTCGCGCTCGTGTCGCGCATGCTCGCGGGCCGAGGGCGGGCCACGGTCGAAGACGCCGCGCAGGAGACGTTCCTCCAGGTGTTCCGACAGCTCGCGAGCTTCGATCCCGGGGGGCCCGCGAAGCTGTCGACGTGGATCCTGACCATCGCCGCGCGGCGCAGCATCGACGAGCTCCGCCGCCGCCGTCCGACGCTTCTGCCGGAGCTCGTGGCCACCGCGACGGCGCGCGCCGACGACCGCGCCCTGCGCCGCGAGCTCGCGACCGCCATCGAGGCGGCGCTCGAAGATCTCACCCCGGAGCTCCGCGCCGCGTTCCTGCTGCGCGAGTATCACGGGCTCGAGTATGGCGAGATCGCCCGCGAGCTCGGCATCGAGCTCGGCACCGTCAAGTCCCGACTCGCGCGTGCCCGGACGGCGCTGCGCGAGCGTCTCGCGGAGGTTCATCGTGAGTGATGACGACACCGATGTGCGCTCGCCCGCGGAGCGCGAGGCTCTCGACGCGTGGGCGCCGCTCCCCCCCCCGGCGGGCTTTGCCGATCGCGTGCTCGCCGCGCGCAGTGCCCCACCCACCCCCGTTCGACGTCGACGCTGGCCGATCATCGTCGCCGCGGCCGCCACCGCATGCGCGGCCGCCGCCACCGCGGCCGTCGTGATGCGCGGCGAGCCGGATCTCTCGGCGTCCGGATCGCTTCACGCCGACCGACGCACGACCGAACAGCTCGGCGAGCGCGCCGTCGCCGTCGCCGAACCGGCGGCCTCGCTCACGTGGAGCGTCGACCACGGCGGCGCCACGGATGTCGTGCAGCAGCGCGGCGACGTCTTCTACCGCGTCGACAAGACCGGTGCGCCCTTCATCGTCCACACCCCGGCTGGCGACGTCCGCGTCACCGGCACCTGCTTTCGCATCTCCATCCAGTCGCCCGAGGAAGCCATGACCAAGACCAAACAGATCCTGCTCTCCGGCACGCTCGGTGCCGCCGTCGCGACCGCCGTCGTCGTCACCGTGTACGAAGGCCACGTCATCGCGGAGACCAAGACCGCGCGCACCGAGATCGCGGCCGGCAATCGCGCCACGATCGCGACGGACAGCGGCACCGTCGTCGCGAGCGCGGATCCGTCGACGGTCGCGGGCGGCGCGCCGAAGCCTGGCGGCGGGCCCATCATGATTCGCAAGGCACCGCCGCCCGCCATCGATACGGCGAAGGCATCGCGTGAGGAGCTCGTCGCATACGCGCAGGCGCAGCAGGCCGAGAACGCGAAGCTGCGCGGCCTGCTCGCGCAGCTGGAGAGCGGGCCGCCCCGCGGCGCCGACGACGAGAATCCCGACGGCCGCCCCTTCTACGATCCGAGCCCCGAGACGTTGAAGCAGTGGGCCAAGGACTGCCGCGTACAGTCCGACGAGCCAGGCTTCGATCGCTGGGAGCCGCAGACCGACCTCGGTCGCAACGAGCGCGGCCTCGAGCCCGGTGAGCTGGCCGCATACAACGACGCGCTCTCCGAGGTGAAGAAGGAGTGGACGACGTTCGTGCGCCTCCTCTACATCGAGGCCACGGGCGATGCGGCCGGGGCCGAGACGCTGTCGCTCCAGGCGATGGGCAACGAGATCCTCGAGAAGTCGGGAGATCAGAGCGGCGAGGTCCTGAAGCAGCTCTCTGCCGAGCGCGCCGGCCTCCAGCCCGTCGGGGATCCGACGCGGGAGCCACCGGCGACGCGGTACATGCGCGAGCTCACGAAGCTCGGCGACAAGACGGAGGCGGCACTCGCGAAGCGCCTCGGCCCGGAACGGGCTCGCGCCATCCGGGGCGACGGCTGGGGCGCGCGGTCGCGCATGCAGGGCTGCCCGTCGACCGGCGCCGAGGAGCCCAGCGAGCCCTGACTACTTCGCGGGGGCGGCCGGGGGCGTCGTCGTCGTCGTCGTCGCGGCGGCGCCGCTCGGGGTCGTCGTCTCCACCTTCGTCTCGACCTTGGGCTCGACGTACGCCGGCGCGTTCTTGCCGAGCACCGACACCGACTTGACGGCGTTCGGCAGGTACCGGTCGAGCTTGCCGACGAACCACAAGAGCGCGAGGACGATCAGGACGATCAGGAACGTCCAGCGCTTCCACGGCGTCTTCTTGTCGGCGAACGGATCGTCCAGCGAGCGCTTGGCACCGGGCGGCAGGCTCGCCACCTCGGTCATCGCCGCGCCGAACGACACGTTGATGCGGGCGCGGCTGTTGATCGCCCAGCCGTTCCCGTCGAGGATCGGGCCGACGTTGCGACGGCGCAGCTTCAGCCAGGCGAGCGCCATCGACGGGGCGCTGATCATCAGGATGATCGCGAGGATGCCGAGAGGTAGCCACGGCCCGAGGCCGAACATGGCCGCCATGAGCGTGCCGATGAGCGTGCCGACACCGCCGATGGCGATGCCGATCGCCGCGACCATGCCGAGGTCGATCTTCTTGGCCGGCGGCGGGGGAGCGGCCGGAGCCGCTGCCGGAGCCGCCGCCGGAGCCGCCGCCGGAGCCGCCGCCGGAGCCGCCGCCGTGTCGACGTTTGCGACCGTCTTACCAGCCGCTTCGAGCTTCGCGGTCGAGGCCTGATCGGCCGCCGCCACGCGACGCGTGACGTTGTCCTCGATGACCTTCACCAGCTTCTTGTAGGGGGACCAGAACGCCTCGCGAATGCTGATGGGATTGCTCACCAGCTTCGTGATGACGGCGTCCCAGTCCTTGCCGGACCGGTCGTAGAACACGCCGTGGCGACCGACGAACAGGTTGTCGGCGTCGCCATTCGTCATCGCGGCGACGATGTGCTTGGTCTCGGCACCGCGCTTGATCTCGCAGTAGGCGAGGAACGCATCCGACGACGTGGCGAACGCCGAGTGCTTCGCGACGTCGTCGACGTAGACGCAGAGGTGCATCGCCCGGGCATCGAGGTACAGCGTGCCCGCCTGGAAGACGGCGTCCTGCTTCGAGTAGAAGTCGCTGAAGTTGACGAAGTTGCGGAGCAGCCGGCCGAAGTCGCGCTGGAAGCGCACGAGCTTCGCGATGCTGGTGATCTCCTCGTACTCCGGGGCGTGGCGCGCATCCTCGGCGATGGCGGCGCGCACCTTCTCGCGAATCCCCGCCGCGGCGAGCTTCTCGACCCAGGCCGCGTCGAGGCCGTCGACCTTCGTGGTCGGCTTCTCGGCGAGCCAGGCCTCGTACGCGGTGAGCTTCTCGGAGATCGCACCGAGGTCTGCCGACGTGATCGAATCGCGCGGACCGAGCACGGGCGTGACCGCCGACGTGGCGAACGCCTTCATGCGCGCGGCCCAGGCCGGGTTCAACCCGCGCGACAGCGACAGCCGCCCCGTCTTGTCGATGGCGGACAGGGGCAACTTTGCCAGCTCCTCGTCGGTCTCGGACAGCGTGCGGGTGGCGAGCGCGAGGAGCTCTTTCTCCTCGCCGCCCATCGCGACCTGGCCGCGCGGGTCGTACTCCGCGATGCGAGCGCGGGTGAAGTAGTCGTCGATCTTCGCCCGCACGGCGCGGATCGCGTCGGCGGCCGCCGCGGTGCCATCGCCGAGGGGAAGCGTCGCGGCCTCGCGGCCCTTGGCGAGCCACGCCATACGCTTGTCGACCTCGGCGAAGAACGCATCGGCGCGCGCCTGGTCGATGCCGGGCTTGCCGCTGCGATCGGTGACGCTATCGATCGCGATCGCATCGGTGATCGCCTTCGACGTATCCGCGTCATCGGACGAGCCAGGAATCACGATGCCGTCGCCGTTCAGGATGGTGTCGGCGAACGTCGCCCCGACGGCCATCGCGTCCTCGAACGAGATCGAGGTCGACGCCTCCTTCTTGAGGTTCGTCAGGGCGCGCTTCACCGCGGCGAGGACCTTTGCGTCCTTGATCGCCCCGAGCTCGACCGCCGACTTGGAGACGAGCACGTCCTCCGGCTTCTTCCAGACCGTCTCGATCCACGCGATGGCGGCGTGGAGATCCGGCACACGGATGCGGTCGTCATGGTCGAAATCGACGAGCGCGAGCGTCTCGGGGTCGATGTCGATCCCCTTGGTGGGCATCGCGAGGGCGACCCAGAGCTTCTGGTCGAGGTCGCGCAGCGCGCGCAGGTCGTTCGCGTCGAGCAGGCTGACCTGGTCGACGCCGCCGGCCCGGAAGAAGTTCCAGCGGTGGTTGCTCTTGGTGGTGGCGACAGTGGTCGGTGGCATAGGTTCCTATTCGGTCTCGCAGTAAGGCCCGAGGTGATCGACGGCGTCGAACGCGTCAGGAGTCGAGGTCATCCACACGAGGCGCCGGCCAACGGTGGCGGCGCCTCCTGCGAGGTCGTAGGTCGTGTATTCGCCGGGGCCGGCGGCCACGAGGACCTTCGCCTCACCGGCATCCACGAGCGCGGCGACGAGGCCGAGGGGATGGTCCTGGCCCTCGGTGAGCTTCGCGGCGCCGGTGGCCGTCGGCAGATAGATGCCGCTCACCGCCTCGACGGGCCACGTGCACGGATCGGCGGCCGACGCGGTGAGCCAGTTGATCGCGCCCGCCCACGCGACGGTCGTCCCGACGTCGATGGCGGCGATCGACCACAGCATCTCGCACGTGGGCGCCGTACAGGACTTCGGCGGTAACGTCGCCGCGATCGCGGGCGGCAGTGGGGTCTCCGTCGTCGGACGCTGCCATGACCCCTGCTCGCCTTGCGTCCCCATACGCTCGGCGATCGGTTTGGGCGCGACGGCCTGGCACCGACTCGGCGACTCGACGGACGCGATCGCGATCGCCGCGCCCTCGTCGGGGTTGGGCGGCGGCGGGCAGCCTTCGAGCTCGACGCCGTACGAGTACTGCGGCACCCCGTCCGTGATCGTGGCCGCGTAGTACGCGCCGATCGTCGCCTTGCACGGCGCGGCCTTCGGCAGGAGCAGCCACACATGCTCCGGCGCTGCGGGCACCCCCGCCGTCGCCGCGGCCTCGCGCGGCAGCGTGACGTAGCCCGGCTCGCCCTCGATGTTCTCGGTCGTGCTGTGGAGCGGCAGCACCCAGCCGGCGCGGCCCGCTTCGCCCTCAGCCGGCGACAGGTACGACGTCATGTAGACGTCGCGGGCGGCCGGGCAGCCCACGCCGGGCGACGGCGGCGCCGCCGTCGTTCCCCCCCCACCACTCTTGGGACAGCCCGCGAGCATGAGGAGGCACAGGACCGGTCGCATGGCCGCGACCTTATGCGATGTGCGACCGTGCGTGGGCGCTCATACCCGAGAGATCACCTACTTGGCGTGGAACAGTCAGGTGCCGAAGATCGCCCCGATGTGAAACAGGACCGCGAGGTCGTGCGTGGCGTCCGTCCGCGACATGGAGTCCGTCGCGAGCACCCGAACACCGAGGTCGAAGGCACCGTGGCGCTGCGCGCCTCCGCCGAGCTCGATGCCGAGCCCGCCCATGACGTCCGCGCGCGTCCGGCTGCCGCCGCCGTCGAACGAGATCATCTGTCGACCAACGCCGGCCTCGACATAGAACCCCGCGCCCATGAGTGGCACCGTCGACAAGGGGGCCGCGCCGATGAGGAACCGCCCCGTCACGCCGGTGCGCTTGATCTCGCCGCTCTTGTCCTCCCAGCCATTCCACCAGCCCATGTCGTCGTAGAGGTCGCGGGATCCGGAGAACTTCGCGAGGCTGCCCTCGACGCCGAGCCGGAGCCGTCCGAGCTGGATGCCGAGGTCGCCGCGAATGCCGACCTGACCACCACCGATGTCGTCGTAGCTGAACGAGCCCGCATCGAGACCGATGGCAGCCTCGAACAGGTTGCCGGTCAGCGCGTGGCGCGGCGTCGGCTGGGGAACCTGCTCGTAGACCACGGGCTCGGCGCTCGCGGGCTGGTTGATGGCCACGGTGACCGGCGTCTCGACGTGCACGATGACCGGCTGAGGCGGCGGCGGCGGCGGCTCGGAATCGATCGAGACCTGGACGCCGACATCGACACTGACGTCGATATCAGCGGCGGCGAGCGTGGGCAGCGAGACCAGAGCGAGGGCACCGACGGCGAGACGCAGCATCGCTTCGCCACTTGTGCAGTGGCCATGCCCGGCCCAGGCCCCTGAAATCCCGTCGGCGGTTCTCGCGGAGCCTGCGGGTTTCGCAGGGGCGGGCTGCAAAAGCTGCAGGACGCGCAGCTACTGCTCGGCAATGCCGAGGTAGCGGTTCACGAGGAGGCAGGTCTCGTCCACGAAGCGCGGGTCCACCAGGCGCTCGGGCGAGAACAGGACGGCGCGATGGCAGATCGACTCGACGGCGGTGACGAGGATGAACGCCGACAGGTCCGGATCGCGGATCGCGAGCGTGCCCTTGTGCATCGCGAGCATGCCCGAGATCATCCGCTGGCCGATCGCATCGAGCTCGAGGATCTTCCCGATACGTCCGACGCGCGGCACCTGCTCCGTGAGCACGCGATGCAGCTTCGGCTCGACCGAGTGGGCCCGGATCAGGAGATCGATCACCGCCCGCACCTGTGCCGCGAGGGGCAGCGCCTGGACCCGTGACAGCTCCGAGAAGATGGCGGCGGTCATCCGCTCGATGTGGTCCTCGATGAGGGCGGCCACCAGCGCTTCCTTGTTCGGGAAGTACTGGTAGAGGGACCCGATCGACACTCCCGCCGCGGCCGCGACCGCGTTGGTGGTCAGACCATCGTAGCCGTGCTTCACGAGAATCCGAGCAGTGGCCGCGAGGATGGTCTCGACCGTCGCTTTCGCACGCTCCTGGCGCGGCGCTTTCCTAGGCGTGGTCTTCACTTGGCTCCCCCTCACGAGATCGTACCCGAACGCGAGTTGTGAATACGAGCAATCGCTCGCATTCTGGCACCACATGGCCACGACCTCCAGCGCGCACCGCAATCCTGCCTCCCGGCTCCGCGCCCCCGCCGAGCGGTCACGCTCCGTCCCGAACCTGCCGGGCCTGCCACTCATCGGCAACCTGCTCGACTTCCGGAAGGATCGGCTCGGGATGATCGACCGCGTGGCAAAGGTCGGTCCAGTGGCGCGCTTCGACATGGCGCACATCCCCGTCTATGTCGTCACCGACGCCGACCTCGCGCACCAGATCCTCGTGGACGACGCCGCCAAGTTCAAGAAGAGCGCCGGGCTCCAGTTCCTGATGCCGATGCTCGGCGACGGTCTGCTCACGGCCGAGGGCGAGACGCACAAGCGCCATCGCAAGCTGCTCGCGCCGGCGTTCGCGCCGAAGCGCCTCGCCGCCTACGCCGACGTCATGGTCGACGAGACGCTCGTCCAAATCTCGCACTGGCGCCGCGGCCAGACGTTCGACCTCGCCGAGGAGCTCATGGCGATGACGCTCGCGATCGCGGGGCGCACGCTGTTCGGGGTCGACGTGCGCCGCGATGCGGCGACGGTCGCCGAGGGCCTCGAGCTGGGCATGCACGCGGTCGTCGACAGCTTCTCGTCCTTCCTCCAGCTCGGCTACGAATGGCCCCTGCCGCGGCACCTGAAGATGCGCAAGGCGGTCCGCCTCCTCGACGACGTCGTGTACCGCCTCATCGCCGAGGGTCGCGCCCGGGGTACGGATCGCGGTGACGTGCTCTCCGTGCTGCTGATGGCGCGCGACGAGGACACCAGCCTCTCGAACCGGCAGGTGCGCGACGAGGTGATGACCCTCTTGCTCGCCGGTCACGAGACCACCGCCAACACGCTGTCGTGGACCTGGTACGAGCTCGGTCGCAACCCACAGGTCCTCGCGCGCGTGGAAGAGGAAGTGTCGAAGGTGCTCGGAGGCCGCCGCATCACGGCCGCCGATCTGCCGAACCTGCCCTACTCCCTCGCCGTGATCGAGGAAGCGATGCGCTTGCATCCGCCCGCCTACAACACGGGCCGCGAGGCCCTCGAGGACGTGACGATCGGCGGCCACCGCCTGCCGGTGAAGTCGACGGCGTTGATCAACATCCGCGGCATCCACCGCCGCGCCGACTACTTCCCCGATCCGCTCGCCTTCCAGCCCGAGCGGATGTTCGCCGAGGCGAAGAAGGCGCGGCCGCGCCATCACTACCTGCCGTTCGGCGCCGGTCCGCGCGTCTGCATCGGCTCGCACTTCGCGCTGATGGAAGCGCAGCTCGCCCTCGCGACGATGGTGCAGCACGCCTCGGTGAAGATCCTCGCGTCGACCATCGAGCCCGAGCCGCTCGTCACGCTCCGTCCCCGCGGCGGCCTCCCCGCCCGCGTCGAGCGTTGCTAGTCACTCGAGGAAGCGCTTGCGATTCGCGGGCGACGGTAGCTCGCACGCGTCGACCTGCCCCCAGAGCTTGTACCGGACCGCGGCGATGATCCGGTACAGCCAGTTCAGCACGAAGCCGGGGAGCCACCGGAACGCGTGCAACCAGCGATACGGAGCCTGCAGATGCTTCGAGAGATACATGAAGGCTTTGCTGCGCAGGTGCGCGCGCTCGCCGTCGACGAACACCACGGTGTCGATGTCGGTCGGGATGTTCGGGTACTTCGCGCGCAGAGCGGCGGCGGTCGGCCCCTGCAGCGGCGCGAACATCAGCTCGTGGTCGCGCTCGTGATTCAGGATGAAGCGGACGCTCTTCGCGCAGAGGCCGCAGGTGCCGTCGTAGAGCACGATCGGCGTGCCGGCGGCGACGACCTCCTGCATGGGACGGGTCGGAGCTGCGACAGCGGCCATGGCGCGATCATGCCCCGCGGCCCCGGAATGGCAACGGGGGACGGCGCTGCTATGGTGCGCGCGGGTGCTGGCGATCCTGAAGGTCGTGCTCGCGAGCAGCGTCTCGCTCGGGATTCACGGCTACGTCTGGTGGCGCCTCGTGCGGCGGAGCAAGCTGCCGAAGCCGTGGGACGCGATCGCGACGGTCACGATGGTCGTCATGTTCATCGCGATCCTGCTCACCACGCGTCTGCGCAACGTGATGCCGGATCTGGGGACGACGGTCGGGTGGATCGCGTTCCCCTGGCTCGCGCTCGTGGGTCTCACCGCGGTCGCGCTCGCCGCCATCGACCTGGGGCGGCTCCTCATCAGGCTCGGTCGCCGCGTCGCCGGCACTCCCCCGCCCGAGGTCTCCCCCGAACGGCGGCGCTTCCTCGCGCGCGTCACGGGTGGCGCGGCTCTCACCATGGCAAGCAGTAGCGTGGCGGTCGGTATGGTCTCGGCGCGCGGCACGCACGAAGTCACCACCGTCGAGGTGACGCTCCCGAAGCTCCCCACGGCGCTGGATGGCTTCACGATCGTGCAGCTCAGCGATCTGCATGTGGGCCTCACGATCGATCGCGCGTTCGTGCAGAAGGTCGTCGATCGCACCAACGCGCTCGCGCCTGACGTCATCGCGCTCACCGGTGATCTCGTCGATGGCCAGGTGCCCGACCTGCGCGACGACTTCGCGCCGCTCGGCAGCCTGCGTGCGAAGCACGGCGTGTTCTCGGTGACCGGCAATCACGAGTACTACTCGGGGGCTGATCCCTGGATCGCCGAGCAACGACGACTCGGCATCCGGGTCCTGCGGAACGAGCGCGTCGCGATCGGCGACGGTGAGGCCAGCTTCGATCTCGCGGGCGTGGATGACCACGCAGCGGGTGGCAACGGCCATGGAGAAGACATCGGGCGGGCCGTGGCTGGTCGCGATCCGGCGCGCGCCCTGGTGCTCCTCGCGCACCAACCCCGGCAGGTGAAGCGTGCCGCTCGGCACGGTGTGGACCTCCAGCTCTCCGGACACACCCATGGTGGCCAGATCTGGCCATGGCACTACCTCGTGAAGGTGCAGCAAGGCGGCTTACTGGCCGGCCTCTACCGGATCGGCCAGACCCAGCTCTACGTGACGCGGGGCTGCGGGTACTGGGGGCCGCCGGTACGACTCCTCGCGCCCCTCGAGATCAGCCGAATCGTGCTTCGTAGCTCGTAGCTGCTCAGCTCGGTGTCGGGCGTGCGAAGGCGCGCAGCGGCGACGGTGGCATGCAGCTCGCATTCAAGTTTCGTATGGCACGGACTGGCGCAACGATCCTGGTAGTCGAGGACGACATCGATACGAGGAGCACCCTCGTCGCGCTTCTGCGGAAGGAAGGCTACGAGGCGCAGGGGGCGGCGAACGGAGCTGATGCGATCCACGCCATCGAGCTCGGCTTCCACCCGCTCGTCATCCTGGCCGACATGCACATGCCCGGCATCGTGGGCGGTGAGCTCGCCGAATACGTGCGCCATCACGACGTGCTCGCGGGAACCGCGATCGCCTTCATCACCGCCGCACCGGAGACCGTCCCGCCCGGCCATGCCGTGTTCGCGAAGCCGGCAGCGTTTGCCGATGTTCTCAGGTTCGTGCGCGGTCACCTACAGCGGCGCTCCGCAGCCTGAGTGATACAACGCGGGCCATGCGGTCCCGCGGTCTCGCCCTCCTCGTACTGCTTGCCCCCGGCATCGCGACTGCCGAGCCGGTGAAGCTGACGCTCGAGCAAGTCATCGCCAAGGCGGTCGGCAGCCCGCGGGCACGGATGGCACAAAGCGACACCGAGATGGCCGCGGCGCGCGTCGACGAGGCCGATGCGGCGCGCCTGCCGCGCCTGCGAGCGACGGCGTTCGGGACGATCAGCCCCGAGATCATTTGCAACGACCCGCAGTGCCTCTCCACCGACCCGCAAAACTTCTCGTGGAACTTCAAGGGCTTCTTCGGCACCGCGCAGCTCGAGGTGACGCAGCCGATCTACACGTTCGGCAAGATCGCCCACGCGCGGGAGGCGGCCCGCGCCGGCCTCGCGGCCCAGGTGGCGCTCGCCGACGAGGCCGCCGGTGACCTCGCGCTCGACGCCGCGCGCGCCTACTGGGGCGTCAAGGTCGCCCGCGAGCTTGGTTACATGCTCGATGATGGCATCGAGCGGATCGAGCAAGCGCTCGCGAAGCTCGAGGAGGACGACGGCGAAGGTCTGTCCATCCAGGACAAGCGCCGCGTCGACGTGCTCCTCGCCGAGGCGCGCGTGCAGCGCGCCGATGCCTCGCTCGGCGAGCAGCAGGCGCTCGCCGGGCTGCGTGCGCTCACGGGTGAGCGCGACGCCGATGTCGATGACGTGCCGCTCGATGTGGTGACAGTGACGTTGCCGAACGCCGTCGCCGCCGATGGGCGCCCGCAGGCCGTCGCCGCGAAGCAGGGGGCCATCGCCTTCGACGAGCTCGCCGAGATGGAAGAGGCGAAGTACTGGCCGGATGTCGTGATCGTCGCGACGGGCGTGATCGCCGCCGCCCAGGGCGCCGACGATCCGCCCAGCGTGTTCGCGAACGATCCGTTCAACCGCCAGGGCGTGGGCGCGGTGCTCGCGATGCAGTGGGTGATCGAGCCCTGGACCCAGCACGCGAAGGTCGCGCGCGCGCGGGGCGAGGCCAAGAAGGCCCATGCCCAGAGCGAGCTGGCCCAGGTCGGCGCCCGGTTCGATGCCGACAATGCCCTCGCCGAGGCCCAGGCCGCGCAGACCAAGGTCACGGCCGCCGCCGCGGGGGAGCAGGCCGGCAAGGAGTGGCTGGTTTCGGTGCTCCAGGGGGAGGCAGTTGGGGTGGTCGAGTCAAGAGACCTCGTGGATGCGTATCTGGCGTGGTTCCAGATGCGCGCCCGCTGGGCCCAGGCGGTGATGCAATACAACGTCGCCGTGGTACGCCTCGGACGTGCCGGCGGTGAATTCCACGCCGGGGGTCACCGTCCATGAGGTTCCACATGCGCCGTATCTTGCTCGCCCTCACGCTCGCTTCCGCCCCTGCCCTCATCTCGCTCGCGCCGGTCGCAGCGTATGCCGCTCCGAGCGCAGGGGCTGGCACGGCCGCGGTGAAGTCGGCCAACGAGAAAATCTCGGCGCTCCTCAAGCAGAAGCCGGCCGCCGGCAGCAAGGAGGAGAAGGAGCTCGCCGCCAAGGTCACGACCTCCGTGCGCGACTTCCTCGACATCGATCAGCTCGGCAAGCGGGCGATGGCCAAGAACTGGGACAAGCTCTCC
>LNFM01011012.1_pt1 | contig 12475 bp, 9 predicted proteins | sample 596031 | NCBI WGS metagenome assembly LNFM01 (sample SAMN04254537, study PRJNA301005) | activated carbon metagenome | isolation source: dual media filters at the Ann Arbor, Michigan drinking water treatment plant | place: USA: Ann Arbor
AGAATGCGATAAGAATGCCCGCCATCCCGTCTGGCGTTGTCCCGCCGTCTTGGTGTGACGGAAGTGCTCTCTCGATTCCGACGAACGTGCAGATCAGACCCGCGCTCAACACGATGTGCGCGACGATCGCGACCGCGCCTCCGATTACGATGATGCGCGCGAGGTCGCCGCGCCGCCCTTCCTTGCGCCCGACGCGCCACACCCACCACACCGTCGCAACGCACAGCAGTGCGAACACAACCCAACCAACCACCTGCGCGACCGCGTAGGCGCGCCCCGCTGGCGCTTGCAGCGTGAGCGCGAGCGCGTCGGCCGGGATGCCGTCGAACGTGCCGCGCAGCGTATCCCCGTCGCGCGTCAGGGCCGGTTCACTCGCCGCGGTCCAGCCTTCGGGAACGTGAACGGTCACTTCGAGTTTCCCGAAGCCGTCCCACGATTTCGCGGGCGCGAGCACATACGCGAACTGCTGGTACGCCACCGGGTGGCCGTACATGTTCTTCGACGCTGGCGCGCGGTAGGTCACGCGCACCGTGTGTTCGCCCGGCGATACTGCGAGCGTGAAGCCGATCGTTTTCAGATCGCTCCCACCGAGCTTCGGGCCGTAGTTCAGTGCGTGCCCGTCAAGCCCCGGTGTTGCCTTCGGCGGCTGCCAGCTCTTCGGCAGTTCGCCGACGTCGCGCACGGCCGACGGCACCGGCGTGCCGTTCAGCGCGACCGCGAAACCGGCGATTTCGTTCGCACCGGTGGCGAACAGCAGTTCGAGTTGGCGCGCCGGGCCGTCGTTGCGGAAGCGGTACGTGGCTTCGACGTGAGCGAACTCGCCGCGCGCGACCGGGCGCAGGTCGATCACAAGTGACTCGTGCAGGACGCGGACGCCCTTCATGCCGTCCGGTTCCGCGACCACGCGCCCGCCGATCCACGGCGGACCCATGTTCGCGCTCGCGGCACTCGCGCACACCGCCACGATCAGCGCGGCACAAACGAAGCGGCCCATCGGGAAACCCTCGCGGTTGCAAGGACGATCCCGACGGGCCGGCGATTATTCCCCGAACCTCACGTGAGCTTAAACGCCTCTTTCAGGCACGCGAGCGCCTCTTCGCCGCGGGCGCGCTCCACCACCACGCCCACGCACACTTCACTGGTGTTAATCATGGCGATGTTGATGCCGCGGGCCGCGAGTGCGCCGAACATCGTGCGGGCCACGCCGGTGTGCGTGCGCATCCCGACGCCCAACACGTACAGCACCGCGACGTCCGCGTCGCCCACCACGCGGGCCGCGGGGTCGATCGCGCGCACCACGTCTTGAGTGCGCTTCAGAGCTCGCGTGAGGTCGGCGCGCGGGAGCGTGAACGAAAGTTCCGCCTTCGCGGGGCCGCTCTGGTTCTGCACGATCATGTCCACGAGGATGCCGCCGGTGGCGACCGCGTTGAACACGCGCGAGCAGTTCCCGGGCACGTCCGGCAGGTCGTGGATCGTGACCCGGCTCTGTTCGGCGTTCAGGTGAACGCCGCTCACGAGTACGCCCTCCATGCCGTCGAGCTTCGCAATCGCGGCGTCGCGGTCGCGCGCCACCGTTGCGAGCATGGGGCTGGGCCGCGGCTTGAAGCCGGTGCCGGTGTCGCCCGCGCCCTTCCGCGGTTGCGCCAGCGCGAAGGCTTTATGGACCGCGCGGAGGGCGCGCCGGCCGCGGACGGCCTTCTTGCTTTCGAGGTGCGCCTTCTTAATCGGTTCCCCGGTCGGCGGTTCGACGATCGCCGATTCCGGCGGGCCGTCTTCGTCGATGAGTACGCTGATTTTGATGTCGCCGGTGGTAATCATCTTCATGTTCACGCCCTCTTCGGAAAGGGCTTGGAACATGCGCTCCGCGATACCGGACACGGCCCGCATCCCGGCCCCGACGACCGACACCTTGCTCACCTTGCCGGTTTCGTTCAGCGCCGCGCCGAGGTCCGCCACGATGGGTGCGAGCGTCTTCTTGGTCTTCTCGAGGTCCGCGTTCAGCACGGTGAAGCCGATGGTCGCTTTCCCGCCGGTGCCGACGCTCTGCGCGATCATGTCGACTGCGATGTTGGCGTCGGCGAGCGCGCTGAACACGCGGTGGCTCACGCCGGGGCGGTCCGGCACGCCCTCGAGCACGAGGCGCGCTTCGTCGGCCGCGAGCGCGACCCCGCACGCCGGGATTTCGCTCATCCACGGCTCTTCCGGCACGATCCACGTGCCCACCGCGTCGGACTGCGAGTTGCGCACCATCAGCGGCACGTCGAACTTTTTGGCGAACTCGATGCTGCGCGAGTGCATCACGCCCGCGCCCATGCTCGCCATTTCGAGCATCTCGTCGTAACTGATGGCGTCCATCTTGCGCGCGTCGGGTACGATGCGCGGGTCGGTCGTGTACACGCCGTCCACGTCGGTGTAGATTTCGCACTCCACGTCGTAGCCCGCGAGCTTGAGTGCCGCCGCGACCGCAACGGCGGTGGTGTCGCTCCCGCCGCGCCCGAGCGTGGAGATGTCGCCCTGTTCGTCGATCCCTTGGAACCCGGCGATCACGACGATGTGGCCCGCGTCCAGTTCTTCCGTGAGCCGCTGCGTGTCGATCTTCTTGATGCGGGCCTTGCGGTGCGTGCTGTCGGTGACGATGCCGATCTGCGGCCCGGTGAGGCTGACCGCGCTTTCGCCCAGTTCCTGAATCGCCATCGCGGTGAGCGCGATGGATATCTGTTCGCCCGTGGCGAGCAGCATGTCCATCTCGCGGGCCGACGGCGCGCCGGTGATCTCCGCGGCCTTCGCGATGAGATCGTCTGTGGTGCTGCCCTGCGCGGAGACGACGACGAGCACCTTGTTGCCGGCGTGTTTGGCGCGAATCGCTTTGCGCGCCGCCTCCATGACCCGTTCCGCGTTCTTCAGGCTGCTCCCGCCGAACTTCTGCACGACGACGCCCACGGCAACTTCCTCTCGACATCGAAACATCGGATGCGAACGCGGCTATCGTATTGATCGGCGCGCCCGCCGCCGGTACGCTTCATCTATCCCGCCTTCACCCCGCCAGAGGATCACCTCTCGTGAACCGTTTGCTGCTCGTTTCGCTGTTCGCGCTCGCGCTCGGCGCGCCCGCTTCTGCCGACAACTGGCCCCAGTGGCGCGGCCCCAAGAACGACGGCCATTCGGCCGAAAAGGGCCTCCCCACCGAGTGGAGCGCCGACAAGAACGTGGTCTGGAAACTCGCCCTGCCGGGCCGCGGCTCCTCGACGCCGGCGGTCTGGGGCGACCGCATCTTCCTCACGTCGGTTGCGGACGCCGACGTGGTGCTGATGTGCGTGGGCACCGACGGCAAGGAGCAGTGGAAGAAGGTCATCGGGAAGGCCGGCAAGTCCGGGCGCGGCGACGAGGGCAACGACGCCTCCGCGTCGTGCTCCACCGACGGCAAGCACGTCTGGACGTTCGCGGGCAGCGGTAACCTCGTGTGCTACACCGTGGACGGCGAACAGGTGTGGCAGAAGAACCTGCAAGACTACGGCAAGTTCGGCATCCAGTTCGGCTGCCACTGGACGCCGGCGCTATACAAGGGCAACCTGTACTTGCAGATCATGCACCGCGGCGCGCAGGTGGTCGTGGCGCTGGAAGCGAACACGGGCAAAGAACTGTGGAAGCAGAACCGGCCCGGTTACGGCAAGGGCGAAAGCCCGGACACCTACTCGTCCGCGTTCGTCTGGGAGGGCGAGGGCGGGCCGCTGCTGGTGGCGCACGGCAACGACTACTGCACCGGGCACAAGCTCACCGACGGCACCGAAGTGTGGCGCGTACAAGCGCTGAACCCGACGCTCAACGGCGCGTGGCGGTTCGTGTCGTCGCCGCTGGTGACGCCGGACCTGATCGTGGTGCCGTCGTGCAAGAACGGCCCGCTGGTGGCGTTCAACCCGGTGGGCGCGAAGGGCGACATTTCGCCCGATAACAAGGCCGAGAAGTGGCGGTTCAAGCAAACGCCGGACGTGGTCTCGCCGATCCGCGTGGGCGAGATCGTGTACACCTCCGGCGACGGCCCGCTGACCGCGATCGACGCGAAGACGGGCGAGCAGATTTACCGCCAAACGCTCAGCCCCGGCCTGCACCGGGCGAACATGATCGCCGCGAACAACAAGATTTACGTGACCTCCGCGAAGGGCGCGGTCGACGTGGTGGAAGCGGGCCGCGAGTTCAAGAAGGTGGCGACCAACACGCTGCCGGACACGGTCTACGCGACCCCGGCCCCCGCGAACGGCCGCCTCTACATCCGCGGCTACAACTACCTCTGGGCGATCGGGGCGAAGTGAGCGAGAGACGCGGGGCGCACTGCGGGTGCGCCCCCGCTTCGGACCCTGCCAGTGCGCTCGACACACTTGTGAGGTTCCAGACATGCAATGGGGCGCCCTGTCATTCGCCGTTGGAGTTGTTGCAGTCGCGCTGTTCGCCGCGCAGCCGGGGGCGGCACAAGACACGTCCCCTGCGATCAAGACGACCAAACCGGTCGTGTACTCAATTGAAATGACGACCACGTTCGTGGTTCCGGCCGGCAACGACAAGATCGATCAGGTGCGCGTCTACCACGCGCTCCCCACGGTGCGCCCGTGGAGCCCACCGAAGGCCGCGTTCGGCGCGACCAAGCTCGACTTCGTCCCCAATACCGCGAAAGAACAGAGCCACGCAGACACCGCGTCGCGGCATTTGCTGTGGCAGGTGGACGGGCGGCAGAAGCCGGGCACGAAACTCACGTTTCGGTCGTCGCTCACCGTGTCGTCGCCGAGCCGCACGCTCGACCCGAAGGCGGTGAAGACGACGTGGAAGAGCTACGACGCTGTGCCGAAGGACAAAGCCGCGGTTGTCGATCCCGTGGTCGCGAAAGGCGTTCACCCGGAACTTGTCAAGGTCGCGGCCAAATTCAAAGCGGCGGCACCGCCGGCGCAAGCGGTTCAAGCGATGTGCAAGTGGATCGTGGACACATTCAAGTACGACGCGTCGGTGTCGTTCATCCAGTCGGACGTCGAGAGCATTATCAAGCACAAGTGCGGGCACTGCGGGCACCAAGCCACACTGCTCCAGCAACTCACCGCGAGCGCCGGTATCCCGTACCGCATGGTGTGGGGAATGAACCTGTACGTACCGGACGGGCGCACGAGCGCGCTCCAGAAAGTGCGCGCCGACTACACGAACGTCCACACGTGGGCCGAGGTGTATCTGCCGGGCGTGGGGTGGGTGGAACTCGATCCGGGGCTGGGTGCGAACGCGTTCAACGTACCGGACCACTTGATTCAAAACAACCGCTGGTTCCAGAACTACGCCGTCTGGATGCGCGAGGGCGGCGCGGACAAGCAACCGACGTGGTCCGCGGTTCCCGGCGGGTTCAAGTCCGATTACGGCGTCGAGAACGTCATCAGCTACGCGAAGAAGAAGTGACCTACAACCGGCACGCTCGCCTGGTGACTAAGAGTGATCTCGCGTATACTATTCGATTGCTCGCACCGCGTGCCGGTGTAGGGCGGTTCGTTTTCTGTGGTCCGGTCACGGAGCGACCGGATTTTCTGTTCGCTCCCTTGCTGAGTCTGTCGTGCTGCCCGTCATCCGGTCGCGGAGTGACCGGACCACAGGAAGAACCCATTGACTTGATTTGATCGTGCGTATACTATTGATGTGTCGGCGCGAAGGGCGTGCGGCGTGGGGCCGTTCGTTGAGTAGCGCGAACTCGGAACGTCTGCGAAAGGGTCGAATTACGCTTATTTCTTCGGTTTCGGTTCTTCGTACACGTCAGGAAGGGCGTTGCGGCGGATCGGGGCGGGTGCCTCGCGCTTCGGCTTCGCGGCCTCGGCCGCTTCCGCGTCGTGTTTCTCGAGCTCCACACCGAACAGCACCTTGAACTTGAGGTTCGCTACCGCCAACACGTCGTTGGGGAGCAGGGCCGCGCGGCGCACGCGCTGACCGTTCACGCGGGTGCCGTTCGTGCTGCCGAGGTCGCGGAGCAGCAGCACGCCGTCGGTCATCACGATGACGCAGTGGAGCTTCGAGACGCTCTTGTTGTCGAGCCGGACGTCGGAATCTTCGTCGCGGCCGAACAGCGTCATGTCTTTCGTCAGCTCGTAGGAGGCTCCGCCGTCGGCGGACACCAACCGGGCGCGCATGTCTCACCCTTGCGAACGGGGGCAATCGGTTGCGTGCATTGTGTCTCGGAACCCGCGGCGGGACAAGCCTTCGGCGCGGAACTCGCGGCCGTCACACTTCCCGCGGTCGGTGTGCGCATCATAAGCGTACTCTCTGATACTCCCGGCGCGCGCGGAAAACTTCACCACTTTTCCGCGCGGCCGCGACCCGGGCGCGGGTATGCTCACCCCGCGGCACTTCGCCCCTCTTGCGGGGTTGGAAGTCTTCGCCCCCATCTCAAGGCGCTGCCATGCCACGGTACGCGGTCGCGCTTGCGGCCTGTTTGTTCGTTCCGTGTGTCGCGCGCGCCGACGACGCGCGCCCGAACGTCGTGTTCCTGCTCGCCGACGACCTCGGCCGGCACGACTGCGGCTTCATGGGCGGAACCGACATCCGCACGCCGCACCTCGATAAGCTCGCGAAAGCGGGAACCGTTCTGGATGCGTTCTACGTGCAGCCGGTGTGCAGCCCGACGCGGGCCGCGCTGATGACCGGGCGCTACCCGATGCGCCACGGGCTTCAGGTGGGCGTCGTGCGGCCGTGGGCGCAATACGGGCTGCCGCTCGAAGAGCGCACGTTCGCGAGCGCACTGAAGGAAGCCGGCTACGCGACCGCGGTCGTGGGCAAGTGGCACCTCGGCCACTTCGCCCCGGACTACCTCCCCACGCGCCGCGGGTTCGATCACCAGTACGGCCACTACAACGGGGCGCTCGACTACTTCACGCACGTCCGCGACGGCGGCTTCGACTGGCACCGCGACGACAAAGTTGCCCGCGACGAGGGCTATGCCACACACCTCATCGCCAAAGGCGCGGTGAAGTTCGTGCAGGAGCACGCGGGGAAGAAGCCGTTCTTTCTGTACGTGCCGTTCAACGCGGTCCACGCGCCGCACCAAGTTCCGCCGGAGTACATGAAGCCCTACGAAGGCAAACTGAAGGGCGAGCGGTTGAAGTACGCCGGGATGCTCGCGGCGATGGACGAAGCGGTCGGGCAGATCGTGGACGCGGTGGAGAAGGCAGGGGCGCGGAAGAACACGCTGTTCGTGTTCAGCAGCGACAACGGCGGCCCGCAACCGGGCGTCGTGACCGACAACGGGAAGTACCGCGCCGGCAAGGGCACGCTGTACGAGGGCGGCGTGCGCGTCGCGGCGTTCGCCACGTGGGACGGCCGCATCAAGGCCGGCGGCACGCTGACCGAACCGCTGCACATGGTCGATTGGTTCCCGACGCTGGTGAAACTCTGCGGCGCGAAGGCCGAACAGAAGTTGCCGCTCGACGGCGTCGATCTGTGGCCCACTCTGACGGCCGGCAAGCCGTCACCGCACGACGCGATCCTGCTGAACACGACACCGAACACCGGCGCGGTGCGCGCCGGCGATTGGAAGCTCGTAGTGCGCACCGGCACCGACGACCCGGACGGCGGCACGGTTCCCAAGAAGAAGGACGGCAAAGACGCGCTCGAACTGTTCAACCTGAAGGATGACCCGTACGAGAAGACGAACCTCGCGGAGAAGCACCCGGAGCGCGTGAAGGAACTGCAAGCGACGTTGTCGGCGTTCGCCAAGCAAGCCGTCACGCCGAAGTCGAAGCCGAAACCGAAAGACTTCGTGACGCCCAAAGTCTGGGGCGAAAAGGACTGATTTCCCGTGGTCCGGTCACTCCGTGACCGGATTTGAAGTGCGACACAACTGCAACAACTCAACGAAGACAGAAACTCCGGTCGCGGAGTGACCGGACCACAGGAAAACTCTATGCGCCTCTTCCTCTCTGCGGTTTGCGCGCTCGCTCTCTGCGCTGAAGGGCGGGCCGCCCCGAATGTCGTCGTGATCCTCACCGACGATATGGGCTTCTCCGATCTCGGCTGCTACGGCGGCGAGATTGCCACGCCGAACCTCGACGCGCTCGCCGCGAACGGCGTCCGGTTCTCGCAGTTCTACAACACAGCGCGGTGCTGCCCGACGCGCGCCAGCCTGCTCACCGGGCTGTACCCGCACCAAGCCGGTGTCGGGCACATGATGGACGACAAGGGCAAGCCCGGCTACCGCGGCGACCTGAACACCTCGTGTCGCGTGTTCGGTGAAGTGCTGAAGCCGGCGGGCTACCGCAGCTACGCGGTCGGGAAGTGGCACGTCACGAAGAGCGCCGGCAAAGACGGCCCGAAAGACAACTGGCCGCTGCAACGCGGGTTCGATCGCTTCTACGGCACCATTCACGGCGCGGGCAGCTTCTACGACCCGTCGTCGCTGGTGCGCGACAACACGATGATCTCGCCCTACGCGGACCCGGAGTACAAGCCGAAGACCTACTACTACACGGACGCAATCGCCGAACACGCCTCGCGGTTCGTGAGCGACCACGCGAAGGACCACAAAGAGAAGCCGTTCTTGCTGTACGTCGCGTTCACCGCGGCCCACTGGCCGATGCACGCGCTGCCGGAAGACATCGCGAAGTACAAGGGGAAGTACGATTCCGGTTACGACCCGGTCCGCAAAGCCCGCTTCGAGCGCGCCGCGAAGCTCGGCCTCATCGACCCGAAGCAACCGACGACGCCCGGTTCGCGCGAGTGGGACAAGGTGCCCGACAAGAAGTGGGAAGCCGCGTGCATGGAGGTGTACGCGGCGATGGTAGACCGCATGGATCAGGGCGTCGGGAGACTGGTCGCGGAGTTGAAGAAGACCGGACAGTTCGAGAACACGCTCATCCTGTACATGCAAGACAACGGCGGCTGCGCGGAACCGCAGGGCCGCACCGGGAACAAGAATCACCCCAACATCGCGCGCCCCGACAAGCCCACCTTCCCCGCGATGAAGCCCACCGACTTCGCCGCGGCCGGCAGCGTGCCCGCGCAAACGCGCGACGGCTTCCCGGTGCGAATGGGGCCAAGCGTGATGCCCGGCCCGGACGACACCTACATCGCCTACGGCCCCGGTTGGGCGAACGTCTCGAACACGCCGCTGCGCGAGTACAAGCACTGGGTTCACGAGGGCGGCATCAGCACGCCGCTGATCGCGCACTGGCCGAAGGGCATTTCCGCGAAGGGTGAACTGCGCCACACGCCGGGCCACCTCATCGACATCGCCGCGACCGTCTACGACCTCGCCGGTGCGAAGTACCCGAAGGACGCAACACCGCTCGAAGGCAAGAGCCTTGTGGCGGTGTTCGCCGGGAAGCCGCTCGAACGCGACGCGCTCTATTGGGAGCACGAGGGCAACCGGGCCGTGCGTGCCGGGAATTGGAAACTCGTGGCGAAGCACAACGCGAAGTGGGAACTCTACGACATCGGCAAAGACCGCGTGGAAGCGAACGACCTGAGCGCGAAGGAACCGGACAAGCTGAAAGAACTGGTGGCAAAGTACGAGACCTACGCGAAGCGCGCGCTGGTGGAACCGTGGCCGGTGAACCCCGCGAAGAAAAAGAAGGAGTGACACCGTGCGCACGCTGTGGATTCTCGCCGCGCTGTTCGCGTGCGCCCCGGTGCGCGCCGCGGACAAGCCGAACGTGCTGTTCATCGTCGCCGACGACCTGCGCGCCGAACTCGGCTGCTACGGCGGGGACGCCAAGACGCCGCACCTCGATGCGCTCGCGCGCTCCGGCACGCGGTTCGATTTCGCGTTCTGCCAACAGGCCGTGTGCAACCCGTCGCGTTCGTCGTTCCTCACCGGGAAGCGGCCCGATTCGCTGCACCTGTGGTCGAACGGCACTCACTTCCGTGCCCAGAACCCCGACGTGGTGACGCTGCCGCAGCACTTCAAAGCGAACGGCTACGACACGCGGTGCGTGGGCAAAATCTTCCACAACTGGCACACGAAGGAGAAGGGCGACCGGCGCTCGTGGAGCGCGGACGAGTTTCTCCACTACGCCCACCACGGCGACGACGCGCCGCAAGTGAAGAACGAACTGCCGCCGAACACCGCGAAGGGCATCGGCCGCGATTACGGCATGGTGCCGGTGTGCGAGTGCCGCGACGTGCCAGACGAAGCGTACTACGACGGCCGCGTCGCGTCGGAAGCGGTGCGCACTCTGGCGGCGGTGAAGGACAAACCGTTCTTCCTCGCGGTCGGGTTCTGGAAGCCGCACGCGCCGTTCAACGCGCCGAAGAAGTATTGGGACCTGTACGACCGCGCGAAGTTACAGGACTTCCAAGCCGCGCGACCAAAGGGCGCACCGGAGATTGCGTTCCACGACGGCCGCGAGATACTCGGTATCCCGCCGAAGGCGATCACGCCGACCGCGGAGCAAGTCGCCGAGATGCGGCACGGCTACTTCGCCAACATTTCGTACATGGACGCGCAAGTGGGCAAGGTGCTGAAGGCGCTGGACGAACACAAACTGCGCGACAACACGATCGTGGTGTTCCTCTCCGATCACGGCTACCACACCGGCGAACTCGGGCTGTGGGCGAAAACGTCGTGCTTCGAGTTCGACGCGCGCGTGCCGCTCATCGTGCGCGCGCCGAAGGCCGAACCGCAGGTCGCGTCGCGCGCGGTGGTGGAACTGATTGACCTGTTCCCGACGCTCTGTGAACTGGCGAATCTCACTCCACCGAAGGGACTCGACGGCGCGAGTTTCGTACCCGCGGTGCGCGAAAAAAGGATCGCGAAAACGGTCGCGTTCACGCAACACCCGCGGCCCGCCTACTACGACCGCACCGAGAAGGGCGTACCGGACGCGATGGGCTACAGCGCGCGCACCGCGGAGGGCCGTTACACCGAGTGGCGCGACTGGACCACCGGCAAACTGCTCGGCACGGAGTACTACGGTCGCGTGGTGCGCGGGAACGTGGCGCTGAACCAACTGAACAACAGGTTTACCGAGATCGAGCCGAGCGCCGCGCAGAAGGCGGCGCGCGACGCGCTGCACAAACAGTTCCCACCGGACGTGCCGCCCGCCAAACGCTGAGACAAGGAGCGATTCGCATGAACCCGATTTCCCGCCGCGAAGCCATCGCCGGCAGCGCGCTCGCGCTCGGCGCACTTACTTCGCGCGCCGAAGAGAAACCCGCCCGCGCGCTCGTGGTCGTGGGGCCGAGTCAGCACCCGCCGGGCACGCACGAAGTCGCCGCCGGCGGCCGGTTGCTCAAGCACTGCCTCGACGCGCTCGGCCTGAAAACGGACGTGGTCAGCGAGTGGCCGAAGGACGGCGCGAAGGCGTTCGCCGAGATCAAGACCGTCGTGTTCATCGGCGATCTGTTCCCGCCGGAAGTGATGCCCAACCGCGACGCGATCATGGCCGACCTCGCGGCGATGACCAAGCGCGGTTGTGGCATCGTGTGCGTTCACTACGCGACCGGCCTTGAAGCGAAGCACGTGCGCGAAGACGGCGACCACCCGCTGTTGCATTGGACCGGCGGCTACTTTGCGACGCGGTGCAATCACCACAAGTCGGTGGCGCGCGTGTTCAAGGAAGCGACCATCGAACCGGCGAAAGGCGACCACCCGGTGCTGCGCGGCTGGAAGCCGTTCACGCTGCACGACGAACCGTACATCAACAACTACTTCGGCAAAGACGGACCGTCGAAGGGCGTCACTGTACTGGCGACGTCGATGCTGCCACCGGAGAAGCCCGCGAAGGAAACGGTCGCGTGGGCCGCGGAGCGCGCCGACGGCGGGCGCGGCGCGGGCGTCGTGATGCCGCACTTCTACCGCAGTTGGGGCATTGAAGACTTCCGCATTCTGATGCTGAACGCGATCCTCTGGACCGCGAAACTCGACGTGCCCAAAGACGGCGCGCGGGTGAAACTGCCGGACCTCGCGGAGTTCAAGCCGGCCGCGGTGGAACCGCCGAAGAAGAAGTGATTTCAGGGTAGTAGGCACGCTCCGCGTGCCGTTCTGCGGAGCGAAGATGGCAGTGCGAAGTTGGTGAATCTGACTCGGCCCGAACACACGGCACGCGGAGCGTGCCTACTACCATGGGGGCACCGTGCTTCGCTACTCGCTCCTCGCACTCCTCGCCGTCGCCGCGCCCGCGAGCGCCGCGGAGCGCCCGAACGTGCTCGTGATTCTCACCGACGATCAGGGCTGGGGCGATCTGAGCATCAGCGGGAACACCAACCTGCGCACGCCGCACCTCGACGCGCTCGCCACCGACGGCGCGCGGTTCGACCGGTTCTTCGTGCAACCGGTGTGCTCGCCCACGCGGGCCGAGTTCCTCACGGGCCGCTGGCACCCGCGCGGCGGGGTGAGCGGCGTGAGTACCGGCGCGGAGCGCCTGAACCTCAGCGAGCGCACGATTGCCGATGCCTTCAGCGCCGCGGGCTACGCGACCGCGTGCTTCGGGAAGTGACACAACGGCTCGCAGTTCCCCTACCACCC
>LNFM01011013.1_pt1 | contig 12474 bp, 7 predicted proteins | sample 596031 | NCBI WGS metagenome assembly LNFM01 (sample SAMN04254537, study PRJNA301005) | activated carbon metagenome | isolation source: dual media filters at the Ann Arbor, Michigan drinking water treatment plant | place: USA: Ann Arbor
AGCCTTTGTGACTGGCAGCGGCTTCCAGGTCAAGAACGGCCTCATTTTTCGCTTTTAAGGCGTTTAATAATTCCGTTTTTCCAGAGCCGGTATAGCCCCCCAATATGTTGAATTGAAAAGGAAGTTTGAACGTATTAAGCACATAATTTCTGAACTTTTTGTACCCGCCAATCAATGTATACACCTTAAATCCATACATATCCAACAACCATGAAACGGCACCACTGCGCATACCACCCCGCCAGCAGTAAACGAGTACGGAGTTCGGAGTCTGGAGTCTGGACTCGGCTTCATCAGGTTTCAGGTTTTTAACTCCCGACTCCTGACTGCTGATTAAAGACTCCACTTCCTCCACCATCTTTCTCATTTTCGGTCCAAAATAATCAAGTCCGATTTTTATGGCAACTTCACGACTTTGTTGTTTGTAAGCAGTACCAACTACTTTTCGTTCTTCATCTGTAAATAATGGTAGTGACTTTGCACCCGGAATACAGGCATGTGTATATTCTCCCGGCGAACGAACATCAATGACGGGATGATGTTTCGCCAGTTCAAGAAACTGTTCAATATGTATTCGTTCTGCCGCCATATAATTAATAAGCCGATTAGCAAATTAGTTAATTTGAAAATGCCGCTATTTGTACAATAAAAAAAGCTGCTCGTTTTATAGAGCAGCCTGTATTTAATTATCTAATTGGCTAATCATCAAATTGCCTAATTATCTATTCATCGAAGCAAGAAACTCTTCGTTATCTTTCGTTCCTTTCATTCTGTTTTGCAATTCTCTCATCGCTTCTTCTACATTCATATCGTTCAGGAATACTCGGAGTAGGTTCATGCGTTGCAATACATCTTTATCAAGCAACAGATCATCACGACGGGTGGATGAAGCTACCAGGTCAATAGCAGGATAGATACGTTTGTTCGACAAACGACGTTCCAGCTGCAATTCCATATTACCGGTTCCTTTAAATTCTTCAAAGATCACCTCATCCATTTTACTACCGGTATCCACCAATGCAGTAGCGATGATAGTTAGTGAACCACCAAATTCTATTTTACGGGCAGCACCAAAAAACTGTTTTGGTTTCTGCATTGCATTTGCTTCCACACCACCAGATAACACTTTACCAGAGGAAGGTGCGACAGTATTATGTGCCCTTGCCAAACGGGTAATAGAATCCAGAAGTATAACAACATCATGCCCGCACTCAACCAAACGTTTTGCTTTTTGCAAAGCAATAGTAGAAACTTTCACATGTTTTTCAGCAGGCTCATCAAAGGTTGAAGCAATTACTTCTCCTTTAATGCTTCGCTCCATATCGGTAACCTCTTCCGGACGTTCGTCAACAAGCACCACCATTAAGTAACACTCCGGATGATTTTCTGCAATAGCATTCGCCACTGCTTTCAACAACATGGTTTTACCAGTTTTTGGCTGTGCTACTATTAGTCCACGTTGTCCTTTACCTATTGGTGTAAACAGATCCATGATCCTAGTTGAAAGATCCGTAGGCTTTGTAAACAGGTTTAATTTTTCAAATGGGAAAAGCGGAGTCAGGTAATCAAATGGCACACGGTCTCTTACTTCTTCGGGACTTTTTCCATTGATCGTATCCACTTTCAATAAAGCAAAATATTTCTCCCCTTCTTTCGGTGGACGTACTGCACCATGTACCGTGTCACCGGTTTTTAATCCGAATAATTTTATTTGAGAGGGAGAAACATATACATCATCGGGTGAGGATAAATAGTTGTAATCGGATGAACGAAGAAAACCATAACCATCCGGCATCATTTCCAAAACACCCTCACCTAATATCACACCATCAAACTCCACATTGAATTGTTGTTCTCTGCGGGGAGGGTACACTTTATTTTGTCCGCCGTTGTTCTCGCCCTGTTGGGGCTGATTAGGTTGCTGCTGCTGTACCTGTGAATCACCAGCTTGCAACATTTCTATTACTGCTGCAGGAGTTGGGGCTGGTGGCGGTGGCACTATAAACGCAGGTTGTTGTTCTGGTTGTTGCGCCTCTTCTTTTTCTTCAGGTTTTTTTCGGGCCCGTTTAATTGGCGGCGTCTTGTCTTCTTTTTTAGGGGGCATTGGAGATTTTTTTATAGGTTTTTTATCGTCATCATCATCTTCTACCACAGCCTCTTCAGTAGAGTTACTGGTAGTAGCTTTAATAATTCGCTTACGTTTCCCATCATCGCTGCTAGGTTTAGCACCTTTTGAGCCGGCAAGAGCCTGGCTATCTAATATTTTATAAACTAAATCCTGTTTAGCCAGCTTTTTAGCATTGGGAATTTTTAATTGCTCAGCAATGTCAAGCAACTCAGGAACGAGCATGTCGTTCAGTTGTAGAATATCGTACATATAATCATCTTGAGGTTAGTCACAACTCGGGGTGAACCAGTCTTGAAATCAGAAAAAAGTTTGAATTTATGTTGAATGAAATCGGCAGGTAAAATGAGCTAAAAGCCATGGAGAACAAAACTTATCGGCCTCTTTCCAATGCAATTATAGGCTAAAATCGGCAAAATCAAAAATTTTTGGGTTTAGCCAGCCTCAGTTCCCTGATTAGGCAGATGTTGCGATGCTCCGTTCTGGGTTCTGTTCGCTTTTAGCCAGTCAAAATCCTTTTTAATCCGCATAATCAGTAGTTATCTTTGCCGACCTTAAATAAAGGATATGTTCAACAAACGAATCAAGATCAAAGAGCTCCTTTCCCAAGAACCAGAAGGGCAAGAAGTAACAGTAATGGGTTGGGTGCGAACTTTTCGCAACAATCAGTTTATCGCATTAAATGATGGCAGCACCAATAATAATATACAGGTAGTAGTGGCTCTCGGAAGCCAGGATGATGAATTGTTGAAACGTATCACCACATCCGCCTCTTTAAAAGTAACCGGCACTGTTGTTCCTTCTCTTGGAAAGGGACAAAAAATGGATTTGAATGCCACTTCAATTGAAATACTCGGTGATAGTGATGCAGAAAAATATCCGCTGCAACCAAAGAAACATAGTCTGGAGTTTTTAAGAGAGAAAGCACATCTGCGGTTTCGTACCAGCACATTTGGTTCCGTATTCCGTGTACGTCATGCACTGGCATTTGCAGTACATAAGTTCTTCAACGAAAAAAGATTTGTGTACATGCACACTCCCATCATCACCGTCAGTGATGCAGAAGGTGCAGGCGAAATGTTTAAAGTAACAACCTTACCGCTTGATGGAACGGCCCCAAAGAATGAAGACGGCTCAATAAATTTCAAAGAAGATTTTTTTGGTCGTAGCACTAACCTAACAGTGAGCGGACAATTAGAAGGGGAGTTAGGGGCAACTGCCTTTGGCGATATTTATACATTCGGTCCTACCTTCCGTGCAGAGAATAGTAACACTGCAAGGCACCTGGCCGAGTTCTGGATGATAGAACCAGAAATGGCTTTTTATGATCTGGAAGACAATATGAATTTGGCAGAAGAATTCATCAAGTACATTATCAAGTATGCGTTAGAGAATAATAAAGAAGATCTTGAATTTTTGGCGCAACGTTTAGCAGAAGAAGAAAAACAATTGCCACAGGATAAGCGCAGCGAAATGGGCTTGTTGGAAAAATTAGAATTTGTATTAAACAACGGATTTGAACGATTGACTTATACGGATGCCATTCAAATATTAAAAGAAAGCAATCACAATAAGAAAAAGAAATTCCAGTACGAGATAACCGGTTGGGGCATGGATATGCAAAGTGAACATGAAAGATACCTGGTAGAAAAACATTTCAAGAAACCAGTTATATTGTATAATTATCCTGCTGCCATCAAAGCTTTTTATATGCGGCAGAATGATGGATGCGAACCGGGAAAAGAAACGGTTGCTGCAATGGATATATTAGCTCCCGGCATCGGTGAAATAGTTGGCGGCTCTCAGCGGGAAGAAAGACAAGAAAAGCTGGAAAGAAGAATGACTGAAATGCATATACCACTGGAAGAACTTTGGTGGTATCTCGATACCCGACGTTTTGGCACCGTACCACATGCAGGCTTTGGCCTCGGTTTTGAACGCATGGTACAATTCGTTACCGGCATGACCAATATCCGTGACGTAATTGCGTTTCCGAGAACACCGGGAAGTGCGGAGTTTTAATCAAAAAAATTGAAAGAAAGACGGCACCGGGAGGTGCTTTTTTTGTAGCCATACCCGAGAGTGGGTATTGTGTGTGCCGTATCTATTCTTTACATTGTAATAAATGACACTAACTAAATCCATGAAATACATATTGACTTCATGGTTGGTATTACTTTTTTCTATTGCTGGTTTTGCACAGACATGGGATGAGCTAAGCGAACAGGCTTTAGGATTTTACAAGAATGGCAATTTCAAGCAGGCGATTTCTCTTGGAGAGAAGATGGTTGAAGCCGCTAATAAGGAGTTCGGATCCGAACACAAAAATTATATATTTAGCCAGGAGTTTTTGGGGTTTTTGTATGAAGGAGATAATCAGTACAAAAAAGCTGAGCCACTATACTTGCAGGTAAAAGAATTCAGGAAAAAAAAGCTGGGAGAAAATCATCCCGATTACGAAACAAGTCTTGCAAATCTTAGCAGGGTTTATTCTGGAATGGGAGACTATGGAAAGGCCGAGCCTTACTATATTCAAATAAAAGAATACCGTGAGAGAACAGTAGGGAAGACTCATGCCAATTACGCAACCAGCCTCAATAATCTGGCTTTGCTATATTCAAATATGGGGCAATACAATAAAGCAGAAACGTATTATCTCGACTGCATTGAAATCGATAAAATTAATTTAGGAGAATCCAATCCTGAATACGCAATAGGCATAGCTAACTTGGCTTCTTTATATGTACAAATAGGTGACTATGAAAAAGCAGAACTTTTTTTTGTAAAAGCAAAGGATATAATTTATAACACATTGGGAGAAAATCAGGAGAGTTATTGGACAATTCTCAATAACCTGGGTCTTTTGTATAATAAAATTGGAATGTTTGAAAAAGCAGAAGCTTCTTATCTCCGGGTAATAGAATCCCGGAAGAGAGTTCATGGTGAACACCATCTTGGTTATGCATTATCCCTCGCTAATCTGGCAGATTTATACAAGGAGATTGGCCAACTTTCAAAGGCCGAACTGTTTAGTTTACAAGCAATGGATATCAGAAAAAAAGTTCTTGGAGATAACCATCCCGACTATGCGCTTAACCTGAATAGCCTGGGTGTATTATATTTTTCAATGGGATTATTTGAAAAAGCTGAAACTTTTTATAAAAAGTCCATAGAAATCAGGAAAAAAATTCTTGGAGAAAACCACCCTGAGTATGGAGTTAGCTTAAACAATTTGGCTGTATTATATAATAATATGGGTCAATTTTCGAAAGCAGAAACACTTTACCTCGCCGCTTTAAAAATTACAAAGAATACAGTCGGCGAGAACCATCCTGAGTATGCGTTGAATCTTGACAATCTTGCGGCTTTGTACCACTCTTTTAAAGAATATGAAAAGGCCGCAGAACTTATGGCTAAAGCAATAGAGATTAAAAAGAATTCTTTAGGTGAAAACCATCTTGATTATTTGACAAGCCTAAACAATCTTGGTTCAGCTTATCACTCGATGGGTCAATTTAAAAAGGCAGAATTGTATTATACTGAGGCAAAAGATGGCAGAAAAGGAATATTAGGTGAACACCATCTTGATTATGCGGCAAGCCTGGATAATCTTGGTTTATTATATAATGAAATGGGGCAACCCTCTAAGGCAGAGAATTTCTTCCTACAAAACAGCCAAATTGTTATAGACAATATAACATCCGCTTTTACCATATTGTCGGAAAAGGAAAAAGGAAGTTATTTGGCCAATAAAGTTTCTTTAAACAACCAGCACAATAGTTTTTTATATAATTATCGGGCAGCAAGCCCCACTTTCTATTACCATAACTACAATTTGCAGTTGTTGCTAAAGTCACTCTCATTGGCAGATACAAAAAGTACACTGCAAACGATACGAAATAGCACCGACACATCGGTTAAAAGATTGCTCGAAGAATGGCAAAAAAATAAAATCCTTTTGTCGAAGCAGTATTCCTTACCTGTAGAGAAAAGAAAAGGAGATATAAAAGAGATGGAAGCCAGAACAGAGAGTTTTGAAAAACTGCTAAGTCGAAAATCATCAGAATTTAGAAATCAGCAAAATGCTACAAAAATATCGTTAGAGAATATTCAAAAAAACTTACAATATGACGAAATAGCAATAGAGTTTGTAAATTTTAAATTGTATAATAATAGATGGACGGATACTATAATCTATGCTGCATACATTTTGAGGAATAATGATTCGGTTCCGGTATTCGTTCCCCTTTGCGAAGAAAAACAACTGCAAAAGCTTTTTGATAGTGCAGGAACAACAGCTACTACAATGGTCAATAGTTTTTACCGAGGTTTAAAAGTAGAAAATAAAAATGCCACTACTTTTGGTAAAGAACTGTACCAATTAGTTTGGCAACCATTAGAGCCCTATTTAAAAAATGTAAAAAAAATTAGCTACTCACCTGCAGGTAAATTGTACAGTATTGCTTTTCATGCTTTACCAGTTGATAGTAACAGCATACTAATGGATAAATACCAGCTTCAGCAATACACCAGCACCAGGCAAGTAGTATTAAGAGAGCAAGAAAAACAAAATAGTAAGCCCCAGAATATTGTATTATTTGGCGATGCAACATTTGATTTAGATAGTTTGCAAATAGTAAAAGGAAAAACAGAAAGTACATCAACAAATATTTACTCGCCAGTAAAAAAGGGAACAAAAGGCGACGTATGGAACAATCTACCCGGAACCGCAAAAGAAGTAAAAACAATTCAATCGCTTTTTGAAAAAAATCAGATGACTACAAAGATTTTTACACAAATTGCAGCATCCGAAGAAAATCTAAAAGCATTAAATGGTAACTCACCACAAATTTTACATATTGCAACGCATGGCTTCTTTTTACCCGAACCAGATAAAAAGAAAATGGAATCAGGATTTGATGAAGGCAATACTTACACATTAGCTGACGACCCCCTACTAAGAACTGGCTTAATACTTTCCGGTGGCAATTATGCGTGGAGCGGCAAAGCACCAATAGATGGAGTAGAAGATGGCATTGCCACTGCGTATGAAATCTCTCAACTCAATCTCAGTAATACCGAGCTAGTTGTCCTCAGTGCCTGCGAAACTGCATTGGGCGATGTAAAAGGAAGTGAAGGTGTATTTGGTTTGCAAAGAGCTTTTAAAATGGCAGGAGTAAAAAAGATGATCGTAAGTCTTTGGCAGGTACCGGATAAAGAAACCGCCGAACTGATGACAGCTTTCTATACTTACTGGATGAAAGGAAAAACAATCAACGATGCATTTGCCCAGGCCCAGGCTGATATGCGCAAGAAGTATTCTCCCTTTTATTGGGCAGCATTTTTGTTGGTGGAATAAATGAACCCACGGGATATTTCTTATATTTAAGTACAACCTTTCTTTCCGGCAATGAAAAGTTTTTGCATAATATGTTTTTTGTTTTTTCTTCCATTTGCCGGGGTATCGCAAACATTGCTTGATCTTAATAAGAAATTTGTTGAACTTTTTCAGCTAGGAAAATATGAAGAAGCAATTCCTTTTGCAGAAAAGGCATTTGCAATGGCTAAGAAGGAGTTGAGCATTGATCATCCCGATTATTCTACTAATCTTGAAAACCTGGGCTGGGTATATTTAACTGCAGGATATTATCCTAAAGCAGTGCCTGCTTACACAGAACTAATTACAATCAAAGAAAATTTATTAGGGAAGGAACATCCTGCTTATGCTACGATGGTAAATAACCTGGCTACTCTCTATTATTATATGGGTGATTATGTAAAAGCGAAACCATACCATCTAGAAGCACTACAAGTGAGAAAAAAAGTGTTGGGTGAAGAGCATCCTGATTATGCTACCAGCCTGGATAACCTTGGCGCATTATATGCAGCAGTAGATGAGTATGAAAAAGCAGAACCTCTTTACAGACAAGCCATGGAGATTAGAAAAAAAGTACTGGGAGAAACGGATGATGATTTTGTTACCAGCCTGAATAATCTTGCTTCTTTGTATTTTTCGAATGAAAATTATGCTAAATCTGAACAGTTGTATTTAAAGGCTGCCTCTATCCGAAAGAAAACAAAGGGAGAAAGTAGTATTGAATTTGCCACCAGTATAAATAATTTGGGAGCATTGTATCTCGCAATTGGCCAGTACGACAAAGCGGAAGCAGCATTTGTTGTGTCGAAGGAAATAAGGGAAATTGTATGGGGGCAAAACCACCCTTCTTTTTTTATCAGTATCAATAATCTTTCTCAACTATATGCCGCTACTGGTCAGTATGAAAAAGCTATTCAACTTTGCCAGCAAACAATTTCTAACAGAAAACAAGTATTGGGTGAAGACCATCCTGATTATGCTACCAGTCTTAACAATCTTGGTGTTTTGTATATAGAGCTTGGAGATTACGAAAAAGCAGAACCCTTTTGTACGGAAGCAATCGGGATTCTAAAGAAAATATTTGGTATTAATCATACAGAATATGCCAACAGCCTCAACAACCTGGGAATGATATATAAAGGAAAAGGGCAATTCGAAAAAGCAGAGTCGTGTTACAATCAGGCTAAAGAAATTTTTAAAAAATTGCAAGGTCAGTATAGTTCTGCATATGCTTCAAGTCTAAACAATCTTGCAGTCTTATATATAACGGTGGAAGAATATGCTAAAGCCGAACCAGCTGCTGTTGCGGGGAGCAGCATCGCTTTAAATAATCTTATCCAAATATTTCCAACTCTTTCTGAAAAGGAAAAAGGAAATTATTTGGCTAACAAATCGGCAATTAACGAGATTAATAATAACCTGATCTATAGTTACCCTAAAGCCTCCTCAGCTTTACGGTTAAATAATTTTAATCTTCAGTTAGCACTAAAATCGCTGGCTCTTTCCGATACAAAAAATATGATTGCTACTGTTCGCAATAGTAAAGACAGTGCGGTAATACAAATGCTCTCTCAATGGATGACAGCAAAGAATTTTCTTGCAAAACAATACTCCCTGCCAGTGGATAAAAGGCAATTAAATTTAGAGGAGTTGGAAGTAAGAACAGAAAAAGTTGAGAAAGATCTTAGTCGCATGTCAGCCAGCTTTCGTCAACAACAATTAGCAGAACGAATTTCAATTACTGAATTACAAAAGAATTTACAGAAAGATGAAATAGCAATAGAATTTGTCAACTTCAATTTGTATAATAAAGGTTGGACAGATAGTGTGTACTATGCGGCGTATATTCTTAGTAAAGAAGATGCAGAACCTTTATTTGTTCCTTTGTTTGAGGAAAGACAATTGCAGCAGTTATTTAAGAGTGCAGGAACAACAGCTACTGCAATGGTTAATAGTTTTTACCGGGGGTTTAAAGTAGGTAATAATGCTAACTCCACTTTGGGTAAAGAGCTTTATCAATTAGTATGGCAGCCATTAGAACCCTATTTAAAAGAGGTGAAAAAAATTTCTTACTCGCCGGCCGGTAAATTATACAACATAGCTCACCATGCGCTGCCGATTGATAGCAATACAGTGTTGATGGATAAATATCAATTACAGCAATATACCAGTACCAGACAAATAGTATTAAGGGAAAGTGAAAAGCAAAATACGAAACCACAAAATATTGTATTGTTTGGCGATGCCAGTTTTAGTATGGACAGTGTAACATTGACAAAAAACAGAGTGAGTAAAGAAAGTAACAGTACAAGTATTTATGCTGTACAGAGCAGAGGAATAAGGGGAGGTACCTGGAGTAAACTTCCCGGAACAGCACAAGAGGTAAAAACCATACAATCTCTACTAACAAAAAATAAAACAAGTACAAAGGTTTTTACACAGGCTGATGCATCCGAAGAAAATCTAAAAGCATTAAGCGGCGTCTCACCACAAATTTTACATATTGCTACGCATGGTTTCTTTTTGCCCGAGCCAGATAAAAAGAAAAAAGAAACAGCATTTGATGAAGGCAATACTTACACTTTAGCCGACGATCCACTACTGCGAAGCGGATTAATATTAGCAGGTGGCAACTATGCTTGGGGCGGCAAAACACCTATCGATGGAATAGAAGATGGAATTGCAACAGCCTATGAAATCTCCCAACTTAATTTAAGTAACACTGAACTCGTAGTACTCAGTGCTTGTGAAACAGCACTAGGTGATGTAAAAGGAAGTGAAGGAGTATTTGGTTTGCAAAGAGCTTTTAAAATGGCAGGTGTAAAGAAAATGATCGTAAGCCTTTGGCAGGTACCTGATAAAGAAACAGCGGAATTGATGACAGCCTTTTATAGTTATTGGATGAAGGGCAAAACAATTAATGATGCCTTTACACAAGCCCAAGCTGATATGCGAATGAAATATTCTCCTTTTTACTGGGCCGCATTTGTACTTGTGGAATAATTTATTATCTGTATCTCATAAGCAAACTACGCTTATGTTACATATTGAAAGCACAAACAATAACAACTCGATATTCTTCCGAAAAAAAGCAGGTGTAAGAAGAATGGTAAAACATAACCTGAAAATTGATATGACACCGATGGTTGATTTGAGTTTTCTCCTCATTTCGTTTTTTGTCATCACCACGGAATTAAGTAAGCCTATAGCAATGGATTTAATTATGCCAAAGGAAGGCATACCTATGAAAGTCCAGGAATCAAATGCCTTAACTGTTTTAGTAGGCGATAACAATTCTATTTATTTTTATGAGGGTACATGGGAAGAAGCGATACAAAACAACATGATTTCCAAAACACAATATGCCGGGGCAAATGATCTTAGAACTATAATTAGTGCAAAACAAAACAAATTAGCGATGACAACTGCCTTGAAAGGAGGTAAAGATGGCTTGGTGCTAATTATTAAGCCTGGCAAAGGAGCCAGCTATAAAAATGTGGTGGATATACTCGATGAGGTAACTATCAACCAGGTAAAAAAATATGTTATGGTAAACCAATCAGCAGAAGAAAAAGAATGGCTAAAGAATCAATAGTTTACTGTTTCCAAAACATATCGATTCTTCTTTTTACATTTTCCCGGATGTTCATATAGTATAGATTAATATCTCCAACATGATAGTTGCGGGTTAAGTAAAAAAAGCTTCCAGGGAATTTGGGTCTATTCACATACAGCAAACCATTACTTATTTGTGCATCAGTAGTATTGGTATATACTTTATTGAAATTAATCAATATACTTCCTTTGTTTAAAGATCTGTGAGCATATGATGAGTTAGTTGTCCACGTAAGAGGGTTGGTAACAAATGAATTTCCATTTCCAAAAGAATTCTTCGAATTGGAATTTTCTTTTTTCATGTATGAAGGCACATAGCCTTTTCTAAAAGTGCGCCAACTACAGATGCATCCTGTTTGTAAAGAGTCTTCACACATTTTCAAAGTAGAAAAATAATCTTTAGGTACCGGCCAGCCGATTATATACGCCACTACTAATCTGTTGTGTAAAGTCTTGCCCTCAAAAAATTCTTTCAATAATCGTTCTGCTAAAAAACTTCCCTGGCTGTGAGATGCAATAATGATTGGACGGCTGCCGTTCCAACTTTGTAAATAAAATTCAAACGCATTTTTTACATCTTCATATGCCAACTCAAACGCCGCTGCGGCTTTTTCTTTATCTTTTGAAAAAAAGTTAGAGATATGTGCTTGTCTGTATCGTGGAGCAAACACTCTGCATTGCTGATTAAAAACACTGGCTTGGTATAAGATAGATGAGTAATCAGTCTTTGCATTGATATAATCATCATCAATTAATGCATTGTTATTTCCATCCTTTTTTTTCTTCGTGTATGATGTAGGATATAAAAAGAAAACATCTACCATTGAATCTTTTATTTCAGGTTTTAATGGTTGCGGTACACTATCCGAAGGGTCCCATTTCCAGGGATGAGCAGCCCAATAATTAAGATTGCTGTAATCTGGTTGCCCATCCATGCTTTTAAATTGATACTTGCTTCGATAAGCCTGGTATTTATCCGAACAAGAGTAAAATGTAATGATCAAAAATAAAAATGCGGGAAAAAATTTCTTCATGTAGAATAGTGAGCTGTAAAAATCGGCAAAATTTTCTCCCCGCCCTAAAGGGTTTTTCGCTCGGCTAAACAGATATTTTGCCTTTTGTGGAAGAGCAAAAAATTATTTTGTTTGAAAAAAAAAATCGTAAATATTTGATAATAAAGATATTAGAACTCGAAAATGTCCATTTTTATTAACCATTACCTCAAAATATTTAGTACTTTGTGTTGCATAGTACCAAATATCGCCTTATCTTTGAGTCATATTAGTAAAACGAAGGGCTATGAATATTGAAAATACACAGAGTCAGATGCGGAAAGGGATACTGGAATTTTGTATTC
>LNFM01013932.1_pt1 | contig 12474 bp, 10 predicted proteins | sample 596031 | NCBI WGS metagenome assembly LNFM01 (sample SAMN04254537, study PRJNA301005) | activated carbon metagenome | isolation source: dual media filters at the Ann Arbor, Michigan drinking water treatment plant | place: USA: Ann Arbor
GCGGCATCGACGTGCCGACCATCAGCCACGTCATCAACTACGGCATGCCGATGAAGGCCGAGGACTACGTGCACCGCATCGGCCGCACCGGCCGTGCCGGCCGCAGTGGCCTGGCCGTGACGCTGGCGGAGCGCCGCGATGCGCAGATGGTGCACCACATCCAGCGCTTCACCACGCAGCGCATCCCGACGGCCACCATCGTCGGCCTGGAGCCGCGCCGTGCCGAGCCGCAGCCGATGCCGGCAGCGCGCCCTGCCGGTCGCGGCGGCTTCGGTCGTCCTGCGGGCAAGCCGGGCGGCAAACCCTTCGGCCGCCCCGACGGCAAGCCGGGTGCCAAGCCCTGGGCCAAGCCCGGCGCGCGCAGCAGCGGCGGCGGCTTCAAGCGACCGGTCTGAGTCGCTGCCTGCCGGGCCGCGGGCCCGGCGAGGTCGCCATGGCGCAACGCCTGCGGTGAGAGCTGCAGGTCGAGAGCGGAGTACATTCCCGACCGGTCCGCCTGCCTTCATGGCAGCGGCGCACCGGGGAGCAGGGACTCATCGAACCGAACAGCTGGCGTCGCGTCCTGCCGCTAGAGCGTGCTGCACGCAGTGTCGGACTTCGCCTGGACCTGGCGCATCGCGAGTACGTCATGCGCGAGCAGCTCCGCATGGTGCTGCTGCACACCCGCTTCGGCACGGTGGCGGCGACCGTGTTCGCCGTGCTGCTCGCCCAGTACCTCCACGGCACGCTGCCGGGGGCGCAGGTCCAGGCCTGGCTGACACTGAAACTGCTGGTGGCCCTGGCCCGCATGGTCCTGGCCCAGGCCTACGGCCGGTGGGGCGAGGCGAGTCCGCGGCGCGCGCGCTGGGAGGGCGCCATGCTCGTGCTGCTGGGCATCGACGGCTTCATCTGGGGCGTGGCCGGCTGGCGCCTGGCCGACCAGCCGGTCCCCGTGACCGCTCTGGGCATGGCGGCCCTCAGTGCCGTCGCCTGCATCGCCACGTTCGGCCTGCAGGTGCGACTGGCTGCCACCGCCGCCTATGTCGTGCCCATCCTGCTGCCCACCGCGATCGGACTGGCCATGCGCAGCGACGACATCGCCCACATCGCTGCGGGCGGTCTCATCATCCTGCTGGCCGTGCTGCTGGCCACCGCGCGGGCGACATCGCAGAAGCTGGCCGAAGGCCTGTTGCTGCGCCGGCAGTCCGACCGGCTGGTCGCCGAGAAGGACGCCGCTCTGCAACTGGCGCGCGAGCGAACGGCCGACCGCGACCGTTTCCTGGCCAAGATCAGCCACGAACTGCGCACGCCCCTGCATGGCATCCTGGGCGTGGCGCAGTTGATGCATGGGGTTTCGAAGGATCCCGTCGCGACGCGACGCCTGGCGCTGATCGAGGCGTCTGGCCTGCACCTGCAGGGCCTCATCAACGACCTGCTCGATGCGTCGGTGATGCAGGCCGGCCAGTTCGTGCTGCACGACAGCGATTTCGATCTGTCGTGTGAGCTCGAACAGCTGGCCGAAGTGTTCGCGCTGCGGGCGTCGGCCAAGGGGCTGGAGTTCAAGGTGCAGCTGGATCTTCCGCGACCGTGCCGGGTGCGCGGCGATGCCTCACGGCTGCGGCAGGTGCTGCACAACCTGCTGGCCAATGCCGTGAAGTTCACCGATGCCGGCCAGATCGAGCTGCTCGCCGCGAGCGGCCCACGGCCGGGACTGTGGCGCATGACCGTGCGCGACACCGGGCCCGGTCTGGACGAGACGCAGGCGCGACGGGTCTTCCTGCCTTTTCAGCAGGCGCAAGTGTCGCGCCAGGCCGATGGCGTCGGCCTGGGCCTGACGATCGCGCGCGAGATCGCCATCGCGATGGGCGGCGACGTCACTGTGCAGAGCGCAAAGGGTGCCGGCGCCACGTTTCACTTCGACGCCTGCTTGCCTCCTTGCTCGTCGGTGGTCGATGGCGCCCCGGCCGCGTCTGCGCCGCGTGATGTCGAGCCCGGCACAAGCCGCCCGCTGCCGCGTCTGGTGCTGGTGGCCGAGGACGACGAAGTCAACGCGATGATCGTCTGCGCCTTCCTCGATGCCCTGGGCGTGCGCAACGAGCGCGTGGCCGACGGTCAGCAGGCGCTGGCGCGCGCGCTGCGCGACGTCGATCCGCCCGACCTGTTGCTGATGGACTGCCACATGCCCGTGCTGGACGGCCTCGCTGCCACCGCAGCCCTCCGTCGGCAGGAGCGGCTGCTGGGTCGCCCGCGATTGCCCATCTTGGCGTTGACGGCAGCCGACGGTGATGTCGACCGCGCCGCGTGCCTGGCGGCCGGCATGGACCGGGTGATCGGCAAGCCGTTCACGCGTGAACAGTTGCTGGCGGCGCTGCTCGACGCCGGCGCAGGCCCGCCGCCGGCAGCTGCCGATGCAGCCTGGATGCCGCCGCCGGTCTGAAACGCGCCTGCACCGCGGGGCGCAACGCGGGGACCGGGTCGGCGATCAGCTGCAGGTCGGGGTGCCAGGTCTCGACCATCAAGCCGTACAGGGCATGCCGGCTGGCGTGCCAGTGCCTTTCGGCGCTGACCACGTCGAAAGCCAGTATGTGGTGGGGCAGGCCTCCGGCATGCGACAAGGGCACCTGGCGCGAGCCCTCTGCATCGGCCAGCAGGTCGTGGAAGCCCAAGCCCTTGTAGATGCGCACGAGCGAGGCGCTGCGCGCGCCGATCACCAGGGTTCGGATCTGTGCCGCCACCGCGTACATCCAGCAGGCCTTGACCAGCATCGGCCGCACGAGGCTGTCGGCTCCCGGCAGGATGGCCAACCGGGTGATCTCGGCGCGGGCGTGGTCGGCCAGGGCCGGAGGCAGCTCGATGCAGCCCTCGATGGGCAGCGGCCGCGGATGGTTGCGCTGGATGCGCGCCGTGCCGATGACTCGCCCGTCGGCCTTGTCGCGGCAGACCAGCACCGCGGTGCCGGGGGCCAGATCGGTGTCGTCGGGCTCGGCCAGCGAGCGTGCCAGCCCGGGCTGGTCGCCCAGGTGGTGGCCATAGGCCAGTGCCCTCACGGCGCAGGCCTGGCGCAAGGTCGGCAGGTCGCGTGCGATGCCGATGGAAAAGCTCAGGCTGGCAGTGGCAGTGGGCATGCTGGTCCTCCCTCGCGGCCTGCGGGCCGACTGTTCGGAAGGCCAGTATCTCGCCATTTGGCCGGTGCCTGCGCGCGGTCGCCAAAGTAGCTGCCCGCGGCGTCGGCAGCGATTGCGGCGTCAGCCGGGACGCTGCCGCCGACGCAGCTTCAGACGCCCAGCAGATCGACCTCGAACACCAGCGTGGCGTTCGGCGGGATCACGCCGCCGGCGCCGCGGGCACCATAGCCCAGGTCGGCGGGAATGGTCAGCACGCGCGTGCCGCCGACCTTCATGCCCTGCACGCCCTCGTCCCAGCCGCGGATGACCTGGCCGGCGCCCAGGGCGAACTGGAAGGGCTGGCCGCGGTCCTTGCTGGAATCGAACTTGCGGCCGCGATGGTTGGGCGCGGCGGGGTCGTGCAGCCAACCGGTGTAGTGCACCGAGACGTGCTGGCCGGCGACGGCTTCGGCGCCGCTGCCCGGCGTGGTGTCTTCGTATTGCAGGCCCGAGGCGGTGGTGGTCATGGGGCTTCTCCTTGGAATGGGTTGGATTCAGGGCCGCGCATCATGCCACCGGTCCTGACGACCTCACTCCAGGGGCCACCGCTGCATGCCCGCCCGGGCTCTTCTCACCACGTGCAGGCCATCTCCATAGGCTGGCCGCTGTAGACGTCGTTGGTGCGCGAAAAGCCCAGGGCGAGGGCCTTGTCGACGTCGGCCTTCGGAATGTCGAACATCCAGTAGCGGGTGTCCGTCACGCCACAGACTCCCGGCACGCCCACGCGGGCCAGGCCGCAGTCGGACAAGGCCACGGCGATGCCGGCGTCGGTCAAGCGCCGGCGGGTCTGCAGGAGGGGCTCGGCGCTGGTCGCTTCGCACTGGCGGCCGCCGGCGTCCCTGACCACGCGTTCCACCGGCGAATTGACCGGCATGCAGAGCTCGGGCTTGATCTGGCAAAGGTAGGGCTCCACCGGCCCGAAGCTCGTCAGCTCGCCCTTGGTGAACGGACCGATGGCGCGCACCAGCCCGCCGTCCATCAGGCCGACATAGTTGCCGGTGGACGGGTAGTGGCGCACGCGGTAGTGGCGCGTGTCGTGCTCTATCGACTGGGACACGGCGCCGGGCGGGAAGTCCTTCGGGTACATCCTTTCGACCCAGTCGAAGAACGCCTCGGCATCGGGCAGCGTCACGGGGGCCTGCGCCTGCACCCGTTCGCCGGGGGCGGCAGAAGCCGTCAGTTTCATCGCACCGTCGCCGCCGCCGCCGCAGGCGCCCAGCAAGCCCGCAGCACACAGCGTGGCGCCGACAGCAGCCAAGCGCTTCCAACCCGTCATCGAATCCATCGATCTCTCCAAGCCGCCACTGCGGCGCTGAGCCATTGTCCGCGGTGTTTCGCCTCTGGCAACCGCAAGCCCAGTGCGCCCGCGGCGCTCTGCAGGGAGGCCAGGGGATCACCCGTTTCCAGCGACTGCGCGCCGTTCTGCTTGCTGAGCTTCTGCCCGTCGACGGCCAGAACCAGCGGAGTGTGCAGGTAGGCCGGCGCAGGCAGGCCCAGCGATTGCTGCAGCAGCATTTGGCGCGGCGTGTTGTCGGCCAGGTCCTCGCCGCGCACCACGTGGGTGATGCCTTGTGCCGCGTCGTCCACCACCACGGCCAGCTGGTACGCCCACAGGCCGTCGGCGCGCCGCAGGACGAAGTCGCCGACCTCGCGGGTCACGTTCTGTCGCAACGCCCCCAGGCGTCTATCCTGCCAGTCGATCACGGCATCGTGGCCGTGCTGCAGCGTGAGCAGGCGCACGGCACGCGCCGGCTTGCCCTGCAGACCGAGGCGGCAGGTGCCTGGGTAGATGCGCTCTTCGTGCCGCTGGTGGACCTGGCCGACCCCCTGCAGCGCGATGTCGATGTCGCGTCGCGTGCAGCCGCACTCGTAGGCCAGGCCGCGTTCGCGCAGCTGCTGCAAGGCCGCCGAGTAAGCATCGCTGCGGGTGGACTGCAGCCAGGGCGGCGCGTCGGGCACCAGTCCACAGGCCGCGAGCTGGGCGGCAATGTGCTGCGCCATGCCTGGCACGCAGCGCGGTGTGTCGACGTCCTCGATGCGCAGCAGCCAGCGTCCGCCGTGTGCGCGGGCATCGAGCCAGCTCGCCAGGGCCGCCACCAGCGAACCGGCATGCAGCGGGCCGGTGGGCGAGGGCGCGAAGCGGCCGACATAGGGCAGCCCTGTCGTGCCCGCCACGGTGCTGCGGTTGACCACGCTTCAACCCAGGTTGTCGAGCAGCGCCTTGCGCGTGTTCGGGTTGGCCAGCTGCTGCAGCCACCACTGCAGCGCCAGCCCCGCAGGGGGCCGGCGCCCCTTGGGGCCGACGGTGCAGCGCCAGGCATAGCCCAGGCGCGCCACCGGCTCGGGTCGTGTCACGGCCATGCTTACCAGGTCGCCCGTGACCAGCAGCGGGCGCACCATGGGTTCGGGCAGGAAGCCGCAGCCCAGACCACGACGGATGGCAGCAGCCTTGTCCTGCATCGAGCTGACGGTCAGCACGTCCTGTCCCGGCAGCAGGTTGACGGTCACCGGCGCCAGCTGGCGCGCCGAATCGGCCACCGCCACGGCGCGGTGTCGCAGCACGTCGGCATCGGTCAACGGGCCGTTCGCCGCCGCCAGCGGGTGGTGCGGCGCGACGACGAAGACGAAGGGAATCTCGCCCAGCGGTTCCACCGCCACGCCGCTGGGCGGTGCCGAGTGCAGGCCGACGCCGATGGCCAGATCGGCCTGCCCGCGCACCAGGGCCTCCCAGGTGCCGGCCAGCACCTCGGTGCGCAGTCGCAGCCTCGTGCCCGGGCCGCCCGTGCCGGCGCCGGCCGCGCCCTGGGGGTCCAGCGCACAGAAGGACTGCGCGATGTCGAGCACGGTGGGCATGGAGACGATGGCGTCCATCGCGATCGTCAGCTGACCTTCCCAGCCGGTGGCCACGCGGCGCACGCGATTGGCCACGGCGTCGATCTCCATCAGCAGCCGACGGCCCTCCTCGAGCAGTTCGGCGCCTGCCGCGGTGAGCTTGGCCTGGCGGGATCGGCGGTCGAACAGCAGCACGTCGAGCGCGTCTTCCAGCTGGCGCACGCTGTAGGTCAGGGCCGAGGGCACCTTGCCCAGTTCGCGCGCCGCCGCGGCAAAGCTGCCGGTGCGCGCGATGGTGTCCATCATGCTCAGGGCTTCGGGTGTCAGGGCGAGGCTGCGGTGGGGCATCCATTCATCTTATTTGAATGATCGGTGCAAGTGTGCTGCGCCCCGGATCGGGTCGGTCTTCCTACAGTGGAGGCCTTGAACGGAGGTCCGCAGATGATCACTCTTCGCAAGTCCCGGGAACGCGGCCACGCCCAGCACGGCTGGCTCGACAGCTTCCACAGCTTCTCCTTCGCCGACTATCACGACCCGGCGCACATGGGCGTGGGCAACCTGCGCGTCATCAACGAAGACCGCATCGCCCCCGGCACCGGCTTCGGCACGCACGGCCATCGCGACATGGAGATCGTCAGCTACGTGCTCGACGGCGCCTTGGCGCACAAGGACTCGATGGGCAACGGCAGCGCAGGAGGCGCCCATGCCGGCGTGATCCGTCCGGGCGACGTGCAGCGCATGAGCGCGGGTACCGGTGTGATGCACAGCGAGTTCAACCACTCGCAGGACCAGACCACCCACTTCCTGCAGATCTGGCTGCTGCCGCGCCACCGCGGCATCGAGCCGGGCTACGAGCAGAAGCACTTCGACGCCGCCGCCAAGCGCGGGCGCCTGGCCCTGGTGGCCTCGCCCGACGGCCGCGACGGGTCGGTGACGATCCACGCCGATGCCTCGATCCACGCCGGGCTGTTCGAAGGCGTCGAGCGCGCGCAACTGTCGCTCGACCCGGCTCGCCCGGGCTATGTGTTCCTGGTGCGCGGCGAGCTCCATGTCAACGGCCATGCCCTCCAGGCCGGCGACGCGCTGCGACTCGACCGCGAGACCTCGCTGACCCTGGAGCAAGGCCGCGACGCCGAGGTGCTGGTGTTCGACCTCGCAGCCTGACGCGGTGCCACGGCACGCCCGGTCTTCCTGCCCTGATTTCCCTTCGCTTCCTTTCTACTCAACCGTCTTTCGGAGAACCGCAACATGAAAACCTCAACCCCTGTCGTCGTGATCGCCCGCCTGCTGCTGGCCGCCATGTTCATCCTGGCCGGCATCTCGAAGTTCGGCAACCTCGAGGGCACGGCCGGCTACATCGCCTCGGGCGGTCTGCCCATGGCTTCCGTGCTGGCCGTCCTGGTTGCCGCGCTCGAGGTGGTGGGCGGCATCGCGCTGGCCGTCGGCTTCCAGGCGCGCATGGCTGCTGCCGCGCTGGCCGGCTTCACGCTGCTGGCCACGGTGCTGTTCCACAACTTCTGGGCCATGCCGGCGGACCAGGCCTTCGTGCAGCAACTGATGTTCATGAAGAACCTCGCGGTCGTGGGCGGCCTGCTGATGGTCTTTTCCTTCGGTGCCGGCCCGGCCAGCGTCGACTCGCGTCGCCTCGCGATGGCCTGACCCCGACCCGGTGGCCGGGCGCCGGCTCGCAGCAGCTGATGGAGCCTTTGGCCCACACCCAGGCGCGCAACGGCTTCATCGCCTTCACCTTCGATGGCCCCGGCCATGGCCGTCACCGCCCGCCGATGGGCGGGCGGCCTGGCCGAGTGCCTGGCGCCGCATTCGGGACGAGAAGGTGTGAGGGGCAGGCCGCCCCTCCCCCGCAGCGAGCACTGAGCGCGAGCAATGCTCATCGGCTCCGACGCCACACCGTGATGGCCGGTTGATCCAGCGCAAGGCAGCCGGCGGGGGGGCTGTGGGAAAGTGGCCCAACCACGTTAAGGCCCATCCCGTGACCACCATGGCATCCTCCATCGACAGCCCGCTGGCCAATGGTCCGCTGGTGTCAGGCCGGCCTGCCCGGCCCCCGATCAAGGGGGTGGGTGGGGCTGATCGCAGCCACTCTGCCCCGCGCTCCAGCGACTCCATGCTGCACGACGCGCGCATGTGGAACGCCCTGCTGGGTGCGCCCACCCTGGCCCCTGCGGAGATCGTCGCGCTGGCCGCCGTCTCACGCGCGCGCATGGTCGGCGCCGGCGAGGTCGTGTTCACGCACGACGAGCCGGCCGCGTCGCTGGTCTTCGTCCGGGAAGGCGACGTGGCCCTGGGCCACCGCAATGCAGACGGCGAGTTCCGCATCGAGCGGCCGGTGCGGGGCCCAGGCTGGCTCGACCAGAGCGCGGCCTGGCTCGACGGCAATCACGTCATCGATGCGCGCACCACCACGCCTGCGGTGATCATCGATCTGCCGCGCGCGCTGCTGGAGCCCGTGCTGCGCCTGCAACCCGACCTCAGCACGCGGCTCATCGCCAGCCTGGCCGGCGAGGTCCGTTCCCTGGCCGTCAACACGCACGGCCTGATGCACAAGGACGCGCCTTCGCGCTTCGCGCAATGGCTGGTCGACCACATCGACCGCCAGGGCGCCAGCGGCGTGATCCGCCTGGCCGAAAGAAAGCGCGACATCGCTTCGCAGCTGGCCGTCACGCCGGAGACGCTGTCGAGGCTGATGCGCAGCCTCACGCGCAAGGGCATGATCTCGGTCACCGGCTACACCGTCGTCGTGCACGACCGCGCCGGGCTGGAGCGCATCGCGGCGGAGTGAGCCCGGGCGACCGGTCGCGCAGCGCAGCCGCGCCTTCGCGGCTCAGACCGGGGTGAACTCGAGCCCGGTCACCGCCAGGCCCACCAGTTCCACGCTCGTGACATTGACCGGATGCTGGCTGGCCAGCAGCCCCAGGCTATAGGGCGTGAAGGCTCCGTTGTCCAGTAGGCCGACGAAGGATTGCAGGTCGGCCGCGGTCGGCAGTTGTCCGGTGACGTTCCGGTACACGGTGTTCACGAACGCGGTGTGCGATCGACCCCCGGCCAAGCTTTCGAAGAGGGGCGTGTCGATGGCCAGGCGGACGAGGTCGTCGTAGCTCATGCCGGCGTCCACCAGGTGCAGGCCGACGCCGGCGTAGGCCGGGTTGTCCAGGGCCGCGCTGCCGAACAGCGCGCGCAGCACCTGCGCGACCGTCCCGGCGTGGCCGTCGAGGTCGAGGGCCAGGTGCCGGTCGGAGAAGCGCAGCCGTTCCACGCCACCGAGGCTGTCGGTGCCGTCGAGGCTGGCCGCGTCCTTCACCGTCCAGCCGAAGTCGGCCTTCGTCAACCGGTAGCGCGTGGCCGGGCCCGATAGCACGGCCGTGTCGACGCCGTCACCGCCGACGATCACGTCGTCGCCGCCACCGCCGGTGACGAGGTCGTTGCCGGCGCCGGCCAGCAGGCCGTCGGCGCCGGCCGCGCCGTTGAGCACGTCGGCACCGTCGGTGCCGTGGCGCGTGCTGTCCACCGGCACCACCTTCACGGCCGCGCTGTAGGCCCGCGTGCCGCCCATGCCGTCGCTGACGGTGAAGCCGAAGCCGTCGCTGCCGGCGAAGCCGTCCTTGGCGGTGTAGCTGAAGCGGCCGTCGCCTGCGGTCTGGGCATCGCCGTTGGCGGCCGCGCCGCTGATCGAATAGGTGATGGTGTCACCGTCGATGTCGGTGGCCGCCGGCAACCGCCCCGACAGCGTGCTGCCGCGTGGCGCCAGCAGGGACGCGTTGCTCGACTGCGGCGCGCCGTCGTTGACCGGCTGGACGTTGAAGTAGGCCTGGTAGCGGTTGGTGCTGCTGCCCACGGTGAGATCGAAGGCCACCGCGTCACTGCCGTGGAACTCGGCCTTCGGCGTGTAGCTCAGCTGGCCATCGGCACTCAGGCTGGCCACGCCATGGGCGGGGGCGCCGACCAGGCGGTAGGTGGCTGCCGAGCGCGCCGCATCGGCGGGTGCCGGCAGCGCGGTGCCGATGCTGCGGTCTTCGTCGAGCACCAGGTCGACGTCGCCGCCCAGGGCCCCGGCGGCCAGGTTCAGCACCTGGTCGGCGAACACCAGCGTGTCGTAGCCGCTGCTGCCGTCGCGTGCCTCGACGTACAGCTTGCCGAAGGCGTTGGACAGGCGGTAGTCGGCGCGCTGGCCCGCGAAGGCTGCGGTGTCAATGCCGGCACCGCCGTCGATCCAGTCGTTGCCCAGGCCGCCGACGAAGCCGTTCGGGCCGTCGTTGCCGACCAGCACGTCGTCGAAGGCGGTGCCGATGGCGTCCTCGATCCAGGCCGTCGGCGCGATGCCCAGGTTCTCGACGCCGGCGAACCCGGCCGTGGTGATGCCAGCGCTGCCCAGGTGCCCCGGCACCAGGTCGATCGAGACGCCGCTGGCCAGGCCCGATGCGTCGATGACATCGTGACCGCCGTCGTCCACCAGGGTGTTGGCCGACGACGATTCGCGTGCGCCCAGTGCATAGCGCGTGTCCGATGTGTTGACCTCGCGCGTGCCGTACAGGTAGCGCAGCGCCAGCACGTCGAGCGTACCCCAGTCGGCGCGGAACAGGCCATCGGCCGAGGGCTGCGACGACATCACCGTCAGGCCCGGGCGATCGTCGGCCACCCGGAGCTGCATGGCCCAGGCTTCGCCGGGATCGGTGTTGCGCGGGTGGCGCAGGCCCAGCGCGTGGCCGATCTCGTGCAGCAGCGTGGCATAGCCCTCGCTGCCCACGCTCAGCGGCGCGACCATCGATTCGACGTCCATCCAGACGTCGCCGGCCGCATCGCCCTGCGTGCCCGGCAGCGCCGCCTGCCCCTTGCTGGCCGGCTGCTGGTCGATGCCGAAGCGCAGCTGGCCGACCTGGTCGGCGGTCTCGGCGACTTCGGTGAAGCTCAGGCCCGTCAGCGCCGCGGTCTTGGTCAGGATGTCGCGCACGGCGTCCTGTTCGCTGGCGCTGAAGGCGCGGAAGCCGGGCCGCTCGCTCTGTGCCACGAAGCTGAAGCTCAGCGCCGTGGGCGTGCCCAGCGGCTGCGAGGCGTTCCAGCGCATCGTCGGGCCGGCGACGATGGCGTCTTCGGCGAGGGACTGCGGCGTGATGAAGGCCACCAGGTTGACCACCACGCGCTGACCGTCTGCCGCCGTCACGCCGATGCGTTCGACGTTCACCAGCGTCAGGCTGAAGTTGGCAGCCACCTTGGGCGTGATGGTGGCGCTCTTGCCGTCCGCCGAGACCCGGATGTCGACGTCTTCGAGGCGCGCCACGCCGAAGCCTCGGCCCGTCACGGTGAACCAGAGGTCGGCGGTGTCGATGCCCTCGCCGCCATCGAAGCTGTCGTGCCCGCCGTTGCCGCCGAACGAGTTGTTCTTGGCGTCGCCGATGACACGATCGTCGGTGCTGTTGCCGAGCACGCTGGTCACGCCGATCAAGGTGTCCCGGCCTCCGTGGCCGTCGTCCGCCCAGCCTTCTGCCAGGTTGACGAGGATGCCGGTGCCAGCGTCCCAATAGGCCGCCGTCAGTCCGCGGTTCGGATTGCCCGGGTCGATGAGGCGTTCGATGCGGTCGTTGCCGCGGCTGCCGAACGCAGTCCCCTGGAACATGCGCAGCGTGTCGTCGCCCGCTCCGGCATAGAGGGTGTTGTTCAGGTTCTTGTCGGCGTCGGGCTGGACATAGACGTCGTTGCCTTCGGTGAGCCGGATGTCAGCCATGTCGCGTCTCCCTCAGGCCCGCAGCAGCGGCAGGGTCTTTCGGCTGAAGTTCGCCAGGTTGGGGAAGACCTCGTGGAAGGCCGACGGGTCCAGCCCCATCCACTGCATCACCGTCGCGCCCACCTGGTCGGAGCTGGTGGTCGGCACGAAGCGGCCGTTGCGGTTTCGGTCTCCGTCGTCGGGGCCGCCCAGCACCGGGCTGGGGAAAGTGCCGTGCACCGTGCCGCCCTGCACCGGGCCGCCCAGCGCGAACCAGTGGTTGCCCCAGGCGTGTTCGCTGCCGCCGCCCGAGCCGGGCCGCACGGTGCGGCCGAAGTCGCTCATCGACAGCGTGACCACGTTCATGTCCAGGCCCGTGGCGCGGTTCGTGTCGTCGAAGGCGGTCAGGGCCTTGGCCAGCAGGGCGAGCTGAGCGTCCTGTGTCTGTTCTGCGGCACCCCGCTGGTTGGCATGCGTGTCGAAGTTGCCCCATTGCACCAGGAACACCTGGCGCTTGAAGCCCTGGGCCTTGAACGCCGGCAGCACCTTGGCCAGGGCGCGGAGTCGCTCGGCCAGGTTGCCTGTGCCGAAGTCGGCGGCCGGTTCGGCGGCGGCCAGCAGGGCCTTGGTGATCAGGGTCGAGTCCGACACCGCGGCACCGAAGGTGCGCGCGTACTCGGCCTGGTAGCGGTTGGCGAACTGCCAGCGCGCCATGCGGTTGATCTGCTGCGCGGCCAGCGACTGCGGGTTGGCCAGGTCGGCCGGCCCCCAGTAGCGCGAGCC
>LNFM01001866.1_pt1 | contig 12471 bp, 10 predicted proteins | sample 596031 | NCBI WGS metagenome assembly LNFM01 (sample SAMN04254537, study PRJNA301005) | activated carbon metagenome | isolation source: dual media filters at the Ann Arbor, Michigan drinking water treatment plant | place: USA: Ann Arbor
GGTGATTTCATGGCAGAAATGTGACGATTGCGTGTCAGCGCAGTGAAGCGGCTGGAGCGTGTGGTGTAGTGCGCACAGAGGCCCATTTCCCCCGCCAGCGCGGTGGCGGGGGATGCGCGCAGGGTACTGCAGGCCCCTGGCCGAGCATGCTGTCGCTGCGTGCCAGGCGGTGCGCGCAAAAAGCGCTGTGGCTCAGCGGCGGCGACCGCTGCCGCCAAAAATGCCGCCCAGCACCCCGCGCAGAATCTCCTTGCCCAGCGTGGTGCCCATGGTGCGAACGGCCGACTTGGCCATGGTTTGCGCCAGGCCTTCGCGCTTGCCGCCACGCGGGCCGGTGCTGCCAAACAGCACATCGTTGAGTCCGCCCAGCAGGCCGCCGCCGTCCTGCTGGGCGGAGCCTGCTGCGCCTGGCTTGCCGCCGGCCGTATCGGCCTGTGCCGACAGGTCAGCCGCGCGGCCCTTGAGCTTTTCGTAGGCAGATTCACGATCCACCACTTTTTCGTACACGCCGGCTACCAGCGAACCGGCCATCAGCGCCTGGCGCTGCTGCGGCGTGATGGGCCCCAGCTGGCTGCCCGGCGGCAGCACGAACACGCGCTCCGTCACGCTGGGGCGGCCCTTGGCGTCCAGAAAGCTCACCAGCGCCTCGCCCACGGCCAGTTCGGTGATGGCGGTTTCGATGTCCAGGCCGGGCTTCTGCCGCATGGTGGTGGCTGTGGCCTTCACGGCCTTCTGGTCGCGTGGGGTGAAGGCGCGCAGCGCGTGCTGCACGCGGTTGCCCAGCTGGGCCAGCACGGTGTCGGGGATATCCAGCGGGTTCTGCGTGACGAAGTACACCCCGACGCCCTTGGAGCGCACCAGGCGCACCACCAGCTCGATGCGCTCGACGAGCACCTTGGGGGCTTCGTTGAACAGCAGGTGCGCTTCGTCAAAGAAGAAAACGAGCTTGGGCTTTTCGGGGTCGCCGATCTCGGGCAGGGTCTCGAACAGCTCCGACAGCATCCACAGCAGGAAGGTGGCGTACAGCCGGGGCGAATTCATCAGCTTGTCGGCCGCCAGGATGTTGACCACGCCGTGGCCGTCGACGGTCTGCATGAAGTCCTGGATGTCGAGCATGGGCTCGCCAAAGAACTGCGTGCCACCCTGCTGTTCTATCTGCAGCAGCCCGCGCTGGATAGCCCCCACGCTGGCGGCGCTCACGTTGCCGTACTCGGTGGTGAACTCCTTGGCGTTGTCGCCCACGTACTGCAGCATGGCGCGCAGGTCTTTCAAGTCCAGCAGCAGCATGCCGCTGTCGTCGGCAATCTTGAACACCAGGTTGAGCACGCCCAGCTGCGTCTCGTTGAGGTTGAGCATGCGGCCCAGCAGCAGCGGGCCCATGTCGGACACCGTGGCGCGCACGGGGTGACCCTGCTCGCCAAACACGTCCCACAGCGTGGTGGGGCAGGCCAGCGGGGGGGGGATGTCCAGGCCCCGCTCCTTGAGCACCGCCGCCAGCTTCTCGCCGATCTTGCCGGGCTGGCTGGCGCCCGTCAGGTCGCCCTTCACGTCGGCCATGAACACCGGCACCCCGATGCGCGAGAAGTTTTCCGCCAGGGTCTGCAGCGTGACCGTCTTGCCGGTGCCGGTGGCGCCGGTGATGAGCCCGTGGCGGTTGGCCAGGCCCGGCAGCAGGTGGCATTCGGTGGTGTTGTGCTTGGCAATCAGCAGGGGTTCGGCCATTTCGGGTTTCCTCGGGGGTACGGTGCGACAAAAGTAAAATCCGCCGGTAGATTAAATCAAGACACCCGTATCCATACACCCGCACTAAAGGACTTCTCGTGGCAGGACACAGTAAATGGGCGAATATCCAGCACCGCAAGGGGCGGCAGGATGAAAAGCGCGGCAAGATCTGGACCCGCATCATTCGCGAAATCACTGTGGCAGCCCGCGCCGGTGGCGGCGACCTGTCGGCCAACCCCCGCCTGCGGCTGGCGGTGGACAAGGCCAAGGCGGCCAACATGCCCGCCGACCGCATCAAGTACAACATCGACAAGGCCACCGGCAACGCCGAAGGCCTGACGTACGAGGAAATCCGCTACGAAGGCTACGGCATCGGCGGCGCGGCCATCATGATCGACACCATGACCGACAACCGCGTGCGCACGGTGGCCGAGGTGCGGCACGCCTTCAGCAAGCACGGTGGCAACATGGGCACCGAGGGTTCGGTGGTGTTCCAGTTCAAGCATTGCGGCCAGCTCATCTTTGCCCCCGGCACCAGCGAGGACAAGGTGATGGAAGTGGCCCTGGAAGCGGGCGCTGAAGATGTGCTGACGGATGACGACGGCGCGGTGGAAGTGCTGACGGCCCCGGCCGACTTCGAAGCCGTGAAAAATGCGCTGGAGGCCGCAGGCCTGACGGCCGAGGTGGCCGGTGTGACGATGCGGCCCGAGAACACCATTGAGCTGACCGGTGATGACGCTGCCCGCATGCAGAAGTTGCTGGACGTGCTGGAAGACCTGGACGATACGCAAGAGGTTTATCACAACGCGGCACTGTGAGGCTCCCCCTGAGGCGCTGCGCGCCTTCCCCCTTGAGGGGGACGACGCCCTCGCTGCGGGGCGGCCCTTGCTCGGCGTCCCTCGCATTGGCTGCGACAGTTTTGACGGTGGTGCCCAGCTTTTGGCGTGATGAGTTTCTGAGATTGAGTTTTTTTCCGAACCCCTGGTAGCTGGTGCAGTGCCAGCAGGGGTTCACCAAAGGTTCCTATGAAAGTACTTGTGATTGGTGGCGGCGGCCGTGAACACGCGATGGCGTGGAAACTGGCCCAGTCCCCCAAGGTGACCCGGGTGTTTGTGGCGCCGGGCAACGGCGGCACCGCGCTGGGCGCCAAGCTGGAGAACGTGGCGATCACCGATGTGCGCGAATTGCGCGCCTGGGCGCAGGCCGAGAAGATCGCGCTGACGGTGGTGGGCCCCGAGGCACCGCTGGCCGCCGGTGTGGTGGACGAGTTCCGTGCGCACAGCATGCGCATCTTTGGCCCCACCAGGGCCGCCGCGCAGCTCGAAAGCTCGAAGGCGTTTTCCAAGGCGTTCATGCGTCGCCATGGCATTCCCACGGCCGACTACGACACCTTTACCGACCCGGCTGCGGCCCACGCCTTTGTGGACCGTCTGGGCGCACCCATCGTCATCAAGGCCGACGGCCTGGCTGCAGGCAAGGGCGTGGTGGTCGCCATGACGCTGCAGGAGGCCCACGACGCGGTGGACTTCATGCTGGTGGACAACAAGTACGGCGTGACGCACAACGAGGGTGGCGCACGCGTGGTGATCGAGGAGTTCCTCGAAGGCGAGGAGGCTTCCTTTATCGTGCTGTGCGATGGCAAGAACGTTGTCGCCCTGGCCACGAGCCAGGATCACAAGCGCCTGAAAGACAACGACGAAGGCCCCAACACCGGCGGGATGGGCGCGTATTCGCCCGCACCCGTGGTCACGGCCGACGTGCACGCCCGCGCCATGCGCGAGATCATCCTGCCCACCATCCGCGGCATGGAAAAGGACGGTATTCCGTACACCGGCTTCCTGTACGCCGGCCTGATGATCGATGCCAAGGGCCAGCCCAAGACGCTCGAATTCAACTGCCGCATGGGTGACCCGGAAACCCAGCCGATCCTGATGCGCCTGAAAAGCGACTTCTGCGACGTGATGGGCGCTGCCGCCGACGGCAAGCTGGACACCGTGGAGCTGCAGTGGGACCGCCGTACCGCGCTCGGCGTTGTCATGGCCGCCCACGGTTACCCCGAGGCGCCGCGCAAGGGCGACGGCATCACCGGCCTGCCCGCCGAGGCGGAAGACGTCATGGTGTTCCACGCCGGAACGCAACTCAAGGATGACGTGGTCAGTGTGACGGGCGGCCGCGTGCTGTGCGTGACGGTGCTGGCCGACAGCGTCAAGCAGGCACAGCAGCGCGCTTACGACGTGGCCCGGGGCATCCATTTCGATGGCGCCCAGTACCGCCGCGACATCGGCTTCAGGGCGATCAAGTAACGCCCCCTGAGTCGCCTGCGGCGCCTTCCCCCAGAGGGGGAGGCCCCCGGCGCGGCGGGGCGGCCCGTGCGCGGGGGCACTCGCCTTGGCAGCGCCAGTTTTAACGGCCGCGCATCGTGGCGATGGCAATGGATCACTGAAATGCAACAACCTGGTTTGAATCCTGCCGCGAGCGTGGCCACCGTACGCGGTTATCTGCAGGGCCTGCAGGCCCGCATCACCGATGCGCTGGAAGCGGTGGAGGCTGCGGAAGCCGCCAAAGCTGGCGCAGGCGAGGGCGGTGCACGCTTTTTGGCCGATGCCTGGAGCAAGCCCCCGGGCGAGATGCTGCAGGGAGACGGCATCACCAAGATCATGGAGAACGGCCGCGTGTTCGAGCGCGCGGGCTGCGGCTTCAGCCATGTGCGCGGCCCGCAGCTGCCGCCCTCGGCCACGCAGCACCGGCCCGAGCTGGCGGGGGCGCCGTTCGAGGCCATGGGTGTGTCGCTGGTGTTCCACCCGCGCAACCCGTACGTGCCCACGGTGCACATGAACGTGCGCATGATCGCGGCGGGCCACCCCGGGCAGGTGCCCACCTGCTGGTTTGGCGGCGGCATGGACCTCACGCCGTACTACGGCTTCGAGGAAGACGCGGTGCACTTTCACCGCACCTGCCGCGACGCGCTGGCACCGTTTGGTGATGACAAGTACCCCCGCTTCAAGCAGTGGTGCGACGAATATTTCTACCTCAAGCACCGCAGCGAGCAGCGCGGCGTCGGCGGCGTGTTCTACGACGATTTTGCGGAACTGGGCTTCGAGCAGAGCCTGGCGATGACGCAGTCGGTGGGCGATGCCTTTCTGTCTGCGTACCTGCCCATCGTGGAAAAGCGCAAGGACATTCCCTGCGGCGAGCGCGAGCGCGATTTCCAGCTCTACCGCCGCGGGCGGTATGTGGAGTTCAACCTCGTGTGGGACCGCGGCACGCACTTTGGCCTGCAGTCGGGCGGGCGTACCGAGTCCATCCTGCTGTCGATGCCGCCCCTGGTGTCGTGGTCGTACCAGCGCTCGGATGCTGCTGATTCGGCCGAAGCCGCGCTCACGCAGCGGTTTCTGGTGCGGCGCGACTGGCTGGCTGAAGGCCCCGGCGCGGCCACGTAAAAGGCTTCAAAGGCGCGAAAGCTATAATTTCAATAGCTGCCAGCGCTTCTGACACCTGCGCCAGAGGCCAAAAACACCTCAAAACCACGCAGCGCGCCTGCGCAACACCCGGGGCGCAGCCCTACTGGCTGCCCGCTGCGTTGCACGCTATATTGACTCATTCCCCTTCTATTCCACGCCTGATGACCACCTCCACCAAATCGGAATCCGCCGCCAAAAAAGACGTCACCAAACTCCAGCGCGCCATCGTCGACGGGCTGGAAGACGTCAAGGCGCAAGACATCCAGGTGTTCAACACCGAGCATCTCTCGCCGCTGTTTGAACGGGTGATCGTGGCATCGGGCACGTCCAACCGCCAGACCAAGGCGCTGGCCGCCAGCGTGCGCGACGCGGTCAAGGAAGCCGGTTTTTCCAAGCCTCGCATCGAAGGCGAGGACAACGGCGAATGGATCATCGTGGACTGTGGCGCTGCCGTGGCGCACATCATGCAGCCCGCCATCCGCCAGTACTACCGCCTGGAAGAACTGTGGGGCGAAGTGCCTGTGCGCCTGAAGCTGGGCGCGGCCAAGCCAGTGTCCACCGCCGCGGCAGACCTGGCCGACAAGAAGTCGGCCCAGAAGGCCGCCAAGTCGGATGCCAAGGCAGCTGGTAAAGCACCTGCCAGGAAGGCCGCCGCACCCGCAGCACCCGCCCGTTCCGGCAAGGCCACCGTGAAGGCCGTGGCCAAGAGCGCTGCCAAGGTGGCTGCCCCGGCCACGGCGGCTGCTGCAAAGCCAGCGGCCAAGTCGGCAGCCGGCAAGCCAGCCACCAAGGCAGGTGTTGCCGCTGTAGCCAAGAAGCCGGTCGCTGCAAAGACTCCGGCCAAGGCACCAGCCAAGACCGCTGCCAAGACGCCCGCAAAGTCGCCCGCAAAGACGACTGCGAAGGCACCTGCAAAGACCGCCGTCAAGACCGTGGTCGTCAAGCCCGGTGGAGCCAAGAAGCCCGCCGCCAAAAAGTCGTCGCCAGCCGCCAAGGCTCCGGCACGCTCGGCGGCCAGGCCTGCAGCCACCGGCGCCAAGCCCGCAGCCAAGAAGGCCCCGGGCCGCAAGGGTTGAGCGGCACGCGCCCCGTGCGTCTCGCCGGGCGCGCGGCGCGGCCTGTTTCGTTTTCGCATCCGGGTTGACCATCCATGAAGCTGCTCATCGTGGCAGTTGGGCAGCGTGTGCCCGACTGGGCCCAGACGGCGTATGACGACTACGCCAAACGCTTTCCTCCTGAACTCAAGGTCGAGCTCAAGGCCGTGAAAACCGAGCCGCGTGGCTCCAAGACGCTGGAAACCCTCTACGCCGCCGAGCGCGAGCGCATTGAGGCCGCCATACCCCGCGGCACCCGCGTGGTGGCGCTGGACGAGCGCGGCACCAACCTGACCACCAAGGCACTGGCCGAGCGGCTCAAGGGCTGGCAGCTGGGCGGCGATGACGTCGCCCTGGTGATTGGCGGGCCTGACGGGCTGGACCCGGCTTTTCGCCAGGGTGCGCATGAACGCATCCGGCTGTCTGACCTGACCCTGCCGCACGCGATGGTGCGGGTCCTGCTGATCGAGCAGCTGTATCGCGCCTGGTCGGTCAACGCCGGCCACCCGTACCACCGCGAGTGATGGGGGTGGCCGTGCGTAGCGGGCTGTCTGCCGTACGCGCATCCGATGATGCTCCGTATTTGATAGCTATTGGTGCTTATGATGCAAGCGCCATAGCCCTGTTTGACTCAAAATTGCCGTATGCCCGACTTCATCTACCTTGCCTCGCAAAGCCCCCGCCGCCGCCAGTTGCTGGAGCAGCTGGGCGTGGCCTACCAGCTGCTGGTGCCCAACGCGGACGGCGACGTGGTGGAAGACGCAGAGGCGATCGAAGCCGTACTGCCGGGTGAGGCACCTGCCGCGTACGTGCAGCGCGTGACCGGTCTCAAGCTCGACGCAGCCGTGGCCCGCCGCGTGCGCCGTGGCCTGGCTGATGCGCCCATCCTGTGCTCCGACACCACCGTGGCGCTGGGCGACACCATCTACGGCAAGCCCGACGATGCTGGGCATGCCTCGCGCATGCTGCAGGCGCTGGCCGGGCTAGAGCATCAGGTGCTCACCGCGGTGGCACTGCAGGATGGCGCGCGCCGCCTGCAGGCGCTGTCGGTATCGCGCGTGACCTTTGCCGCCATGACGCAAGCACAGATTGATGCCTATGTCGCCACTGGCGAACCGCTTGGCAAGGCGGGTGCCTATGGCATCCAGGGCCGGGCCGCTGCCCATGTGGAGCACCTGGCGGGCAGCTATTCGGGCATCATGGGGCTACCGATGTTCGAGACGGCCAACCTGCTGCGCGAAGCCGGTTTTCCAGTCTGACCCTGAGCCGGCACCGGCTGTGGCTTGACCGCCAGTACAACAATTTCGCTGAGACACCATGCAACAAGACATCCTCATCAACTGGTCGCCCCAGGAAACCCGCGTGGCCGTGGTGGAGCACGGCGCGGTGCAGGAGCTGCATGTGGAGCGTACGCTGGAGCGCGGGCTGGTCGGCAACGTGTACCTGGGCAAGGTCTCGCGCGTGCTGCCCGGCATGCAGTCGGCTTTCATCGACATCGGCCTGGAGCGCGCGGCCTTCTTGCATGTGGCCGACGTGTGGCACCGCCAGCCCGATGGCGAGCCACCGGCCTTTGCCCGCAAGACCGAGCCGCAGATCCCGATTGAAAAGCAGGTGTTCGAGGGGCAGTCCCTCATGGTGCAGGTCATCAAGGACCCCATTGGCACCAAGGGCGCTCGTTTGTCCACACAGATCAGCGTGGCAGGGCGGCTGCTCGTGTTCCTGCCGCAGGACGACCATGTGGGCGTGTCGCAGAAGATCCCCGGCGCTGAACGCGATGCGCTGCGCGCGCGGCTGCAGGCGCTGGTGGGCGACAAGTCCACGGGCGGGGGCGGCGGTTTCATCCTGCGCACCAATGGCGAGGATTCGACCGACGACGAGCTGTCGGAGGACATTGCCTACCTGCGCAAGACCTGGGCCCGAATCAAGGAGGCATCGCTCAAGCTGCCCGCAGGTTCGCTGTTGCACCAGGACCTGGACCTGCTGCAGCGCGTGCTGCGCGACATGGTGGGAGACCACACGCAGAGCATCCGGCTCGATTCGATGGAACAGTTCCACCGGCTGCGCGCCTTTGGGCAGGAGTTCATGCCCGCTGCCGCAGGCAAGCTGCAGCACTACAAGGGCGAGCGGCCCATCTTTGACCTGTACTCCATCGACGAGGAAGTGGCCAAGGCCCTGGGCCGCCGGGTGGACCTGAAGTCGGGTGGCTACCTCATCGTGGACCAGACCGAGGCGCTCACCACCATCGACGTGAACACCGGCGGCTACGTGGGCGCGCGCAACTTCGACGACACCATCTTCAAGACCAATCTGGAAGCGGCGCAGGCCATTGCGCGACAACTGCGGCTGCGCAACCTGGGCGGCATCATCATCGTGGACTTCATCGACATGGTGCGCGATGACCACCAGCAGGCGGTGCTGTCGGAGTTCAAAAAGCAGTTGGCCCGCGACAGGGTCAAGACCATGTCGTCTGGCACCTTCTCGCAACTGGGCCTGGTGGAGATGACGCGCAAGCGCACCCGCGAATCCCTGGCCCACATGCTGTGCGAGCCGTGCGAGGTGTGCCAGGGCAAGGGCAGCGTGAAAACCGCGCGCAGCGTGTGCTACGACATCCTGCGCGAGATCCTGCGCGAAGCCCGCCAGTTCAACCCGCGCGAGTTCCGCGTGGTGGCATCGGCCCGGGTGGTGGAGCTGTTCCTCGACGAGGAAAGCCAGCACCTGGCGGGCCTTTCGGACTTCATCAAGAAACCCATCTCGCTGCAGGCCGAAAGCGCGATGGGGCAGGAGCAGTACGACATCGTGCTGCTATGACTGCAGAGGACGGTGGTTATTACGAGCGTCTGCACTTGCGCTTGCTAGCCGATGGTTTTTCAGCGCACGAAGCGCTGGCGGAAGTCGCGGAGGCTTACCTGGTCGGTAGACCCGAGAAGGTCAATGGCCACAAGATGAGCCGCAGTGGTCGGGATCGCTTGTTCTGGACGACTGCGTGCGTACTAGCCGCTGATGCGCAGGATTGGCGTGGCGAAGCCATGGGTTTGGCGCTGACGCGTTACCTCGAACAAGACAAGGTGGATGCACTTGGACTGTTGGGTGTGCTCGCACTGCAAGCGCCTATCGTCCTCACGGACGCCGTGCGTCACTCTGGCTTGGCGCTACGGCCTGATTCGCCGCGTCGCTATGAACTGCAGCAGGCTGCGGCCCTGGCCCCCGAAGTTGCTGAATTGTGCCGGGTGCTTCACATATTGGATGAGGCCCACGCCCTGCGTCGAGATGCGCTTGCCCGCTGCCAGTCGCCATGGGAGAAAGTGCCAATTATTGAGCTGCTGGCATGGGCCAGTCTTTACGCTTTCGAGCACTTGGTGCCACATGGCCTGCATGGCTCAGCGGCTATCGAGGCCCAAGGAATGTCCGTGACGAGTGCTTGGGATGCGATCAACGCATTGCTGCTATGGAAATTACGGACAGGCGACCGTTCCGCCTTGCGTCTCAATGAGAACGACATTGCCGAGCGTGTAGGGCCGTTGTTTCGGGATTGGCTCTTTTCGAGTGGAGCATTGCCAGAGTTGGCGGCCCGGCGCTACGCGCAGTTTCAAGACCTCATGGCGGCGCAGATCGAGATGCTGGAGTTTATGAGCCGCAGCCTCCATGCTTTTTGCTGGGATGACGGCATCCGGTTTAAGAGACACGGAGACAGGCTGGAGATTGTCGAGACTGACCTGGCGGCACGCGCTGCATGGGAGCGCAACACACGCAAGCTTTGGCAGTTGCAGGGCTATTGGATGGATCGTGCAGTCGATGCGTTCGCGCACTCCGACATGGCACGCCAGCGCATAGGTCGGCCTGAAAACGAGGACGACAACCGAGCGGCCTGGATAAAGGCCCTCGCCACGCAGATGCGGCTGAGCGAGGTGTACGGGCTAGGTGATCAGGTGAGCCTTGAAGGTGGTCGCGCGGTCAATCTCTTTCAGGCCTTGCTGGCGCAGGAATTGACTGCTGTTTTTTTCTTGCGTGACTACGTTGGAGCATTCGTTGCCCATGCTCAAGCCTTGGGGCACTGGCGGTTGGCCCTAGGGCGTTTAGCGTTGCAGGGCTTGTTGGAGGGTATGCAGAACCGTCTGCCCTTCACTTGGTCCGACCGCGCTGCAAAGGTGCGTCGCATCACTGCTTGGACTGTCACGCCCGAGCAGCCGCAAGGGAGTGCGGCTTCTGCCCAAGCTATTCTCGATTTCTGGTGCTATGACATCGTGGCGCTTGGTGAAAGGTTGGGGCGGGATGAGCCGGGCTTGCATCCACGTTTGTTCGAGCGTCCAGTGCTTCAATTCGGTCATGCTTACGTGCAGTTGCCTTGGGTGACTGCTTTTCAAAGCAATGGCCATGCTGCGATCAACAATCTGCGCAGGCTGGGGGCGCGGCGCGCCGAGACGCGAGATGAAACACAGCGCATTGAAGGCAATTTGGCGGCGGCTCTGCAGGCGCGGGGTTTTCGCGTCTTGCTCAATTGGCAGCCACCTACCGATCTCCGTGAAGCAGGTGAGGTGGACGTGGTGGCCGGGCGTGATGGACATTTGTTTGTGTTCGAACTCAAGTCGACATTTGTTCGCGAATCGGTCCGAGATGCGTGGCAACACATGACCACCACATTGCGCAAAGCGGGACGCCAGTTGGTACGTAAGCAAGCGGCAGTGCTCAGCGTGCTGGCGGACGATATAGCTTTGCAAAGTGCTTTAGGGCTTCCGGAACCGCCAGCGCTTGAGCTGGTTCACGCATGGATCGTGGACACCTCCATTGAAGGAGATCACTGTCGCTTTTCAGGTTGTCTGAAGTTGTCGCTGGAAGAGATTCTTATCGCGCTGCGTGATGATCGACAACACTTGTCCGAGGGACGGGTGTGGATGCAGGCAGAGAGCTTGGTACGCCATCCCAAGTCAAGCCTGTACCCGGATGGCTTCGATGCAGTGCACTTTTTAGATGCAGTCCAGAGTCAAGCTGTTTGGAGTGAGGGGTAGATTTTTGCGATTTGGAGGCGCTGTCACTTGCTCACGCCAGATGGTCCAGGGGTGTAGGGTGGCACTACGGCACAAACCGGTAGCCAATATCCGCCTCTGTCCGCAGATGTCGGGGCATGGAGGCGTTGTCCTCCACCTTCTTGCGCAGGTTGGCCATGTGTACGCGCACGTAGTGCGTGTCTTCGGCATGGCCTGGCCCCCACACGGCCTTGAGCAATTGCTGGTGGGTGATGACACGGTCGGGCTGGGACGCCAGGTGCGTAAGCAGCTTGTATTCGATGGGTGTGAGGTGCAGGGGTTCGCTGCCATTGCTTTCGACATGGCCGTCCGTGCGGCGTTACACCGTGCGGCGGGCCAGGTCCACGGTGATGGTGCCGAACTGGATGACGGGAGTAGCCTCGGCGCTTGACACCCTCTGGCTGCGCCGCAGCTGTGCGGGCACGCGCGCCATCAGTTCGCCCGAGCCAAAGGGCTTGACCAGGTAGTCGTCGGCCCCGGCGTCCAGCGCCGCGATCTTGCTGGTCTCGGCGCTGCGGGCAGAGAGCACGATGATGGGCATGGCCGACCAGGTACGAGGGTCGCGGATCAAATCCACGCCGTCGCCATCGGGCAGGCCCAGGTCGAGCACTCCCTGGTCGAGGCCAAGTCACAGCCTCGCTGCCCGAGACAGGTGATCAGCTCTTCAAACCCTTTGGCACTGGTGTCGAAAACGTGGGACTTGCTCTTGTCGGTCATCGAGCACGGCCACATCGAGCTTGCTGTTGGGTCCTTTGGGGCTTTTGCCTTCCTGCACGCGTCCAGCGACGCTTGTCAGCCCGCTCGGGACCTCGCCGGAGCTACAAGCGTGCAACGCTGCGAAGCTGGGCTGCGTCGCGGCAGAAAGCAATGCCGGAAAATGCTATTTAAACCATAGCAATCAGGCATTATAAATCCTGGGCTTGCCGCCTAAAACGCCTTAAAAATGCCTGGAAGGCCCTGCGCCATATCGCGAGCAGCAGAGCCTGGACTACCAGTACGACGCCGCAGGCAACCTCAAAGGCTACCAGAACGTGAGCGACGGCACCGCCATCACCACACGCGGGGGCACCACCGCAGTAAGCAACACCTGGCGAGACGCCAACGGCTTCATCAGCAACATCGCCGAGCCCAGCTTTGGCGATCTGCGCATGAACCGCGCCTTCGTCAACGACG
>LNFM01011014.1_pt1 | contig 12471 bp, 14 predicted proteins | sample 596031 | NCBI WGS metagenome assembly LNFM01 (sample SAMN04254537, study PRJNA301005) | activated carbon metagenome | isolation source: dual media filters at the Ann Arbor, Michigan drinking water treatment plant | place: USA: Ann Arbor
GCAACGTGCGCCCGACCAGCCGCGGCTCGGTTCACATCGCGTCGCCCGACCCCGACATGCCGCCCGATATCCGGCCCAATTATCTCGCCACCGAGGACGACCGGCGGGTTGCTGCCGACAGCGTGCGTGTCACACGCCGCATCGTCTCGATGCCGTCGCTGCAGAGATACCGCCCGCAGGAATTCCGCCCGGGCCCCGAGATCGACGGCGACGAGGCGCTCGCCAAGGCGGCAGGTGATATTGCGACAACGATTTTCCATCCCGTCGCCACCTGCATGATGGGTCCCGGCGACAATGCTGTGGTGGACGGGCGGCTCCGCGTGAAGGGCATCGAGGGCCTGCGTGTGATCGATGCCAGTGTCATGCCCTCGATCACCTCCGGCAACACGAATGCGCCCACCATGATGATCGCCGAGAAAGGCGCCGCGATGCTGCTGCAGGACGCGCGCAGCCCCGTGGATGCCTGAACGTCAGGGAAAACCCATGTCTCGAACGTGCCGAGCTGTTCTCTGCCTCATGGCAGTGAGTGGAAGCGTTGCAGCCGAGGAGGCCAAGGAGGCCCCCCATCCCATCGATGCGGCCTACGAGACCTGCATCGACAAAGACCCCTCCACGGCGGGAATGATGGCGTGTACGGCCGTGACCGAGCAGGCATGGGACAAGGAGCTGAACGAGGCTTATCGCGAGCTGACGGGGGTGCTGAAGGGGAAGTCACTCGAAGCACTCCGCCAAGCCCAGCGGCTTTGGGTGCAGCAGCGCGACAAGGAGTTCGATCTCCAGGGCGAGCTGCGCGGCGAACTCGAAGGCACCATGTGGGGCCCCATCTTGTTCGACCAGCGCGTCACGCTGGTGAAGAACCGCGCCCTGCAATTGCGTACTTACAAGTCGTTTCTCGACGAGGGCCGCCCATGATCGCGGTCGGTGCGCGGTTGAGGTCCCCGCGATGAACGCCACATTGGTCATTCTCGTCGGGTCGGAACAAGCGATCTCCAAACACGTTGCCCCTTGCGTCGACAGACAGGGAGACGTGCTGGATGAAACCGTTTGTTGGGCGGCTTGTGGTCGTGATTGGCGTGAGCGTGGGTGCGATGCTTGCGAGCATGGAGGCGCGCGCCGACCGGGAGCCCACCCCTGACGAGCGAGCCCGCATTGAAGCGACATTGCGCTCCGCCGGCTTTCAGCGTTGGGAGGAGATCGAGTTCGACGACGGCCTCTGGGAGGTCGACGATGCGATCGACGCGACCGGCAAGGAGTGGGACTTGAAGCTCGATCCCGAGTCCATGGCCATCGTCAAGCGCACCGAGGACTGATGCATCGCCACGTCCGTGGCGAGACCCCCCGATGCCGGAGTTGCCGTAGGTCGGGTCGAGGTTGCACGTCGAGACCCGACATTCGCCGTGTGCCGCAAGTGTCGGGTCTCGAGAGCGTAGGGCTCGACCCGACCTACCGCTGCTTTGCGTTCCCGGCCGCAACGAGAGGCGATGACGGGCGTGTAGCGCCACCGGCTCTTTGCGCAGGTGGACTGGGACGCTGACAGGAGGCCCGACGCGACTACTCCGCCGCCTCCTTATGCCCGTGACCGTGGTGGCCGTCCTTCGGCAGTTCGGCGAGTTCGATGACGAGGCCGCCGGTCGTCGCGGGGTCCATGAACACGATTCGACTGTTGCCGTGGCCGATGCGGGGCTCGTCCGAGGTGAACCGGATGCCCTTGGCCTTCAGCTCGACCATGGCCGCGTCGATGTCCTCGATTTCGAGGCAGATGTGGAACAAGCCCTCGCCGCGCTCCGCGATCCACTTGTTGACGAGGCCGTCGGGGTTGTCGGACTGCAGAAGCTCCAGATAAGTCTCGCCGATCGGATACATGGCGAGCGTGGTCTTATGCGCGGGCAGTGTCTCCTCGTACTCCATCTGCACGCCGAGCTTGTTGGCCAAGACGTCCTTCACCGCGTCCATGTTCTTCAGCGCGATGGCAATGTGCTCGATGCGTTTGATTTTCATTGATCGGCTCCCGTGGTGGACGCCGTCAGGCTAGGCCAGAGGCGCGGTCCCGCCAAGCGTCGCTGAAAAAGCAGAGGATCAGGGCGCCAAGGCCTCGGCAATGCGGGTAGCGACAAGGTCGACATTCGGCGGACGCACGACGACGTTCTTGACGGCAGCGAAGACGGGCTCTCCCGCCAGCCAGCGCGTCTCGCTCGAAGGATCCGAAAGCACCACGTCCAGCATCTCCGCGAGCTCGTAGGCAACGATCGGCAGGCCAGCCGCCTGCATCGCTCCCAGAAGCGCCACATGAGCATTGCTGGCGCAAGCCAAGTGCACCGAGGAGATCTCGATCCGTCCGTTGCGGTCGATGCCGTCGAATTCCTCGCGACATGCCGGTAGCGATAGCGAGGTTGTCTGCCGACATACGTGCGGTCGGGCACGATAGACGCCGCACACGCCATCCACCAGAAGCGGGCAGGGCAGCTTGCGGCCGACGCGCTCGGCTGGCGAAAGGCCGATGAGGGGTTTTGCTCGTGCCCTGACTGATGCCGGATCAAGTGCGTCCGAGGCGGCATTTCGGATCACGCGGGCGATGCGGAACGCCTCGGGCGGAACGGCGCCCACGAAGCCGTGGCAGCAATAGTTGCACCCCTTTGCGCAGGCCACTTCGAGCCGCGGCTTCGCATTCCGGAGCGACCGTTCGGCAAGGTCGTGAGCCAGGGCGGCGGCCTCGCCGGCCCTCATGCCATTTCCCGACTCGGTGAGCTTTGCTTTCAGGACCTCGGCCACGCCGACGACCTCCGGCCGCTTCGGCTCGACGGCCAAGCCCTTCTGCAAGGTACTCTGCCCGAGCTTCAACCGCTCGCGAGCATGCCTGCGTCGCTGCTGGCGACTGTCCCCCGTGATGGCCATGCTGTGCCCCCTGGTGTGCAGACAACCTAGGGACAGTTGATGCTGGCCACAAGCGGCGTGGCTTGCAGGGAAGGGAGAGCCCATCTACGTTCGGCGCCAATCGACATCCACGATGCGTAACGCGCCAGAGGGAAGTTTGAATGGCTGAGCTCAAAACCGAGGACGACCACGCCCGGGAGATCTCCACGGGTTGGCAGAACCAGCTGTACGACGCGCTGCGACGCAACGGCGTAACGCAATTCTCCTACGTGCCCGACGCTGGCCACCGCGTCTGTATCGATCGCTCCATCGAGGACAAGGAAGTCCACTCGGTCGCCCTCACCACCGAGGAGGAGGGCGTCGCCCTCGCCTGTGGCGCCCACCTCGGCGGCGCCAAGTCCGTGCTGCTGATGCAGTCGTCGGGTCTCGGCAACTGCGTGAATTTCATGTCGATGGTCAAGAACGGCCGATTCCCGTTCCTGACGGTCCTTTCGATGCGGGGCGACTTCGGCGAAGGCAACCCGTGGCAGATGGGCATGGGACAAGCCGCGCGTAAGGTCTGCGAGGCGCTCGATTTCATCGTGCTCGAGGTGACCAAGCCCGAGGAGGTCGTGCCCACCATCGATGCCGCCTCCAACATGGTCTGGAAATCCGGGCAGGCCGTCGCCGTTCTGCTCTCGCAGCGTCTCATCGGTGCCAAGTCGTTCTGACGGAGATTATCGACATGACCGCCACGCTCGAGCGCTCCGCAGGACCGCGCTACACCCTGGACCGCATCACCGCTGTTCCTGCCATCGTCGGCAACGCCAGTGACTTCCTCGTCATCGCCGGCCTTGCCGGCACGGCCAAGGATATGGCCGCCATGACAAGGGACGGCGCCAACTACTACGGCCTCGCTGGAGCCATGGGGGCCGCCGTCTCGATGGGCCTCGGTCTCGCGCTTGCCCAGCCCGACAAGAAGGTGCTGGTGGCAACCGGCGACGGCGAATTGCTCATGAACATCGGAGCGCTGGCGACGGCCGCCGTTCTCAATCCTCCGAACCTGCGCATCCTGTGCGTCGACAACGGCCATTACGGCGAGACGGGCTACCAGAAGAGCCACACCTGCCTCGGTGTCGACCTCGAGCAGATGGCGATGGGTGCCGGCATCAAGTCCACCTGCTCGATCGAGAAGGAGGCCGACCTCGCCAAGGGCGCCAAGATGTTGCGCGAGTCGAACGGCACCTGCTTCGTGCTGCTCCGCGTGAAACCGACCGACGGCCCGAAGTTCAAGCGTGCCCTCGACCCGGCCGCCAAGCGCGTCCAGTTCCGCCTCGGCACACTCGGCGAGGTGTGAGCCTCCTCCCCGGTCACGAAGCCAGGAGCACGCCCATGGTCACGATCCTGAACGAGCAAGCCGAGGTCGATGTCACGCCGCTTCCCCGAGGCGGTGACGGACTTTGGTTGTCGCACGCTGACATGACTCGCGCGACGGGGTTCGAGCTGAAGTCCGAGGGCCTTTGCCGCGGCGAGATCTGCGTGCCGGTGCCCAAAGGACGGCATGACTTTGCTCGCGACGATGCCATCGATATCGCGGGCTTCTGGCGCTATCTCGGTCACCCCGTTGCCCACGACGCGAGCCGCAGCGTCTGGGCCCTCGGCACCGGAGCCGGCACGCGGCGGCAGGCACTCGCCAGTCTCGAGGCGCCCGACTTCACGCTGCCTGACCTCGACGGTCGCCCGCACGCGCTTTCCGACTATCGCGGCCGCAAGGTGTTTCTGGTCAGCTGGGCCAGTTGGTGAGGCTGCCGTAACGATCTGCCCGTGTGGCAGAAGGCCCAGGAAGATCTTGCCGGCCACGGTTTCACCGTTGTCGCCGTCGCCCTCGATACGGCCGACGCCGCCCGCCCCTGGATCGAGGTGGCCAAGCCCTCCTATCCCACGCTGATTGATCGCGACCATCACCTCGCAGCGCTCTACGGCATGATCAACGTGCCCGAGGCAGTCTGGATCGACGAGGGCGGCCGCATTGTTCGACCGACCGAGAATGCCGGCGCGTTCGACGGGTTCCGCAGGCGAGACGTCGTGACGGGGCTGATGCCGCCCGAAGTGGTCGAGACGACGGCGCGCGCCAAGCGCATCTACATGGAAGCCGTTGCCGACTGGGGCCGGAACGGCGCCGCGAGCCGCCACGCATTGGAGCCCGCATCGGTGCGCGAGAAGTTGCGCAATTCGAACGACGAGGCAGCCCTCGCACAAGCGCATTTCCGGCTTGCGACGTGGTTTCTTGCCAAAGGCGAGCAAGCTCGGGCCGCGCCGCATGTCGCCGAAGCGCGGCGCCTGCATCCGGACTCGTGGACCATCTTCCGCCAGACTTACGGGCGGAATGATCAGGGGTTTGCAACCGGCGACGAGTTCCGCGAACGTGTCGCCGCCCTCGGCGAGCGGCGCTACTACCCCAAGGTCGACATCGAAGGCATGCCCTGAGGGACCCTGTAGTCCGAGCGCGGGTGTTGCATCAGTCGCGGGTCGAGCGTGCCCAGGCACAGAAATCTCGCTGGACCGCAAGCTCGAGAAACGGGAGAGGGAGAGTGCGGACCAGCGAGTGCCTGAAACCGGCGAGTTACCTCCTGACGGAGGCACAGGGAGAATCCGAAACACCAGCCGCGAGTCCGGTCACCGAAGGCTCTCGAGAAGCGGCCGAGCCAAGCGGGTTGGCGTTCCATCGCGACAGTAGCTTGCCGTGCATGGGCCTCGCCAATAACCTCGCCTGACAGCCGCATAAACTTCCCGATGCAACAGGCAGCGCGCGTCGCGCCAGCAACTACTTCCGCTTCCCCACCACCGCCACGTCCTCGATTTGCAGCTCGATGCGGTTGCGCCCGCCCCAGGTGTCGCGGCGGAGGTGTCCGGCCACATGCAGCGGCATGCCATTCGAGTTCTGGATGGCATCGCCCACCGGCTGGCCCACCGCACGGAACGCTATGGCGTCGAGCTTCGAGCCGTCGCCCGCTTCCAGCGTACAGCGGATGTGCGCTTCGCCCATCACCTTCGCAAACCGCACCCGGTGCGCCGGAAATGCGAATCGCGGCGACGGATTGCCCTGCCCGTAGGGACCTGCCTTCTCGACGAGATCGATGAATTCCTCCGAGACGCCGGCCGGCGTCAGCGCGCCGTCGATCTCGAGCGCGGTCGTCGCGCGGGCGGCACTTGCCTTGTCACGCAGCATGGCGTCGAAACGGGCGCGCACGGCATCGAGCTTGTCGCGGGCCACGGTGAGCCCCGCCGCCATCGCATGCCCGCCACCCTTGATCAGCAGCCCTTCTGCCGCAAGCGCCCGCACGGCCCCGCCGATGTCGACACCGGCGACGGATCGGAGCGATCCCGTGCCCGGCCCGCCCTTCTCCCAGGCGATCACGCACGACGGCCGCCTGAACCGCTCGACGAGGCGCGACGCGACGAGGCCGACGACGCCCTTGTGCCACTCGTCCGACCCGACCAGCACGATCGGCATGTCCGGATCCTCGTCCACCAGCCGGTCGGCATCCGCTGTGGCGGCCTCGAGCATCGCCGTCTCGATCGCCTTGCGTTCGCGGTTGAGCTTGTCGAGCAGCGCGGCAATCTTCGCGGCCTCCGCGTCGTCGTCGATCGACAGCAGCCGCGCGCCGAGCGCCGCGTCCCCGATGCGCCCACCCGCGTTGATGCGCGGCCCGATCACGAAGCCCAGGTGATAGGGCGTCGGTGGTTGGTTGAGGCTTGCGGCGTCGAGCAGCGCCCGAATGCCGGCGTTCTGCCTCTGCCGCATCACCTCGAGCCCGCGCACGACGAAGGCCCGGTTGAGCGTCTTCAGCGGCACCACGTCCGCCACCGTCGCCAGCGCGACCAGATCGAGCAGCGACATCAGGTCGGGTGGAGCTTGGCTCTTGCCGTAAAAGCCTCTGGCTCGAAGCTCCCGCGCCGTCGCCACCAGCGCCATGAATGTCACGCCGGCCGCGCAAAGATGACCGAGCCCTGAGAGATCGTCCTGCCGGTTCGGGTTCACCACCGCATCGACGGCTGGCAGCCGCACGTCGGCCTGGTGATGGTCGAGAACCACGACGTCGGCGCCAAGTGCCTTCGCAAGCTCCAGCGTATCGAAGCTCGTCACGCCGCAATCGACGGTGACGATCAGCTTCGCGCCTTCCTTCACCAGCGTTTCGATCGCCTGCGGGTTGGGGCCGTAGCCCTCGAAGATGCGATCGGGAATGTAGATCCGCGCGTCCTGCCCGTGCGCGATGAAGAAGCGGCGCATCAGCGCCGACGAGCAGGCCCCGTCCACGTCGTAGTCGCCGAAAATCGCGACGCGCTCGCGCTTCTGGATCGCATCGGCGATCCGGGCGGCAGCCTTCTCCATGTCGACGAGCGTCGACGGATCGGGCATCAGCGCCTTGATGGTCGGGTCCAGCGTCACGGGCACGTCGTCGACACCGATGCCGCGCGCCGCGAGGATGCGGCCCAGCATCTCGGGCAACCCGTGCTGCTGCGCGATCATCGTCGCGATATTGGCTTCGGGCCGCCCCAGCCGCTCGCGCCACGTGAAGCCGCGCGCCGAATTCTCGACGCCGAGGAACGCGCCCGGCTCGCTATCATGGTCGGCGAGACCTGCCCGCCTGAGCGCCGCCATTGCCATTGGTTCCCCCACATCCCGAATCACGCCCGAGTGTAGGCCAGTGCGAAGGCAAGATGGGGGCGGCGAGTAGCGAACCGGACCAGGAGTGGAAAACATGGGGACAATCGATAGGCCCGCACCCCGAGGCGAAGCCAGAGCCACGGCAGCCAAGCCAGCCGCGCGGCACGCCCGAGATCACGGCGCCCGTCGCCGTTTGACCCTGCCTGCCACGGACGAGCGCGGATCGATGGCGCGAGTCCCTTCTCCCCGTTGAAGCGCAGACAATGGGGAAAGAGACCCGCCGCGCTCGGAGCGCTTACGCCGCCTAATCCACAATGAACAGCCTCGCCCCATCCGCCCCCGTTCGCGAGCGGTGCGGCTCGGCGCCGTCGGCCACCTGATAGCTCTGGCCGGGGAGGAGCGTCACGCGGCGCCCGTCCGCCAACTCGGTCTCGAGGCGGCCGTCCAGCACCAGCAGGATGTGGCCCTTTTCGCACCAGTGATCGGCGAGGTAGTTGGGCGAATATTCCACCATGCGCACGCGGATCTGGCCGAACTGGCGCGTGCGCCACGTCGCCATCCCCGTCTCGCCCTTGTGCTCGGTCGCATTTACGGTGGACCAGTCGGTGGTGCCGAACGGAATTTCACTCATCTGCATCCGGTTGCTCCCTGCGCGCCGTCGCCTCGGGGGTGTCGTCGCCGTCCTCGTCCGCGTCCTGGTTGCCGCCCTGGATCACGTAGTTGCCGCCGAGCCACCGCGCGAGATCGAGGTCGGCGCACCGCTTGGAGCAGAACGGCCGGTAGTGCTCCACGACAGGCTTGCCGCAGATCGAGCAGCGCCGCACTCGTGCGGGCTCGTGCCGTTCGCTGTCGCCGCCGTCACTCATCTCGCCGTCTCGTCTCCGTCGCCCGCGAGCCTCACTCCGGCTCGGCCTCGCCGGCTTTCAGCCAGTTGAAATGGATTGGGAATCCCTCGCCGAGAAGCATTCCCACCACCTCCGTCAGCGGCAACCCGACGACGTTGGTGTAGGACCCCGAAATCTTTTGCACGAAACAGCCGCCGATACCCTGGATGGCATAGCCGCCAGCCTTGCCGCGCCACTCGCGCGAGGCGAGATAGCTCTCCATGTCCTGCTTGGAGAGGCGCCGGAAGCGAACCCGCGTCTCGACCACCTTGAGGCGTACACGATCGTCCGGGGTGATGATGCACAAGCCCGTCAGCACGCGATGCGAGCGCCCCGACAGGCGCAGCAGCATGGCCAGCGCCTCCTCGACGTTCTTCGGCTTGCCGAAGATCGACCGGCCATGGCTGACCACGGTGTCGGCGGCAAGCACGTAGGCCTCCGCTAGATCCTTGTCATTGGCGATCAGGTCGCGCGCCGCCTCGGCCTTCGCCCGCGCAAGCCGGCTGACGTAGCTGCGTGGCATCTCGGCGCGCTTCGGCGTTTCGTCGAGCGAGGCTGGACGCAAGGCATCCGGCTCGACGCCGACCTGTGACAGCAGCGTGAGCCGCCTCGGGCTTGCGCTCGCCAGCACGAGCCGTGGCCCAAGCTCCGCACGCCGGCCGACGGGCTTGGTGCGCGCGCGCGTCTGTCGCAGCGTCTCGCGCTTGGGCGTGATCGAAAAGCCGAGCATGCCCAACGCCGAGATCTTGGATGTGCTCATCGTCACGTGTCTCGTTCGCGGCCGCAGGAAGGAATGGCGATGACCATGCCCACTCCCCGCTCCCCCGATCAAGCCTTTTGATGCTGCCGGTTGTGCACAGGAAGCCGTCGTCGCGCTGACGTCGGCCGGTTCATCGCATCGGGGCCCACAGCGCCTTATCCCGGCCAGCGGGTGACGATCTGCGTCAGCGCCGGCCGCTCGCGATCGGGCTGTTTTTCCGTCTCCGTGCCGATATAGACGAACCCCGCCACCCGCTCGTTCGCTGCAAGGCCCAGAGCTGCTGCCACTCCGGCGCTGAATGCGTACCATTCCGTGATCCAGCAGGTCCCGTAGCCCGTCGCGTTGGCCGCGAGGCAAAGGCTGTGGGCTGCCGCGCCACACGACAGCACCTGCTCGATCTCGGGCGCGCCCGGCGTCTCGACCACGCGCGAGATCACCGCGATCACGAGTGGTGCCCGCATGAAGCGCTGCCGCTCGGTCTCGAGGCGCACCGCCGATGGCGCTTCCCTGTCCTCCTTGACGAGCGTCTCGGCCAGCACCTCGCCGAATTTCGCCCGCGCCTCGCCTTCGAACACGATGAACCGCCACGGCACCAGGCGCTTGTGGTCGGGCACGCGCGCGGCGATGGTCAGGATCGTCTCGAGCTCGCTCGCCGAGGGCCCCGGCGCCGCGAGCAGGGCTGCCTTGGAAGATCGCCGGCGGCTGAGGAGCTGTAAAGTCTCGTTCATGCCGTATTTCTCCGGGTGAAAGAGGCGGATTGTGGCGGCCCCGCACTTATCCCCGGGGCGGTCGTTCGGTATAGACTAGCAGCCATGCACAACGCCTGTCTCTCTGTTGCCACTTGCCTCGCTGCCTTGGTTGCCTGGGCCGCGGCGCTGGCCTTTTCGCTCCCGCCCGCCGTTGCGGCCGAGCCTGCGACGGTTGTCGTCATCTTCGACGGCTCCGGCTCGATGTGGGGTAGGCTCGATGGTCAGCGGGAAAGCAAGCTGGTCATGGTGCGCGAAGCCGTCGGGCAGGGTCTCGCCAAGCTGCCGCCGGCCAACCGCGTCGGCCTCATGTCGTTCGGGCACCGCCGCGGCGGCGACTGTCAGGACACCGAGACTATCCTCGAGCCGGCGCCGCTCGACATCGAGCGTGTGATGACGCCCCTCGAGCGGCTCAATCCGCGCGGCCGCGGGCCGCTCACGAAGGCACTGGGCGAGGCGTCCGCCCTGCTCGGGCCTCGATCCGCGCCGGCGCGGATCGTGCTCATTCACGACGGCCTCGACAACTGCCAGCAGGACCCGTGCTCGGTGCTCCCGAGCCTCAAGGCAGCCCACCCGGGCGCACGGGTCGATGTGATCTCTGTCGGTATGCCGGCGGACGAGGCGCGCACCATGGCCTGCCTGACGCAGGCAACGGGCGGCAAGCAGTACCTCGTATCCGCAGCGCGAGAGATCGATGCCGCTCTGATCGAATCGATCGGCACGGCCGCGGACGCACCGCTCCCGGGCCGTGCTGTTACTCCTGCCGCCAGTGCTGCGGTCCCCGCCCCCGCCCCCTCGAGCCCCGCCGCGAGTGCATCAGCCGGCAAAGAGAGTACGCGCCCTGGCCTTCAGTTGTGGACGACGCTGGTCAAGGGAGGGCCACCGCTCGCCGCGCAGGTCACCTGGCGCATCCGGCGGGCCGGCGAGAAAGGTCCACCGCTTTGGGAGGGCCGAACGGCGGCGCCGTTGCTCGTGCTGCCGACCGGCCGCTACGATGTCGAGGCCAGCCTCGGTCTGACAACCCGCACGGGTGTCGCCGAGGCCGCCGAGGGAAAGCCGCGATCGTTCGCTATCGCGCTCGATGCAGGGTTGCTCACGCTGACCCAGTCGGAGGCGGCGGCGATGCTCGATGACGCTCAGGTTACGTTGACGCGCATCGAAGGCCAGGGTCCCGGCCAACCTCAGATGTTGCGCCGGATCGAACCTGAACTGGCGCTTGCTTCCGGGAACTATCTTGTCTCGATGACCTCGGGCGCGCTGCGGATCGAGCGCCCCGTCGGCATCATTGCCGGCGAGCGCGTCTCGCTGGCCAACTCGTTCGGCCTCGGCTCCCTCGAACTCACGGCGTCGGCCGTGCGCGGTGGGCCCCGCCTCGACGGCCTCGTCTACGCGATCTTCGAGGATGATCCCGATGCCCCACAGGGCCGGCGCGAGGTTGCCCGCTCGGCGGCGGCCGAGCCACGCCTCAAGCTGCCTGCCGGCACCTACTACGTCGTGGCGCGGCGCGGCTCCGCCGAGGCGCGGGACCGGGTCTCGGTGCGCAGCGGCGAGGTCGAGCGACACACGATGGTGTTGGAGTCCGGTCGTTTGTCGTTGTCCGTGAGGCTGGCCGGAGGCCGCAACGATGGCGATGCCTCCATCACCCATCGCCTGGAGCGCATCGACGTACAGCCGCACGAGGTCGTCACGTCGAGCGGGGCCACCGCGATGCTCGAGGTTTCTGCCGGCCAGTACCGGCTCGAGTCGCGCGTTGGCCTCGGCAATGTCCGCGCCGAGCGCGAGATCCGCCTCAAAGCCGGCGAGACCGAGCGCATTTCCATCGAGCACGCAGCCGGGGGCGCGCGTTTCCGAATGCTCGATCGCGCAAGCGGCAATCCACTGCCCGACGTCAGTTTCGATGTGCGCGACAGGAATGGGGAGGCCGTTTGGGCGGGTCTCGGGGCAGAGCCGCGAGCGCTGCTGCTGGCCGGTCGCTACAAGGTACGGGCGGAGGGTCGCGGCGCGACGCTCGAGCGCGATTTCGAGGTTGCGGCCGGCGAGGATCGTATCGTTGAGCTCGCACCTCGGTGAGTGCGCGCGTGCGGCGTGCCGGCGATGCACCGTCGCCTTCTGGAATTTGCTTGGAACCTAGCCGCACCCGGAAGCACATGTCAGAAGCGGGACACTCGGGAGGGAGCCATGTTTCTGATCGACCGTCGTCATGACGACCTGATGCGGTGCCACACGATCGTACTGCCGATCGGTGAAGCCGCCATGGCCCGCGTCCTCAGCCGCGCCGTGGCGGTGGCGTTGCTCGCCATTCTCGTCTCTGTCTGGTTTCTCGCCCCCGCCGCGCAGGCCCAGAAACCGGTGCCGCCCCCCTGGCAGAACGACTCGGAGATGCTTCGCCGCATTTTGCCGCCTGAGAGCCCCGGGACCCAGCCGCCGCCCCCGGCAACGGTGCCGCGCGAGGGACAGGCGCAGCTCACGCTCTCGGCCTTCCTGACCCAGGACGGTGAGCCGATCGACCAGGGCCTCGTCTGGCGAGTCTACACCGAGACGCCGGGCGCGGAACCACCCCAG
>LNFM01011015.1_pt1 | contig 12471 bp, 12 predicted proteins | sample 596031 | NCBI WGS metagenome assembly LNFM01 (sample SAMN04254537, study PRJNA301005) | activated carbon metagenome | isolation source: dual media filters at the Ann Arbor, Michigan drinking water treatment plant | place: USA: Ann Arbor
AAATGCACCCGGACCGCTATGCGAGCATTCAGATCTTAGTGCCGGACCACGCGGTGAAAGACGCACTACTCATTTTACAATGCTACTCCTGCTCTACTTATCGCATTGATCAGTGCCTTGCAGCAAACGGCGAGGTCATGGCATGCACGCCACTTAGCAATTCTCGCCGGGCAACTCACGTTTCGATCTATGCAAAATGCTCCGCTGCCCTCATGCCCACACTCGTCGAAGAATTGTGGTCGTCCTTCGGCGATTCAGCGGCAATCGGGACTTCCACGTCAGCTTAGTGACACAAGCATATCGAGCGGGGGCACAGATGATAGTAAGTGCAGTGCATCATTCGATGAAATGTGATCGGTCGCTTTTGGCCCATCTCGCTCGTTTGGCTGTGCAGTCCATGCGTCCGCTCGTAAGGGTTTAGCCGTCAAAGAGGCGTGAGTTCTGCTCGGAGTAGAGCTGCCGTCACGCAGACGTAGCTCAGACGGTCGAGTCTGACGCTAAGTGGGCTCAGCAATGGCTCGCGCCTGACGGCGACTCCATGGAAAAATGAAGCTTGGCCATGTGCGGTCGGTAGTGGGTTGATCACAAAAAATGTGCGAACGAGAGGTGGTGCCAGCGGCACTCTATCGCGAAGTCAGGTAAGTTGACTTTCGTGAAAGTGAACAGCGGGATAGAATTTCTCATTGAGCCGATCGGCCGAATTTTGAGCTCAATCTACAGGTAGTCCAGATGAACGGCGTCGCCTTGAAAATGCTTTTCGGCGAAACATCCAAGCTTCTAGGCTTGATTTTTGGCATGGCGTTCTCGACCCTGTTAATTTGCCAACAGGCCAGCATGTTCGTCGGCCTGATGTCTCGCACCGCCAATCAAGTCAGCGAGACCAGGGAGCCCGATATCTGGGTTATGGACCCCACTGTCGAATACGCCGACACCGTGCGACCGTTGCGCGATACCGAGCTTGCCAGGGTGCGCGGTGTATCAGGGGTTGCCTGGGCGGTGCCTTACTTCCGAGGACAGGCGGTGATTACGACCCCGGGCGCGCCATTACAAAATAGCTTCGTCTATGGTCTCGACGATGTGACGCTGGTCGGGTTGCCGCGCGACTTCGTAGTTGGCACGCCAGATGACTTGCACCAACCCGATGCAATCGCTATCGACCTGCCGGGGTACAAGAAGCTTTGGCCGAACGATCCGGTCAGAGCCGGCAGAGTACTCGAACTGAACGACCGCCGTGCGGTTGTGGTCGCCGTTTTGAAAACACTGCCACCATTCCAGACCCAGCCGCTCGTTTACACGCGCTATTCTCAGGCAGTGACCTACACCAACAACGGTCGCAACCAGATGTCCTACGTGCTTGCCAAGGCCGGTGAGGGGAAGTCAGTTGAAAGCGTCGCAAAAGAAATTATGCGTCAGACCGGCCTGAAGGCCATGCCCAAAGACGAATTCCGCAGTGCGACGATCTACTATTATCTGAGGAATACCGGCATTCCGATAAACTTTGGGACTGTCGTTGTGCTGGGTGCAATCGTTGGCATCGCTGTTGTTGGTCTCACGTTCAACATGTTTGTCATGGAGAACCTCAAGCAATATGCAATGCTCAAGGCCATGGGGGTTACCAATGGCCGCCTCATCGGCATGGTGACGCTGCAGGCCAGCGTGATCGGGGTTATTGGCTACACGCTAGGGCTCGCTGTTGCGGCCCTCTTTTTCGAGATGGCGACAGCCAGCCCGACGTCATTCTTCCGCGGCTTCTATCTGCCTTGGCAGATCGCGCTCAGTGTTGCAGGTGTCGCGATGACAATCATACTCGTAACGGCAGTTTTCTCGCTGCGTCGGGTGCTCGTCGTTGATCCCGCGGTCGTGTTCCGGGGGTGACGGATCATGCAGCCGAGCGCTGATCGTAACGAGGAGGCGAGAGAGCGGGAGTCGCATGTCAGTGCCGTACGCGCCCGTGGGATCGTCAAAGAATTTGGTGTCGGCGCGACGCGTACGCGTGTGCTGCACGGGATCGACGCTGATTTCGAGGCTGGCACCATCACATACATCGTTGGCCCTTCAGGTTGCGGGAAGACGACGCTGATTTCGATTATCGCTGGAATCCTTTCGGCGGAGGCAGGGGAGGTCGAGGTCTTTGGCACGCCCCTGGCGTCGTTGCGGGGTGCCAGCTTGCCCCGGTTTCGAGCCGAGACCATGGGCTTCATCTTTCAGCAGTTCAATCTCTTGCCCGCCTTAACGGCGGCCGAGAACGCGAGTGTGCCGTTGCTTATTCGCGGGGTACGCGAAGCTGCGGCGCTGGAGGCCGCTGAGGAACTGCTTGCCGCCGTAGGTCTTGGCGCGCACCTCAACAAGTACCCGGACGAGTTATCCGGCGGTCAGCAGCAGCGCGTTGCGATTGCCCGCGCGCTCGTCCATTCGCCCCGTCTCGTTATCTCGGATGAACCGACTGCATCGCTGGATGGGGACGCGGGCCGCAGCATCATGCAGCTGCTACGCGAACATGCTCTCCGGCCTGACCGTGCGCTCATCGTTGTGACTCATGATACGCGCATCTTTTCGTTCGCTGACCGGATTATCCGCATGGCCGACGGTCGGATGACTGGTGTGGAGCTTCCGCCGTTCGGGGAGCCTCACTGATGGCTAGGCGCTCGCCGTTTCTGATGTACGGTCTCCCACTTGTAACCTTCATAGCGGGGGCTGCCGCTGTCGTTTCAATCATCCGCACTCAACCAGTCAGTGAAGGTGCTGTTCCGGTCACGTCACCGCCCATTCAACCACGGCCGGCTTCTGGTGAGGCGGCGCGCCGCTTTATCGGCGCTTCTGGGATTGTCGAGCCTGCTGGTCAGGATATCGCGCTCGGCGCCCACGTCGCCGGTGTCGTCTCGAAGGTACTGGTGGAGCCGGGCACGCGGATTGCGAAGGGCCAGGGTTTGTTTGTGATCGATGAGCGTATCGCCGTCGCGCAAATCGCGACCCGCCGAGCCGAGCTTGAAGCAGCAATCAGGAGGAGGGACGAGGCCCTGGCCCGAGGCAAGAGCGTTTCTGCGGCCCGGGACGCCGCCCTGGCGACAGCGCAAGCGGCTCGTGCGGACCTAGACGACCTTGAAGATGAACTCCGCAGCGGCGAGGATCTCCAGACTCGCAGCGCCGCAACGGCAATCAGCGCCCGCGAGCTGACCAAGCGACGTAACGTGGTGCGCGCAGCCGCTGCAAAGCTTGCGGAGGCGAACGCACGCGCCGCCCAGGCAGACGCGGAACTGTCCCTAATCGCCAATCTCGACGCGCCCACGATCGCGGTGCAAACTGCAAACATTGAACAAGCGCGTCAAGCGCTTTATCGCGCTGAGGTTGATCTTGACCTACTCACTGTGCGGGCACCGGTCGACGCGACCGTGCTGCAGGTCAATGTGCGGCCCGGCGAATTCGCCCAGGCTGGAAATGTTACCCCTGCGCTAATGGTTCTTGGCAACCTTACACCGCTGCATGTGCGGGTAGATATCGACGAGATGGATATCGGCCTCTTCCGACCAGATGCACTGGCTTACGCAGGCCTTCGTGGTCAGGCGGATACGCAGGCGAGGCTGTCGTTTGTGAGGGTGGATCCCATCGTGGTTCCAAAGAAGGCCCTTTCGGGCGCAGCCACCGAGCGTGTCGACACGAGAGTTCTGCGCGTCGTGTATGCCTTGCCTGAAGGGGTGCTTTTTGCGTACTCGGGTCAGCAGGTTGACGTGTTTATTGAGGCGGCTGGGGCGCCTTAAGGCTCGGCTCCTCAGGCCAAAGAATAGAGCATCACGGTTCGAAAGCACAGCTGTTGCAGCAAGGAGGGAAACTGGTGCTGCCGGGAACATAGACGCTCGCATCCGTTGGCGACCATGTCTCGTTTTGGCCCTCTTCGACGTTTCGCGGCAGCGCAGCATGACGGTCGGTTTCTAACCATTGTGTCGGTCGCAGATAAAACGTCTACTCTGATCGTCTTTTGGGTGGCCATGACCCGCGGCCGCTTGCTGGGGCTCAACAGACGTCGGTTAGCGACCGTCAGTCGTGAGGCGATGTGCGACATCTTTCGGAGCGGCGCTGCCTTGAGCTGAGACCAAGGAACTGGTGAATTCAAAAGCCAAGTTCGAGCTGAGGTGAGCTGGTTTTGGCGGCGAGTTTCGAAATGCTCACCCCCACAAGTCGTATCCCCAGTTGGACGGGATAGACGGACTGAGCCAACCCAATACTTATCTCGCGTAGGTGCTCGCGGGTCACGACAGGCGCGTGCAGGGTCCGGCTGCGGGTCACGTGGCGGAAGTCGGCGTACTTGATTTTGACCCTGACGGTCTGGCCGTACACTTGATGCTTTTCACACCATGACCAGACGTCATCCGCCATCGCTGCGATACCTGCTTCGATATCAGCCGGGGATGTCAGGTCTTCTTTGAACGTCGTCTCAGAACCCGATGATTTGCGCTGCCGGTCCGGCTGGACTGGACGATCATCCTCTCCACGTGCGATCGCATAGTACCAGGCACCGGATTTGCCGAAGTGTTCCTGAAGAAACGCAAGGGACCGCTCGCGAAGGTCGTGTCCGGTGTGAATGTCGAGCGCCTTCAACTTCTCAGCCGTCACCGGACCGATACCATGGAACTTTCCAACGGGCAGCTCCTTCACGAAATCCGGGCCTATCTCCGGAGTAATGACAAACTGTCCGTTGGGCTTGCGATAGTCAGACGCCAGCTTGGCGAGGAGCTTGTTGTAGGAAATGCCGGCGGAGGCCGTGAGTCCCGTCTCGGACAGAATGCGCGTGCGGATTTCCTTCGCCGTGGCTGATGCTGTTGGGATGGTGCGCAGGTTCTCCGTGACGTCTAGATAGGCCTCGTCCAGTGAGAGAGGTTCGATGAGCGGAGTATAGTCGGCAAAGATTTTTTGAACATGGCCTGACACGGCTCGGTAGACGTCAAACCGTGGCGGGACGAAGACCAATTCAGGACATTGACGGATCGCCGTCGAAGACGGCATCGCCGAGCGCACTCCGAACTTCCTTGCTTCGTAGCTGGCGGCCGCGACCACGCCACGTTTGGCCGCGTGCCCCACCGCCACGGGCCGGCCGCGCAGGTCTGGATTGTCCCGTTGTTCAACGGACGCGTAGAACGCATCCATGTCGATATGGATGATCTTCCGGACTACCGTCTCGCTCATAGTGACACTACTATATCTGGCGTGGTGCTAAATCGATACCTTGTGGGCCTCATAAGTCGTTGAACGACCGTGGCTGGGTCAACTTAGGAGTGCAGGGTGCTGCAGTAAGTGGCTCCATTGAAATAATGCCGATGACGGACAACGGAGGGTGCAGAATGTCCAACGCCATTAATGCAGCCGTCGATTTTACGTCAAACCTGCTGCGGCTCGGTTGGTACACCGGTGTGGGCATTCTGGCCGACCGGTCGGCACGAAGTGCGGGGCACATTCCCGTTCCGCGGCCGCCGAGCCGGATTGTTCCGGATCGCAACGCTGTCATTGCGGATCTTATAGATCTATTCAGGCGAGATGCCGAACTTGTTCGGCGCGGCTGTGCCGTGGCCGGTGGAGAACCTGCGGGCGGTCTGAGCGATCATCTCGGGCGGCTTCAGGCGATGCTAGCCGATATTCCGCTGACCATCGCGCGACAGAAAGAGCGTCGGTTCGATACCGCCGCCATGGCAGGAGACACTGGCAAGTTGCCGTCGTACTTCCTGCAAGATTTTCATTTTCAGACCGGTGGTTATCTCTCCGAAGAGTCGGCACGGCTGTACGACGTGCAGGTTGAGACGCTGTTTCGCGGGTCGGCCTTTGCGATGCGGCGGCAGGCCCTCGCGCCCATTGCCGATTTTATGCGGGGGCGGGATCAGCGACAGGTGCGGCTTTTGGATGTCGCCTGCGGGACGGGACGGTTTTTGCGCGAGGTGCGGCGTGCCTATCCCGCGATGGAGCTAACAGGACTTGATCTCTCACCTACGTATTTGGCGGAGGCGGAACGACATTTTGAAGGGCTGAGGCCAGCTGCGTGGCTTGAGGCGAATGCGGAAGCTATCCCGCTTGCCGATGAGAGCCAGGATGCCGTGACCACGATTTTTCTGTTCCATGAACTCCCACCGGATGTCCGACGGGTTGTGCTGGCAGATATGGCGCGTGTCTTGAAGCCTGGAGGCCTGCTCGTTTTTATCGACAGTCTGCAATTGGGCGACCGCGACGGCGGATGGGACGGGTTCCTGGAGGGATTTCCAGAGCGGTTTCATGAGCCCTACTACCGGCACTACCTTATCGACGATCTGGATGGTGCGTTTGCGAACGTCGGGCTGGCCGCAGCCGCAACTTGGCCGGCGTTTCTTGCAAAGGTGATGGTGCGGCGGAAGGCTTTGTGACGTTACCTGCTTGAGTTCCGGTCCTGAGGTTGCGCGATACCGCCGTCTCGTGTCAGCGATCCTCCGCCGTCACTGCGAGGAAAGCTTGGTTCTGGCTGAGGAACACCTGCCCCGAGAGATCGGCGATGAAGTGCGTAGCCTGAAGCCGGTCCATGACCGGACCTTTCACTTCCGAGAGGTGCAGCGTCACGCCGGCGTCGCGCAGCCGGTGGTTGATCGCTTCCAGGCTTTCGAGCGCACTGGCATCGATGTGGTTGATCGCCGAGCACATGAGAATGACGTGACGGAGCTTGGGGTTTTCGGCCACGGCACCATAGATCGCATCTTCCAGAAAGCGGGCATTCATGAAGGTCAGGCTTTCATCGATGCGCAGGCTCAGCACGCGATCGTCCGTTACCACCGCATGCCGGTTGATGTTGCGGAAGTGCTCGGTCCCCGGCACCTGTCCGACGACGGCCACATGCGGCCGGCTTGAGCGGTGAATATGCAGAATCAAGGAAAGCACGACGCCGCTGACGATGCCGGGTTCTATGCCCACAAAGAGCGTCACCCCAATGGTAGCCAACATCGCCGTAAAGTCGCTCTTGGAATAGGCGTACGTGCGCTTGATGACGCCGAAGTCGACGAGCGACAGAACGGCGACGATGATGGTCGCTGCGAGCGTCGCCTGCGGCAGATAATAGAGATATGGCGTCAGCGCCAATGTGGCGATGAGAATGCCGATGGCCGTCAAGGCTCCGGCCAGCGGCGTTTCGGCGCCGGCGTCGAAATTCACCACCGAGCGGGCAAAGCCGCCCGTCACGGGATAACCTCCCGTCATCGATGCGGCGATGTTCGATGCCCCAAGACCGATCAGTTCTTGATCGGGGACGATGCGTTGACGGCGCTTGGCGGCCAGTGTCTGCGCAACCGAGATCGATTCCACAAAGCCGACGAGGCTGATGATCAGGGCTGGAACGAACAGTTCGCTCCACGGCACGGCGGCAAAATCCGGCAACGTGAGGGGCGGCAAGCCCTGCGGAATGGCCCCGACAATCCGGACGCCCTGCTGATCGAGACCCATCATTGCCGTGATCGCCGCGGTCGCCGCAACCGCTACGACAGGCCCCGCCTTGGCCGTCATATCGGCGGTCCGTGACGACAGTCCTAGGTTCACCAGCAGCGGCTTCAAATGGGTCCGAACCCCAAACAGAAATGCCGTGACGGTGACGCCGATCGCCAACGTGGGGCCATTGACCGAAAGCGGCTGGGCGAGCGCGGATCGGCCCATCTCCCAAAGCGTGTCGCCGGTCAGTGGAATGGCCAGGATGTGCTTGATCTGCCCGGCGGCAATCAGGATCGCCGAGGCGGTGATGAAGCCTGCGATCACGGGATGGCTCAGAAAATTGGCGATGAACCCGAGCCGCAGGATGCCGAGAAGGATGAGTATGACGCCCGACAACAGCGCGAGCGCAATGGCCAGTGCGATGTATTCCGGCGTTCCCTGGGCTGCGAGTTCGCCGACACTGGCAGCTGTCATGAGCGAAACGACAGCCACGGGGCCGACGGCCAGTGTCCGGCTGGTGCCGAACAGCGCATAGGCGACGAGCGGCAAGATGCTGGCGTAAAGCCCCATCTGCGGTGGCAACCCTGCCAGCATCGCATAAGCGAGGCTCTGCGGGATCAGCATGATTGTCACGATGAGGGCGGCAAGCCCGTCGTTGCCAAATTGCGAGCGCGTATAGACCGGGAGCCAGGTCAGGATTGGCAACCAACGCGCCGCACCCGTTGGACGGCTGAAGCTCAAAGACGTACGATCCGGACGAATGTCAGCCTGTGGTGGGGTAGTCACCGGTTTCATCCCACAACCTTTGGCTTCCCCGTCCACTCACGCATTATGGAAGTTGCTTGGTGATTGTGAACGCTCCGCGGACTTCACCGGGCACAAAGCCCGTCGCCTGATCCTCGGGGTAGAGTTCGCGGATCTTGTCCAGGAGCTGCGGATCAATGGTTTTGCCATGGCAGGCCGCGCACGGCTTTTCCGCCATCGGAATGGCCTTCATGTAGCGAAACAGCCGCTTGCCGTTTTCCTCGATAGTTTCGAAATGTTCGAGCTTGGTGAGGTCCGCTCCGTTCGCCGCCTCGGCCACGAAGCGTTCCAGAATCTTCGCTTCAAACGCATCCGGTGCGTTGTCCGTGTTGCGCACCTTGAGCGCCGTGCGGCCAACTTCGCCGCCGAACGATTGCGAGAGTTCGCCGCCGATTGCGGGCGCGACGGTCTGGCAAACGCCAAGCGCGGACGCCGGGCCGCCGGACTTCAGCGCGGCTTCCAATTGGGCTTTCAGCTTGCCGCCCAGTTCCGCCGACATCGCACGCGACTGGCGGACCATGTCGCTCTCGCCGGCCATGGGATCTTGAGCCATCGCCGGAGTAGCAATCGCCGCTAGAGTTGCTGAAAGCAACCAAGCGCCTGCGATGAACGTGTACGATTTAGAGACCATTGACCGGGACCTTCAGAAAACGCTTGCCCGTTTCGTCGGCCGGCGGCAGCTGCCCGGCGCGGATGTTCACCTGGATCGACGGAATGATCAGGCGCGGCATGTCGAGTGTCGCGTCGCGCGATGTCCGCATGGCCACAAACTCGTCTTCCGAGATCCCGTCGCGCACATGGATGTTGTTGGCGCGCTGTTCGGCGACGCTCGTCTCCCACTTAATCTCGCGACCGCCCGGCGCGTAGTCATGGCACATGAAAAGCCGCGTTTCAGGGGGAAGGGTCAGTACGCGCTTGATCGAATGATAGAGCACGCGCGCATCGCCGCCAGGAAAGTCGGCGCGGGCCGTGCCGCCATCCGGCATGAACAGGGTATCGCCGACGAACGCGGCATCGCCCACGACGTGGACCATGCAGGCCGGCGTGTGGCCTGGCGTTTCAAAGGCGAACGCCGTCATGGTGCCGATCTGGTAGGTGTCGCCGTCTTCGAACAGCCGGTCGAACTGGCTGCCGTCGCGCTGGAATTCGGTGCCTTCGTTGAACACCTTGCCGAAGACATCCTGAACGATGCGAATTTTTGCGCCGATGCCGATTTTGCCGCCCAGCTTGGACTGGATGTAGGGCGCCGCCGACAGGTGATCGGCGTGAGCGTGCGTTTCGATCAGCCACTCAACTGTGAGTCCGCGCTCGCGGACGTATGCGATCAATTCGTCGGCTGCCTTGTAAGAAATTCTACCGGCCGCATAGTCGATATCCATCACACTGTCGATGACGGCGCAGGCGTTCGATACGGGGTCCTTGACGACATAGCTGACCGTGTTCGTCTCAGCGTCGAAAAAGGCCTTCACATCAGGCTTCAAAGACAGATCAATATGATCCTTCGGCGCAAACATCGGAGTTCCTCCAGGGGCGTTGGGGCCGCTGGTCGCCGCCCGCATTATCGCAGTCAAACACCGGCCGGACCCCGTGTCGGTGACAAAAGTCGCATCCGGCGGCCCTTACGGAACGAACCGGATGCGTCAGTGTTCCCGCTTACTGGCCAGCTGCGACGACGGGGAGCTTCGACTTGTCGAGCTTTTAGCTCCAGGGAAGGCCCGCGATCCTCCAGCCGTTGACATCGCGCCGCCCCTCGATAATGCCACGGCGGATGGGCCGGCAATTAGGACAGTCTGCTCATACTTCGTTGACTGCCACTCAGGGCATGCAGGATCCTACAAGGCCGCAGCGTCGACGTTTGTACAATCTCAGTACCCAATCCCTCGCCAAGGCCCTTGCAGCCGCACGGTGGTCTGCCTTGATCGAGGTCAATTAGAGTTCGCTTAGTAATCTATTGCCTCTGACTTGCGTTTTGTAGGCGGCCCGTCAGCTTCGCTGGACCATTGTGCAGAAGGTCGCTGACGACTGCGCACGGCGGGACGCTACGACAGAACTGGCTCGATGTTTGTCGGAATGTGCCGGCAGTCCGAGTAGATACCGCGGAGGAGTGAGATGATCATTTTCAACGAAGTCAGGAACTTGTGTTTTCTTGTGCTGCTATCTTCGGCCGTGCTGGATTGTACGAAAGCGGCTGCTCAAGATGCAGCGGCGTACCAGCTCGCTTGTGGCAAATGTCATCCGGCGGCAGCAGTCATTGCTCGTAAGATCAGGGGTGAGACTGAGGACGAGAAAAGGGCCTATCTCATCAACTTAATCCAGGGGCACCACCCTCCAGATCCGACCATGATCGAGAATGTCATTGGCTATCTCCTAGCGTTGCCGAAGAAATAGCGCCGCGCCGTAGCCGCCTTGGAGGAAAGCCCAACATGATTGGCCACAACCGATGGAAATTCCAGCTCCACGAAAATCTCATGGTGGAACGGGCATGCCGGTAGCGCTGCTAGTTTCTATTTTTTTCCTGGCGGCAATCATTCCGCTGGGAGTGGCGGCTTGGACGACGGGATCGAGTGGTCACTTTCCAACGGAATTCGGTGCCGCGGCGGCAATTCTGGCCGCCACACTCATGTTTCTTCAATTTCTAAGCTCGGGCCGCTTCGAGAGCCTTTCAGGTAAAATTGGAATTGATAGGACGATGGGATTTCATCGGATCGCGGGCATTGCGGTCCTGACTTTCGCTGTTGTTCATCCCCTTAGCTACCTAGGTGACACACTTCTCAACGATCCACTCGCCGCCGCAAGCCAGCTGCATGCTATGTTGACAAGCCCGCGGCTGCGAAGCGGCGTCATCGCGCTTGCCTTAGTTCTAGTTCTGGTCGTCTTCGCATCAGTCAGAACGAGGCGCTTCGTCCGCTACGAATTCTGGCGCGTGTGTCAACGGCGGCACGGTCACTGCTACGGTGCACTATGTGCCGACCTTCTTCACGGCACAACCGCCGCTAGTAAAGGCTTCGCTGGTAATCTTTTGGAGCGCCGCTTACCTGCACGTTTTGTCAGCGCGTAGTGCGCTTAATCTTCGATTTCGATGGTATCAATTTCGCCATCGCATCACCGGAACCATGAATATTCGACCCGGCTGCGGCGACGCTTGAACGCGTCTCACGACTTGCTCTTGCGGGTGCAGCCCATAGACCCGCCGCCATGCTTTCTTTCGGTTTTTCACTCGTTGTCAGCGGCGGCGAACCAAGTGGCCGCCCCTTGTTAAGCGGGGCTTTCACTTTCGTTCCCATGGACACGGCTTTCGCCGTCAGTGCTTTCGTCACCTTAATCGCTTTCATTGCCTTTACTCTCCATTCGCAGCGCAGCCGCAACGGCAGCGTGTTCGCATTTTGAACGCGTGCAGTTTCGCAATGTCAACCGGCGGTGTCTGGATAACCTGCGCTGCTTCGATCTCCCTATCCAGCACAGCAGGCGACTTTTGTAGTTAAGAGGCCAGCCATGTTGCTCTCCTCAACTTCATACGGCACGCAGGCGGAACCAATCCGTGAACTGTTGGACCTCAGTACCGACCCGAACAAGTCCTGCGCAGCGATCGACGCAAATCGCACGACGCCACGTTGTGGAAATCGATCGGTGCACCACCCATCTCACCAGAGCATTTGTCCGTCATCGAATGCATCGAGATAGGTGGTGATGTGGGCGAGCAGAGGCTCGGGATTTCAGATCGGTGCAACCTAGCTGACGGCCTATTTGATGTGTTTGAACCTTATGTGTGGTCCATGCGGGGCTCGTAATTATGCCTCGCCGGTGGATTTGGCCGCAGCTATAATTGTCCACGGAACGCCACCAATAAAAGGGCATCATTACAACGAAACTAATGCGAGCATAGGATGATAGATTGGCAAATCGACCGCCTGCAAAAACGATCGTGGTAGGGCACGCGGCGCTGGACCACGAATTTCGCATCTCCAAATTTCCGGAGCGACCAACCAAAGTTCGCGCTCTTGAGCATCTCGAAGGTGGAGGGGGATCGGCCGCGAATGCGGCTGTCACCATCGCGCGTCTGGGCGGCACAGTAGAATTCTGGAGCCGCGTCGGTGGCGACTCAATAGGACAGCGAATTCTCTCTGGACTTGAGGCCGAAGGCATCGACACGCGCTTCGTCCTTGTTCATGAGGGTTCCAGATCATCAGAGTCGGCAGTCATCGTGGATAGCGCAGGTGAACGGCTGATTGTCAGCGAGCGTGA
>LNFM01011016.1_pt1 | contig 12471 bp, 10 predicted proteins | sample 596031 | NCBI WGS metagenome assembly LNFM01 (sample SAMN04254537, study PRJNA301005) | activated carbon metagenome | isolation source: dual media filters at the Ann Arbor, Michigan drinking water treatment plant | place: USA: Ann Arbor
GCGGCCAACACCGGATTGGCGTTGCCGGTGAAGATCATGAAATCCGGCGGCTGAACTTGCATGGGGTTCCCAGCTGTTTGAGCGACGGCCCAGATGGATCGCCGTCAAAGAATGGCCGCAGTGAAACGGCCGGTTGGGTACGTGATGTGATGAAAACGGGTGGCAGGGGAGGAAGGACTCGAACCCTCGCATGCTGGAATCAAAATCCAGTGCCTTTACCAACTTGGCGACTCCCCTACGCAGGAGGTCTGTTCAACGTGAAGCCGCACAGACCACCAAAAAAACCTTGTCGCAGGTTGCGCAACCACTGCCTGGGCTGAACGCTTGCCGATTCTAATCGGGGCACCAGTCGAGCAATGGATGGACATCCATGTTGCTGCATTCACGAACCGTCCAGTCGCTCGGGGCGTTGGCCAGTTGCATGGTCTGCGGCATTCGCGCAAACACCGCCGTGCCCGATCCGGTCATGCGCCCCTGCAAACCTTGGTCTTGCAACCACTGAATACAGCGCCCCACATCGGGACACAGCGCCTGCGCCACGGGTTGAAGATCGTTGTGTCCGAATTCCAGGATTCTCTGAATATCGATCACCCCAATCGCTTGGGCATCTTCCGTCGAGTCGTTTGCAGCAAAGCCTTGGATTGTAGCAGTTTTTGTGTTCCGTTTGAGGTCTGGCGCGCCGAAGATGCCTTGGGTGGATGCTCCGCCGGGCGGCTTCACCACCACGAACCGGGCCTCGGGCAGTTGCACCGGCGTCAGTTGTTCGCCCACGCCTTCGACCCAGGCGTGCCGTCCACCGATGAAAAAAGGCACATCAGCGCCCAGTGTGAGCCCGATCGCCGCGAGCTCAGAGCGCGTCAGGCTCAGCCCCCACAAGCGGTTGAGGGCCAGCAGGGTGGTGGCCGCGTCCGACGAGCCGCCGCCCATACCGGCTTCGGCCGGCAGATGCTTTTCCAGTGCGATGTGCACGCCGTGGGTGCAGCCGGTGGCTACCTGCAGTGCCCGGGCCGCACGTACCGAGAGATCTTCGGCCGGCAGCGATCCTGGCGTGAGGTCTTCGCGGCTGATGTGGCCTCCGGGCCGGCACTCGAAATTCAGGCGGTCACACCAGTCGATCAGCATGAAGACCGATTGAAGCAGGTGATAGCCGTCGTGGCGACGCCCGGTGATGTGCAGGAACAGATTGAGCTTGGCAGGCGCGGGTACATCGAGCAGGCGACGCAAGCTGGCCCCGCGACTCATGGTTGTACGACGACCCGAAGCTCGGCCGTGGGCACTGGCGAGATGCGGCGAGCCGTGATGCGCCCTTCAGGTTGCCGGCTCAGATCGGCCTGCCAGCCCGGCACGTCATCCGACCGCCCGCGCAGCCAACCAAAGAGGGCGGCCACCGGCACGGGCGTACCGCTGAGTTCGGCGGTGAGTTCGTCCAGGCTGCCCCGTCGCGTGACCTGACCACCCTGGCGCATCTCTGCATTGCCGGGGGACCACACCACAGTGGCCAGCGACGTGCCCAGCGGCGTTGTGAGTTGCAGTTCGCCTTGGGCGGGTGTGCCGCGCAGGTCAAAGCCGGCCGAGAACGACTGGGGCGGAACGGTCTGTACGGTCATGGCCAGGCGCCCACTCCAGAGCTCTTCACCCGGCTGGACAACGCGTTGCGGCGTGGCACAGGCCGTCAGCAAGGCCACCATGGCCAACAGCCCGGCCCATTTCATGGTTTGACGCGCAGGCGCTTGAGGGTTGCCTGAAGGGTCTCGTTGTCGGCGGACAGCATCAGACCCTCCCGCCAGATCTTGAGTGCCTGGTCTCGTTGTCCTTGGGACCACAATACTTCGCCGAGGTGTGCCGCTATCTCCGGATCAGGCCGCTTGCCATAGGCGGCCTGCAGGATCTCGGCCGCGCGCGCCGTGTTGCCGAGGCGGAACTCGACCCAGCCCAGGCTGTCCTGGATGTATGCATCGCCCGGCGCGAGTTCCACCGCTTTCTCGATCAGCTTTTTGGCTTCAGGAAGGCGCACATTGCGGTCGGCCAACGAATAGCCCAGCGCGTTGTACGCGTGGTGGAAATCCGGCTTGGCTGCAATGAGCGCTTTCAGCAGCACTTCCATGTCGGCCGGCCTGCCCGCCTTCTCGGCCATCATGGCCTGGTCGTACCGCAGATCGGCCTCGTCGGGGAAGCGGGCCACCGCTTCGCCATACACCTCGTAAGCTTCTTTCCACGCCTTGAAGTCGCGCAACAGCTGTGCTTCGGCCACGAGCTTGAGACGGGCGTCTTCCGGGCGGCGTTCAGGTTGGCTGCGCAACAAAGCCCGGGCTTGTGGCATCTGGCCTTGTCGGGCCAGCAAGGACGCGCGGCGCATCTGCGCGGCCATGACGTCATCAGCGTTTTCAATGCGGTCCAACCAGGCATTGGCGGCAGCGAAGTCCCGACGTTTCTCGGCCATCTGCGCCATCATCAAATAAGCCTGCGTGAGGCCACGGGCCGAACGTTCGTCACCCGCTTGACGGGCCAGCGCGATGTATTTTTCAATTGACGCAGTGGCTGCGGGCAGGGTGTTTTCTTGCAGTTGCAACGAACCGAGCAAGAGCCAGGGCTCTGCCTGTTCGGGTTGGCGAGCGGTGATCTTTTCGAGCTGGGCGCGGGCTTCCACGTTGCGCTGCGTGTCGATGAGGACACGCGCATAGGCCAGCGCAACAGCCGTGTCGGCGGAGGTGTTGATGCTGCTCGTATCCAGCTGCTGGCGCACGATGGGCTCGGCCTGTGGCTCGCCGCGCTCCATCAGCTCCAGCGCCAGCAGCGCCGGGAAGGGAGAGCCGGGTTCGGCCGTGTGACCGAGCCGTGCCGAGACCAGCGCTTCGCGCAGCTGGTCTTGCGCGAGGTACATGCGGCCAATCGATGTGAAGGCCGTGGCTGCATGGGCGGGCTGTTTGAGGTAAGGACCGAGGGCTTCCCGAACCACGGCTGCCGCCTGGTTCTTGTCGGTCACTCGCGAGTAGGTTTGGGGGATCGCGTTGATGGTGTCATTGCGATCCGCTGCCGATGCCTCGCTCAGAATGGCTTGCAGCACCGACCCTGTTTCGCCGACACGGTTGAGGGCCAACAGTATCTGCAGTTCAAAGCGCCGGGCTTCTGCGCTGCCGGGCAATTCTTGTATCCAGGCGCGTGCGGCTGCCAGCGCGGCATCGCCGGACCTGGCCTGCAAAGCCACTTCAACAGCTCGGCGGTAGAGCTGGGGGTCGCGCTGTTTGCGCGCCGCGTCCAGAATGAATGAATACCCCGTGCCGGGCTCGCCCGCTCGAACGTTGAGTTCGCCCAGAAGCAGTTGGTAGAACAGGGGAGCGTTCAGCGCTGAATTGACCACGTTGCCTGGGCCCGGGGTTGCCACAGTGGCTGGTTCCCGGGAAGCGGGTGTGGACTGAGCCCAGGCACCCCAGACACAAGAGGCCGCAGCCAATGCGATGGCCGTTTGTCGAACCAGCCTTGCGGGATTCACCAGTCGCCGACTGGGTGGGTGAGCACGCTGGGTGGACGAGCCTTCGGCACGGTGCAAGGTATTCATCGGGTCATGATAATGGAAGGTTTTCGGGGTGCAGGCGTCTGATCTGAAGACCGCACAAGCGTTCCGGATGCTTGAAAGAAAACACCGTCCCATGCCCGAACTCCCCGAAGTTGAAGTCACCCGGCGCAGCTTCGCCGACCGCATTGCCGGAGCCTCGATCCTGCGCCTGCAGATGGGCAAGCCGCTGCGTTGGCCTTTGGGTTGTGAGGAGCAGTCCTTGCAGGGCCGATCGGTGATGTCGGTGACCCGGCGTGGCAAATACCTTCTGCTCAATCTCGATCGGGGTCTTTTGCTGGTGCATCTGGGCATGTCGGGCAGCCTGCAGTTTGGTCAGAGCTTGCCGCCACGCGGTGTTCACGATCATTTCGAATTGTTGACGACCCGCGGCACCCTGAGATTGCACGATCCCCGGCGGTTCGGCGCGGTGGTCCACGCTGATGCGCTGGACAGCGCCACGGCGAACAAGCTGCTGGGCGGCCTGGGCGTGGAGCCGCTGGAGGCCGGCTTTGATCCTTTGGCGTTTCACCGCGCCTTGCAGCTGCGTCGCTCGGCGATCAAGCAGGTGTTGTTGTCCGGTGACATCGTGGTGGGCGTGGGCAACATCTACGCCTCGGAGGCCTTGTTCATGGCCGGCATACGCCCCACATTGCGTGCCGATCGACTGAGCAAGCCACGTGTGGAGCGCTTGCACGGCGCGATTGTTCAAGTGCTTACCCGCGCTGTGGCGTTGGGCGGCAGCACCTTGCGGGATTTCTCCAGCGCCGAGGGCCAGTCGGGCTATTTTCAGCTCGACGCGTTTGTGTACGGCCGGGAGGGGCAGCCATGCAGGGTCTGTGCTGCACCCGTCAAGGCCATTCGCCAGGGGCAACGTTCGACGTTCTTCTGCGCCACCTGCCAGAAGAGTTGATCGCCGGATCCACCCGGCTGTCGGGCATGCGGGCCGCCCGGTTTTGCGAGGGAGGCCGATGCTATATTGACCAGTGGTTACAACATCAGACCTATGAGTTTCAATCAGGAATTTGATCAACACGGCGTGTGGCGCAAGCAGTTTGCCCTTCGCTTGCGCCTGCTCGCCGAGTGGTTGACGGACCACGATCTGATGGAGCCAGGCATTCGCGAGCGCCTGGACGGCCTGCACGCCCAGGTCAAGAACGACAAGATCATGGTGGCCTTCGTGGCCGAGTTTTCCCGCGGGAAATCGGAGCTGATCAACGCGGTGTTCTTTGCCGGCTATGGCCGCCGAATCATGCCGGCGAGCGCCGGACGCACCACGATGTGTCCCACCGAGCTGGGATACGACGCTGAAGTGCCGCCTTGCCTTCGGCTGTTGCCCATTGAAACCCGGCTGCAACCCCTGTCCTTGCTCGATTGGCGCAACGCGCCAGACAAGTGGGAACGGGTTGACCTGGATGTGAACGACCCCAAGCAGCTGGCACGTGCGATTCAGAAGGTGGCTGAGGTGCGTCGTGTGACGCTGGATGAAGCACGCAGTCTGGGTTTCTGGAGCGACGAAGCGCCAGAAGACAACCCCCTGACCGGCGCCGATGGCACGGTGGAGGTGCCCAAGTGGCGCCACGCCCTGATCAACATGGCGCACCCTTTGCTAAAACAGGGTTTGGTGATTCTGGACACTCCCGGGCTCAATGCCATTGGTGCTGAACCCGAGTTGACCGTGAGTCTGTTGCCTCAGGCGCAAGCCGTGGTGTTCATCCTGGCTGCCGACACCGGCGTGACCAAGTCCGACCTCACCATCTGGCGCCAGCACCTCTCCGTGCTGGGCGAGGGCAAGGAGTCGCGCCTGGTGGTGCTCAACAAGATCGACACCATGTGGGATGCGCTGAGCTCGCCCGAGCAGGTGCAACTGCAGATTGCATCGCAGCGCACCGACTCGGCCGAGATTCTGGGCCTCTCGCCGCGCCAGGTGCTGGCGGTGTCGGCCCAGAAAGGCCTGCTGGCCAAGGTCCATCGCGACAAGAAGCTGCTCGAAGCCAGCAACCTGATGGAGCTGGAAACGGCGCTCGGCGTGGACCTGCTGGGCCAGCGGCGCAAGATCCTGAGCGCGGCGGTGGCCACCGGCATCCAGTCCTTGCGGGTGGAAACCACCCGCATGGTGCACACGCGCTCTCGGGATCTGGTCGAGCAGATCCAGGAGCTGGAAGGCTTGCGCGGCAAGAACGCCGGCGTGATCAAGCAGATGCGCCTTCGCATCGAGCAGGAGCAGGCCGATTTTGACGCCAGCGGCGCCAAGATCCAGGCGGTGCGTTCGGTGCACTTGCGTCTGCTCAAAGACCTGTTTGCGATGCTGAGCTCCACGCACCTGAAAGCCGAAGTGGCGGTTCTGTCCAAAGCGCTCCGGCAGCCGGGCATCAAGCTGGGTGTGCGCCGTGCGTACGACCACACCTTTGACCGCCTGCGCGTCGACATGAGCAAGGCAGACGGCATGGCGGGCGACATCCAGTCCATGCTGGAAGGCAGCTTCAAGAGCCTGAACGCCGAGTACGGTTTCTCTCTGCAGGCGCCCACGCCGCCGCAGCTGGCCCAGTACGTCAAAGATCTCGACCTGATCGAGAAGAGCCACCTGCAGTACCTGAGCCTGGGCAATGCGCTCAAGCTGGCGAACCCCGAGTTTGCCGAGCGCCTGGCGCGTGCGCTCATGAGCCGCCTGCGCGTGGTGTACGACACTGCGGTCAACGAGGTGGAGCTGTGGAACAAGTCGGCGGCAGCACAACTGGATGCCCAGTTGCGTGAGCGTCGCCGCAACTTCACCCGACGTATTGAAGCTGTCTCGCGCATCCAGCAAGCCGCGGGTGGCCTTGATGAGCGCATTCGCGAACTTCAGACCCACCAGGCCAAGCTCAATCTGCTGGATGCCAAATTGTCCGAGTTGACCGACCACCTGCTGGCAGCGCCTGACGAAGAAACCGACGAAGCACTGGCGGCATGAGCGGTGCCGTCGGCATGTGCGCCGATCTGCCCTCGACCTTTGCGACCCTGCTGATCGACTGGCAACGCCGTGCCGGGCGCAGCGGCATGCCTTGGCAGGGCAGTCGCGACCCTTACCGCGTGTGGCTGTCCGAGGTCATGTTGCAGCAGACCCAGGTGAGCACAGTGCTGGGCTACTACGCGCGGTTCCTGGAGCGGTTCCCCGACGTGCAGGCTCTGGCTTCTGCTGAAGCCGATGAGGTCATGGCTTTGTGGAGCGGTTTGGGCTACTACAGCCGAGCACGCAACTTGCACCAATGCGCCCAAGCGGTGGTGCAGCAGCACGGCGGTGCATTTCCGTCGACTGCGGCCGGGCTTGAGACCTTGCCCGGCATCGGCGCCTCCACCGCCGCCGCCATCGCATCGTTCTGTTTCGGTGAGCGTGTGTCCATCGTGGACGGCAATGTGCGCAGGGTGCTGACGCGCTTGCTCGCGTTCGAGGGCGATCTGTCGCAGACAAAACCCCAACGCGCGCTGTGGGAGATGGCGCAGGCGCTGCTGCCGATCGAGCCCTCGGCCGACGACATGACCGCTTACACACAGGGCCTCATGGATCTGGGCGCGACGGTATGCACACGCAGCCGTCCTGCCTGTGCGCAGTGCCCCATGCACGGCATTTGCCGCGGATACCAGGCGGGTGATCCGCAGCGTTTTCCTGTGAAGACCCGAACCTTGAAGCGCCGCCATGAAAGCTGGTGGTTGCTGCTTGTGAGGTTGTCCGATGGACCAGAGCGCTTCTGGCTGCAGCGCCGGCCGGCCAGCGGCATCTGGGCTGGTCTGTATTGTCCGCCCGTGTTCGAGAGTGACCAGGCCGCTCGCGCGGACCTGCCGCAGGCCTGGCTGGATTCGTTGATCGCTCTGGACGCGGTATCGCACAGCCTCACTCACCGTGAGTTGCGGTTGCACCCCTTGCTGCTGGAACTCAGGTCGGAGCCCAGCGTTGGCGAATTGCCTGAGGGCCAATGGGTAGACGCTGCGCTGCTGGCCCAGCATGGCCTGCCCGCGCCCGTCAGGCTGCTGCTGCAGGCTTTGCTGGTACCCGACCTGCTTGCGCGGGCTTAAACGCCGGGCACCATCGGCGTCGGCCAGCTGTCGGACTCACGGTGCCTCACGCGTGTGGACCAGTCCACGCCGAAGGCACGTGCGAGTTGCTCTACAAGGTACACAGAGCGGTGCTGCCCGCCGGTGCAGCCAATGGCCACGGTCACATAGCTGCGGTGATCGCGCAGCATCTGCGGCAGCCAGTGCCCAAGAAAGTCGGTGATCTGCTGCTCCATCCGTCGAACCTCGGGCTGGACCTCCAGGTAGGCCGCCACCGCTGCGTCGCGGCCGGTGAGGGGCTTGAGGTGGGGCTCGTAGTGCGGGTTGGCGAGCATGCGCACGTCAAACACAAAGTCGGCGTCCATGGGGATGCCACGCTTGAACGCGAACGACTCAAACACGAGTGTGAGTGGCGCCTGCGTGGCACCGAGCAGGTCCTTGATCTGGCTGCGAAGGTGCGTGGGCCGGATCAGGCTGGTGTCGAGCACCAGTGCCTGATCGCGCAGCTCGGCCAGCAGCTCGCGCTCCTGCTCAATGGCATCGGTCAGGGCGCGGTGCTGGTCGTTGAACTGCTTCAGCGAGAGAGGGTGCAGTCGCCGCGTTTCAGAGAACCGGCGCACCAGCGTGTCGGTGGTGGCGTCGAGGAACACGGTGGTGAGGTTCACCGGGCGTTGTGCGTGGCGTTGCAGCTGCATCAGCCGTTTGGGCAAACCTGGCAGCGAGCCCGCGCTGCGCACGTCCATGGCAATTGCCACCTTGCTGGCTTTGTGACTCTGTTCGAGTTCGATGAAGGCCTCGAGCAACTCGGGCGGCAGATTGTCCACGCAATAAAAGCCCACGTCTTCCAAAGCCGTGAGCGCGACCGACTTGCCCGAGCCGGACATGCCGGTGATCAGAACCAGGTGGATCGGGGCGTCGTGCGTGTCAGACATGCTGCTTGGAGCACTCACGCTGACAGGAGTTCTCGGGCATGGGCCAGCGAGATCTCCGATTTTTCACTGCCGCCGAGCATGCGTGCAAGCTCAATCACACGCGCTTCGTGCCCGATGGGCGCCACTGTGCTCAGCGTCTGCCGGTTCACCATCTGTTTGCTCACCAGCAAGTGGTGGTCGGCGCACGCCGCCACCTGAGGCAGGTGGGTCACCGCCAGCACCTGGCGGTCGTGCCCGAGTTGGCGCAGCAACTGGCCCACGGTGTGCGCCACTGCGCCCCCGATGCCGGAGTCCACCTCGTCAAAGATGAGTGTGGGCGCTTGCCCCAGCCGGCTGGTGACCACCGAGATGGCGAGCGCAATGCGCGAAAGTTCACCGCCAGAGGCCACCTTGCCCACTGGTTTGGGCGTCGCGCCCGCGTGGCCCGCCACCCGGAATTCGACCTGTTCCCAGCCGTGTGCCTGGGGTTCTTCGAGGCGCTGCAAGGCCACCTCAAACACGCCGCCCTGCATGCCCAGGGTCTGCATGCTCTGCGTGACCGCCTTCGACAGTTTGGGCGCTGCCTTCTCGCGTTCCTTGGTGACGGTTTGCAATTCGGTGTTGAAAGCCTTCCAGGCTGAGCGCTCGGCCTGGAGCAGCGCGTTCAGGTCGAGTGCCTGGTCGATGGTGGCGAGTTCTCGCTTCCACTGCGCCAGCACATCGGCGAGCTCTTCCGGGCTGCGGCGGTAACGGCGCGCCAGCGACACCCATTGCGCCAGCCGCTGGTCGAGCACGTCCAGGCTGGCCGGGTCCTGATCGGTGTGGCGCGCGTACTGGTGCAGGTTGTGCACGGTGTCCTGCACCTGGGCCAGCGCGGCTTCCAGTGCGGCAATGCCGTCTGCGAAGCGGGGCTCGATGTGCGCCTGCGCTTGCAGCACCGTGAGCGCTCGATGGATCAACGCCGCTGCGTTCGATTCTTCGTCATCCAGTGCGGTGACGGCAGCCTGCGCGGCGTCCAGCAAACCCTGCGCATTGGCGAGGCGGCTGTGTTGTGCATTCAGTTCTTCCCACTCACCCGGCAGCGGTGCGAGCTTGTCGAGCTCGGCAATCTGCCATGAGAGGCGCTCGCTTTCCTGTTTGAGCGTGTTCTGTTTCTCGGTCGCGTTGTCCAGCGCCTTGCGCTGGTGGCGCCAGTGAGTCCAGGCGTGCGTGGCTGCCTTGGTGTCGATGCCGGCATAGGCGTCAAGCAGATCGCGTATGGCCTCGGGGCGCGTGAGGCTCTGCCATGCGTGTTGTCCGTGGATATCGACCAGGCTGTTTGCCAGAGCCTTGAGTTGTGCCATGGTGGCCGCGCTGCCATTGATCCAGGCGCGGCTGCGGCCTTCGGTGTCCACGGTGCGGCGCAGCAGCAGGCTGTCTTCAGCAGGGAAACCTTGCTCCTCCAGCCAGGGCGCCACGGCGGGTGGCGCATCGAACTCGGCGGCAATCTCGCAACGTGTTGCGCCTTCACGCACCACACCGCTCTCTGCTCGCGCGCCCAGCGCCAGCTGCAGAGCGTCGATGAGGATGGACTTGCCCGCACCGGTTTCGCCGGTGAGCACGCCGAAGCCCTGGTCCAGTTCCAGGTCGAGGGACTGCACGATGACGAAGTCACGCAAGGCGATGCGGCGGAGGCTCATGTCGGGGTGTGTGACGGTGGAAACAAACGCGATTCTGACGGGTCTTCAGACCCCTTCGTTCCAGTGCAGTTTCTTGCGCAAGGTGTCGAAGTAACTCCAGCCCACCGGGTGCAGCAGGCGCAGGGCGTGTTCGGAGCGTCGCACCACAATGCGGTCACCGTGCAGCAGGCTGGTGAAGGACTGCATGTCGAAATTGGCGCTGGCCTCCTTGCCCGAAACGATCTCCACCGCAATCTCGCTGTGCCCGGGCAGCACCACCGGCCGGTTCGACAAAGTGTGCGGTGCGATCGGCACCATCAACCAGCCTCCGATGGCCGGGTGCAGCAGTGGCCCGCCAGCCGACAAGGCGTAGGCGGTGGAACCGGTGGGCGAGGCAATGATCAAGCCGTCGGCGCGCTGGTTGGCCACAAAGTGCCCATCCACTTCCACCCGCAGCTCGATCATGCTGGCCGCGCCGCCGCGGTTCACCACCACATCGTTGAGCGCGGTGGCCTCGAACACGCAGCGGCCGTCGCGCCACACGCCCGCGGCCATGAGCGAGCGCGGATCGTCTTCGAATGCGCCGCGCAGGATGGGGCGCAGCTTGTCGCGGAAGTCTTCAAACGGAATGTCGGTGATGAAGCCCAGGCGGCCCTGGTTGATGCCCACCAGCGGAACACCGTAGCGCGCCAGCTGGCGGCCGATGCCCAGCATGGTGCCGTCGCCGCCAACCACCAGCGCCAGATCGCACTGTTGACCCATCTCGGGCACCGAGAGCGCCGGGTACTGGGTCAGGCCGGTGTTGAGGGCAGTCTCCTGCTCGATCGACACGTCGCAGCCTTCGTCGTGCAGGAAGTGCGCGATCTCGTCGACCGCGTTTCGCGATCCGGGCGCTTGGTATTTGCCGACGATGACCACATGCGAGAAACGCAAGGGACGGTCCGTTCGGGTGGGGGTGGACCGCGTGTCGGGGGGCATGCTCATTCGCAAATTACAACATAGCCCGTCTGTGGTGGATTGCCCGAAAACCCTTGCTCGCAAACGGTGTCGGGCGTCGGTCTCTCCGTAAAATGGAACGATGTTGGACGACCGCGCGAAGCTGCTGCTCAAAACCCTCGTCGAGCGATACATCGCCGACGGTCAGCCCGTGGGCTCGCGCACCCTCGCACGCGCTGCGGGCATGGAGCTGTCGCCAGCCACCATCCGCAACGTGATGAGCGATCTCGAAGAGCTTGGACTGATCGCCAGCCCGCACACTTCGGCTGGTCGTATCCCGACCGCGCGGGGATACCGCATGTTCGTCGACACGATGCTCACCGTGCGCCGTGATGGGCTGTCGCCTGTAAGCGAGATGACTGCGCCGGGCATCGAGGCGGGTCAGCCGCACCGCGTCATCAGCCACGCGGCCAACATGCTGTCCAGCCTGTCGCAATTTGTGGGCGTGATCACGGCCCCGCGCCGGGCCTCGGTGTTTCGCCACATCGAATTTCTGAGCCTGTCCGACCGCCGGGTGCTGGTGATCATCGTTTCACCCGAAGGCGAAGTGCAGAACCGCATCATTCACACGCAAGCTACGTTCACCCAGTCGCAACTGCTAGAAGCCGCCAACTTCCTCAACAGCCACTACTCGGGCCTGACCATGGAGGCCGTGCGCGAACGGTTGAAGCACGAGGTCGACGCTCTGCGCGGAGAGATCGCGGACCTCATGAAGGCCGCGGTGGACATTGGCGCCGAAGGCGATGCGTCGCAGGACGAGGTGGTCGTGTCGGGTGAACGCAATCTTCTGTCGGTGAGCGAGTTTTCGAGCGACATGGGTAACCTGCGTCGAATGTTCGATTTGTTCGAACAAAAAACCCAACTTATCCGACTGCTCGATGTGTCGGCCCAAGCCGATGGTGTGCGTATTTACATCGGCGGTGAGAGTCAGGTCGTGCCGTACGAAGATTTGTCGGTCGTGACCGCGCCCTATGAGGTCGATGGACAGATCGTCGGCACGCTCGGTGTGATCGGCCCCCAGCGCATGCCCTACGAACGAATGATCCAGATCGTGGACGTGACGGCCAAGCTGGTGGGCAATGCACTGAGCCACAACAAATAGAGCGCGAGCCGGGCTGGACCAGTCGACCCCTACAATCCTCCTGCTCAGGGCCGTTAGCTCAGTTGGTTAGAGCAGAGGACTCATAATCCTTTGGTCGTTGGTTCAAGTCCAACACGGCCTACCAAATAATGCTGCTATAATTCAAGGCTTCGCGGCTGTAGCTCAGTTGGATAGAGTACTTGGCTACGAACCAAGGGGTCGTGGGTTCAATTCCTGCCAGCCGCA
>LNFM01011018.1_pt1 | contig 12469 bp, 14 predicted proteins | sample 596031 | NCBI WGS metagenome assembly LNFM01 (sample SAMN04254537, study PRJNA301005) | activated carbon metagenome | isolation source: dual media filters at the Ann Arbor, Michigan drinking water treatment plant | place: USA: Ann Arbor
AAATGTTACTTTTGTCGCCATAATAAATTTGTTGTTTTACAATAAAAAGAAAGGCAAGAAATCGTGGATTTTCGGCAAAAATAGCCGGAAATGATTATATGATATCGTTAATACAATAGTTAAAAGAAGGTAACCCTTTTAATTGTTACTGGTTTTCAACAACTGTGTATAAATAGTGAGTCATTCATTACATGCCCATCCGTGTTACCACTGTACAAAAGTGCGACCTGCCTGCCGGCAGGCAGGCGCAACAGACGATGCTAGTAGCAAAGCAGCCTGGTAAATAACCCTCCCGCCGTTCATCCTTTCTTTAAGTGAAATGGTAGATAGTATGGCTAATTTAATTGCAAGTAATAAAAATTGAAAATGAAAAATATACTCCTTTTTTTATGCTGCATCATATCACTAAATATGTATGGGCAGGAAGAATTTGATGGCCATACATGGGAAGCTCCCTACCATTTGCCCACACCAAAAGATTGGGGCATTGAACGATTTCAGATCCCCATTGGTTTTGCGCCTCAAATTTTATATAAAGGAGTTGAAGATATTCGCTTTACTCCCGGTTGGGCGAAAGTTAAAAGTGAAGAATATTGGTCGTATGCTTTTTTGTGGTATTTAGATGGTAAAATAAAAATGGATGAGAATACAATAGAGAGCCATTTAAAAAATTATTATACAGGGTTGTTTAACATTAATACAGACAGTGCAAAGAAAGCATCGGTGGAAATAATTCCGGTTACAACTACTTTTAAAAAAGTAACAACAAGCAACGGTGATTTAAAAACTTATACCGGCACTATTGAAATGATGGATTATTTGCAACTGAAACCAATAACATTGAATTGTATTGTGCATCTTAGTAACTGCACAGAGAATAATAAGAGCTTTATTTTCTACGAACTATCACCACAACCTTTTACGCATACTGTCTGGAAAAATCTTAAACAGCTTTGGTCAGACTTTAGGTGTGTAAAATAATTTTAGCAGCCGTTAAAACTTTTTCTTCTTAGGATTCATTCTTGTGTCATACATATTCAGTACAATCACTTTCTTTCCTTTCACCTTATAGTATAGCCTGTTGTGTTTGGTAATAAATACAGAACGAACATCTTTTATTACTGTAGAAGAAATGCCGGTTAAAGGTTGCTTTGACAATTGTGCAATTCGAAGATCAATTTTATGAAGAAAGCTGGAAGCTACTTTGTATGACCATTCTTTTTCAAGATAAGCCAGCAGTCTGACCAGCTTATTTGTAAAGCGTTTCTTGAATATTATTTGGTACGCCATTTATCAGTAGCCTTGTTGAATTCAATCAAAGAGATGGCATCTTTTTCATTTGGCTCATTGGCAAGTTGCTCCAGTTCCTTTAATTGTTTTGCAGAAAGATTATCAATCACATCAACATCTTTAGCTGTTTTGTAAAAGGCTATGTCTTCTTTTACCATCGACAAAAGGTCCTCATCATTTGTTTCATCAATGAGTTTAGTAAGTTCCTTTTTCAATTTATCAATAGCCATAGAGAAAAGTTTACTCTAATTTACTTCTTTTAAATAAAATAAGGCAAAAAGACTTTTATGAATGAATGTAAAATTTTAGCGCATAAGAAACAAAAAAGGCGGCCTTTTACGGCCACCTTTACTTAATGCTACTAACATATTTTAATTTGCTAAATCAAAACGATCGGCGTTCATTACTTTGTTCCAGGCTGCAATAAAATCATGCACAAATTTTTGCTGCGCATCTGCACATGCATAAACTTCTGCAATTGCTCGCAGCTCGGTGTTAGAACCAAAGATTAGATCTACTCTTGTACCAATCCACTTAATGCCACCTTTTGTACGATCGCTGCCTACAAATACATCATCCGATTCGGAAGCTGCTTTCCAGGTGGTACCTAAATCCAATAAGTTCACAAAGAAATCATTGGTGAGTGATTCAGGACGAGAAGTGAATACACCGTTTTGCGATTGATCGAAATTGGTATTTAATACCCGCATACCTGCAACCAGTACCGACATTTCAGGTGCAGTTAAATTCAACAATTGTGCTTTATCGATCAGCAACTCTTCTGCCGATACGGTATATTTTGTTTTTACATAATTGCGGAAACCATCTGCCTGTGGCTCTAATACAGCGAATGATTCTACATCGGTTTGTTCCTGCGTAGCATCTGTACGCCCTGCTGTGAATGGAACAGTAACAGTATGGCCTGCATTGCTTGCGGCTTTTTCTATTCCTGCATTACCAGCTAATACAATTAAGTCCGCAATAGAAACTTGTTTGCCACCAGTCTGTGCTTTATTAAATTCAGTTTGAATATTCTCCAATACTCTCAACACTTTTGCTAACTGCGGAGGATTGTTTACTCTCCAATCTTTCTGTGGTGCTAAACGAATGCGGCCACCATTTGCACCACCTCTTTTATCAGAGCCACGGAAAGTAGATGCAGATGCCCATGCAGTGGAAACTAATTCAGACACTGATAATCCCGATGCAAGTATTGCAGACTTGAGTGCCGCAACATCATTATCATCTATCAACTGATAGGATAGTACCGGAACAGGGTCTTGCCAGATCAAAACTTCAGCAGGAACTTCTGGTCCTAAATAACGAGCCCTTGGTCCCATATCTCTATGTGTTAATTTGAACCAGGCTCTTGCAAACGCATCATTAAATTCGGTTGGGTTTTCTAAAAACCTTCTTGATATTTTTTCGTATTCGGGATCAAAACGTAATGACAAATCCGTAGTGAGCATAAAAGGCTGATGCTTTTTTGTTGCATCATGTGCATCAGGTACTAAACCAGCACCTGCATCGCCTTTTGGTTTCCATTGGTGTGCACCGGCAGGACTTTTTGTTAACTCCCACTCGTAACCAAATAAATTCTCAAAAAAGTTATTGCTCCATTGTGTGGGTGTGGTTGTCCATGCACCTTCTAATCCGCTGGTGATAGTAGCAGCACCATTACCGGTACCAAAACTATTTTTCCAACCCATGCTTTGTTCTTCAATGCCTGCTGCTGCTGGTTCTTTACCTACATACTTGGTAGGATCAGCAGCGCCATGTGTTTTACCTAATGTATGTCCACCTGCTATTAACGCAACAGTTTCTTCATCGTTCATTGCCATGCGGCCAAAAGTTTCCCGAATATCATGCGCCGCTAAAACCGGGTCAGGATTTCCGTTAGGTCCTTCCGGATTTACATAGATCAATCCCATTTGCACGGCTGCTAATGGGTTTTCTAATTCCCTGTTTCCTGAATAACGATTCTTATCTCCTAGCCATTCTTGTTCAGCTCCCCAATACACATCTTCCTGTGGTTCCCATACATCTTCTCTTCCACCGGCGAAACCAAAGGTTTTAAATCCGGCAGATTCCAATGCACAGTTACCGGCCAGTATCATTAAATCAGCCCAGGAAATATTTTTACCATACTTCTGTTTGATGGGCCATAATAATAAACGGGCCTTATCCAAATTCGCATTATCGGGCCAACTATTGAGTGGTGCGAAACGTTGTGTGCCTGCACCTGCCCCACCTCTGCCATCTGCAATACGATAAGTACCTGCACTATGCCAGGCCATACGGATGAATAAACCAGCATAGCTACCATAGTCGGCCGGCCACCAATCCTGCGATGTATGCATCAACTCCAGAATATCCTTTTTAACTGCGCCGAGGTCAAGACTTTTAAATGCTTCGGCATAATTGAATTCTTCTCCCATCGGATTCGATAAGGAAGAATGTTGGCGAAGGATATTTAGTTTTAATTGGTTGGGCCACCAATCCCGGTTGCGGGGGCCGCTACCTGCTGCTTGTTTTAATGCTCCTCCATGAAAAGGGCATTTGCTAATATCTGCTTTTGGTATGCGATCACCATCACCTTCATTATTAACTGCACTGAGTGGTGGGGTTTCTTCTTTTTTTGTATCCATTATTGAGTGGTTTTATATTTTAAAAATTAGTAACGAAAGTATCGATGATTTGCCGAAATGATTATCTATTTAAGTTATTTAATGATAGACAGAAACTATGAGGCTTTCTATTGCTTTACTTGTGTTTCCGGTTTTTCTACTCCAACAACTTCTTCAAAGTAAAACAGTTTTGCATTAACCAACTATGACCCTCCTCATTTCAACACAAAAAAAATGTAGTAGAAATTTTATGCGATTGCCGACAGGTAAGAGAAACTCTGTGTTTGTTTTCCATTTTTCTTTAACAGTGTTTTGCTCTTTTAATGTTGTGTTCTATTTTTTTAAATTGAATGGTCAATTTTGTTCTGTAATGCTCCTCTCCCTTTATGTAGCTTTTGATTGTTGGTTTGCAGGTGATCTATACGATGTGGGAGAAGTGGAACCCATTGTTTTAAATGGATATCCTGGCATATTTGATAGGAAAACGGGTTGGATAGGGTGAATTTTGACCGAAATAATTGACGAATCTGTTAAAACAGTTTGCTAATCTTTTTCCGAAAGTTACCAATATTTTACAGCAAGTAACCTTCCATATAAAGTAAGTAACCAATATTTTGAGGTAATTAACCTTCCATTTAATGCATATTGCCAAACTTTTTTAGTAAATTACCTTTCCTTTGAGGTGAGTGACCTTTCTGCTGAGGTAAGTGACCTTCCATTTAAGGTAAGTTGCTTTCCCGATAAGGTAAGAGAGCAATCCGGTAAGGTAAGCGAACAACCCGGTAAGGTAAGAAGGCTTCCTGAAGCTGTTTTTGGCCATTTTTGCGAACCCATTTATCAAACTAGCCGTAATAAACCTTAAAAATCAATAGTATATGCTTACACTGACTGTAACTGAACTGCTGCGGGCCCGGGGTGTGGATAACCCCGCCAAGTACTTAGTGCAACATGGCATGAAATACCACCAGGCGAACCGGCTACTGAGCGGAAAGCTGGGAAGCATGACCTACCCGATGCTGGAACAATTGTGCCTGATCTGTGAATGCACCCCGGATGAATTGTTTGCCTGGGTGAAGGATGAGAAAACCACCGTGGCGGATAACCACCCTTTGTATAAGTTGAAACCGAAAGCACCTGTGGCTAACCCGGTGGAACGGATAAAGAAGTTGCCGGTGAATAAACTGGAGAAACTGAAAAAAATACTGGATGAATTAGAGAAGGAATGATAAATAAGGTTTTACTGCGAGTGACGCAAAACCATACTCAATGTTTTTTGACAATCGGCTGGAAGAAAAACTGCCCATCAGCGGCTGCTTTTCATTTTAATTATACCAACTATATGTTCTTTTTGTCGTGTCAACTGGATTGTCAATGCGATCAAAAGTTATACGTCCCTTAAAAATTTCTTCTGCCTTATGCTTTACTTTTTCTCTTAGTCGAGCATATGCAGGACATGGATTTTCCCAAATCTGTTCTATCACTGCATTAATTAAATTTTCTTTGTCCGGCAGGCATGTATACTTTGGTAAGTTAGTGAGCATTGTGTCTAATAGTTTTGCACTCCTATCATTTTGTTGTACGACCAATGCCTCGATGAAATCTTCAGGGGCAGCCCTATCCGCATTATATCCAGTAAATCCATGAGGTCTATTTCCTGAAAATTTATAGAACTGCCTGCGATGATAAAGCTGTAAGACATCAAGGTAAGCGGTGTCGGGAAATTCTTTCATAAGCCGGAAAGAAACATCACTTAACTCCCAAACTTGTTTCATCAATTTGTCTTTTATAAGTTGTATATCTTCTTTCTTGTGGAATTTGGCAAGTCCGTATAGTGCATATTCAATTTCATAGAAAGACAATTCATAACCTTCATACTGGTCTAATCGCCTTGGTCTTGTTGCCATATCCTTTATGTATGTGTAATATTTTTCTTGAGCTTCTATACTTGTAAGGATGTTATAGGCAGAACTTAAATAATTATGTTTCGTCAAAACTGTTTCAATGGTCTTGTCTTTTGCTTGAGATGTTTCCCAACGGGTTCTACCTATTAAACAATCCGAAACAGTTTCAAACTTAATTCCAAATTCTCCATTGTCTGTAGCTACAATTGCTGTATCGGCAAGATGCTTCATTACAATGTCAAATGGGTTAAACGAATTTCTTTCAAGCATTTCCCAAAGTGCTGTTGCTCTTAATATCGGAATTTCAGACTTAGCCAATCGAACTAATTCATCATCAGTTATGCTTTTAATATCAGAACTGTCATGATATGTAACAATACCTTCTGAAACAATTCTAAAAAGGAAGGGTTGAAGAGATTTCCTAAAATCCTTTATTGCATAGGACTTGTCTTGCTCGTTTTTACACGAAAAAATAAAAACTATTAAAGTCGTAAGCAGAAAATGTTTTAGCCTAATCATAAAGAATCAATAGTTAGATACGATTGGAAGGAAGTTTCCATAAATAGCAGCTAAGAAGTAAATTTATGATATAAGACGTAAGTTTCAAAAGAACAGTGAGTGCCACAAAACAAACACAACGCCTTATGACACCCGGCTGAGAAGAAGAGAATGTTTACTTTTACTATTATATATTTCCGATTTACCTCTAAATACCTTGCACCAATGAAAAAATGCTTTGGATTTTTTATTCTTCTTTTAAGTGTATCTGCCTCGGCGCAAAAGGATACGGCTACCTACTCTTCTATATTTGAGAAGATCAACCACTCCGTTACAAATTACAAACTGGATACATCTGCGGTACCGAATGATAAGGTAACGAATAAAATAATTGAACTGCGCCAATTAAAAGGTGGCTTTAATATTAATGAAGCGATTGATTATAAATTGGAGGAGGATAAACAAAAAGCTGAGATGCCTGCTGCTGCGTTTGCGAAGTTTGCTGCCTTTATGCAAACAGGTGATGGAAAAAAATGGCTGGACAATGCGGTGATATGGATATACCGGCAACGGTTTACCTATAAAGAATTAAAAAAACTGGTGAAGTTTTATAAAACGAGTGCCGGGCAAAAGATGTCGGCGGATTTTCCAATCATTATGATGCAATCGCTGGCGGCGGCGGAAATGATAAAGGGGGTGTATGAAAAACAGCAAATAAAGAAGTAGAAACTGATATCGGCTAAAAGATTTATGTAGATTTCTATTTCAGGGAACGTTAGGGACTTGCGTTTGTGGCGGTATTCAGGGAACCGAAGGCTAGCCCATGCACTAAACTTAAAAAAAATTACTGTCGATCAGATTTTATTCATCAGCCTCCATGACGCAAAACCAACTGTTGGGTGCAGTTGCCGGGTATTCAGCCTTATGGGTACAAGAATTAATACTCAACAATATTAAGTTTTATTGATTTCACAGCTTTGATAAACTCACCATTCATAATGCTATCAAGATCTCTTCCAATAAAAGCGATTCTAATAGTCGGCTTCCCTGGAGGAGTAGAAACACTATCAATATATAATCCTGAATATCCGTTGCCTACGTCTAAAGGTTGATAGATTTTTGCTTTATAACCGGAAACTTGTTCATACCATATTTTGTATTTCACATTTGAACCGTGGAAGTAATCTGTAGCACCCTCTCCAATTGAATAGTCAATAAACTCCTTCGGCCCAATTTGTATCTTACCTTGATTAGTACCCCTTAAGTCTCTACGAAGATTCCCCTCGTTAAGGTTTTTCCAGGTAGAGGGTGCCATAATTACACCAAAATCAAGGTAGAGGTGCTTGATATAGGCAGTGCGACCAAAATATCGATTCTCTTTAGATTTTTTCTGTATGCAGGAGAAAGAAAAATAACAAGAAAAGAAAACAAATAGGATTCGTGTCATATCAAAGTATTGCACTCAACGTATGTATTTACGCTATAAGGCGCTACCCAAATATAGCAAACAATATTTTTAAGTAATTCGTAAACGTTAGTGGCTGATACTCGGCTGGGAAGAAGTTCGCTGTGTTTTTTAAGTAGCTTGGGACTTAGTGAGAAAATTTCTCAAATTCTTCTGGATGCCATATCTCAAACCAATTAATGGATCCCACACAATTTACTTCAACTGCCTCATTTGCATGATGCACATATTTATCAGGTACCCAAGAAAATAGTATTCTACTCTCCTTAGTTCTTGTGATATAAAACCAAGTGTCAATTGGTGGAATGTCATAACCGTCAACAAGTCCTAATGATTGAACTTCGGAAGCTCCGTCAATAACTGTGCAATCAATTTGTGAAACAAAAATTTTGCCTGAATACTTTTTGTCTTTATTAATTTCTGTTACAAATTTTCTTTTGAAGCATAATTGGTCTACAAATAAATTGTCAACAATACTTTCTTTGTCTGTTGGGTCAACTGCCCATTTTGTTAAAGTGCAAGATTTGATATCTGGTTCGATTTCAAATCCAAAACCTTCAACCTTAAAACTGAATAAACTTTCGTCATTATAAAGTGGGTTATAACTTCTAAAAACCTTTGCATTGTCTTTACTACCGTCTCTAACTTGCAAGTCGCAATATGCCTGTGTCAAGTTAAGATTGTCTGTGAAAATATGTTTGTCAATACTTAGCATAGTAGTAGCTCTGTAGAAATGGTGATGCCCAACATCTGGGCTTGGCAATCTGGCCAATACATTCTGACACTCGGTTGAGAAAAAGAAATGACATGCTAAGCAGCGTTTTTTTTCAGTACACGGTGAAAATCATTATTGCCAAACCAATCTGAATTAAGATTCTCTGGTAGAGAAAGAGCCCAATTGGCAAATTGTTTTGCCTTTTCCAGATTTCTATTTTCAAATATAATTGTCATTGCCCATGCAAATCGTAAGTCAGTTGTTGCGATAGAAACACCAAATCTTTTTGTCCAGTAGTCGTGAAACTTATTCATTTCAGAAACTTCAAATTTGTCAAGGAAATTCGGTGTCGAGGTAAACCTTTCTATTACAGGAAAAGCTTTATATTTAATCGTGTGCACTATTTTTGCTAGTGTCCCGAGATTTGTCGCTTCATCATAAGCATATTCCCATTTTTCACCTCTTGCATAAGGTATAAAGCTGAATTTAAATTCATATTGATTGGTTATGAGCTTAGCCAAGTCTTTTTTTCCATCATAATCTTTGTCAATTAGCTTAGGGTGAATTGCAAAGCCTGCTGAACAACTGCCTCCCCACCTGCTCGGGTCAATATAGACCGCAATTAAATAATCGTCTGTCTCTTGTTTGTATTCAAAGCCCGTCCCCTTAAACCCATGAAGCCGCATTTCTTGTCCAAAAGGTTTTGCTATTTGCTTTTTAAATTCTGCTGTTGTTATCATAGTGTATCTATAGAGTGTTGCATAACAAGTAAATTTATGATATAAGACGTAAGTTTCAAAAGAACGACGAGTGCCACAAATCTACACGCAATGCCGTCTGACACTCGGATGGAAAGAAAGTTCATAATCTGTTCTGTACATTACAATTTGTGTTTTTCCCATGCAAGAACTTTTACCCCTTCCGAATAATGTATAAAGTTGGGTTGAGTGTTCTTTATATTTATATCGCCAATTTGATAGTTCAAACTTAGCTTTTTTAATTTAACCTCTTTTAATTCCCATTCTTTATGATGAATGTCGTATCTCCACAAATCATTTTTTTTATCAAGATACAGGCAATACCTTTCTGTCAACCAAACGTCTAAATTTGATTTCTTTGAAAGTGTTTGTTTTATTTCGAATTCCGTGTCAAATGCAAAGCCCTTAACTGCGTTTTTGGAATTGAATTTGTTACCTGTTCGTTTCATAATTGCTTTTTCATAAGGCAGTCCCGACAAGATTTTTGCAATAAAAGCTGATAAATGCTTTTCAGCTTCAATATTCAAGAAATAGACTCCCTTTTTGTTGTCATTGTCAATATATGTCCTAAGATTAATTTCGTGAAAGTCAGAAATGAACTTAAGAGAAGGTAGTTTTTTAGGTCGAATATTTTGCATTGTAAACGCAACTAATGAAATATAATATTTGTCATAATAGCTATCAAGATGAAATGGTGCAGGAACATACTTTCGCAATGTGTCAAACGGAATTTCCCAATGTAGAAAAAGAGCATTATTCCATTCTTGGTAGTATTTCCATGGGCCGATGGGAAGTTCAAAAGGCCGGTGTGAAATTTCAGAGAGTATAGAGGAAATATCTGTCATTATCGGCTCGTTGTTATTGTCTGTCCACTAAATAATTCAGTTCTGTTACCCCGCAGGCAAATTGCCGGGTAGTTACCAGGTTTAATTTTATTTTTTCTTTGATGTCTGCAAATAATGGAATGCCTTGCCCAAGAATAATTGGATTGACAAAGAGCCAGTAGCCATCAATTAAGTTTTGCTGTATGAGTGCATGGGTTGCGGTGGGGCTACCAAAAAGCAGGATGTCCTCCCCTTCTTCTTGTTTTATTTTATTTATACTTTCAGTAAGATCGTCGTTAATAATTGTTGTGTTAGCCAGGCTTTCATCTTTCATTGTTTTTGATAAAACAACTTTATGCACTTTGCTATACCACTTTGAGTGGTTAATGTCGTGTTGGGTAGGATTGGGCTTGTCTGCTGCGGTGGGCCAGTAACTTTCCATCATCTGGTAAGTTACTCTTCCATATAATGCAGTATCTCCCTGGCCTATCCGCTTTTCGACATGATCAAAAATTTCATCATTAATTTTTATCCAGTCCATTTCTCCGTTGGGCCCTGCTACAAAACCATCTAATGATATGTGCATGAAGGAGATTATTTTTCGCATGGGGTTTTAGTTTTTTTGGTGTGGATGGGTTGTTAGTGTTGATTTATATCAGAACGAGACAATATAAAAGTTGAAATATATTAGTCGGCCAGCATATTAGAAGACCTTATGTTCCATACTGGGTTTTTAGAGTGCTCCGCCTTGCGGCCAGTTTTTCCAATGCGTATTAATAATTTCTTTTGTTTTATAAAGTGTTTTGTCGCCGGTTACAATTACATCTGCAAGTTGTTGGAAAGTTTCCCTTTCACTTGGTTTTTCTCCCATGGCCAGATCAGGGTGATGCCAATAATTAAGCGTCATAAATTCTGGTAAGTCAAGCGGTATTTTCGTAGAAATCTCTTGTCTTGTAAGCCAAAACAAATTTGATTGCTCTGGTATAAGCCCCCGCAAAAATTCCCAAGGAGTAATTTTATTTTCAAATTCCAATTCAATGCCTTTTCCCAAATAATATTCTTTATCAAATTGAATGGGTATTATCGCATCTCTGACCAATATACTAGTTGCTTCGCCATTTAGATAGGGTACATAGTTGGTCTCATCATATAAAAATGTATCAACGCCATTGTCCGATGCAAAAAAGTTAAAGTTGCTATTGTCGTTCTTTGCTGTCAAGCAATTGCCAAAAACATTTGCAATTGTTGTAATTCCATCAATATTATATTCATGATTATTGTAAGCCAAGACTTCTAATAAAATAGCCCATCTTTTTTCATCTCTAAATATGGTTAGCTTTTGGTCGGCGTGATAATAATACCCATTGTCGAGCATAGGGAATACATAGTTTTCAGCTTCTAAGTCCAACTGACGTAAGATTTCTAGTTTATCAATCATGGCAAATGTCTGTTAACGTTGCGTGTAACAATTAAATATACGAAGCTTCTGAATTTTTAAACGACCTCCCCAAACCCCTCGCAAGGAGGGGCTTTAGACTCCGAATATTTGATTATTTTTTATTGAGTGTAAGTTTTAGAAGATCGATTGGATTGTATTTGTTCATCCGTGTTACTAAAGTACAAGTGTGCGACGCAAGGGACGATGATAGTAGCAATGCAGCTTGGAAAATAAATACAAGATCCCTCCTTCGTCGGGATGACAATCCTTCGACAAGCTCAGGACTTAAAACTTAAAATTCCACGTCACTGCTGGTAGTATGGGAAACAATGATACTTGCCGGGTTTCTATTTTTAAATCGCCGGTGGCGGGGCTGCCGTTCTGATCGAAATAAATGAAATAGGGATTGAGGCGGCTGTACACATTGTAAATACTAAATACCCAATAACTGCTGACCCGTTTTGGTTTTTTGGGTGTGGGTGTAAGCGTAGCCGATAGATCTAAGCGATGGTAAGCCTTCATGCGGTATTGATTGAGCTTGCTGTACTCCTGTGTCAACACTCCATTAATAATATAAAAACGTTCGGGCAAGGTGATGGCATTGCCGGTGCCATATACAAACACGGCCCCGAACTTCCATTTTTTATTGGCTTCGTAATTAGTAACGATAGAAATATCATGACGGCGATCGTACTTGGTGGGAAATTTTTCACCATCATTTAGCTGCGGGAATTTTCTCCAAGTCCATGATAAGGTGTACCCTACCCAACCGGTGAATTGTCCTTTTGTTTTATTGACCAATAACTCAGCACCATAAGCCCAGCCTTTGCCAAATACAAATTCATCTTCGGGATCGGCAAGGGATGGTGTGTAGCCTTCTTTATAATCTACCTGGTTCTGCATGTCTTTATAATACACTTCCAGCGAGGTTTCATATTTGTTATCATCAAAAT
>LNFM01015428.1_pt1 | contig 12468 bp, 12 predicted proteins | sample 596031 | NCBI WGS metagenome assembly LNFM01 (sample SAMN04254537, study PRJNA301005) | activated carbon metagenome | isolation source: dual media filters at the Ann Arbor, Michigan drinking water treatment plant | place: USA: Ann Arbor
GACAGCTTCACCGTGACGAAGAAGAACTCGAAGATGTCGAGGACGACGACCTTGTAGCCGTCGGCCAGCGCCGGCTGGATCAGGAACGAGAAGATCGGTTTGGCGAAGTAGAACGTGATGAAGAAGACCAGGAAGAAGCACACGAGCGCATAGATCAGGCGCTTGCGCAGCTCGACCAGGTGATCGAGCAGCGGCATTGGCTTGTCGTCTTCGGGTCCGTCGTATGCCTGGGTCACGGATCACTTCGCAGCATGGGAGCCGCGTTATGCCGACCTTTGGGGCGCAATTCAAAGCGCAAGTTGGCGCTCAGACGGCCGCGACGGCCTTGGCCGGCTTTTCTTCGGCTGAAACAACCGGCGCCGGGGCTTCTGGTACGGCCGTTTCGGCAGCCACCGGCGTCATCGCCGGGGTTGCTTCGGGGGCCGCGATGGGCATCGTCGAGGCACTTTCGAGCGTCGGCTGGGGCTCTACCGCGATCTGCGGCGCCGATTCCGGCTCGGCGAGCGGATTGTCGAATTTGGCCTTGGCGTCGGCCATGGCCTTCTCACCCTCGGCCATGCCTTCCTGAAGCGCGCTCTTGATCTCGCGGGTAGGGTCGAGCGCCTGCAGGTCGAGACCGGGCGTGGCCGCGAGCTGCTTCTTCACGTCATCGAGGTCGGCCTGGCGCACCATCTCATCGACATGGCCGCGGAATTCCGAGGCCATGCCGCGCATCTGGGCCATCCATTTGCCCCAGCTCCGCAGCATGCCCGGCAGTTCCTTGGGGCCGATGACGACGAGCGCCACGACCGCAATGACCAGTAACTCAGGACTATCGATACCGAACATGGCCGGTCAGGCCCTCACGTCGCCCGCGTCTCAGATCTTGGCGGCGTTGTCCTGGTGGTGGACCGTGCCGCCCGGCGGGGTGGTCGTTGCCTGAGCCGAGATCGGCTTGGCGCTGTCGCCCGGCTGCGTACCCGGCTGAGCCTGCGGCGGTGTCTCGTCCTCTTTGGCCCCGACGCCCTTCTTGAAGGCCGAGAGGCCCTTGCCGAAGTCGCCCATGAGCTGCGAGACCTTGCCGCGACCGCCGAACAGCAGCAGCACGACCTGAAGCTTCCCATTTCAAAATGCTCCCAAAATCGATTGCAATCGGCGTGTCGAATTACGTGTACCGATTATGGCATCCGTTAAGAAGCCCCGGCAACCTGTCGAATAAGGCGCTTCCGGGGCGTCAGCGCCCGGGCTCCGCCAAGCCTTCCTCGACGGCGAGGGGCTCGTCGGCCTCGTCCTCCGTCGGTTCGAGCGGCAGATCGGGCTCGTCTGGCCTGAATATGGGGGGCTGCGAGCGGGCATCCAAGAGCCCGGCGGCCTTCAATTCCTCCTGCCCCGGCAGGTCGTCGAGGCTCGGCAGGCCAAAATGCTCGAGGAAAAAGTCCGTCGTGCCCCAGGTTACCGGTTTGCCCGGCGCCCGGCGGCGGCCCATCGGCTTGATCCAGTTCTGCTCGAACAGCAGGTCGAGCGTGCCCTTGCTCAAGCCCACGCCGCGCACCTGTTCGATTTCGGCGCGCGTCACCGGCTGGTGATAGGCGATGATGGCCAGCGTCTCGACCGAGGCCCGCGACAGTTTGCGCGTCACCGGCTTTTCGATCTTGAGCTTCTCGGAGAGGTCGGACGCCGTCCGGAAGGCGTAACCGCCCGCCACCTGCACGAGGTTGACCCCCCGGCCGGCATACAGTTCCGCGAGATCGGCCAGCAGGCGCTTCACGTCGGCATCGTTGGGCAGCCGGTCGACCAGCTCCTTTTCGTCCAGCGCCTGGGTGCCGGCGAAGATCAGCGCTTCGAGCAGGCGCAGATGCTGGGCATGATCGGGCGAAACGACATCGGTGACGTTCTCCTCGGTCTGCGCGACAGCGACCGAAGCGGCAATGGCCGCGACCGCAACGGCCTCGGCGGCGACGGTCTCGATGACGGTGTCGCCAGACGTCTCGACCGGCTCCGGCGGGTCTTCTACGGCGGCAGCCTTCGCGGGCTTGTCGTCCTCCTCCTCGTCGTCGTCGTCGTCGTCTTCTTCGTCTTCCTCATCATCGTCGGAATCGTCGTCGTCGGAATCATCGTCGTCGTCGTCGCCGGATTCGTCGTCGTCCTCCGACTCCTCCTCGTCGTCGTCATCATCGTCGTCTTTTTTTTCGTCGTCCTCCTTATCGGCCTTCTCCTTGGCGGCGGCCTGGTCGCGGACGAGCGCGAGCGCGTCGGGTTCTTCGACGGCGGGGGTGGCGTTATCGATGTCTGACATGGCGGGAACCGTTACTGCTGCTCGGTACGTTTACGCAGATGGATAGGGCCGAAACGCTCGCTCTGGCGCAGCTCGATCTGGCCGTCCTTGGCGAGCTGGAGGCCGGCGACGAAGGTCGCGGCGATCGCCGAGCGGCGGCGTGCCGGATCGGTAAGGCCGGCCGGCAGGAAGGCCTCCAGCGACTGCCAGTCGATGGCGATGCCCAGCATGCGGCCAAGCCGCTCCGCCGCCTCCTCGACCGAGAAGAACTGCATCGGCTCGATCTGGTAGGTGTCGGCATCCTTCGGCCGAACCTGCGAGCCGTAGGCGCTGAGCAGGTCGTAGAGTTTCACGTCCCAGACCGCGCGGCGCACGACGACGATGCCCTCGGGTTGACCGCGCACGAAAATGTCCCGACCGAGCTGCGGCCGGGCCATCAGGCGCGCACCGGCCTCCTGCATTGCCTCAAGGCGACGCAACTGCCACTGCAGCGCGTCCGCCATCTCCTGGCCCGACGGTTCCTCGCCGGCCGGCGGCTCCGGCAGCAGCAGCCGCGACTTGAGGTAGGCGAGCCAGGCCGCCATCACGAGATAGTCCGCAGCCAGCTCCAGCCGCATGCGGCGGGCCTGATGGATGTGCACCAGATACTGGTCGACCAGCGCCACCATCGAGATCTTGCGCAGATCGACCTTCTGATCGCGCGCCAGACTCAGCAGCAGGTCGAGCGGACCCTCGAACCCTTCCAGATTGACGATCAGCTCGCCCTCGCCCGGCGCGATGACGTCGGGCCCTGCGGCCGCAAAATTGTCCGCGCCCGGCGCCGGAGTCGCTTCGCCTGGCGCAATGGCGCCGTCGGCGATGGCTGCGTCCTCGGGAGGCGGGCTGGCGGGTTCGTTCATGCAGTCCCGGTTTAGTGAGCGGAAGCGCCTACCGCCACATGATTTGGCCCGGCCTTATCCCCATTCCGGCAGGAGTTGGGCCACCCGGCGGGCAGCTTCGGCGAGCCCCCGGGCACCGGCGGGATCGCGATGGCGGGCGAGAAAGCTGCGTCCATCCTGAAAGCGTCGATGGGCGGGTTCGGTCATCGGACCGGTACGGCCCGCGATCTCCACCATTTCGGGCATCCGGCCGTTACAGTGGAGGGCGATGTCGCAGCCGGCGGCCAGCGCTCGTGCCGCCCGCTCGCCCAGCGACCCGCCCAGCGCCTGCATCGAGAGATCGTCCGACAGCAGGAGCCCGTCGAAGCCGATATGGGAGCGGATCACGTTCTGCACGGCACCTGCCGAAACCGTGATGCAGTCCTTCGGATCGATGGCATCGAACAGGAGGTGGCCGGTCATCGCCCAGGGCAAGTCCGACAGCAGCTTGAAGGGCACGAAGTCGGTCCGTTCCAGCTCGGCGCGCGACGCCGTGACCCTGGGCAGCGCCTCGTGGCTGTCGACCGTGGCGCGGCCATGTCCGGGAATGTGCTTGATCACCGGCATTACGCCCTCGGCCAGCAAGCCCTCGGCTGCCGCCCGGCCCAGCGCCGCCACGGGCTCGGGCCGGTCGGCATAGGCGCGATCGCCGATCACGGCATGGGTTTCGGGAAAGGCGATATCGAGCACGGGCAGGCAGTCGACGTCGCAGCCGATCGACGCGACGTCCGCCGCGAGCAGCCGGGAATTGAGCTTCGCCGCCTCGAGCCCGGCATCGGGATCGCGGGCATAGAGGTCTCCCAGCAGCCGGGCGGGCGGCGCCTTGCGCCAGTTCGGCGGACGCAGCCGGGCGACCCGCCCCCCCTCCTGGTCGATCAGCACCGGGGCCTCGCCGCGCGCCACGCAGGAGCGGAGGTCGTCGACAAGACGGCGGGTGCTCTCGATCGTGTCGACGTTGCGGGCGAACAGGATGAAGCCCAGCGGATCGGTGTCCCGGAAGAAGGCGCGCTCCTCGACCGACAGTTCGGTCCCGGCGCAGCCCAGGATCAGGGCGCGCGGCCTGCTCATTTCGAGCCCAGTGGGCGATAGCTCGGCCCTAGAAAGGGTCCGTCGTCTCGACCGGAGCGCGCAGCGCGGAGTGGAGAGACCTTCTCTCCCCCAAGAGCCAGCTTATCGCAGGGAGAAGGTCTCTCCACTTCGCCTCGCTGCGCTCGGCTCCGGTCGAGACGACGGGCTTTTTCGCGCGATGATCTCATCGAACCCTAGCGAGCGGGCGGGACCGAGACGCAGTCGGCCTTGCGGGCCTTCAGCGAAGCGCAGACCGAATGGGCCTGCTTCTCGTCGAGCGGGCCGGCCTGCACGCGGTACCAGACGCCGCGATCGCCGAGGTCGACGCGGACAGCCTGCATGCGCAGGCTGGCCAGCTGCTCGCCGTGCGCGCTCTGCAGCCGCGCCCAGGTCGATTTGGCGACGTCCTCGTTCTTCACCGAGGCGACCTGGATGCGCCAGCCGCCGGTCGGCCCGGACATGTTCTCGATCAGGCTGGCGATGCTCGGCCCGCTCTCGGTCGTGGCCGGCGTGTTGGTCGCCGGCTGCATGTTGGGCGGATTGGCCGGCACCTTCGGTTCGCCGACGCCCGGCGCGGGGGTCGAACCGCCGGTGGCCGACGCAGGCTGCAGCGGCGTCGGGGTCTTGACCGCTTCCGCCTCCCTCGGCGGCGAGGCCGGCAGCGGCAGGCCGTTGGCCGGCAGCTTCGGCGTCACCGCGACCGGCAACAGCTTCTCGGGCTGGGCGGGCACGGCGCCGGGAGCGATGCGGTTGAAGACTTCCTTGTCCTGGTTGGGCACCACCAGGCCGCCGGCATTCTCGGGCTTGATGCGAGCCGGGGTGGTCGGCGCCTGTACGACCAGCGGCTCCAGTCCCCTGCCGCCCGCCTTGACGTCCTGGTTGTGCGCCCACCAGACCACCGAACCGAAGCTCGCGATGGCGGCAACGGAGACCATCACCGTGAGGATCTGGCCACGGCGTCTGTTGACCCGCATGAGCAGCGAGTCCCGGGGCGGCGGGGGAATTGAATCAGGTTCATGCGCGACGGGCCGAGGCGGAGGATCGAGCCGCACAGCTACCGACTCGTTAGGCCGGTAGATCGTTGGTCCGTCGCCGGAGGGGGACCGGCGAACATGCATTTTTATCTCATTTCATCGACGGGTGTTACGCCGAAGACCTTTAGGCCCGATCCTATCACAAATCCGATTCCCTGTACCAATGCCAGTCGCGCCCGCGTGAGATCGGAGTCGCCTTCGATCACGAATCGCAGGCCCGGCTCCTCCCGTCCCCGGTTCCAGTGGGAGTGGAAGGCGGCCGCCAGGTCGTAAAGATAGAAGGCGATGCGATGGGGCTCATGCGCCACCGCCGCCGCTTCGACCTGGCGCGGCCACTGGGCGATCATCCGGATCAGCGCGAGTTCGCCGACGTCTGACAGCCGGTCGAGCGGCGCGCTGTCGAGCCCGTCGATCACGATGCCCGCAGCCGTCGCCTGGCGCATCACGGAGCGGGTCCGCGCATGGCCATACTGGACATACCAGACCGGGTTGTCGCGTGACTGTTCAGTGGCCTTCACCAGGTCGAAGTCGAACGGCGCATCGTTCTTGCGTGTGAGCATGGTGAAGCGCACGACGTCGGGTCCGACCTCGTCGAGAAGATCCCGCAGGGTCACGAAGGTGCCGGCGCGCTTGGACATGCGCACCAGTTCGCCGTTGCGCATCACCCGCACCAGCTGACAGAGCTTCACGTCGAGTTCGCCCTGCTTGCCGGTGATGGCGCTGACCGCCGCCTTCATGCGCTTGACGTAGCCGCCATGGTCGGCGCCCCACACGTCGATCATGTCGGCGAAGCCGCGGCGGTATTTGTCATGATGATAGGCGATGTCGTTGGCGAAGTAGGTCCAGCTGCCATCCGACTTCTTGAGCGGCCGGTCGACCTCGTCGCCGAACTTCGTGGCCCGGAAGAGCGTCTGCTCGCGGTCTTCCCAATCGTCGGGAAGCTGACCCTTCGGCGGCTCCAGCCGGCCCTGGTAGATGAGGCCCTGGTTCGTAAGCTCCTCGAAGGCGCGGTCGACGGCGCCGCTCTCGACCAGCGCGCGCTCCGACGAGAAGACGTCGATATGGACACCGAGCGTCTCGAGATCAGTCTTGATCTCCGCCATCAGCGTGGCGATGGCAAAGGCTCGCATCTCCGGCAGCCAGTCGACCTCGGGCTTGCCGATCCAGCGCGCGCCGTCCCGTTTGGCGATCGCGGCGCCCACGTCCTTCAGGTACTCGCCCGGGTAGAGGCCTTCGGGAATCGAGTCGATCGTCTCGCCGAGCGCTTCGCGGTAGCGCAGGTAGGTCGACTGGCCGAGCTTGTCGACCTGCGCGCCCGCATCGTTGATGTAGTATTCCTTGGTGACGTCGTAGCCCGCCTTGTGCAGCAGGTTGGACAGCGCGTCGCCCACGATGGCGCCACGCGCATGAGCGACGTGCAGCGGCCCGGTCGGGTTGGCCGAGACATACTCGACGTTCACCTTGGCGCCGTTGCCCATGGTCGAATCGCCATAGGCGATGCCGGCCTTCAGGCAGTCGCCAAGGCGCGCGCGCCAGAAGCCGTCGGCGATCTTGAGGTTGAGGAAGCCCGGCCCCGCCACCGCACCGTCGATTACGTCGGGATTGGCCTTGAGGCGCGCGAGCAGCGGCTCGGCGATGTCGCGCGGCTTCTTGCCCGCCGCCTTGGACAGGACCATCGCGGCATTGGTCGCGATGTCGCCATGCGCGGGATCGCGCGGCGGCTCGGCCGTGATAGCGGAAAAATCGAGCTTTTCGGGCAATTCCCCCGCGGCCTGCAGGGACTGGAGGGCCGCGACGATCTCGCCGATGAAATGACGGTAGGGATTCATGGGGCGGGTATTGCCGAATCCGCGCCCTTTGTCATCCGGACGCGCCCCCGGGAACCTCAGGAATAGAGGTCGAACAGGCGGCGGTGTTCGTCGAGGGCGAAGCGGTCGGTCATGCCGGCGATGTAGTCGGCGACGACGCGGGCGCGGGCGTGAGTGCCGGCCTGCTCGGCCTTCTCGCGCCACGGCGAGGGCAGGCAGTTGGGCTCGGCGAACAGGAGGTTGAACAGGTCGACCACGACGCGGCGGGCCTTGGAATGCGAGCGGTTCAGCTTCCAGTGCTCGTACATGCGCGTGTAGAGGAAGCGCTTCACGGTCTTCTCGGTCTCGGCCATCGCGTCGGAAAAAGCCACGACCGGGCGGCCGAGCGCACGAATGTCGGCCACCGACTTCGGGGCGGCATCGCCGAGCCGGCGCCGCGTCTCGGCCACGAGATCCTCGACCATGGCGTTGATCACGCGGCGCACCGCCTCGTGGATCAGGCGCGTCTGGTCGATGCCGGGATACTTGCCGCTGACCAGGGAGAACATTTCGCCGACCAGCGGCAGGTCGAGCAGGTCCGCGACCTCGAACAGCCCGGCCCGCAGCCCGTCGTCGATGTCGTGGTTGTTGTAGGCGATGTCGTCGCTCAGCGCCGCCACCTGCGCCTCCGGCCCGGCATGGCCGTCGAGCTCGAGGTCGTGGTCCTTGCAATAGTCGACGATGGCGGCGGGCAGTTCGCCCAGCGCCCGGCCCGGCTTCAGCAGCGGGCCGTTGTGCTTCACCGCGCCCTCGAGCGTCTCCCAGGTGAGGTTCAGCCCGTTGAACTCGGCATAGCGGTCCTCGAGCTTGGTGAGGATGCGCAGCGTCTGGGCGTTGTGGTCGAAGCCGGCATAGGGCGCCATGACGCCGTGCAGCGCCTCCTCGCCCGCATGACCGAACGGGGTGTGGCCGAGATCGTGGGCGAGCGCGACGGCCTCGCCGAGATCCTCGTCGAGGCGCAGCACGCGGCAGATCGTGCGCGTGATCTGCGCGACTTCCAGCGAATGGGTGAGACGGGTGCGGTAGTGGTCGCCCTCGTGGAACACGAAGACCTGCGTCTTGTGCTTCAGCCGCCGGAACGCCGTCGAATGGATGATGCGGTCGCGGTCGCGCTGGAACGGGCTGCGGCTCGGGGATTCTGCCTCGCGATGATGGCGGCCCTTGCTCTGCCACGGCAGCGTCGCATAGGGCGCCAGCGCCTCGTGTCGCCACATCTCCTCGGCCAAACGCGGTCCTCCTGCTGGCCCGCGTTCTACGCCGTCCCGGTCGGGATGGCTACTTAACGAGGGTAACGGGCACCGTGGAATGGGCGATCACGTCCTGCGCCACCGAACCCAGCAGAACGCCGGTGAGGCCGGTATGGCCACGCGTGCCCATCACGACGAGGCCCACGCCCAGTTTCCGGACGAAGTCGGCGACGATCTCGCCTTGGCGACCGACGCCGACATGCTTCTTGGCGGTCACCGCTGCCTTCTGGGCCAGGGCGACGGCCGAGGCCAGCGCCTTCTCACCCTCTTCGCGGTGATAGGAGTCGATCTGCTCGCGCGAGACGAAGGTCGAGACGGCGCCACCGACGTTCGGCTGAACGTTCAACAGGTGCACATCGGCCGCACAGCCGGTGGCGACCATGTCGAGCGCATGCTGGACGGCCCGATCGGAGGTTTCAGAACCGTCCACCGCGACGAGGATGGCATTGATCTTGTGCATGATCGCTACTCCTTGCTGGCGTGGGTGGCGAGATCGACCGGATCTTTCTTGCGCTTCTGCTTGGCCCGGTACTGGAGGAAGTACCCCAGGGCCACAACGAAGACGGCTCCAGCGATCTCGAACGCCAGCTTGGCTTGCGGGAAGGCTGCCACCAGCCAGCTGGCATAGGCGGGATCACTTACAATCGTATTGCCGGCGATCCATCCCAGCAGGCCGCCGCCGGCGACCACGACGATTGGAAAACGGGTCACCAGGACCATGATGAGCTGGGCACCGAACACCACCAGGGGAATGCTGATCAGCAAGCCGAGGACGATCAACGTCGTATCGCCCTTTGCCGCTGCCGCGATGGCAATCGCATTGTCCAAGCTCATCACGGCGTCGGCGATGATGATGGTCCGGATCGCGCCCCAAAGCGAACTGGAGGCCTTGACATCACCACCGTGGCTGTCGTCGCCCTGGACGAGTTTCCAGCCAATCCAGAGCAGGAGAAGACCGCCGATCAACTTGAGATAGGGGATCTGCATAAGCTGATCGACGATCAGAACGAAGATCACCCGGAGCAGGATGGCGCCGCCGGTGCCGACCATGATGGCCGGGAACTGGTACTTCTTCTCGAGATTGCGGCAGGCCAGCGCGATAACGAGCGCGTTGTCGCCGGCAAGAACGATATCGATGAGGACGATCTGCGTCAGACCGGCCCAGAAGGCTGGCGTAAACTCGAATCCCATGTCGTCACTTCGCTCAGGTCGATGGTTGAGGTCTGAACTTCATTGTAGCGCCCGAAGGTGTTAGTGCAGCCCTTCCGTAGGGGCAAGCCAAACCGGACAGGATTCAGGGACGAAATCGCATGGCGGGCAGTGCTGGTTACAACAGGATGTTCCCCGTCTCATGGACGGAATTGCATCGCGACGCCCGGGCGCTCGCCTGGCGGCTGGCCGACCTCGGGCCGTTCAAGGGCCTGGTCGCGATCACCCGCGGCGGCCTGGTGCCGGCGGCCATCGTCGCACGCGAACTGAACCTTCGGCTGATCGACACGATCTGCTGCTCGACCTACGACCGCATGGAACGCGGCGCCAAGGTCGAGCTGTTGAAGGGCACCTCCGCCGAGCAGGACAAGGGTGCCGGCTGGCTGATCGTCGACGACCTGGTCGACACGGGCGTCACCGCCCGCGCCGTCCGCGCCATGCTGCCCGAGGCCCATTTCGCCACGGTCTATGCAAAGCCCGCCGGCCGACCGGTGGTCGACAGCTACGTCACCGAGGTGAGCCAGGACACCTGGATCCTGTTCCCCTGGGACCAGGAGGCCGTCATGGCCAAGACCATCATCGTGAAGTGCTACGTCATTCCCGCCCCCAAGGGCATCGACTCGCTCACACTGGCAGAACGGCCGGATCCAACGCCGGGACCCCGGCAGGTTCTGGTGCGGGTCATGGCGACTTCACTTAACTACCGCGATCTGCTCACCATCGAGGCGCAGTATGCGCGGTCGGCGCCCAAGCCCGACCTGATCCCGCTGTCGGACGGAGCGGGCGAGGTCGTTGCGGTCGGACCGGGCGTCAGCCGGGTCAAGGTCGGTGACCGGGTCGCGGGATGCTTCATGCAACGCTGGTTCGGCGGCGCCATCAGCGACAGTGCGATGCCCTCGGCGATGGGCGGCGCGGTCGACGGCATGCTGACCGAACTCGCGGTGCTGGAGGAAGAAGGTGTCGTGAAGCTGCCGGCCCATCTCAGCTACGAGGAAGGCGCCACGCTCCCCTGTGCCGCCGTCACGGCGTGGCATGCACTGGTCGAGATCGGCCACCTGAAGGCCGGCGACGTGGTCCAGATCCAGGGCACCGGCGGCGTTTCCATCTTCGCACTGCAGTTCGCCCGCATGTTCGGCGCGCGCGTGATCGGCACGTCGAGCTCGCCGGCCAAGGCCGAGCGACTGATACAGATGGGTGCCGAGGCGGTCATCGACTACAAGACGACGCCCGACTGGGACAAGGAAGCGCTGAAGCTGACCGGCGGGCGCGGTGCCGACATCACGGTCGAGGTCGGCGGCGCCGGCACGCTCCCGCGCTCCTTCACGGCCACCCGCCTCGGTGGCTCGATCGCGGTGATCGGACTGCTGTCGGGCATGGCGACGCTCGATCCCATGCCGATCCTGCGCCGCAACCTCAAGGTCCAGGGTCTCTATGTCGGCAGCACGCAGATGTTCGAGGCGATGAACCGCGCCATCGAGGCAAACGGCTTGAAGCCCGTCATCGACAGGGTCTTCCCGTTCGCCGAAGCCCAGGCCGCCTACCGGCACCTCAAGAGCCAGAAGCATTTCGGCAAGATCGTCATTTCACACGCCTAGGAAGCAGATCCCATGATCAAGCGTCGTCTGTTCAGCGCCGGCCTGCTCGCCGCGCCCTTCGTGAAGCCCGCCTTTGCCCAGAACGCCCCATCGACCTGGCAGCCGACCGGCCCCGTCAAGATGGTCGTGGCCTATCCGGCCGGCGGCCCCACCGACGTGATCGCCCGCATCGTCGCCGCCGACATCTCCGGACCGCTCGGCCAGCAGGTCGTGGTCGAGAATATCTCGGGCGGCGCCGGTGCGATCGGCACGCGTACCGTCGCCAAGGCCAAGCCGGACGGACAGACGATCACGTTCGGCAACAACCAGACCCACGGCAACAACATGTTCATGCTGAAGGAGCCGGGCTACGACGCGGTGAAGGATTTTGCGCCGCTGGCCGGCGCCGGCGCCTTCGAGCATGTCTTCGTCGTGCGCAAGGACCTGCCGGTGAACAACATCAAGGAGCTGATCGCGCTGGCCAAGGCCAGGCCCGGCGAGCTGAACTACGGCTCCACCGGCATCGGCTCGGGCTCGCATCTCTCGACCGAACTGTTCATGGCGCGCACCGGCATCAAGATGACCCAGGTGCCCTATCGCGGCGCGCCGCCGCTGGTGCAGGACCTGGTCGGCGGCCGGATCGACATCTCCAACTCGACGCTGCCCAGCGTGCTGGCGCAGATCAAGGCGGGCACGATCCGGGCTATCGCCATCGGCAGCGCCAAGCGCAACCCGCAGCTGCCCGACGTCCCGACGCTCGAGGAGCAGGGCGTGACCGGCGCCAACGCCTCGTCGTGGGCCGCCTTCTTCGCGCCGGCGGCGACGCCGCAGCCCGCCCTCGACCGTCTCTCGGGCGAAATCATGAAGAGCCTGAAGAAGCCCGAAGTCGTCGAGAAGATCGACAAGCTCGGCTTCACCGTCGAGCCGCGCGACCCCGCGCAGTTCAAGCCCTACCAGGAGCGGGAGATCGCGACCTGGGTGAAGATCGCCAAGGACGCCGGGATCGAGCCGGGAGAGTAGGCAGCGCCATGAAGAACCTCTGGTCCGACGACGACGCCAGCCAGGCAATCGCCAGCCACGCCGCCAAGGGAATCGGCGAGGACCTGGCCCTGCGCGTCTACACGACGCGCCTGCTGGGCGGCGAGCCGAAGCTGGTGCTGCACGGCGGCGGCAATACCTCGGTGAAGACGCGCATGGCCGACGTCACCGGCCAGCCGCTCGACGTGCTCTGCGTCAAGGGCAGCGGCTGGGACATGGGCACGATCGAGGCGCCCGGCCTGCCCGCCGTCCGCCTCGCGCCGCTGCGCGAGCTGCAGGG